>Ga0207088_1033_pt1 | contig 30873 bp, 26 predicted proteins | sample Alteio_BWMinHeat_52_FD_153564 | JGI IMG/M metagenome (GOLD analysis project Ga0207088, IMG submission 153564) | Enriched cells from forest soil in Barre Woods Harvard Forest LTER site, Petersham, Massachusetts, United States -... | ecosystem: Environmental > Terrestrial > Soil > Temperate forest >... | reverse complement strand
TCCTTCGCATCACCAGCTATCCATTCAAACGCAACCATGTTGGAGACAATGAGCGTTTCCAGGCCCTTTTCGCTCACGTCCGTCCGACTCAGCGCCATAGTCTGTTGGGGCGATGCTGCTTCTACCCGCATCAGGGCAGCTTCGTCACCTAGCTCGGCCAAAAAAGAGAACAACCTTGGATCGCGCGATTGATACCCCTCGATTAAGGTTTCTGCTCCGCGCCTCGGCAGTTCCAGCCTAACGCGACAACTGTTGGTTGCGGTGACCGACACTACTCTTACCTCGGAATAGGACACTCCTGCGTAGGCCGCCATCATCGAGGCAAAACGCAACCGTTCTTTTTCGGTCATCGAATCCGGATGCACAGACAGAATGAAGTCAACCATTGCCTTCTGTTCGGCTGACATCGCCGGCATACGGTCACGTTCCAGAGCGCAGGGCCGTTCCTTGTACCTGCGCAACTCCGACTCTGACCACTTACCTGCGTCGCAACGCGTATGGCAATTCGCACAAAGAACGATCAAATTGGCCGGACTGTTGTCCTGAGTCTTGCACCACGCGACGATGTGGGCCATCTCCAGCGACACCGGCTCGCAGTCGATGGCACATCGGTGGCGAACCTCGAAAAGGAGTTCTTCCTTGACTGCTTTCGGGATTTCCGGGCGGTCACTCATAATCAAGAACCCAAAGCTCAGGCTATTTGCTCGTCTTCGATCATCTCGGCTTCCTCGGTCGGTTCTTCTTCTACACCCTGTGTCTCCGAGCCTTTCATCTGGACTGGGAACTGTTTAGCAGCCTCGCGCACATCAACTTTGCCCGTTACCACATCCGCGACCAGCCGCGCACGATACTCCCGCATCAAAGCAACCTCACGCTCAGTACGCTGGATCGCTGTGAGCAACGGTCTGATTTCTTCACTGAAATGTGCCACAATCGACTCCTGTTCCGACGGCGGAGCAACAGCGATAGAAATCGACAGGAGCCGATCTTTCGTGAGCTTCGGTTGGGCGGCACCCGAGATCCACGGCTGATAGTTAAGGGTCTCCATGAAACCGGCCAGATATTCTAGATTTCCACGCTTTGGCTTCAGAATATGAGCATGGTTGTTCACCCAACATTTTCCTCTCACAACGATCGCCAGTGGCAAATTCCTCAAAACCAAGTTGGCACCATCTTCAGCGATTAACAGCAGATCGTCGTCGAAAAGGTAGCCATCAACTTTGTCGATTATTCCAGATGCACCGTAGTAGTCGTAAAGCTTGCCTGTCATCATGCCGCGCTCGACAGAACTCAGGGGAATCCGACGAGAATTGAGGCACATAAATTCATTTTTGACGCGGGACACTTCCCAGTGCTGGGGAATGTCTCCGAGCCACGAAATTCCCGATGGCTTGAGGCGCACGTTGGAATCGATACCCAGTTTTACGGCGCGGTGTATGATAGCCCGTTTCTGTTCGTTCAATAGAGCTATTACTTTCCTCTTCGCACTGATGAATCTGCTTATCCTTCGGTTCGCGTGATCGAGGAACCCCACAATTGCCACTTGCTCGCTAGACGGTGGGCAAACCAGCGGAATGCGCAGAAATTGCTCAGGGTAGAGGCGTAACCTCGAACTATTTATGCCCGTAGAACGACAGAGATACTCGGCGGCGTAGCCGGGTGTGCGTAAGAGGTGATCCACATATCCAGGCGTCAGGTGGTTCTCCGATGGCCGATACACACCGTACGACGGACTGACTAAGCCTGCGCACCTGGCAACGCCAAGCGCCGCCATCCATGCCCACATTGTGTTGATAACAACGTCGTCAGGCCTGACTACCTTGTGCCCCACGTTAGATTTCGCGAGAAACATCGTCACAGTCTTTTCGCGACGCGGAGTAACGCCGGTCAAATGGGAAACAGACAATAGCTCCTCCTTCCCACTCACAGACCGATCGTCGACTTCACGAAAAAAGTACTTAGCTCGCCGTTCCTCCCAATGCCGTGGAATCACGCCCACCCACGGCAAAGTAGACTCCTTATATTCGGGGTAAGGTTTGAGTCGGTCGATCAATGGTCCAACCGTTACGTTCACACCACCGGCCGCGCTACCTTCAAACACTGATTGATCTTGAATCCTCGGTGCCACTGAATTGAGCCGCGTCGCACTGTCTCCGCCGTTTACCGATACAACAGTTGCAGGGCCACCGCTGACCTGTTGAGCTTCAACCACAGTGATGGGTTCACCAAACAGCACAAACTCAGCCAGGACGGGTGGCTCCACAGACCGGAATTGTTCGCTGTTCGGCTGCTTTATCTTTTCCCTGAGCTCCATCAGAAGCCGACCTAGGACGTTCATGCCCGTCAGCGTATCGGCATCCACGACTTTTGCGCCCCAGAAGTCATCCTTTCGAGACTCCTCAACAATTGGCCGATCACCAGTCGCAAGGAGAAGCCGGCTAAACGTACTCCAGTTTTGTGCAAGTTTCACCCGCAGACACCACCGCATGACTGTGACGCGCACTCTCTCCCAATCCGGCCTGGACTCGTTACGGTAGGGTTTGCTCTTCATCTTTGCGGTCATCGGGCTGGACTCTTCGATGATCAATCGTTGAACATCCGGCAGATGCGGAAACCGACACGCTTGATAGAGCGCTTCAGAAGTACGAATACGCACACCATTGACTCGGATAGGGTATCCGGCGGCCATGTTCGACAGACCACCGTACGCCTCAGTCGTCTTGCAGAAGACAATGGAGTCTGCTCGTAGGTAGGTGCGAACTTCCGGAATTCGATGCATCAATTGATCTTTCGTGGAAACAGAGGATACCAAGGATCGCCTGCCCAAAATGCTAGTGGAGCATTGTTGGGACAGTTACGAAATGTGACGATCATCGATCCAAAGCCAAGGGTTTCTAGAACCATGTTGCCAAGGGGCCTCTGGTAGGGATTGAGATACGGAGACTGTTGCCTAATGTCCACACCGGCCTTCAAGAACGTTTGTTCCAGGAAATTGCGGCCTTCTTCCGAAGAAAAAATCTCGTGCTCACCACGGCTGGGAGGAGTTCGAAGGACCGGTTTGAATCTCAGACCTGCAACGTATGCTTTAACGCGTTCATCCTCAGGCAGGCTGGTCGGGCGCAGAACATCCGACGAATTGATGTGAAACTTTGTATCTTCAAGTTCAACAGCTCGCCACCAAACGAGTTCAAGTTTCTTGCCTGCGTCCTTTCCAGTTTGTTCAATGGCGTTCTTGGCGTAGTACTGCCCCCCACGATGAAGTGCGATAGTCACAACGTGGATTTTTGCCTCTTTTGGGGCTTCGTTCTTGATCCAAAGGATCAGATCGTTCTTGATCCGATTGCCAGTGAACAGGGCATCATCAAGATAGAGAAACGCCTCCGGCGCGTTGCCACAATCTGAAATCTTTAAGCCGCACTCCTTTTGAAGGATGGCGTCAAACATAGCCAGCATTTCACGTTGGCTGTTGCCACCTCCCTGAATACTCAAGAATTTGACACTCTTCCAGAATGAACACGCGTTGTCCCCTGCCAACTTTTGGTTCTTCAAAAGATTGCTCAAGAACTCAATGACTGTGTTCTTTGTGAAATAAGTCGTTTTGAGCACATGATCAACCTCCCGCAGCAACGGAACTCGCACATCCTCCGCGAACTGGTTTACCCAAGTGTCGACGTGCTCCGAGGTGGGCTCGTGAATCTCACCCACGCGGTAATCTTTGATCGTGTTCGCAATTGATGCCAATAAATCGCTTCGCTCGCTCACGATGCCTTCTTCCCAATAATCTCAGCGAGCACCCCCTCGGTTTCCTTCTCAAACGCTAGGATGTCCCTCCGAATCTCTTCTAAAGCCCGAAGCGCCTGCGGTTTGTAAAAGTGCCGGGTAAAGGAAATCTCGTAGCCGATCTTAGTCCCATCCTCATTGATCCAGGCATCGGACGTGTAGGGCAGCACTTCCCGACGAAAGAACGCTTCAACACCGCCTGGCTCCAACAGCGGGACCTGCTCTGTGTCGCGCAGGTCTGAATCGGGCTCGTACTCCACCACGCGAGCTTTCCCCTTCACGGTCATCTCATACCGTCCGTGGAGTGGATCGACCTTAGCCTTACCCAGCTTGTGAATCTTGCCGATCACCGGCGGGGCTGAGCCCACACGCCAGCTAACGGTACGAAGAATGGTCTTCAGTTCAGGTACACCGATCTTTAGGTCAAGTTTCTCCAAAGCGGCATCTACTCGATCACGAAATACATTGTGATCCTCGAATACATCGCCACCGACCTCGGCACGCAGCGTAGTGGCAATTTCGACCAGGCGGGCGTCACGTTCCCACGTCTTGCCGTCCAACAACTTCTTCCTTTTCTTTTCAGGGAGTGCCTTCTTCGGAGCGCCATCCTCGTCCTCTTCTTCGTCCTCACCGCCGCCCCATTCCCTTAAGCGTGTCTCCAGCGAGGCGCGCACGCTATCAAAATCTTCAAACAAAGCATCGCCAAGTTCGTCGTAGAGGGACGACCGGATGGGCTCGTCCCCTGACGCGAACCGCAAAGATTCGATGGCCTTAACGGATAGCTGGCTGTGAAGGCGCAGCGGTCGCTCAACAATCGACTTCCAGTAGCCGAAGGCGGCATTTGGAAAAATCCTCGACTGCTCGCTTTCTTGGAATCCAAGGTACGTGTCACAAATCCGGCGAATATCGTCCTCGGAAAATTCGCAGTTCTTCTTGCCTTGGTTCTTCCGCAAGGGGTTGAACCACTGCGTGGCATCAACTAGTTGCACTCGGCCCCGGCGGTGCTCAGGTTTGCGATTCGTAACTACCCAGATATAGGTCGCGATGCCCGTGTTGTAAAAAAGGTTGAGGGGCAGAGCAATAATCGCTTCAAGCCAGTCGCTCTCGATGATCCAGCGGCGGATGTTGCTCTCGCCTTGTCCGGCGTCACCCGTAAAGAGAGATGATCCGTTGTGCACCTCAGCTATCCGACTGCCGACGGGCGTGTCATGGTTCATCTTGGCGACCATGTTCGCCAGGAAGAGCATCTGCCCATCGCTGGATCTAGTGATAAGGGAATATTCCGCATCGCCGTCATGGGTGATCTTGAAGCGCGGGTCGCGTATGGCGTCTTTGCCGCCCATGGTTTCCAAATCCTTCTTCCAGCTCTTGCCATAGGGCGGGTTTGAGAGCATGAAATCAAACTCGCGTGTGGGGAAGGCATCATGCGACAACGTTGAATGCTCCGCTCCGCCGATGATGTAGTCGGCATTCTCGCCCTCACCCTTGAGCAACATGTCTGCTTTGCAGATCGCAAATGTCTCAGGATTGATTTCCTGTCCGTAAAGGTGAGTGGTGACCTGTCTGTTATGTTTAGCGGACAGCTCTTTCAACCTCTCCTCTGCTACAGTCAACATTCCACCCGTTCCACATGCGCCGTCGTAAAGCAAATAGGAGCCGGATTGGATGGCATCGGCGATCGGCAGCAGAATGAGATCAGCCATTAACTTCACTGCATCGCGCGGAGTCCAGTGTTCCCCCGCTTCTTCGTTGTTCTCTTCATTGAACTTGCGGACGAGCTCCTCAAAGACAGTGCCCATGGCGTGATTGTCCATGGGGGGCTGCTTTACCGAACCATTGCCATTGAGCACTGGATTGGGGCCAAGATTTATCTCAGGGTCGAGAAATTTCTCGATCAGCGTACCGAGTGCATCCGCCTTGGAGAGGCGCGGAACCGTATTGCGAAACTCGAAGTTGCTCAGAATGTCTTGAATATTTGACGAGAACCCATCCAGGTAAGCGTCGAAGTCCTGGCGAAGTTGCTGCTGACTGGACCGCGCCTTCAGATCACGCAGAGTGAATTTGGACGTGTTGTAGAACGCCTGTTTAGCGGCGGCACACAAGGCAGCTCGCTGCTCAGTGATCTTCGCCTTATCGAGCATCTCCTTTGTTTCAAGTACAGCCTTTTTCGTCGGTTCCAAGACCGCATCCAACCGCCGCAAAACACACATTGGAAGGATGACATCTCGGTACTTGCCTCGTACAAAGATGTCCCGGAGGACATCATCTGCGATGTTCCAGATGAAAGAGACAATTTTGTTATGCGTGGCTTGATCCATATTTGATTACTCAAAACCCTTGGCGTCGAGACCCCTCACATCCCAATCATTCAATAACAAAGCGTCTAGAGTGTATCCTTCTGCTCGGGACCGTACACCAGTGGCAATACGTTGTGGCAACCGTTTCATCACGCGTGATTCTGTACCAATTTGAATCCAAGCCTCTCGGTTCTTTGCCATAGAAACAGAGGCGCGGGCGCAACTTGCCCTACATGGCTACCGGCAACCCATGGCATTTGCTGGAATCGCAAAAAAGTGGCTCGATTTGCGGATCTTCGGTGCGGGCCAGCCGTTTCACAAATCCCGGACTAAACGGATTAGTTTACTATCGTTTAAAGATAAAGCATTCAACGTATTTCTAGCAGGAATCCTACATTCGCCGATCTTGACCCACGGAACCACCCCCTTAGTGAGTCACTGCTATCCCCCGTTTCTTCAGCCGGGCTATCAGCCGCAAGCGAGATTGTTCTGTGTAAATATGCTTGACATATCAAGCAAGTTGCGTAGAATAGCAAGCAATGAACAAGCTGGGCGAATATCTCACGAAGGCAAGAAAAAGCGTCAAGCTCACTTTGCGCGCTGCGGAAAATGCCACAGGAATCTCTAACGCATACCTCAGCCAACTCGAAACTGGGAAAATTCAACAGCCATCCCCCGTACTTCTTGAGAAGCTGGCTGGTCTCTATCGAGTGGACTATTCAACACTGCTCGAACTATCCGGATATCCCATACCTGATCAACGATCTGTCTCTCGCCTCGAAGCAAGAATCGGACCGACAACGGACGAAGAAGAGGAAGCGCTAATTGACTACTTGGACTTCCTCAGAACAAAACGTAGAGTCCCCGGAGGGCTGTCGAAGTGATTTGGTCGATTTCTGACAGCAAAACTTTTAGGCGATGTCAGCGCCAATGGTTTTACAAAAGGCTCGCGGGAAACGCCAAGGCCGCCGATCCCGTTCGCCACAGGCTCTACCTCCTGAGCAAACTGCAAAGTATTAGCGCCTGGCGAGGGCAGATAGTCGACAGCGTCATCTCTGACATTCTCATTCCTGCCGTCGTCTCCAAACGTCGCATAACTCTCGACCAAATGAAAGGCCATGCGCGACTGCTGTTTGATCGTCAGCTCGCCTGCGCAACCAAGCACCAACTCTTTTCGCCCGGTTTCGTTCCCTCGAAATTGGGACCGGAATTCGCTGCGCTTCACTGCATGGAATACGGCACGGGGATTCCGGAAGTCGAGATAAGAACGGCCCGCGACGAAGTTGACCAGGCACTCTCCAACTTGTTTGGAATGACGGAATTCAAGGAAATATTAAAGACAGCTACGGCACTTATACCTCAAAGAGCGCTTGTATTCAGCCACTCGGGAATCAGTGTCAGAGCTGTTCCTGACCTCATTGTCTTTTCGAAGGATTCGCCGCCCGTCATCGTCGATTGGAAAGTTCACTTTTTCGGAATCGATGAAGCGTGGATACAGCTCGCTACATATGCAATGGCCTTGACCAGATGCAATCCTCATCGTGACTTCCCCGACATTCGAAAGTGGTCCGTTCCGGAAATTCAATTAGCGGAAGTGCAACTACTCAAGAACCATGTGCGCAAGTATTCGATTGGCGAGGACGAACTAGATCGCGCTGAAGCCTACATCGCCGAGTCGGCCACGGAGATGGGCCTGGCCGTCGGCGGACGAAAAGCCAACCAGTTGTCAGCAGAAGACTTTTGCGTCGCCCGATACGAAGGAACATGCCAGAGCTGCAATTTCAGAAATGTGTGCTGGGGAGGAACCGCATGAGTTCATTGGAAACCAACATCTTTCCAATCTTAAATCTCGACGAGCTTTCTGCGAGCTATCGGATCTTCAAGATCCGCGGACTGCATCGTGACCAGCCCGAGTATTTCCAAAATCAGCAGCTTTTGACCCGCCGGCTCAGCTATACGCTGCGTACACCCGCAACGGTCTTTGAATCCGGCGACGATGTCTTCTTAGCGCTTCGAGAGGATGCCCCAACCCCTCAGTCTCCATTTCATCTCGTCCGCACGACAGTATATTTCGACTCATGCGAAAACGACTGCAAACTGAATTTCGCGGACCTGAATACAGACTCACGCTCAATCGCAACTAGGTTTCTGAAATTCATGCTGCAGTCGCCCTTGTCGTCTAACGTTCATCTCTGGCAGCCAAGCGCCGGTCGGCCGTTTTTCGAAAAAGAAACCGCGAAGACAGCACTTGGAGTGACACGGTATACCGGATTCTCGGTACGCGTGGTTGCCCTTGCCGATGGCAGGTTGGGTCTCTGTGTGGACGTAGCAAACAAATACGTGCGAACCCAACCTCTCCCCATCAATCTGACGAGACCTGAGTTTCGCGGCTTCAAAGGAAGGCACTGCATCTACCATTACGGCCACAAATGGTATGAGATCCAACTTCGCGAGTTTGCTGACGTAACCGTCACGGAGTATCACATTGACGGAAACGGCAACGGCAACGGCGCCCGCATCTCACTGTTGGAGTTCATTGCGAAGGAATCTCAAAAACCGCTGCCTGCCGAACTCGCACAACTTCCGAATGACGCATCAGTCGTTCTGTACAACACTAACCAAGGCCAGCTGCGCGCTGCTCCCGCTGGACTCTGCTATCCAGTTCTCGATTCCGCCGACACTGCACGTCACAGCCAACCCAACGCGCTACTCAAGCCTCACGAGCGTTACAATTTGACACGGCGCTTCGTCGAAAGATACCTGCAGAATCTCCACTTTTCCAATGTTTCGCTGAAGGTCTCTTCCGAGCCGTTCAAGGTCACACAGAAGATGTTTCTTTTGCCTGACTACGAATTTGGCAATTCCCGAATTCTATCCGTCCGTGGCACACCGAACGCGCAGCAAGTCAGCCTCGACACAATAGGACGAACGAGGATATCCCTCTTACGTGACAAAAACGCTGGGTTCTATGTTCGCGATCCACTGCAACGCCAATACGTGGTCCTTCCGCAATCTGTTCAAGACAGCTTCGGCCCCAAGTTCTTGGACGACCTAAAGTCGGCGGTAGATGAACTCTTTCCACAGGAACGTGCTTACGAACCAATTGTAGCCACCTACAACGATAGAGTTCAGCGGACCTTTGTGGAACAGGGAAATGCCATCTTGCAGGCGGCGTCGCAACAATGCACAAAGCCCGGATTCGCCGTCGTAATGATTCATGAAACGGACGATCGAAGACTTAGGCAGCACGATCAACTCGCCGCAATGGTTATCCGCAAACTCCGCGATCTTGACATTTGTGCGTCAGTGATCCATTCAGCAACAGGGCGCGATTGTTATCAGCTGGTGACAAATCACGACAGTCTGCCACACTATACCTGCCGCGAACACCGCCGTGGAAAACTGGCCGGATACGTCAGAAATGTCGCACTCAACAAGGTTCTCCTAACGAATGAGCGATGGCCGTTCGTTCTTGCCACGCCTTTATCTTCCGACCTCACAATTGGAATTGATGTAAAACTACACACCGCTGGCTTCACGGTCGTGAATCGCAATGGCAACTACATTCGCACGATAGTTCGCGATTCAAATCAGAAGGAGCAATTGCTCACTCAGCAAGTCCGGAAGTTGCTCACTGAAGTTGTTACCAAAGAAGCCCGCACCAATGCGTATCAACTTCCATTGACCTCGCTGGTGATCCATAGAGATGGCATTCTTTGGCACACAGAGAAAGCTGGGGTCCTTAAAGCAATCGAAGACCTGAAGCGCGACGGTATTCTCGCCTCAAACGCGGAATACGCCATGCTTGAAATTCCCAAGAACACTGCTGCGCCCTTGCGTCTCTACGAGGTCGAGAACAATGGAAGTCGAAATTGGGTACAAAATCCTCAAGTTGGCACATACGTTCTTCTCGATTCGGAGAATGCCTATCTCTGCGCCACTGGCAGGGCATTTCCTCGCCATGGAACCGTTCAACCAATTCACGTCAAGCAAGTGGGCGGTACTCTTCCCATAGAAGCTTCCCTTCAGGATCTCTATTTCCTAACTGCTCTCGCCTGGACCCGTCCAGACGACTGTGCCCGAGACCCGATAACGATCAAACTCACCGACCGTAGGCTTGGCGAAGACGCTGAGACCTTCGATTTGGACGCGTTGGAATATCACATCGCTGACGGAGCGACACTATGAGCGACAGTGGGTTGTACTCAGGTCTGTATGCCACCGTTCGAGACATGGCAGAGCTGGTGGATTCTGTCCTTCTAACAATCAAGTCGGCTTCTCCCCCCGCCTCAAACGACTTGCAACGACAGAAACTTGCATCTCTTCTCGTCCGACTCTCAGAGCCGGAGACTGCGGACCTAACTATCAACATTCTTGGAATATTGGTTCGTGACGCTCCAAGGCCAGGCTTCGATCCCATTCGACTTGGCCAGCGACTGCTCAAGCATGATTTTGGCACTGAATCGATAAATGGTCTCGAAGCTCTTGCATCGATACTCGAACAAGAGAGAGTTGGCATGCTTAGCAAAATGGGAGGCCGCTAGTGATTTCCAGTTATCTCACGGGTTCAATAGCGCAAATGATCGAGCGCTCCCGCGCGATGACTGCCAATATCCCTCGGAATCTTCCCAGAACATATGACGCGTTGGCCCATACATGCCGTACCAACATCAACACACTGATCGGACAACTGAAGTGGCTGAAAGAAGATTCCGTATTTGCAAATTCGCAAAACCAACCCGAGCGGGTCCGGAAATTCAAACGAATCGTTTCGGAATTGGACTTTCTCGAAACCGTTGCGCTGGTTGCCCTCAAGAAAGCCGAGAATGAAGATCATCAGCTAAATGCCTTGTTGGACCGAGCCTGCCGCGAAGTTAGCTATCCAAGCCCCATTCCAGTGGTCACAACCCTCTCACAGAACTATTTTCATATTTATCCCGACCTCAGGTTGTTATGCGTTCCCTTAATTGAAGGCAGTTTCCTGTTGCATCTACCGGACCTCTATCATGAGCTCGCACATCCACTCCTATCGGAAGTCAACGATCCCCTCGTAGAGCCTTTTCAGAAACAATTCGCTTCAACCCTGCGAGAGTGTCTCGTATACGTTCGAACTGAACAGACCAAGAACGATCGTCGAAATGCACCGGCAAAAAATCGATTTATGCTGAGGGCATGGGAAAGTTCTTGGGCCAAATTCTGGTTGACTGAGTTCTACTGCGATCTTTTCGCAGTACTCGTCGTGGGCCCGGCCTTTGCCTGGTCGCACCTGCACCTCGCGGTCAAGCGTGGTGGCGATGCCTACGGCCTGCCCGAGTTCTCTCCAACCTCGCACCCTGCTGATGACGCAAGAATGCGCGCCATGCTCTATGGTCTGGAACTCATTGGGTTTTCGCAAGACGGCAAGAATATTAGGCAAGCGTGGACCCAAATTAACGAATCACTCGGAACCCAGCCGGAACCTGAATATTCTTGGTGCTACCCAAATGACTTGCTTAAACGCATCGCGAGTGACGCTTTGGCTGCGACCCGCGCGATCAACTGCCAAATAGTTTCAACTAAAGGATCATCGGAAACCGTCGGCGGTTGTCTCAACCTCGCCTGGACCAAATTTTGGGACGACCCAGCACTTTTCCCCCAATGGGAAAAATCCGAAGTCAAGAGACTCTTTGAGCTCTGTCTACAAAAAACCGCTCATGGCGTAACTCTAACGTAAACCTCGGGCACTAAGAAAGTCCTGATTTGCTTATCTTCTCGCACCGTTGCGCGCGTACTGTGTGCTTACTCCTTCCGAATATCAGCTCGTCCAACACCAGTATCTAAACCTCTGCCCAATGTTCTACGCACCGCCGAGCGGTTAGGTAGCTTCGCGATTCTCTCCCACTTCGCCTTCGTGCGGTTGGACGCCGCTTAGCCGCGGCTCGGACGGGCGTTTCGGACTGCGCCGGTTTCGCGCCAAACCAACCCAACCCCGTTTGGCACTCACCGCGCTTTCACTCACGCCCTGCCACCCTCCTCCGGCCTCCGTTCTGTCCCTTTCACCGTTCCGCCTTGTTTCTTCCCGCTGCCGCTCAAGTGAAGAAAGAAACAAGCCGGAAACGGCAGAAAGGGAAAAAACATGAAATTAGAAGAAGTCAACACACGCACGAAAGAAGCCGTGGATTTCCTCGTTGCAGCATTGGAGTCCGGTCACAGTGAAATCCTCACCGCATACCTCGGAGCAATGGCAAAGTTTCACACCTACAGCTTCGGCAACATCATGCTTATCGCACGTCAGAAGCCCGATGCTACGAACGTTGCCGGACTTCGGACATGGAACTCGCTTGGCCGCTTCGTTAAACGGGGAGAAAAGGGCATTTTCATTCTCGCCCCGATGGTCGGAAAACGAAGCACGAAGGATGTAGCAACTGACGAGCCGAGTGAAGACGCAACAACCGAGGGTCAGCGGACGCTGTACGGATTCCGGGCCGTCTACGTTTTCGATGTCAGTCAAACCGAAGGCAAAGAACTCCCCACACTGACCGAAGTCAATGGCGACGTGAGCGGATACCGCGAACGCCTATTTAAGTTCGTCGAATCGCAAAGTATCGAGGTCAGTTTCTCCGAGAGAATTGCTCCCGCAAAAGGTCTCTCGTATGGCGGCAAGATCAAGCTGCTATCCGGGATGCAGCCAGCCGAGGAGTTCTCGACGCTTGTGCATGAGATCGCTCACGAAATGTTGCATCGTGGCGACCGCCGCACCCTGACCACCAAACAAGTCCGCGAGACCGAGGCCGAAGCCGTAGCCTTTGTGGTCTGCCAATCGGTCGGACTTGAGAACGGAACTTCGTCCCAGGACTACATCCAGCTTTGGCACGGAGACGCCAGTCTCCTGCGCGAGAGCTTGGAAGCCGTTCAACAAACCGCTGCCGTGATCCTCGGGGGCATTGCCCCCGAGCCAGCGGCACTCGCGGCAGCCGCATAACACGCCAACACCTGCACCGTTTGGTTCTCAGGCCCGACGTGTGCGCTGAGTCCACGAAGACCTAACCAAAGACACATGAGAGGAAAAAAGATCATGCCGAGTACGCAAAATGCCGTCAACAACCACGAATACCGCAGCGTTCCCATCACCGCACTTGCGGAATCAGCAACCAATCCCCGCAAGCGCTTCGATCCAAAAAGCCTTGAAGAATTGGCCGCCAGCTTCAAGACGCAAGGGATTCTGGCGCCTCTTCTGGTACGCGAACTGGAGGAAAGCAAGTACGAGGTTGTAGCCGGGGCACGTCGCCTCAGAGCGGCGAAACTGGCGGAACTCGAAAAACTTCCTGTCCGAGTAGTGAAGCTAACCGATGCCGAGGCAATCGAAGCCCAGTGCGTTGAGAACCTGCAACGCGAAGACATCCACCCGCTTGAGGAGGCTCTGGGTTTCAAATCACTCTTGGAGCTCGGAGAACCTGCCTACACCATCGCCACCATCGCGTCCCGCGCTGGCAAAAGCGAGGCGTATGTCTACGGTCGTATTAGACTCGCTGACCTCATACCACCAGTGGCCGAGGCATTTCTGAAAGACCAGATCACCATCGGCCACGCTTTGCTGATCGCCAAACTCCCCGCTTCGCAACAGCAAGAGGCGTTCTCGGCTGCCTTTCGGGGCTTGTGGACAAGCGAGGGCAACAGCCAAGTCCTGATTCCAGTGCGGGAACTGGCAGCGTGGATTGAATCGAACATCTTGCTGCAACTGGCGTCTGCGCCATTTGACAAGCAGGATGAGACACTCGTTCCCGAGGCAGGTTCGTGCACCAACTGTCCGAAGCGAACGGGATTCAACAAACTACTTTTCCCCGACGTGCGTAAGGATTCCTGCACTTCGCCCGACTGTTTCCGGGCCAAGATCGACGCTTCCGTGAAAAAGACTCTGGAAACCAAGCCGCAGCTCATCCAGATTTCGGCGGCGTGGAATTCCCGCGAAGGCGCTCCCTTGGGACGGAATCACTATGTGGAATTGGAGATCAAGAAAGCCAAGCCGAACGGCGCAAGCAGCAAGCTCTCACCCGTTCAGAAACCCTGTGACAAGATGGCCGAAGCGATTGTCATGGACGGCGGTAAACGTGGACACGTCGTCAAGGTTTGTGCCGATCCGACGTGCCGCACCCACCACCCCAACACGCCTTCTCCGCAGCAAGTCGAGCGGGAGCGGGCGGACGAACGCAAGCGGGTCGAGAAGGAGAAACTGGCGATCACGACTCGCCATCGTGTCTTAGCTACGATCCTCCAACGCGTTTCGGCTCCATTGAAGAAAGCTGACTTGCTGACGGTCTCTGACTACCTGATCGGCCACCTCTCTTATAGCCAAGTTCCGACTCTGGCGAAGCGACACAAAGTAGAGGCTAAGAAGGACTCTGCGACGGCGCACGAACTTCTGGCCAAGCAAGTCAGCAAATATGACGAGTCCGAACTCTGCAAGCTGCTTCTGGAAATCAGTCTGCTGGATTCAGCTTATCAGCGATCCACCGCAAGCCGCGACGACGTTCTCATCGACGCCGCCAAACGCTACCGAGTGGATACTGAAAAGCTCCACAAAGCCGTCGCCAAAGAATTCGCCGCGAAACGAGACAAGAAAACAATCAAGGCGAAGCCTAGCAAGACGGTGGCCTGAGTCTATCCATTCTTGACTTGTGGCGGAGTGCTAATTTGCACTCCGCCTTTTTTGTTGAATTGGAAACCGGCCAATCTCGCCCTGGCTACTTGCCCAAGGGATCTCCCGTTTGCCAATCGTACGCGCGCATATGTTTCGGCCATGTTCAAAAACCCAATTGCGCACGCCACGCAGCGCCAAGAATAACCGCCGGCGCTGACGGTCCCAGTTCGGACAACAGTGGGCTGGCCTGGAGAATTGCATCGCCCCCCTGCTGGGCTAACAACGGCATTCGCATGGTGTATGCCATAGCGAGAGGCATTCGAATCGAGCTGTTCAGCACCAGCGTTTCAGTACTTCGCGTAATTCCCACGTAAAACAACCTGCGCTGCTCTTGGCGTTGCCGTTCTTGCTCTAGGGGCGGATCGTGAGTATCAACACTGGGCAGAATTCCGGCAACACAGCCCGCGATGATGACCAAGCGTGCCGTGAGACCTTTCGATTTATAAAGGCTCATGATGCGCACGGAATTCCCTTGCGAGCCAGGTAGCTCGGGCTGTGTGATCACGGCACGGAGCTCATCTAAAAATTCCTTAGTAGTGGTCACAGTAGGTGCCACAAGTAGCGCGGTTTGCCGAATCGATGCCGTCTCCGGGTTGCCATCGGGGAATAGCGTGGCGATTAGAGTGGGGATGTCAAGCGTCATCAAAGCTGTCAATCGCTGGTTGAGCTCGTTAAAACGTGCGACCAGTGACCCTGTGTGTGTGATCTTAAGGGCGCCGGCCGCAATATCTTGCAGCGCTGCTCTCGGCGACTGTCCCGACTGTTCACAGTGCTCACGCAGTCGTCGGTAAGGACGGTATCGACAGTCCTGCTTGTGCTCACCCAGCCAATAACGTAGCGATGGTCGATCATCGGGATCGAGAAGCAATGTCAGCAGCGCGAAACCATCTGCCGCTATGTCAGTCTTCAGGGCATCCTCGAAGTAGAAACTCTGCGCTTCCCATCCCCTGCCGTTTTGCTGCGCGATGGTGTTCAAATTATCGCGAATGCCGTTACCAATCTGGCGGCGACTAGAGAGGACCAGCACCTCACCCGCCGGCACCGTTGGGTTTTGCAGTAAGTACCAGTCGATGTAATCGGCGATGGCCTGGATTTCATCTGCAATGGAGTGGTGTTGCACAATGTAGATGTTCCCCTGTGCGTTCGGTGCGTGCGGAGCAAGCACTTTCGGCGCCAATCTCTGGTTGTGGCCGATCAGTGAATTGGCGATCGCAACCACCCGCTGTGGGCAGCGGCGGCACTCGTTGAGCAATTCATCATGCGTTCCGACGTGCGTAGCTGGGTATTCGTAGATTCCCTCCGGGTGGGCATGCCTGAAACTGTAAATGGATTGGTCCTCATCACCGATCACTGTCACAGCGGCATTCCCGCTGATCGCGTCGATTAGCGCCTGATCGGCCTTGTTCAAATCCTGGTATTCGTCCACGAGGACGTGCTCGTAGACTGGAATATCCGGGTGACCAGGGTTTTGCAGAATGAAATCCAACGCAAGCGGGATGACTTCGCCGACCAGCATCGCATTGTGGAACCGCAGCCAAGATTTCAGCGCATGGTCGAACGATTGCTCAAGGGGTGTATTAGGCCAGCCTGGGGCGTGGTGCTGTAGGCGCGCCCAATATGCCTCGAACGCCTCGATCAGTTTGTTGACCGCTTTCTTGCCGTCGAATTGCGGCGCCAAGTCGCAAACCATCGTGTCTTCCTCATACGCCATGAGCGGCCTGGCAACGCGTCCTAGCATTTGAAACACAGAGTTCCGGCTCAACAAACCGAAGCTGAGAGAGTGCAGTGTTTTCGCAGCGACCTGATCCGCGCCCGGCGCTCCGAGTTGCGCCAGCTTGTCGACTAAGTCGTTTGCCGCCGTGCGCGTGAATGAAATGGCGAGAACGCGATTAGGCTGCACGTTCTGCTCAAGCAGGCGGGCGACCCGCCGCATTAAGGCATACGTTTTGCCGGTACCGGGACCGGCCACCACCCGAAGCTGCGTACCTGGATACGCGGCGATGTTCAATGGCGTTCCGGATAAGTTGGTATTCCAGGGCATTGCGTCCGCACTAGTTTATCTTTCTGTACACCTTCTGGGAACTTTCGGCACCGACATCGCACGATTCGATGCCCTTTCAAGCGTGGATCAGCCGCGACGACTGTATCTTCACTTGCGTTTCCACGCCATAACTTCCGGATCGTCGGCTACTCTTCCATTAGATCGTCAAGCCGTGGCCCAACGCGGGAGACGTTGGAATATTTCACGATTGCGCGGAACAGGTTCAACTGGCTTTTGCGATATCGTCTGGGGTGTCGGTCTTGGATGCGGACTCCGCTGTCTGAACCTCGGAAATCTTGCCCTCTGTGGCGGGGAAGTGGTTTGCTTGCGTCGTCTCCGGCTCCATTTCGACCACAACTTGAGGTGAGCAGACGGAGTCGCCTGCGGAGGCTAACCCGTCAAGTACGGAAATGATGTGCGCGGCCTCAGACTTCGGCACTATACAGCGAACGCCGTTTTTCTTCGCTTCCAGTTCAAGTTGCGGAAGATCATGGAGCGTGTGCATTATGATTGGAATTGCGGGAAGCGACTCCGAGATCCGCCTCGCTGCCGTCAGACCGTCCATTGACGGCATTGCTAGATCCAGGATGACCACATCGGGTTTGAGTTCCTCAGCCATCCTAACCGCGTCTAGGCCGTTGTCGGCCTGACCGCACACTTCCCAGCCGTGAGTCTGAAGCAAGTCTTGGAGTGTCTTTCTGGCGAGCGGGCTGTCGTCGGCGATCAGTATGCGACGCGGCATTTTCCACACTTTCGCGTAGCCAGCCAGAGGAGTTCGCAAGTGCGTCTTTCGATGCAACTATCCCGACCGAATGTTGTTTCCTATCAAACAGACAGAGCCGAGCTTGGGGTGCTTTCTGGCGCTTTCAAGCGAGAACCTCTGTTCGATGCCATACATGGTTTCCTGTATTCCGACCGGTCTCCGACTTGTAAGAGAATGACCCGTTTGGGGGGAGGGGCTTTCGTGTATAACGCTGATCTGGTGCGCCAACTCTGTGGCGAGATTGCGAACGAGAAGGATCGTGAGAAGACCCAAGATCTTCTGTCCCTCTTGCAGGCCGTCATAAAAGACAATCAGGAGGACATTCGAATCAGAATGGCCTTCCTCGCTAAGAAGTACGGGCTTGTCAGCGATTCCAAAGCCGCGGCCTAGTCCATTCCCAACATTTCAAAACAGCCCATTGCTCAAACTTTGGCGGAGGTTAACTCTTGCCGGAGTTAAACGCAAAGAGCCGCCCGGAGCTATAATGCGCTACGACGGGCGGCTCACCCCCTCAGCTTGCCCCCACATTGTAAGGGCTTACATGGCTTTCTGGGCTAGAGTGTGCTTATCTGGGAGAGAACAGATCATTTCTTATACCCGGCCTCTCGTCAAACTACGAAAATAGCGAGTTCTGAATCTGGGCAAGTTCGACGGGTGCAGAACATTCTTCGTCATCATTAGCCACATGATTGATGCGAGTGCTTATCGGATAGCGTCGCATGAACTGTGCCCCGTAAGGCTTTAGCATTTCGGACGCCGCACTGATATCCTGCATTCCCGGATCGAGCCACAGGTCGTAGCTATCCGGATCGAGAATGACAGGCATTCGGTCATGGACGGCTGAGGTCACGGCATTCGGCGTTGTAGTCAAGATCGAACAGGTTTTCACCCAGTTGCCACTCGGGTCTTTCCAGCGCTCCCAGATTCCCGCGAAGGCGAACATCTCCGCGTTACCAACCTCAAAACAATATGGCTGCTTCGTCTTCCCCACACGCAACCACTCATAAAATCCATCTGCTGGGATCAAGCATCTGCGAGACTTCAACGCGTCGCGGAACGCGGGCTTCGTTCCAGCGGTTTCCGATCTTGCGTTGATCATCCTGGCAGCGCCCGACGAGTCGCTCGCCCACGAAGGAATGAGTCCCCAGCGGAATAGAGACCATTCGCGGCTGGGCTCCCTCGGATTCTGGCGAATCACGGGAACTGGCTGAGTGGGGGCAATGTTGTAGCGAGGGTTCCAGTCTTCCTCGCCCGACGCACTGGAAAAATGCGCCTCAACAATTTGCTTTCTCCGGGAAAGTCGGTAGCGCCCGCACATTGGGAGATTATGGCAGATCGGACGAGCGAAACACGTTATCAATCTTCTCCATGATCTTTTCAGCCCACTGAACTGAGGCAGCAATCAACTTGTCACTGCGCGGACTTCCCTGGGGTCCACCAAACAGATCATCTGCCGTTTGCATATGCAGGCTGGCGAGAATCGCTGCCATGATTCCGAGCACTCGCTTGCGGCTCTCATCCATAGCGGCCATGTTAGCATGTTCGTGTTTTGTTCGCCTATAGGCAGGGGTTACAAAATGGCGGAAGTTCGTTTTTTATTGTCTGATGAGAAACTATTGGGAAGGTTTTGGGTTCTGATCCGCATTGTCACTGCTCTGTGCCGCCTCGTCGCTACGACTTTGTAGATTCCTTATTTGCGTGGTTTCTCAATGGGCAGACGTGTCCCAGGATGGGCGGGCTTTGTAGCCGCTCCGGTCGTGGTGTTCCTGACAATCTGCTCTTACTACGCCTACACTCGCCACTACCGAACACTTTCAAGCAATGCGGCTGGTTCTCCCGTTGATTCCGCGGTCATACAGCAGTCCACCGATCCCCAGGCGCTGCTTGGCATCGCCGATCACTTCTACTGGTTAAATAACGGACCCGCCGCGGCGCCGCTCTATGCCAGAGCCGAGAAGCTGTTCTTGGAGCGGGGCGATGCACGGAACGAACTTCACGCCAAGGTGGGCCGTCTTAGATCAGAAGCCGAAACGATGTCGTTTGTTGATCTTTCACGTTTCTTGAATGAACAACTGCAAAATCCCATCGTGCAGAGTGACAAGAAACTGCGCCTTTGGTGCCTGATCGCGAAGGGCTACACGGATATCGAGATTGATTATCGAGCTACGAAACGAGATTGGTTGGAAGCCCAGGAGATTGCGAATGTGTTGGGCGAAAAGCAATGGGCAAATCGGGCTTCCGGCGAATTAGGGCTGGTCGCGTTCCTTGAGGGAAATCCCGGACGAGCCGCGCGGTTGCTAGGCGGCGCGCTCCTCTCCACAATGGCTAGCGGCGACACTGGCGGTCAGATCAGGTTCTTGGAATTGATCGGCAGAGGCTTCGAAGAGGTGAATCGTCATAGTGAGGCACTGAGATTCTTTGAAAGAGCAATCAAGCTTGCAGATGCGGAAAAAGACTCCGGTCTCCCGTACATGGCATACGAGGGGAAGGCACGCGCTCTGGTCGCCATCGGAAAACCAGAAGAGGCAAAGGCGGTGCTTGACGAAGCACTCGGTAAGGCTCGATCACAACAGAAGCGAGGTCATGAGGCGGAGCTGTTGATCTTGCTTGGAAGGCTGGCTTCGCAAACAGGAGACAGGAAACAAGCCATCGCCGATTTGGAAAGTGCCGCCCAATTCGCAAAGCGAGTCCAATTCTTTCGAATGGAGGCCGACGCCATGTTCGAGTTGGCGACGCTTTATCGCGATACCGGCGACCTCCCCAAGGCAGAGGAACGTGCTACAGATGGCCTAGATGCGAGCCAACGTGTTGGCGATCGTTACTATGTGCCTCGCAACCTGACCATCCTTGCCGACCTGAAGGCGCGCCGCGGTCGCGTTGACGAGGCCAACGAGCTTTACGAGCAGGCAGAAGACGTGATTGAAAGCATGTTAATCAGCGTGGATGAGCCTTATTGGAACAGTTCTGTTGCCGCTTCGATGAGTCAAACGTACTTGCAGCATTTTGAACTGGTCACCAAGAGCGGCGATGTGCCAGGTGCGTTCCATGTTTTGGAGCGGGTACGCGGGCGCACTCTGGCTTGGGCCCTCGAAGACAGGAAGGCTCCGACGGCCGAGTCTGGGCAGACAGCATCGCTCGAAACAGATCTTGCGGGTCTCCAAGTGCAACTCATGCAAACCAACAGCGCAGAAAAGCGCGAGCAACTGATGGATAGATTGGTCGAATATGAGCGACGGCTTGGGCTGTCCTGGACGAAGGACGATGCACCCGGCCATGGCCTGCCGGTGCACCCTGCGTCACTGCCAAAAGTCCAAGAAGTCCTGAAACCAGACGAAGTGCTTCTGGAATACGTTCTCGATGACCCGACTTCCTTCTGCCTCGTGGCTTCCCAAAAAGGGGCATACGTCCGGGTGCTACCGGCAGGACGCAACGAGATCGAGAATCTCAGCCAGCGATTTGTCGGAGAAATTCGCACTAAGGGCACCGGCGCTGAACTTTCAAAGCGACTCTACGCGATCCTCGTAAAGCCCATCCCGGAAGCAGGCGCAGTGCCACGCCTCATCATCGCACCGGATGCAATATTGAACCTGCTTCCGTTTGAGGCGCTTCGCGATGCTCAGGGCGAGTACATCTTGAAGTCGCGCGTCATAAGCTACGTCCCTTCCGGCACGATCTTGAACACGCTTCGCCGCGCCGACAAACAGAAACCAGCTCCCAAACCCCTTCTAGCAGTCGGTGATGTCGAGTACGAGAACCAAGGCGGCTCAGGACGGAGAATCCCACCTCCGGCCTCGATTCGTGGCCGGATTGAGCGCGGCATTGCGGATCTCTCAGGGATAGGCCTTCACGATCTTCCAGAGACGCGAGCAGAGGTCGAGGAAATCGGTAAAATTGTTGGATCGGACGCCGTAATATTGCTTGGCAAGGATGCCACGGAAACTGGATTTAAGAAGCAACCACTTGATCAGTTTCGCATCTTGCATCTGGCGGTTCATGGATTCGCGGACATGCAATACCCAGAACGGTCAGCGCTAGTGTTGGGTGCGGACCCACAATCGAGTGATGACGGTCTGCTGCAAGTGCGGGAGATCATAAGACTTCGGTTGAATGCCGAACTCACGACCCTTTCTGCTTGTGACAGTGGGGTTGGCAAACTGCAAGGGCAAGAGGGCATCAGCAACCTGGTGGAATCATTTCTAGTGGCTGGGTCGAAATCGGTTGTAGCGAGCCTGTGGAGTGCAGACGACACATTCGCCAGTGCGTTGATGCAAGAATTCTACCGCCACTTGGCTCAGGGCGAAGATACCAGTGCTGCTTTGCGAAATGCGAAGCTTGACCTGCTCGCGAAATATGGCGACCAGGTGAGCCCATTCTATTGGGCGGCATTCATCGCTGTGGGCGAGACCTCGACACCGATTGGCATAAGACAACAATGAATCTGACTCTCGACGAACGCACAAAGATTTTCGACAAAGTCTGCCGACTTGTGGAGACAAAGCATTTCAATCCCGGAATGAACGGCGTGGATTGGAATGCGTTGGTCCGGGATCGCCGGGATCAGATACTCGCGTGTAGCGACCCGGAGACCTTCGAGAAAGAGGTTCACAGATTAGTAGCGGAACTGAAGACCAGTCACACTGGCTTCCGCCATGCGGGGATGCGGAATATTCCCGCACGCCACGCAATCAACGCGACTCTGCAGCGCATCGGGGTAAACGGCAGTGAGCGCTGGATGTTTCAAGACGTGCATCAAGGAGGTCCGGCGTTCTCGGCCGGCATACGGCCTGGCGATCTGTTGCTCGAATGCGGTGGACGAGAAGTTCGGCCGCCAAACGACTTGACGTTCTCCGTAGGGGAATCGGCAGACCTTCTCATTGAGAAGCTCCATGGCGAAGTGCAGAAGGTCAACGTTCAATTGCCGATGCCCAAATCCCAGAAGCACCCGGTTACGGCGCCGCAGGCGGTCACAACCGAGAGACTCAGCGACGAAATTGGATTGCTGAGAGTGGCGATGTTTCCGGGCGCCATCGGAATCGACGTAGCGAAGGACATCGACCGCGGCATCGCCGCACTCGACGGATGCAGTCGGCTCATCGTCGATCTGCGTGGCAATACTGGCGGGGGAATCGGTGGGCTACGGCTGATGAGCTATCTGACACCCGGAAAACTTGAGGTTGGCTACAGTCTCACGCGGAAACGCCGCGAGCGCGGCTATCGTCGTGAGGAACTGACTCGATTCGGACGCATTCCGTCCCACAAAGCGACTCTCTTATGGTTAGCGGCCCGATATGCTTTCGTTGAAAAATCTATCCTAGTGGTCACCGAAGGACTCGGCGAGCGACGATTCCACGGTCGAGTCGTGCTGTTGGTAAACGAGCACACCGCGAGCGCCGGCGAGATGGTGTCGGCGTTTGCGGAGGAAAATAATCTGGCAACCATCGTGGGAACGAAAACGCCCGGTCGTCTACTCAGTGGCAGCGCATATAAGGTTGGCCACGGATACATTCTTGGCCTCCCGGTTGCTGCATATCTCACGTGGCAGGGCAGAATGCTGGAGAACAATGGAATCATGCCGAAATTTTCTATCGAACTCTCGCGAGAGGCCTTGAAGCAAGGAAGAGATACCCAACTCGGAACCGCAATCGAGGTGGCAAAAGCTTTGTAATCGCGACTGCCTTTGCCTGAGTCACCAATCCCACTCGCCTTGTTCCGTATACCGCCCTGCCAACGTATCTCATTGTTGTTCTGTCAACTTGCGATACAATTCAGCGTCATCCTTCCCCACACTTTCAAAGACAAGTTCAGTCCACATGGCGGACATAGAGATCCAGTCACTCACGATCTATTTGGCTCGTCCAGGAGCCACACTGTCTGACCTTCTTAAATCTGAGTACCTCAAAGTCGTTCCGTACAAGATCCAGATAGATATCGCTACACCTGCTCTTCTTTACGTCACTCCTCCAACTTCTCGCCGTCCCGATTGGGCGTTATTTTTTGACGGATACATAGACATCGCCGAGTTTGGGAAAAACAGCTCAACGGGCGCGTTATTGCTGGTGGAGGTGAGAGGCAAATACTTCGCTTTGCCGTTCGGTCGCGGCCATTTCATGTTGAATGATGACTATCTTGAGGAGAAATTCGGTCTCAAAGTCGCGCTCAACTGTATAGGCGAAGGAAAAGTGAGAAGTATTCAAAAGCGCTCGCTGGATCAAATTTTGAGGTTGAGCCAGGAGCAAGCAAGCCGAGATGCAACCACCACCGAATTTGGTTTTGACATTGAACAAGACCTCCTTGGCGGCGTGACCGGCACACCCTCAGAGCCTAAGCAATTTGGTGCCCGTATATCTGGCGCGGAGTCTTTACATTTAGCGATGCCAATTCACATGAACGGACTTCCGGAGCTGCTTAGCCGAGTAGCAGACAAGTTTACTGATACATCTTACAAGAATAGCTTCCCGTGGGTCGATCACATTGCCGAGGTAATGAGTTCGCGAACAGAGGACGAGCTCGATGAATCGCTGGTCAAGGAAATGGCTGCAGGCCACGTGGCCGGGATTTCGATGGCGGTTCCATACATAGTTGACTGGGTGAAAATCAGCAGGTTTCGATTTGTGTCGCCGGGCCAGATTTGGGAGGATCCTGATATTCATTTGAAAAGATTTCTTGAGGCAATGGGTAAGACACCGCTAACAGTAGAACTGCTCAAGAAAAAGAAGGTGGTCGCTGTCGATGAACATGGGGACAAATTGAGCGAGTGGTCTGTCTATAAATGTCTATATGCGGAGTTGGATCACAACAACGAATCGTTCCTGTTAAGCGGAGGAAAATGGTATGCAGTGGAGAAGACTTTCGTTGATCGTGTCACCGAAGACTACAACAACATCGAAGAGTACGATGGGCACTTTCCCGAATATCAGCACGCGACTGAAGGCGCTTATCTGACCGCGGTTTGGCAGGGTGATCCAGCAACGTATGCCCTAATGGACCAAAAATTTCTGTCATATCCGAGCAGGATGGAGTTTTGCGATCTGTACAAGGCGAACAGAGACATATGTCACATCAAAAGATACGGGCAGGCAGGCGCATTGAGCCACTTATTTTCGCAAGGGCTTATATCTGGTGAGTTGTTCAAAGTGGACGAGAAGTTCAGGAAGGAAGTGAATCGAAAGTTGCCAGGTCCGTATAAGGTAGCGAATTATAAGGCAAAACTCACAGAAGGAGAATACCGCATTGTTTTTGGCATCATAAGCGATAGGCCGGGCCCACTCCGAATTCCATTTTTTTCACGTCTCAACTTCAAGAATGCGGCGAAACGACTGGAAGCCTACGGCTACCGAGTGGCGAAGGCGAGAATTGCGGTCGAAGAAAAGTTCAGTAAGACCCGCAAACAAATGAAACGTAAGAAGAAGAACAAGTGAAACAGTGCATTCTAGATAGCCGATGGGTTTCGCCTCGAATTCCGCCTCACTCAGTTTCTCCGTCATCCGCCAGCATCTCGTTCAGTGAAATCCCCTGCAGTCCCGACTCGTAGTACTTGACGTTGCCCTCGACCAGCCGTGCAAAGCGAAGATACACGTTCCGGTCAGGATTAACGACGGTGATCCTGAGTTTGTGTCGTTCGAGCTTCTCGTTTCCGCGGATCGCGCTCCGGATGGTGAACCGCGCATTCAGATCCTCCGCCGGTAGGGAATAACCGAGGATGTAGATTTCCGCGGCATGACGCAACGCCAGCCAGGCGTCCCGCCAGATCGATTGGAGTTCTTTGTATTCAATCTTTTTGTTAACAACCGGAGGAAGAATTACGGGTACGGCAGGGTCCTCTACGCGCGGCGCCCGGAAGCTCCTGAATACTACAATTTTCCTGAATCGTCTGTTAAGAGGGAAAAACAGCTCCGGTTTGATAGACAATTCCGCGCGATGGTACCAGTCGAGCGATCCGTGGGGTTTAAGAATGCTGATAGCTTTCTCTTGGAGGCCATATTCCCAGTCCGTGCCCATATCGTAAAGGGCTTCCTCTATCAACAAATCCCAATTGAAGGTGATGACCGCATCTCCTGGCCGAAGAACTTGGGCAAACCTCCTCACATTTGAATGCGCAGCTCCCGATCGCGCCCCGTGCAGTACAACCGAGATGGCCAAGAGCAACTCTTTCCTGATCTGCCTAACGTCCTCGATGCTGAAGCTGTGCCCACGCTTGATCACATCGGCGAACTCCAGATAAACGTCCACGAGGCTGAGAAACTCCTCGAAGGGCGGGTAGTTCTTCCACCGCTTGCGGAAATGGGGATACTGGTACTGTATGAACTTTCGTATCAGATCTCTGCTCGCACGTTTCTTAACTCCGGTCAGCGCGAGGGGAAACAGTTCATTTGTTAGCGGAAGCCCCCAGCTTTTCGAGGCTCCTGCACCAAGCAGAAAAACCCGTCGAGTTTTCATGGTGAGCCTCCCCTATTCATCCCGTGACCGTAATCCTTGTACATCATTTCGCTTAATAGCAGACCCAGCAATGGGAAGCAATCCCGAGCACCGGAAGAAAGCAACCGCGAAGCGCTTATCGGCCCGAAGTCCGAAGTGCTAATAGAAATTACCTGTCCAGTATGGCGAACAAAAAGCGAATATGGTACGCTTTTGCTTGTGGTCCTGCGAACCTGCACAGTTGCGGTAAGAGATATCCGAGACGTTGAGCACTCCATAGAGGTCACTGCGGAGACACTCTATGAAGCGATCGCCGCGGCTCTCGCCGCCTTGCAGCAAGACAACTGGGTAGGAGAGATCGGTCAGGGGTTCGCAACGGTAACTGTTCTTGTCCAACAGCCGCCCGTAAAGCACGAAGTCAAAATAAAGGATTTTGTCTCATGGCTCGGACGCCAAGGACGTTCTCCCTCAGAGGTCATCCTGAAGCAAAAGCTGGAGAAAATATTGGGCAGGGTTAACCACGCGAGGATGTAACGGAAAAAGCTACGCAAACAAATCAAAAGGAAGACATCTCGGAGGTCTCACTGACTCGGAGTCCGAGCCGGTTTTTGGGAGTGCTTAGGTTGTTGCCCCGCTCGCGCCGGAATAGCTTTAATGGCTGAAGGCTGCGTGATGGTCGCACCTGGCGCGAAGGGGTCTTTTCCTTCAAGTACCGACGACGCAACGAAGCCAAAGAATATCATCGCGCTCAGCAATCCCCACACGAGAACGACTGGCTTCCAGGGAACGAGAATCCGCATGACAGAACCTCCCGGGACGAAGAGCGACTCACGATTACGGCTATTATACTGCGAAAAAACCAGACGCCCTTCATCGCTTAGCTTTGTTTTTCTTGTCGTGCTTGCCAGCTCGGGCATGCGCGAGAGCAAGTTTCAGATCGGCAGACAGATCCATGTTTTCTGTCGCGATGTGAACAGGTACGTTCAGACCAGCTTCGCGGCCGAGATATCCGCTCAATTCCTCCCGAGAGGCGTACATGAATCTGCCTTCTCGCGTCACGGGCATACCTGATCTCGCCCATCGCTGCGCCACCGCTACCGGCTGACCGAGAAAGCTGGCGATTTCATTCCAACCCTTGAGCCGTTCGTTCTGAGCTGTCGGCTTGATTGCTGGACGAGTCTTCTTGGCTGGCTTTTGTTTCTTCTTCATGGGGATCACGTTCAGAGCAACCGGATAGAAAACCGCGTCCACTCAAGGCCTGGCTGTCGGACTCCGAGGAAATATGAACCCGGAGAGATGCCGGCGAGATCGACCTCAGCCCTGAAGACCACAATGTGATTTTCAAGTTTAGCTGTGGCACTCGTGCGGAAAAGTTCAGCACCACTCGGATTGAGCAGCGCCACATCGTATGCCCCCTCGTTGCTTCCGATTGGCAACTCCAAGGTCAGACGCCTTGCGTTCCGAGGAACGTTCAATGGCGGCTGACTGTTCTCGGGCGGGTTTTCTCCGCGTACCGTCGCACGGCCACGCAGATCCAGAATCACAACCGCCGCAGTTTGTCCCGATGGCCGATTCTTCACCCACAGCCACCCCGCTAACACAAGAAACACCATCGCAGCGGCGGCCAGCCACATCTGTGTCCGCCGCCGGCCATCCAGTGCCTGTTTACGAAATTGTGTGAACTCTTGAAAACACGGGCTGCAGGAGCTGAAATGGTCGAGCCAGCGATCCGCTTCTGCTAGTGGCACCTTGTGAAGCGCGATACCTCTGACTACCCCAGAGTCAGGACACCCGACACGCTGCGGATTTGGAAAATCTCGGGATAAACCCCTGTCCAGCAGATCCAATATCCGCTTTTCTTCAGCGTTGAACTCTTCCTGTTCCTTCAGAATTCGCCTGCCTCTTAGTTGACGTTGTCACGGACAAACGCCAAGTTTACCGCCAGAGATCAATGTAAACCAGTCACCGCGGACCAAATCTCACGCAGCGCGGCCCAACCGAGCACGTAGCCTACCGATCGCATAACGAAATCGAAGTTTGGCCTGGGGCTCAGTTAGGCCCAGGTGTACGGCGATTTCCCTCCACGAGTATCCGTACTGCCGAGCAGCCCATACCTTGCGAGTCCAACCATCCATTCTCCGGACGGCTTCGTTGACCTGGATCGATCGCTCCAAATCCAGCACGACTTTTGAATCATGGGCCTGTCGTAAGCGCTCCAGATCACCGGTAGAAGGGAGATGCTGTATTATCTCGCGTCGCCGACGCTCCTTTTTTAGGGCGCGATTGAACCTGTGGTGGAAGGCACCGAAAAGATAGGCTTCCGTGTTTTTTATTCGCCAGTTCTTCCGGTTTGCTCGCTGGACTGTTTTCGCGACAGACTGCAACACGCCCTCCCAGACCTCCGTCGCCAAAACCAGCGCCTCGTCAGAGTTTTTCTCCGGGTCCTCTCTACGCGCATGCATCTGAATGCGCGGCCAAAGTCGCTGCGCGACCACAACCAATTCGCTGATCTCGTCTTGGGCAGCTCCGACGGGAGAGATAAACCTTGAAAGAACCCATTCTGGGCCCAACTGGCGGCTGGACATCTGGAAGGGCCTCAACCCAACTGATAATTAGATGGCCAGATGAGAAAGAGCGTGGCATCCCAAACCCACGGCTGTCAAGCGTTCTCGTACAACCGACAGCGCAACCCACGCGCCACCAATAATTCTTTTTGATACTTTTTTTGGCCTTCGCGTTCCTTGACTAGATGTAGGGTATTAACCAATCTCTGCCGCTTGGCAAAAGGGGCTTGGAGCCGTGTTCCCTAGAGTTGAGGTACGTCATCTGCAAGCAGTCCTTATCTTGGCCGAGGAACTCAATTTCACTCGGGCCGCCGACAGGTTGCACATCACCCAATCTGGGTTCAGCAAACAGATCAATGAAGTCGAAGCACAGCATGGATTTCATCTATTCATTCGCAAGAACAAAAAGAATGTGGAAGTCACCGAAGTGGGCCGCATCTTCGTCGAAGAAGCTCGTCTGGCGCTCTTGCACATAGACCGTGCCGTTCATGCTGCCCACGAGGGCAGCGACAGCATTTTGACTGTTGGGCACTCCCCCGACGCCGACCAAGCCTGGATTTCCGCCATTCTCGCGATCCGTCTGCCGATGTACCCCAAACTCCGCATCCATCTCATCAGCGATTTCTCACGCGAGTTGGTCCGGAGCGTGATGGCAGGCGACATGAATCTAGCATTGGTGACAGCACCGCCGGAAAGTTCTCGAATCACGGCTGCGGCATTCGCTCAGACTCGTTTCTATGCAGCACTCCCCCTGACCCACGCTGCTGCTCAAAAGGAAGAAGTCAGGCTCCAAGATTTGGCCCGAGACGAATGGATTCTCTTTGCTCGGCGAGCTCATCCAGTCATTTATGAAGCAATCATAGACGCGGCCCAACGTCAGGGAATTGCTCCGAAGCAAGCGCACGATATTCACACAGTCGAACAGGCAGTTCACTTGGTATCTGAACATGTTGGCGTGGCCATTCTCACGAAACCCGCCGCTGGCGTTAGCGTCCAAGGTGTAGTGGTGAAGCCACTTTCCGATACCTCATTGTGTCTGAAAACCTGTGTGATCATGAGCAGTGACAACGATTCACGATTAGCAAACGAGTTCGCCCGGTCATTCCTGCGTAGATATGAGCCCCGGATACTGCCGCCAAAGCAGATGGAATTGTCGCTACCCGCCTGAGGTGTTTTTCTGGCAATTCAGAAAATCGGGGAATCACTACAACCGCATGTGGGTCGCTACTTCGAATCCAACGGCACCGAGATTTCAGACACTCTTCCTTCCATCGAACTGAGAGAGCTCCCGGCCCCCAGGAGCGGGGCCGCGATCAGAGCGACCCGCTCCTCCGGCCAGCCGCCTACCGCCTCCGTCAAGGCTTCCGCCACTTGTCACGTCCGCCCACATCAGTGTTCCGGACGCGTTCCACTAGAATAGCGGCCTTGGGATCAATCTCTCTGGCCCGCTCAATAGCCTGGGACTGTGTGTCCTCGCGATCACTGATTCGCTCAGCCCCTCCTCTCCGAATCGCGTAATCACCTTCTTTTTCTCGTCGTTCGATAAACAGTTTGCCACTCATAGTGCATTGCTCCTTTCATATTCGATAAACAGTTTGCCACTCATAGTGCATTGCTCCTTTCATAATCGTGCGCTGGGTGTTCATTACTTCACCTGAACATCAGCGCTCGTAGGAAGAACTGTGTCGCGTTTTACCACTTCGAAGATCGTGCTACCGGAAACCGTAAGATCACTCGGGGGCGAATTAGGAGGCTGGAACCGCACCTTGATTACTCTCCAAGTGCCGACTGTAGCGTCGATCGGAATTGTTATTCCGATATCACCGACATTGGTTTGGCCTGAGCTCAGTCCGTTCCCGCCATTCAAATTAAGCGCCGTCGCCCCCTCCGGTGCTATAAACACGTTGACAGAACCGGAAACATTCGACCCCGGACTAACCCTGACCTGGAATCTGATTTCCTCGCCTTGCTTGACTTTGTGCGGGCTCGCGCCCATCGTTGCCTGATTCGATTGAGCCACCAGTCCCGAACCAAAGAGTAGTACTACAAGTGTAATAGTCAGAGTTCTGGTCCTGTTCATAGCTAACGCTCCCTTTTGTTTGAGTTTTCTGTAGGACGACTTGTAACCGTCGCGCACTCGGCGTCTCTTCTTTGCCTACCTATCCGAGCGCCCAAGTCTGAACTTGCACCACAAAGACAATGATGTCTTGCTGAACCTCGGACTTGACCGATCCCACAACCGAGTCCCTCACTGCGGAACAATCGGCTCCAGATGCACCGTAGTAAACCGCATGAGGAAGATTGAAACGGCGTTGATTATTCTGCGAATCCACGCC
>Ga0207088_1032_pt1 | contig 31053 bp, 21 predicted proteins | sample Alteio_BWMinHeat_52_FD_153564 | JGI IMG/M metagenome (GOLD analysis project Ga0207088, IMG submission 153564) | Enriched cells from forest soil in Barre Woods Harvard Forest LTER site, Petersham, Massachusetts, United States -... | ecosystem: Environmental > Terrestrial > Soil > Temperate forest >... | reverse complement strand
CGTCCTCAAGGAAAACCGCACTTTCGACCAGATTCTCGGCGACCTGAAAGTCGGAGACGCTGATCCTTCCCTGAACATGTACGGCGCCGACATCACGCCCAACGAGCACAAGCTCGCGCTGCAGTTTGGGGTGCTCGACAATTTCTACGACAGCGGGGAAGTCTCCGGCGACGGGCACATCTGGTCGACTGCGGCAATAACTTCCGACTACAACGAAAAGACTTGGCAAATCGCCTACCGCGGGCACGAGCGCACGTACGATTTTCAAGGCCAGGTCGGCGAAGAGTATCCGCTGGAGCACAACATTCCCGACGTGGATGACCCGGGCACAGGATTTCTCTGGGACAATCTGGCGCGCAATCACGTGAGCTACCGCTTCTATGGCGAATTCGTGAACGCGGTGTGGTGCACTGATTACCATGCGGATTCGATCGCGCAAGGACGGACGCCGCCGGAGCTCGAGGCCGGCTGCCCGCGCGAGGCAGTGGAGCAGGGCGGAATGCTGCCGCCGAACGTGGGTGATCCGCACGCGGGGCCGAGCCCGTGGCCGTGGGCGGTGCCACTGTTCAGCAGCGTGAAGCCGAGCAAGGCTGCACTACGCGACCACTTCGATCCGCTCTATCCGGATTTCAATACTGATTACCCCGACCAACTCCGCGCCGACGAATTCCTGAACGAGTTCGGCGCCTACGTTCGGGCACGCGACGCGCATGAGGGACCAGAGTTTGAGTTGCCGTCGTTCGTTCTGCTCTACCTTCCCGACGATCACACCGGAGGTACGCGCCCCAAGCTCCCGCGCCCCGCAGCCTCGGTTGCCGACAACGATCTGGCTCTCGGTCGCGTGGTCGACGCCGTTTCGCGCAGCGGTTATTGGGATGACACCGCGATCTTCGTGCTGGAAGACGACGCACAGGACGGCGCCGACCACGTCGACGCGCATCGCTCGACTGCATTCGTAGTGAGCAAGTATTCGCCCGGATCGGCAGCGCAGCCCAACGTCGAGCACCGCTTCTACACCACGGTGAATATGGTCCACACCATGGAAACGCTGCTCGGCCTTCCGCCTATGAACCAGAACGATGCGTATGCTCCGGTGATGGGCGGGCTGTTTTCAGGCTCCGGCGATCAACCCGCCTACAAGGCGGACTATCGCAACCTGAAGAATGGACTCATTTACGAAACCAACCGGCGCGAAGCGCCAGGCGCGAAGGTATCCTCGAAGATGGATTTCTCGCGTCCCGACGCGAACAGCGCGGCCCGCCTGAATCGAGTGCTGTGGCAGGATCAGAAGGGCTCGACGCCCATGCCCGCCCCGAAGCGCACAGTCTTTCCCCAAGGCGGCGATTGATTCCGATTCGGGGGACAGTTCGAATAGCGTATGAACCCAATTGAAATCTCCACCGACCAGTTTCTGCGTCTGGCTGAGCGCGTAACCCAACTCGCAGCCGAGTATCTTGAGCACATCGATACTCAGGCAATCTCCCCGGCAACGAGCGGTGAACAGACGATCAGTTTATTCCGTACGGCCATGCCTGAGGATGGCATGGGTGAAGAAGCTCTGAATGCGTTGCCGGAGGTGATGCGATCTTCGCGGGTGCAGAACGGCCGCTTCTTTGGCTACGTGCTGGGCTCGGGAGAACCGGTCGGTGCGGTCGCCGACTTGCTGGCCAGTGTCATCAATCAAAACGTAACCGCATGGCGCTCGGGGCCAGCGGCAGTGGTGATCGAGCAGACAGTCGTCGGCTGGCTGGGGCAAGGCATCGGCTGTCCCGAGTTTCGCGGCCATCTCACAGGCGGAGGATCCTCCGCCAACCTCATGGGCCTGGCCATGGCTCGCGAGACCAAGGCGCCCGCCAACGAGAAGGGAATTGTTGCGGGCGGAGTCGTCTACGCCTCCGACGAAATCCACATGTCGATTCCCAAGAGTGTGGCTCTGCTCGGGATCGGACGGGGCAATCTGCGCCTGATCGAGACCGACGACTCCTTTCGCATGATTCCCGAGGCGCTCGAGGCCCGCATCCTCCAGGACAAGGCGGCGGGCAAGATTCCGCTAGCCGTCGTCGCGTCGGCCGGCACGGTCAACTGCGGCGCCATCGATCCTCTGCGGCAGATCGCACAGATCGCGCAGCGTCACGGCGCGTGGTTCCACATCGACGGCGCCTACGGAGCCCTGGCGGCGGTTGCCGATCGAGCAAAGTTTGATGGCATGGAACTGGCGGACTCGATTTCTCTTGACCCGCACAAGTGGCTGTATCAGCCCTTGGATTGCGGCTGCCTGCTCTATCGCTCGCCCGAGGCCGCTCAAAAGACTTTCGCGCACAGCGGTGAATACGCACGTTCCCTCAACGCAGACCGGGTGGAAGGATTTGTGTTCTTCGAAGAGTCGCTGGAATTGTCGCGCCGGTTCCGTGCCCTGAAATTGTGGCTATCCTTGCGCTATCACGGAGTAGCCGCATTTCGACAGTCCATCGCAAAGGATTTGGCCCAGGCCCGCCGCCTCGCTGAGGCGATTCAAAAGGAACCTCAACTAGAACTCTTGGCGCCCGTGGAACTGAGTGCAGTATGCTTCCAGCATCGAGGAGTTGGCAGGCGACCGGAAGAAGAGTTGAATCGCTTCAACCTGGCAGTGCTCAATCGCGTGGTCAAGCGTGGGCGAGTTTATCTTTCGAATGCTTCGCTGCGAGGGAAGTTCTGCTTGAGAGCGTGCGTCGTGAACCACCGCACGAAGGATGCGGACATCGACAGTGTTATTCCGGAAGTGCTGGCGGCGGCGAGAGAGATTGGCTAGTCCCGCGCGCGCCGCCGTCGTTCCGTCTCCGACTATTTCAGACTGACCGATTGCTTCAACGGTAAGCTCTGCGACGAGCCGCCCACCATGAAGCCGTAGTCTCCCGGTAGCAACTGCCAGCCGTTTTTCTCAACGTTGAAGATAGAGAGATACTTCGGATCGACCTCAATCGCCACCTCTTTACTCTCTCCCGGACTGATTTTGACCTTGCTAAATCCCACCAGACGCTTCGGAGGCTCCGCCGCCGTGGCCGGCAGGGAAGCATACACCTCCGCGACTTCCGCTCCAGCGCGATTGCCAGTGTTGGTGATCGTGAACGTCACGCGCGGATTCTTCCCCGGCGTCACCTTCAAATTCGAGTACGAGTAGGTGGTATAGGACAGACCATAGCCAAACGGGAACAGCACCGGCTTATTTTCCGCGTCGTACCACTTGTAGCCGACCTTCACTCCTTCGTCGTAAGTAACCTGGAATGGCGGCAAGCCGCCGGCGATTCGCTTCCAACCTTGCCGATCCGCCTCCACCGTGACCTTCGGCGGTTTCACCACCGTCGGATGCGGCAAGTCGGCCTCGGTCTTGGGGAAAGTGATGGGCAGCTTCGCGCTGGGGTTGACGTCTCCGAAAAGGATATTTGCCACCGCGTCCGACCCGCTGCTGCCCGCGAACCACGCTTCAAGAATGCCGCTGACCTGGTCGACCCAGGGCATGGTCACCGGCCCGCCGCTTTCAATCACGACGACGGTGTGCGGGTTCGCCGTTGCAACCTTGGCAATCAACTCATCCTGATGCTCGGGAAGAGACAGGCTATCCAAGTCCATCCCCTCGCTCTCCCACTGGTAGGCGAAGACGATGGCCACATCGGCGTCCTTGGCCAAGGCCGCAGCCGCCGCAGGGTCCGCACCCGAGTCGAACTGCACCTTTGCCCCCGGAGCTTTTGCCCGAATCGATTTCAAGGGCGACGTCGGAAACCAGATCTTTTCCAGCCAACGCGTCTGCCCCTTGCCTGGAGGCATGATCGCGTTTCCGCCCGGAGGATCGACCTGCGCCGAACCGCCGCCGGAAATCATCCCCACATCCGCGTGCGGCCCGATGACCGCGATGCTGTGAATCTTCGAGGCGTCGAGGGGAAGCTGCCCGTGATCGTTCTTCAGAAGCACCGTGCTTTGTTCCTCGAGTTTCTGCGCCACTTCGAATCCACCGACTACGTCGACCACGCTTTTCTGAGGCGGATCGTCGATCACTCCCGTGGCGAACATAGCCCGCAGAATGCGATGCACATGGTCATCCAACTCCGTCAACGGCACCTTGCCCGCCTCGACTGCATTCTTCAGCTCGTCTCCGTAAAAAATCCAGCCCGGTTGTTCATGATCCATGCCGGCAGCCGACGCCTTCTCCACGCTGTGGGCTCCTCCCCAATCCGTAACCACAAATCCCTTGAAGTTCCAGTCTTTTTTCAGAAGATCGTTGAGCAGATACTTGTTCTCGCAGGCATAGTCGCCCCAGACCCGGTTGTAGGAACACATCACCGCGGCCGCGTCCGACTCCTGCAGCCCAATTTCAAACGCCAGCAGGTCGCTTTCGCGGGCTGCGCGCTTGTCGATGGTGATATTCACGGCGTTACGGCCACTCTCTTGATCGTTGAGCGCGTAATGCTTGAGGTCGCCGATGACGTGCTGCGCCTGCAGCCCCTTCATCACCGCTCCCACCATCTTCCCGGCCAGAACGGGATCTTCTCCCAAATACTCAAAGGTCCGTCCATTGCGCGGTTCACGCGTGAGATTGATGCCCCCACCGAGCGACATGTTGAACCCCTGAGCCCGCAGTTCGCGTCCGATCAATGCACCGTATTCGTACGCAGCGTCAAGATCCCAGCTCGCTGCTCCCGCCACATCAGCCGGCAGCGCGGTTGAATAGCGGCCATTCTCGCCGCTGCTCCGTACGCCGTAAGCCGCGTCGGACATCTGGATCGCTGGAATACCCAGGCGCGGAATGCCGGGTACATATCCCGCACCACCGTTCGAACTGATGGCCAGCGGGCTCATCGGACTCAGTCCCGCCATTCCCGTCCCATGCAGCATCGAGATCTTTTCGTCGATGGTCATTTCCCTGACCACCATCGCGGCCCGCTCGTCGGGAGAGAGTCTGGAATTCGCCCAGGCATGAGTCTTGCCGGACTGCGCCAGAGAAGTGGATAGAGTGAGACTGAAGATGAGTAGGGTGAGAGTGACAAATCGAGTTAGCAGGGGACTGCCTTGCAGGGGCATCGTGGCTCCTCGTTAAAATATGACTGCCAAATCGTTAATGTTACGCCTTTTTGTGAACTTCTTGCTGTTTAATTTAGTAGTATCGGGAGACCAATGTAGCAGAAAGAAATGGCGAATATAAGACGAACGAAGCACATTAGGTAAGTTAGCGCCGCGGTCTCGGCGGCTGTCGTGGGGGCGTCCCCGCCCGCCCTGCCCGAGACGGCAAGAAGCCACGCTACCACGCATCCTCATCCTCAATCCTCATCCTCATGAAGATCAATGCCCGTCCCTTGGCCCTCGCACTGCGCAGCTTTACACTAGAGGAGTGAAGATCGCGCTGGGCCAAATCAATCCCACCGTCGGAGATTTCTCTGGCAATGCGTCGAAGATCATCGACTTCTCCCGCCGCGCCCACGCCGCCGGAGCTGGCCTGATTCTGTTCCCCGAGTTATCCGTTTGCGGTTATCCTCCGCGCGATCTGGTGGAGCGGCCTTCTTTTGTCGCGCGAAACCGCGAGACCGTCGAGCACATTGCCGGGGAAACCACTGGCATCGCCGTGATCTGCGGCCTGGTCACGCCCGCCCACTCCGACACCGGCAAGGCGGTCATGAACTCCGCCGCCTTGCTCGTGGACGGCAAGGTTGCCTTCATCCAGTCGAAAATGTTGCTGCCCACCTACGACGTCTTCGACGAGATGCGCAACTTCGCTCCCGCCAGGAGTCAGGAACTGTTTTCCTTCTGCGGCAACCGCATGGCGCTGACCATCTGCGAAGATGCCTGGAACGATAAGCGCTTCTGGCGCAAGCAACTCTACACCGTCGATCCCGTGGACTCCCTGGTTAAGGCCGGCGGCAACTTCGTGCTGAACATCTCGGCCTCGCCCTTCTGGATTGGCAAGCGGGAATTTCGCCGTGAAATGCTGGCCAGTATCGCCCGCCAGCACAAAGTTCCAGTCGTGCTGGTTAACCAGGTTGGCGGCAACGACAGTCTCGTGTTCGACGGCTCCAGCCTGGTGCTCAATCCTGAAGGACAAGTGATCGCGCAAGGCCGATCCTTCGAAGAAGACCTCATCTACTTCGATTCGCGCGACCTGTCCGGCGAAATGCACGAACAGATTGCCGGCGACGAGGCCAGCGCGTACTCCGCACTGGTGCTCGGCACGCGCGACTACATGCAGAAATGCGGATTTCGCAAAGCGATTATCGGCCTGAGCGGCGGCATCGATTCCGCGCTGACCGCGGTCGTCGCCGCCGATGCCGTGGGCCCGGAAAACGTCATCGGCGTCGGCATGCCCGGCCCTTATTCATCGCAGGGCTCTATCGACGACGCGCGGGCTCTGGCTAAGAATCTCGGCATTCGTTTCGAACTGCTCTCCATCAATCCCGCGTACGAGGCGTATCGCAAGATCCTGCACGACGTGTTCGCCGGACAGAAAGCAGACGTGACCGAAGAGAATATCCAGTCGCGCGCCCGCGGCACGTTGCTGATGGCCCTGTCCAATAAATTCGGAGCGATCGTGCTCTCCACCGGCAACAAGAGCGAATTGGGCGTGGGCTATTGCACCCTTTACGGCGACATGGTCGGCGGCCTGGCGGTAATCTCCGATGTTCCTAAGACGCTGGTATATCGTCTCAGCGAATACGTGAATTCACGGCGTCCCGTGATTCCGCAGGCCACTCTGGAAAAGCCTCCATCCGCCGAGTTGCGCCCCGACCAGAAAGACAGCGACTCGCTGCCAGCCTACGAAATTCTCGATGCCGTGCTGGAAGACTACGTCGAGGATTCTCATCCTGCGGAGCAGATCGCCGCGGATCGCGGATTCGACATTGAAGTTGTGCGGCGCGTCATCCGCCTGGTCGATCGCGCCGAATACAAGCGTCAACAGGCCGCGCCCGGTCTCAAGATTTCTCCCAAAGCCTTTGGCTACGGCCGCCGCTTTCCAATTGCGGCCAAGAGCGAGGGCTGAAGCTGTCAGTGCGGTTCCTTGGAAACCTGATTTTGGGCGCACCCTGAGCGCTGCGGTAAGAGCGATTTTGGGTGGCGCAGCGCTGAGGTTAACCTGAATTTTGAAGTATCCTGATTAGATCGCTTTCCTGAATATTCCAGGACTGAACATGAAAGGAACCATGCGCAATTTTCTGCAATCGATCTGTACCGTTCTACTCATCGCCGGTTTGGCCGCAGCTCAGACCACTCCGGCGCAGCCCGCCTCCGCCAAACCCGCGGCGAAGCTCGGAACCCACGCATCTGCGGATCTCCCCTCGGAGGCCACCGTGGATGCTTTCCTGCATCAGCAGTTTGGTTACGAGAAGGATTTGACCTGGAAAATCTCCGGCATTCGACCGTCCCCGGTCTCCGGATTGGCTGAGGTCACCGTCGTTCTCGCCAGCCCGCAAGGCCAGCAATTGACCAAATTCTATGTTGCCCCCGACGGCGAGCACGCTCTGGTCGGCGAGATTATTCCCTTCGGTGCTCGCCCGTTCGATCCCGCGAAGCAACGGCTGCAGAAGGGAATCACCGGCCCCGAGCGCGGCCCTAAGGACGCGCCGGTCACGATCGTTGAATTCGGCGACCTGCAGTGTCCTGCCTGCAAAGCGGCCCAGCCGACCATCGAAGCGCTCGTGGCCGCCGAACCCAACGCCCGTTTCGTGTTCCAGAACTTTCCCCTGGAGATGCACAACTGGGCGGCAAAAGGCGCGGCATATGCCGATTGTGTCGGCCGCGCTTCCAACGATGCTTTCTGGAAATTCGTCTCGAAGACCTATGAAACGCAATCCGACATCACCGCCGAAACCGCGGATGAAAAGCTGACCGCCATCGCCGATGGCGCCGGCGTCAAGGGCGCCGACATCGCTTCCTGCGCCGTCAAGCCCGACACCAAGGCTCGAGTAGATGCGTCGATGGCATTAGGCAAGTCTGTGGACGTCACGGGAACGCCCACCCTCTTTATCAACGGTCGCAGAGTTGGAAGCTTCGATCCGCGCATGGCCGATATTTACAAGAGCCTGGTCGAATTCGCGGCGAAGGAGGGAAAATAGTTCTGCGGGCAGGTGAGATTGTGGGGCTGCGGTCACGTATACCATAAGCGCTAACTTAAACAGGGCGAGCTAGAAGTTGAAAACGCCGCCGGGCGTCTTGATGATGGGCTTGAACAAGGATTGGACGCGCGGAGTAATTTTATGGCTGGCACTCATCGATGATTTTGCGGAGCGTCTACGTCCTTGTCACCCTTGCCCTTGGAAAACACTGGGCTATCGATTGTTCCGCCGATCCGAAAGGGAAACTGCAACTTACCATCTTTTAACGTGGCTCCGGATAGCCGCGCAACGGTGTTCGTGAGGAAACTCTCCTTGGTTGTGATCTCCGCCAACCCGCGATAGTTCAACTCGTCAGAGCCTGACACGCTGACACTGCCCGAGCCGTCCACATCGACTCCGTAGCCATCGATGTCGATGAGCCTGCTCGAAATCCGCTCATCGGCTAGCTCCAGATCGGTGGTGATCAAGTTGAACGACGAAGGATCGTCTTGGGCGGGGCCAAGGTCGTTGAAGTGCGCCAGTTTCATCAAATTCGCGTTCAGCTTCAGACTAGGCACCTGACCGTTGCGCACCGTCAGCTGACCGGTCCCGTGGATTCCCGCCAGCGGCCTCAGCGAATGTGCGATTTCTCCCCCTAGCCTCACCTCTCCTTCCATTTTCCCGCTCATCTTTCCGCCACCTTTTGGGAAGGCCGCCAGAAGCTGGGCCAGATTAATTCCATTCAATCGCGCATTGGTCTTAAAGTTTACATTTTTCTTCGACAAGTCGAAGGAGAGGCCGCCCACAGCACTCCCGCCATAGACTTCCGCTTTTATATCCGTGAAGAAAACCTGCCTTGACTCCAACCGCACTTTGGAATCCAGATTTCTTGCCTCGACCGCGCCGAAACGAAGAAGCCCCGCCTTCAGGCTTCCCTGGCCGTCCATCGAGGAAGAAGAAGGATTGATAATTCCGGCCAGGTTTACCTGCTCCAGTTCGCAGTAGATCTCGTGAGCTTCGAAAAAAATGGGACCTGCCTTGTCGGACGGCAAAAGGTTCGACGCTACCACTTGCCCTCGTCTAATTTTCACGCTCGAAATGGGGCCTAGCGGAAGAGCCTTCGCCGAGATCTTTGATTGCGGATTCTCAAAGTTCCACGGGCCGTCGGGGTCTGAAGTCAGATTCAAGACCGGGTCTTCAAGCACGAGAGACTTGATGACCACTTGCCGGTGCAGGAGCGCTCCGACGCTGAGTTCGGCATCGATCCGCACCACCTGGATCACATAACCGACGGGAAATATCGGAGGATTTTTCACTCCGATGTGATCGATGTGAATCGTTACGGGAAAAAATGTGAGTGCCAGCCGTCCGATTTCAATCTGCTTTCCAGTTGTTTCTTGCAGATAGGAGATCACTTGGGGCCGGTAGCGATCCACGTTAATGAGAGCGGGTACAAGGAAAATAAACGCGAGTACGAGGATCGCTGCGACTCCCGCAACCATTAGAGGTGTCCTGCGGCGGATGGGCATAGCGGTACGAGCGGGCGGTGGAGCGACAGGCATCCACTTAGCGTGCCATAAAACCTGTCGCTAAACAGTTCAATTGTGACCAGTTTCGGCGAAACCTTGGCGATGGTTCCCGGATGACGGGCAAACCGGAAGTAACCCTTAAGGTCGCGCCTACGCGTCCGAGGTCCGACGTCGCTCTCCCTACTTCTCGCTCAACCAGATCTCCGGCGCCGTCCGCTTGAAGTTCGCCAGGACGTGGGGAGTGATGACGATCATAAGTTCGTCGGTATCCTCTTGCTTGGAGTTACTCACCATGACCTGATTGAGGGCTGGCAAGAAGCCGAGCCCCGGGATGCCGTTCATCGATAAGGTGTCGGTCTTCGATATTTCTCCCGCCACCACGGCCGGCTCGCCGTCCTTTAGGTTGATGCTCCCTTTGTATTCGCGATTCGAGATGACCGGAACGCCATTGTTCGATTGCCCGGTGAGGGATCGCACTTGCAGATCGAGTTCCAGGCTGACTGAGCCGTCGCCGTGCACCGTCGGCTTGGCTTTCATGTTCAAGCCCAGATCTTCATAGCTGACGGAAGGAAATGGGGCAACATAACTCTGATTCCCCAGAACTGCCGAAATCGCCGCAGTATTAAAAACCGGCGCATAGCTCGCATTCAGAATCGGAAACTTCTCTCCCAGATGGAACGTTGCGTCATTTCCCTGGCTGGCGCGCAGGGTCATGCTCTCCAGACTGCGCACCCACGATTCGTTGAGCGAGAGTGCCGCGGCAAAGTGGTCGAGACTCACGCCGCTGAACGTGAGCCCGCCTCCGAACGTGGCCAGCGGCTGACTGAAAATAGAATTCTGCTGTCCGCCCAGCTGCGCCAGAAGTCCCGAGAGAGCCGTGTTGCCCGCCTGGTTGATGCCACCCGACGCGATCAATTGGTTGATGAGTTCCTGAATATTCTGCCCTGCCAGCCCGGCCAGCGCCGCTGCCGGAATGTTGTACATATTGAAGGTGTTCGGAATATGCACCCCGATATCGCGCGTGAGCTGGTGGTTGATTTGGAACACGCGAATATCGAGCATGACCTGGGGCCGTTCGTTGCTGATCTCTTCCAGGAATTTGGAGCAGGCCTCGAGGATGGGCTGTGGCCCACGCACTTCGACGATGTCCCCGGTCTGTCCTGAGCTGGTGAATTTCAGCTCGAATATATTGCGCAGCGTGGTCACCAACTCAATGGCATCCTGTGGCGATGCATGCGGGGGCAGGATAAAGGTCCGCAACGACATGCGGTCGAATTGCCGGTGGTTCTCCGGGTTGTCGGCGGCGATCAGCAACTGCTTGGCGCCGAGCGCGGCCCACATGGTTTTGCTGACCTGGCACGCCAGCTTCAGTGCTGTGGAAAAATCCACGTCGTCAACGTTGAAACGCACCTGTCGCGCCACCACCGAATCGTCAAACTGCGGGCTCACTCCGTAAGCTGCCGACAATTCGGCGAACAGGTCGCGAACGTCCCCGCTGAAGTGAAAGGTGGCCCGTTCGCTCCCGGTTTCGAGGTGGATCTCGCCGGAATCCGCCAGGCGTATCGGTAAAGCTCGGGGCAACTCCGGCGCCATTTCATGTACCGCTTCGGCAAGTCGCTCGCGGGCGAACTGGTTATCCGGGTCGAGATCAAGGGCTGCGCGAAACTCTGCGGCGGCCCGGGCGCGCGCGTTCTCCAGCAGCAACAGGTTGCCGCGCTGTACGCGGTTGAAGACGAGCTGGGCCTTAACTATTTCTCGTGCAGTCAGAAACTGCAGATTCTGCGGCGCCAGACGCGCGGCTTCGTCAAACCGGGCGAACGCCTCTTCCGGTTGCTGGCGCTCCTGAAATTTCACCCCTCTGTCGTAGGCCCTGCGGGCGTCCTTGAGTTCTTTCTTCGAAACGACGCAGTTGACCCCGCCCGGAATCCCGTTGCCGCAGGAAATGGGTGGCGCGATGGATGTTTCGTCGCCAGCTGCGAACGCGGGCATGGCCTGTGCCGCCGCCACAAGTACGATCGCGATGATGAACGCTCTTTGCCGCATCTCTCGTGATTCTAACGTGGTTTCCCCGGGAAGCGCACAGGCCAATAGGACCTCGTACCTTTGGTTTCAATGGGTCGGGCTTGCCGATCTGGGACTGCCGGATCAACCGTACTGGACAGAACGGAGCCTGATCCCGGCCTTGCATTCTGGATCGTCGGAAAGATGTCTCTACGACAGCATCAGCCGCTCGATCGTGCGCGCCTTGCCGGTCGTATCGTCGCAATCTATCACCACCGCGCACAGCCGCGCATCGCCCGTCGCGGGCTCGAACCGCACCGGCATTCCATTCAGGAACTTGCCCACCACCAGTTCCTTTTTAACTCCGATTACGCCATCGTAGGGCCCGGTCATTCCGACATCGGTGACATAGGCGGTTCCGTTGGGAAGAACGCGCTCGTCCGCGGTCGGCACATGAGTGTGCGTGCCCACCACCGCGGTAACGCGGCCGTCGAGGTACCAGCCCATTGAAATCTTTTCTGAAGTCGCCTCGGCGTGGATGTCGACCAGAATCACCTTGGCCTGAATCTTCTGCAAGAGCTTGTCCGCAGTGCGGAACGGATCGTCATTCGAGGCCATAAACACACGCCCCTGCAGATTGATCACCGCGTATGGAATTTTTCCTTTGGTCCCTTCATATACGCCCGACCCGGGCATGTCCGTCGGATAATTCGCCGGACGCAACACACGCCGAGCCGGCCCGTGCCCATTGCCTTCGACCATCTGAAAGTAGTCGACGATCTCGCGCTTGTCCCACACGTGGTTCCCAGTGGTGATCACGTCAATGTTGAGCTCGAAAAGTTCCTCCGCTAATGCCGGGGTGATCCCAAAGCCAGCCGCTGAATTCTCCCCGTTCGCGATAATGAGGTTGATGGCGTGTTCACGGACGATCCCCGGCAGGCGGTCTTTGACGATATTCCGCCCCGGCCGTCCGAAAATGTCGCCAATGAAGAGAATTCGCATGCCTATCGAAGCCAAAATTCGATGGTAACACGGGCTGGGGAACACCCTTGGCGGTGGGCGTGAATTCTGGCGGCAAATCAGCGTGGGAGTTTGGGCAGGTCGGCGCGCGCGAGCACCGAGCCCCACGCGTCCAAAACGTAGACGTCAATCCACTGCGCGCCCTGCTTCGGGCGGAGAGAAGTATCGGCGATAGTGAAAGTGATTGTGGTCTTGGGCGAAGTGCACCCGGTCAACTGCCGCGCGTCTTGCTCCCAGTTTGCGTCGGCTTGCGGCTGATCGGAAAGCTGCGCTGGCCGCTCCACCGCACCCTTCGTGGAGTCGGACCGCAGCACCACTTCAACCGCACCGGCCAGGTTCTGGCACCGCATCGGAATCTGAATCCGCCATTCTTTTGCCCCAGTCTTCCGGACGGTAGGCTCGTCGGCAAACACGACGACCGGCGGATTTCCTCCCGGCGAGGCATACCACTCCGGCCAGCGGCGCGCAAATTCGATGCTGGCTGAGACGTAGGAGCGGGTTAACTCGTGATCGCGCTCTTCCCAGCAAGGATGCATGGCGTACAGCGACGCGCGGTTGGTGCCCATGCCGCGTGCGTGCAAAAGATGATGAAGTGCCGGGACGAAGTCGGGATGGTAGCCGGCACGGGCCATCATTATCAGGCCTTCCCGGTCGGCCTCCAGTTCCATCTGGCGGCAGAATCGGCCCATATCCGCGCTAGCCTTCTCCGAAGTTTGCCATGAGGCCGAAGGCAAACTCGGATCGCCCAGCACGATGCCGCCACCACCGCCATTCTCCAGATATTTCTGGTAGAGATAGCGCCGGGCCCAGTCGCGGCGCACGATGTGCGCGATCTCATGCGACAGAATGGCAGCCCACAATCCAGTACTCGAACCGGCAAGCTGCGCCAGTCCGCTCTCCACATAGACAGTTCCATCCGGGGACGAGTAAGCGTTCAGCTGATTGTTGTCGACCACCCGCAACTGCCACGCAAACTTGGATCGGGATGGCGCAGCACCTTGCTCGACCAGTCGATCGAAAACCAGACTGCTTGTCGCATAGCGCCCGGACGCGGCAGCGCTCTGCGCCAGGAGTTGCGGCCGCAATCGCGCCGCGGTTTGCATGTCGAGATTGAACTGTGAGGGAACTTCGGCAACGTCGAGAGCCTGCTGACCGGCCGCCCGAACGGCGCCGACCGCGCACAGCAAACCTAGCAATATCGCGAGAACACAGACCGGCCTGGCCGCGCCACCTTCCACGGGGCTCCTCCGCGGAGATCACACAAGCGTCGATTATGCTCCTGTTTTAGAGGCGCGCAGCAGCAAAATGTCGGGGAGTACGGTTATCACTTCAGTTTCGGGAATCCAACTCCGCCGTCCGCAAGAAGTCATAGTTCCCCGCAGGATTCAGTTTCAGATTCCGCACCCGCCGCGTATGGACCAGCACATTGTCGAAATACCAGAGATTGATATAAGGCAGATCCTCCGCCAGCACTCGCTGCACCTCGGCGTACAGCGGCTTGCGCACCTTGGGGTTGATCTCCCGCCGGGCTTTATCGATCAGCGCGTCTACCTTGGGATTCAAGTAGAAGGCTCGATTGGTTCCGTTGGGTGGAAACCTGGACGAATGAAATGCATAGAAAATGTCTGGATCTTCATTGCCCCCGATCCAGCGCAGCCCATACATCTGAAACGCCCCATGCGTTACGTCGGAAAAAAACGTGGCGAACTCAAAGCTGCGAATGTCGAGCGCGATCCCCGCCTCCCGCAGTTGCTGTTGCATCACCGCCGCCATCAGCCGCGTGTTTTCGTCTGTCGAAGTCTTCATGGTGATGTGAAAGCGCGCCCCGTTTACTTCGGGATATCCCGCGGCATCGAGCAACTGATTCGCCTTCGCAACATCGTGATCGTAAGCCGGCACGTCGCCGTTGTAGGCCCAACTCTGTGGTGGCAGCACGCTGTGCGCCGGTCGCGCCTGGCCTCGCCACAAATATTCGATCATCGGCTGCCGGTCGAGCGCATAGGCAATCGCCTGCCGCACTCGCGCATCTTTCAGAATGGGATCGCGCACATTGAATCCCAGGTAGGCCAGCCGCGTACCTGCCGCTCGCTCAATCGCCAGGTTCCGCTCGCGTTGCAGCGTAATCACGGTGTCGGGCGAATAGGACGCGTTGATCGCGATATCGGCGCTGCCCTTGCGCAACTCCAGCGCCTGCGTGGTCGCATCCGGCACCACCACCAGTCTCACTCGCCCCAGCTTCGCCTTTTCGCCCCAGTAGTCGTCGTTGCGTTCGAGAACCACGTCCTGATCGGTCTCGGCGCTGATGAACTTGAACGGCCCCGACCCAATGGGATGCCGCGTGATTTCATCCCCACTACCATACGGCACAATCCCCATCGCGCCGTCCGAGAGATTCCACAACAACGCAGCGTCGGGTTCTTTCAGGTGGAAGACGACCGTGAAATCATCGACGGTTTCGATGTGGTCGACAAAGCCATACGCCGCGGTCTTGGTGCTCCGAATTTTCCCCTGCAGTAGCGAGTCGATGGTCCACTTCACGTCGCGCGAACTAAGCGCGCGCCCGTCGTGAAATTTGACGCCGTGATGAAGATGAAAAACATAGGTGAGGGGATCGGGAATCTCCCAGCGCTCCGCCAGTCCAGGAGCCACATTCAAGTCGTCCCCGCGCGACAGCAGATCGTCGAAGATGAGGTTGTCGATTCGTTCCGAATAAGCGTCGACCCCCACTCGCGGATCGAGATTTGTGGGACTCGACTCGATGATCATGACCAGCGTGCCGGGATCCGGCTTCGCCGAGCAAGAAAAAAGCGGCAGAATCGCGGCCAGGCAAAACAGCGAGACAATCCGGCGTCGGACCGAAGACCTAAGGCTTCCTCGTCTGAGGTCTAAGGTCCGAAGTCCGACGCCTGCATCCCCGCCCTTACGCATACGAGATCTTCCCCAGAACCGCCGCTCGTTTCGCGCCCGTCGCGGACGGCACATTCGAAGGCCGCCGGTTCCATGTCTCGTAAGCCAACACAGCAAACGCCACCGCTTCTTTCGCCTCCGATGGCAAGCCGAACTCGTCCGAGAATCTCAAAGGCACTCCCAGCGGCGCGAGGCCGGCCGCCAGCATGCCAACCAGCGTGGCATTCCGGGTGCCGCCGCCGGAAAGAATCATTTCGCGAAAAGGGCTCTTGGGAGCCGCGCCAGATTTCTCAATCACGAAGCGTCGTACAGCGTCGGCGATCGACCGTGCCGTCAGGGCAGTGGCCGTCGCCACCACGTCTTGCTTGCGCGCGCGCCCACATTGCCGCAGAAACCTCCCAACAAACTCCCGCCCGAATTCCTCGCGGCCCGCAGTCTTCGGAGGTTTCGCCCGGAAGAACTTACTCCGCAGGGTTTGCTCGAGAACTGACTCCAGCACCTTCCCGGATGCGCCGATCTTTCCCCCGCGATCAAACGCCCGGCCAAACAGAGACTCAGTCACGGCGTCGATCACCATGTTCCCCGGCCCCGTATCGAAAGCAAACACTCCGCCGACGTCGGCCCCCGCCGGAATCACCGTGAGATTCGCGATGCCACCAATATTCTGCACAACACGGCCAATCTTTGGGTCACGAAAAAGTAAGTAATCGAGATAAGGAACCAGCGGCGCACCTTTACCGCCCGCCGCCATGTCCGCGGGACGAAAATCCGAAACCACCGGCACGCCCACCCGCGCCGCGACGACCGCTCCCTCGCCCGTCTGCCAGGTCGCCGCAACCTTTCGTCCCAGAAACCCCTGCGCCCCGCCCTGATGGTACAGCGTCTGACCATGGCACCCGACCAGATCCGCCTTCACCCCAAACTGCCGCTCCGTAGCCAGCACCGCATCCGCATAGAGCTCGCCTAAAAGAAAATTAAGCCGCGCCAGATCGGCGACACTAGCCCGAGTCGCATTCATAGCCGAAAGCACGGCCGCGCGAACCTTCGCCGGATAAGAATATTCCGCATGCCCCAGAAGCGCGAAAATGTGGCGCGGGCGCCCCCGCCCGCGAATGCCGGCAGCCCCGAAAGACTTGTCTCGCAACCCCGAATCCTGGGTCCCGCCAATCCGCACCAGCGCAACATTAATCCCATCCGCCGAAGTCCCACTCATCACTCCAGCCACAATCATCGTCGCCTTGTTGATCGGCAGGCTGTGCATCGGCAGGCTGCTCATCGGCGCACCCGCCGCTTGTCCGCCTGGCGACTAAAAGGATCCAGCCGCACCCGCTCCCCAAACTCCCACAACTGCCGCGCCAGCTTCTCGATCTTCGGTCCAGAAGGAGCCCGTGTAGCGCGGCCACTCCTGCCCGCGAAAAGCAATTTCGCAGACTTGGCCTTGAACGCCGCCACGCGCCTTGCCGCCTCCGCTACGCGCCGCGCAAATTTCGAATCTCGCTCCGCCGTCTTCGTCAGCGCTTCACAAGCCTGCAGAGTGTGATCCTCCCGATGGCAGATCAGGCACAGATCGCCGCCCGCCCGCACAAATTCCACCGCCGCCTCGCCAATCGGCGCCGCCGATAGCACCCCGCCCATCTCCAGATCGTCCGACACAACCAGATTCCGGTAACCCATGCGCTTGCGCAGAATGTCGGCGATCCACACCTTCGAGAGCGACGCGGGAGTCCGATCCCGCGTGACCTGAGGGTAGGCTGCGTGCGAAACCATCACCATCGGCAGCTGCCGGCGCAGCGTCCGGTAAGGAAGCAGATCCTCATCCCACATCTTCTTCAGCGCCTTTTCAATCACGGGTAGCTCGTGATGGCTATCGAGCTTGCCCTCCCCAAGTCCGGGAAAATGCTTGCCGCATCCCATCACGTTCGCGGCCCGAAGCCCCGCCAGAAACTCTCGGGCATACCTAACGCTTTCGAGCGGATTCGCCGACACCGCCCGCGACCCCATCACGCTCCGTGACGCCTCAAATGCCAGATCAAGCACGGGCGCGAAGTCGACGTTGAATCCCAAAGCCCGGCAGTTCGCGCCGATGATTTCCCCGTGCTTGCGGTAGAGTGTGCGGTCTTCGGTCGCGAACACATCCGCCGCCGAAGGCGCAGCCCCCAGAACATCGCGAAAGCGGTCCACGTCTCCGCCCTCAAGATCAACACACGTGAACAGCGGTTTGGCGACACACTTCTGACTCTCACGCAGCAGTCGCCAAGTCTGTTCCGCGTTCTTGATGTTGCGCGCAAAGAGAATCACCCCCGCCGGCTGCAGTCGCGTCAAAAGGGAAGCAACGCGCGGCGTGATTTCGGCTCCCTCGAAGCCGACGATCAACAGTTGCCCGAGTTCTCCCACGTCATGCCTCTTGCGTCGACTGGCCATTTCCTAAAGAGGATTCTCCTCTGTGCTCCTCAGTGTCCTCTGTGGTTAAATCTCTCTCTTCAACTCCGCCAGCAAATTCAGCGCCTCGAGCGGTGTGATCCGGTTCAAATCCACCTCTCGCAGCTTCTCCAACACCGGCTGCGACAGCGGCGTAAAGATAGTCAGTTGAGTAGCTGGAGGCGAAGCCCCCGGCGAAAGATGCGCAGTCGCCTGCGCCTCCGCAAACTCATGCTCAGCCAAAACTTCCCGCGCACGCAGCACAACTTCGTTCGGCAACCCCGCAAGCTTGGCCACTTCAATGCCGTAACTCCGATCTGCCGCCCCCGGCTCTACCTTACGCAAGAACGCAATCCCGCCACCCGTCTCCTTCACCGAGACGTGATAATTCTTCACGCCTGAAAGCTGCTCCGCCAACTCAGTCAATTCGAAGTAATGTGTAGCGAACAAAGTTTTGGCCCGCACCCGCGCATGGAGATATTCGACCGCCGCCCATGCAATCGCCAGTCCATCGTAGGTCGATGTCCCGCGCCCCACCTCATCTAATAAGATGAGCGACCGCGCCGTCGCCGTGTGCAGGATCGCTGCCGTCTCCGTCATCTCCACCATGAACGTCGACCGACCGCGCGCCAGATTGTCGCTCGCCCCGATTCGCGTGAACACGCGATCGACCACCGTCAGCCGCGCCGACCGCGCCGGCACGAACGATCCCATTTGCGCCAGAATCACGATCAGCGCCGTCTGCCGCAGGTAGGTCGACTTGCCCCCCATGTTCGGCCCAGTCAGCAGCATGATATTGTGTGTCCCGCCGTTTAAATAAAGATCGTTGGGCACGAAGCGCTCGCTGCCCCCAGCCATTTCCTGCTGCTCGATCACGGGATGCCGGCCTTCGATGATCTCAATCTCGCCGCCGTCGCCAGTATCCAGGAAAGCCGGACGGCAGTAATTGCGCAGAGCAGCGATGTGCGCCAACGACGCCAGCACATCCACTTCCGCCAGAGCCAGCGCTGCCTGCCGAATTCGCCTAGCCTCGCCCGCAATTGCTGTCCGCAACTCGGTAAACAGCCGACGCTCGATCTCGACAATCTTCTCCTGTGCGTCGAGAATCTTCGCCTCGTACTCTTTCAACTCCGGCGTCGTGAACCGCTCCGCCCCCACCAACGTCTGCTTCCGCTCATAATCTTGCGGAACCAGGTGCAGGTTCGGCTTCGACACCTCAATGTAGTAGCCAAAGATGGAGTTAAACTTCACCTTCAGCGACGAAATGCCCGTGCGTCCTCGTTCCCGCTGCTCGATTTGCGCCAGTACCTGCTTGCTGTTGCGCGAGAGTTCCCGCAACTCGTCCAGGTCCCGGTCGACGCACGCGGAAATCACGCCACCGTCAGCAAAACTCAGAGGCGGCTCCGGCACAATCGTCTTCTCAATGCGTTCGCGCACGTCCCCTAACTCGTCGAGCGAGCCATGCAGGGTTTTCAAGCGTTCCGCGCCCAACCGGGCCAGCGCAATCCTTACTGCCGGAATCTTCGCCAGCGACGCGGCCAGCGCCAGCACGTCCCGCGGATTCGCCGTCTCCAACGTGACCCGGCTCAGCAGCCTTTCCAGGTCGAGCACGCCATCGAGCGCCCGCCGCAATTCCTCCCGCGCGACGGTCTCCTTTACGCCTGCTTCCACAGCGTCGAGCCGCGCCTGGATCTCGCTCAAATCCAGCGACGGCCGCAGCAGCCACGCGCGCAGCAACCGCTTGCCCATGGGCGTGACCGCGGCATCCATCGACCGGAATAACGTGACGCCCGCATCCGTTCCCGCAAACAGCGGTTCAATCAACTCCAGATTGCGAACCGTGACCGCGTCGAGCACCAGACAACTCTGCCGCTCATACCACCCGATGCGATCGACGTGATCGAGCGATCCGCGCTGCGTCGACCGCACGTAATAAAGAATCGCGCCCGCCGCAGCGGCGGCCGCCGTTCTGCCCGCAAGTCCAAACCCTTCCAGCGACAGCACTCCAAAATGATTCTCCAACAGCGGAATCGCATGATCCGGCGCAAAAATCCAGTCATCCAGCGGAGTCTCGGTACAAGTCGCTCCAGCGGCAGGTTTGTGGAGGGACGGACGCCCTCGTCCGTCCGGCCGAGCGAAGCTCGGCTGCTCTTTGCTGGGAGCCCCCGCACTCTCAAACAGCGGCGCCGCCGACCCATACAGCAACTCCTTCGGCCGCAACTGCTCCAACTCCTCCTGCACCCGCCGCAGCGCGCCCTCTCCCGAAAACTCCGTAGCCCGGAACTCCCCCGTCGATAAGTCCAGAGCCGCAAATCCAACACGATCTTCTCCCGTGCGATCGCCCACCTGCGCCAGCGCCGCTAGAAAATTATTCTCATCCGACCCCAGCAAAGAATCCGCCGCGGTCCCCGGCGTCATCACCCGCGTTACTTCCCGCCGCACCAGTTTCTTCGCCTGGCTCGGAGCTTCCATCTGCTCGCAAATCGCCACCTTGAAGCCCTTCCGAATCAGCTTCCCGATGTAGCCCTCAGCCGCGTGATAAGGCACCCCGCACATGGGCACCGCGACTCCTTTTTCCTTATTGCGCGAGGTCAGCGTGATCTGCAGCTCTTTCGCCGCTACGATCGCGTCGTCGAAGAAAAGTTCGTAGAAATCCCCCAATCGAAAAAACAAAAGCGCGGTAGGATGTTCTTTCTTGACGGCAGCATATTGCCGCATCAGCGGAGTTGACGGCTCGGTCATCTTCCTCGTCGGGATCGGGCGGGGCTTCGGCGGATTATAACAAAGCGCGACGTTCGCCCTCTGCCGCATTTCGCATACGTTCGCCGCAAATTACGATAGAGATCGCAGTTGACTCCGCTTCTCTCCCGGTGTTCTCCTTCCTCATGGAACTCCGCAAGGATCCCATCACCCGTTCCTGGGTCATCACCGGCGACGATCCCACCGAATCCGCACCGCGTCCCGAGTCGGCCTGCCGTTTTTGCGATGGCTCGACGACACACCTGCAAGTGATCGCGCAATCCCCCAACGCGCCCGGAGTTCCCTGGTCCGCCCGTTCCGTGGTGCATCCCACGCCCCTCTATCACATCGAAGGCGAACCCGGCCGCCGCGGCGATGGCATTTATGACCGCATGCACTCCGTGGGTGCGCATGAGGTCCTGGTTGAGAATCCTCGCCACAACCGCCACCTGTGGAACGCCAGCGACGATGAGATCGGGCACTTCCTGCGTGTAGCCGCCGAGCGCATCCTCGATCTCAAGCGCGACCCGCGCATCAAGTACATCAGCCTGGTCAAGGACTACGGCAAGAATGCCGGCGAGGAATTCAGCCACCCCACGTCACAGATCACCGCGACCATGTTTGTTCCCCGCCGCGTGCTCTACGAGTTGCGCGCCGGCCGCGAGTACTTCGTCAGCAAGGAGCGCTGCGTCTTCTGCGACATCATCCAACAGGAAGAACGCCAGGCCCAGCGCGTGCTCGAGGTCCGCGGCGACTACCTCGCGCTTTGTCCCTACGCCCCGCGAGTCCCCTACGAAACCTGGATTCTGCCCCGCTACCATGATTCGTCATTCGAGCGAGCGGGACTGAACCGGCCAGGATTGCGCGTCAACCTGGCCGCACTCCTGCGCCGCACTTTACAGCGCGTGCGCACCATCACCGAAGACTTTCATCTTGTGCTGCACACCTCGCCCAGCAGCCTGCACCCCTCGAAGAACCTCGGCTACTGGAAGACCATCGACGACGACTACCACTGGCACATCGAAATCCTCCCGGTGGTGCAGTCCAAAGCGCGGTCCTACACCTTCAAAGAGGTGTACTATTCCCCCGTAAGCTCCGAGACAGCAGTCAAGCAACTGCGCGATGCAAGAATCGACGGCTGACGGGTTGGTCTGGAAAAGGTTTATGTGGAGACGGCGCAGCCCGGCAGGTTTTTCTCGACAAAGATAGTAAGCTGAGGGTAACGCGAAACCCTTGAACTCCACGAACCCAAGAGTCACCGGCCTAATCCCCCATGGCGCACTCCGCCGACGTGCAGCGCTCCGTCGACTTCTACAAACAATTAGGAATGGAAATCCGCGGCAGCCTGCGCAATCCCTCAAGCCAACTGCAATGGGTCCACCTGGCCTGCGAACAAGCCCACCTGATGATCACGCGCGCCTCCGAACCAGTCATCGCCAGCCAGCAGGCTGTATTGTTCTACCTCTACTCGCCCGATCTGATCGCCCTCCGCGACCATCTCCTGGCCAGTGGTGTGAAGGTCTCGCCCATCACCTATCCCGAATACATGCCCAAGGGTGAGATTCGCCTAGAAGATCCCGATGGCTACGTGCTGCTCATCGGCCAGGCAGACTAGAACCTGACGGCTCCATTCCACAACTTCAGAATTGGCCGACCTGAGTCAACGCGTGAGATGGCGAAGATTCGTCAACCGTCGAGCCAGACCTGCTTTGGCAGCAGTTGACTTCTCTCTGTAACGAGTCTGGATTCTTGCGGTTAGCGGATGAGCCACAATTTATCTGCCGTGCATTGCCAACCCTGGGAAGGCTGTACTAGAAGTTGGGGCCGCGATGCGTCTCGCCTAACAACGGAGGCGCTTTGCCAGGAGTACCCACATGTCTTCCCGCACTTGCGCTCTGTCCGTCGCCGCCCTGCTGGCTCTCTTGTTCCTTCCAGGCTGCGGCAACAACACCCTAAACCCCTTCTGCGGCAGTTCCAGGCCCGCGCCGCTTATCGGTTCACTCTCACCCAACACAATGACTTTCGCAGAGGTGCAGCAGGGCGACACACTGACCGTAACCGGTAGCCACTTTGTTGCCGCATCCCAGGTAGTCATCAACACAACGCCTTTGAGCGCCACCGTCGTCAGCGATCAGCAGTTGAAAATAAAGCTTTCGAGTGACGTGATCTCCGGTCCGGGAACAGTGAAGGTGAGCGTGGTTACTCCCAGTGGGAACTCCGGCGACGTTGGCTGCACGAGCGGAGGTACCAGCAGCGTACTCGTACTAACCGTCAACTAAGCTCAGACCCGAAAAAAGAGGATCACGCTGTCAAGAACCATGGCCAGAAAACGCTCAGTTTAATTCGAACTTGATGCGCCCGAGGTGAAGTTATGAGGTCCAGATTGGTACATGCGGCTCTAGTCCCTACCGTGCTAGGCCTGGTCGTTCTTCCCCTGAGTCTGGCCAGCGCGCGGGATGTCGTCGTCCCCGCCGGTACTCTCTTGCAATGTACCCTCAATGAACCCAACTTTTCCTCGGCCACGGCAGAGGTCGGAGACCCCGTGCTCTGCCACTTGCGTGGCCTGACCGAGTTCGGTCAGCAGGCTTTTCCACGCGGAAGCTATCTCGTCGGCCATCTCGAATCGGCCAAGGATCCCGGCCACTTCTGGGGCAAGGGCAATCTGAAGCTGCAGTTTGACCGCATCGGCCTGCCCAACGGCGATTTGCCTTTGGAAGCCAAGGTCGTTGCAACCCGCGGCTACAAAGTCGATAAAGCGGGTAAGATCGACGGCAAAGGACACGCCAAGCGCGACATCATCGAATGGATGCTGCCACCATTGTGGCCGTGGAAGATCATCATGTTGCCGGCGCGCGGTCCGCGTCCCCAACTGAAGGGTGAAACCGTGCTGAGTTTGCGCCTGATGGATGATGTTCAAATCCCGCAACTGGCGCAGACCTTCGGCCCGAACTGGCACTTCTTTGGCCGCCCGCAGAATGAGTCGTTCCGTGACGCGCAAGCGAGCAGCGCCTCGCCTCAACTTGCGGTGCGCGCAGTCGGGTCCGTCGGGGATAGCGACAACGACCAAGCCCCGCAAACCGTTCCGCAGGCCTCCTACGCCACCTACATCTCGCGCGATGTCACACCGCCGAGTCCAGCGAGCATAGTGAGCCTACCCGGTATGCCCGTCTTCGCGCTCAACACTGGCACCGTACTGTCCGTCAGCGGTTACGGCTACCAGGATAGCCGCATCACGTACACCCTGATCGGCGGAGGAAGTGGGGTCATCAGTGCCGACGCAGTCGACTGGACCACAACCACTCGCATCAACGCACAGCGCGGCGTGCGCGTCACCCTGCGCGGCGGACGAAACCTCCCGGAGGCGGAATTCTAACCGTGGGCTGCCTTGGATCCTGCGGTGATGAAGGCAACGTAACTCAGTAAGGACGAGACAGTTTGCAGCGGTTGCGGGCCGTTACTCTTATTGTAGAGTCACAATCGCAGGATGAATCTCCCACAAAGTCGCTACCGGCCCACGATTGTGCTCAAAATCCTCGAATGCCATTCCTAGGACATCCACCGGCAAAGCCTGTGGAAGTTCGCCTCCATGCTGCGAGTCGAGGCGAAATCCATGTTGCTTCAGTTGCGCTTGCAGATTTTGACGAGCACTACAATATTCGCTATCCACCGGCGTTTCCACGGTCATCCGCGGCGAACTCTTGTCCGGGGTTTGCGAAATCTCCATCGAAACATCACAGTCTATCGCGTTCACACTTGCGTTTTGCAAAAACGCGTTCGCGATATGAAAAACGTCAAGTTCGCGCCCCATTCGTGGCGCGTCGGGAGGAATGAAGGGATCCTGGGGCCAGGTAAGCACGATGTCGACCGAAACTTCTTGTGCAGCGATGTTTGGGATTGGGACGTGCTTAGCAGCATGCCGATAATCGGCGATGTCCGGCTCCAGGGGCACACACTTGCAGAGGTCTTCGGGCGTCGGCTGCAAGAAACCGAAATCTTGCCCGTTGCAACTCACCGTCGCCAAGGCAACGAGGATCGTCATGCAGGTCAAATAAACCTGTTCGAGCCTTTTGAGTTTGTCGCTCATCAATGACTCTTAGATGCCTACTTCCAGCTACACGGCTGCCCGATATCCGTGGCTGGCCAGTTTAGATAGTACGCCTTTAGACTCGACGGTATAAGCCTTCTTCCTTTGCACTCGAAACCCGAATAGCCACTTATGAACCACCTTCTAGTCCCATCGCACCGCCTGCTACAATCCCTGCCGTCAGGAGACCCGTCCTCGTGAAGCCCTTGCTTTGCTGCGTCCTATTCCTAACCACCTGCCTCGCCCAGACCCCCGCCCCATCCTCCGGCAAACAAAAAGCCCTTTGGCAGAAACTTGAATCCAGCATTCAAGAAGTCGACCAGCACCTCGACGGCGTCATGGGCGTTGCCGTCGAAGACCTCACCACCGGCGACCACTTCTTCCTCCACGAGGACGAAGTCTTCGCCCAGGCGAGTTCGATCAAGATCACTGTCCTCACGAATCTCTATTTGCAGGCGCAGCAAGGCAAGCTCAAGCTCACCGATCTATACACGGTCCAGTCTTCCGATCTCGTTCCCGACAGCGACATCATGAATGGACTCACGCCCGGCGTAACGCGCCTCACCCTGCGCGATCTGGCGACCATGATGGTCGCGGTCAGCGACAATTCCGCCACCAATGTACTCATCGACCGCGTCGGCATGCCCAACGTCAACGCCATGCTCGACTCGCTCGGCCTCCCGCACACCCGCCTGCGCCGCAAAATGATGGACCTGCAGGCCGCCAAAGAAGGCCGCGAGAATATCTCTACTCCGCATGAAATGATGACCCTGCTCGACGCCATCTACCACGGCAAAGTCCTGAACAAAGAATCGACCACCGATTTTTTCACCATGCTGAGCACGAACAAGAATTCCTGGATCCCCCGTGACCTGCCCGCCGACCTTAAGATCGCCGACAAACCTGGCGCTCTCGAAGCCGTGCGCAACGATTCCGGCATCGTTTTCGTGGAAGGTCGTCCCTACGTGATCTGTGTCATGACGTCGTTCCTGCGCAATGAACGCGACGGGGAAGAGGCCATCAGCAAAGTCTCGCTCGAGACCTGGCGCATGTTCGACCGCCTCAGCCGCGCCACCGAATATGGCAGAGTCGTCTCCCTCGGCAACGGCGCGCGATAACCGGCTAACGCGCCTGCTTTTTGAGGACTAGCCTCTCGATAGCCGGGCGGATCTCCGCGCGGAGCCCCAGTGGGCGCAAAACCGCTCCCAGCCAGTCACTTCGCGGTGTGCAAGAATCTGCGTATTGCATGCACTTTGTTTCCTGAAATTGTTTTTACTTGACTCGCGACCGACTGTAGTGGCTAACTACTACGCCTACGTAGTACACGCTGCTGGGCTGTAGTGGTCCCAACTGGTCTTACGGTGACGGATTCGGCGTGACATGAACACGGCGAGGTGGCAGGCGCGATGCGTGAGCCATCAGAGCGTGAAATCGCTAACTCTTAAACGGCACGAAAAGCAGATCAGCAAACCGAAGGAGAAATGTATGAAAGAAATTCTGCGCGCAGCTATCGTTACGCTGTTCGCCACTTTGGTCTGGGGCCAGTTCGCCAACGCCCAGAACGCAGCGACTTCCCACAAACTACGCTTTAAGAATCTGGAAGACTTTAGCAAGTATGTGCAATCTCATCACAAGGCGCCGTTCGACCGCGACAGCGTACGGCTTCCCAACGGCGGAGCAGCAGAAATCATGAAGCACATGGGCCAGCGAACTCCGGAGGGATTGGCATTGGCGTCGACTTCCAGCACCCACAACGTCAGGATAAACCGCGACCGTGATCCCTGGCCGAAGGCGGAAGTTGCCGTTGGGGTCGATCCTGTCAACGGCAACGTCGTGGTCATGACGAATGACTTCCGCGAAAACTACGATCACATGTTCTATCATGTGTCGACCAACGGCGGCTCAGTCTGGACTGACGATTCCATGGTCGGCGGAAACGATCCTTTCAGCGGATTTATCCCGCTGACTTTCCAAAGTGACCCCGGGGTCGCGTTCGACGACAAAGGCCACAGCTATCTATCCACCATTACCGGCAACCTGATTTTTGATTTCAACAACCTCTACGAGAATTTGGACACTCAGATTATCGTGGCGCAGGGCTTCAACCACGGGACCTACACCAACCTGATCCCGACCATCGTTGACACCGTGCCCTGCAATGGCAACTTCGACGCGGACGGGACATTCGTCTGCCCGGGCACGCTCGACAAACCGCTCATCACCGTCGACAGCGTGCTCGGCAGCCCGAACAACGGCACGGTCTACGTCTACTACACCTTGTTCTGCAATGGCGTCACCAACCCCGATGGCAGCATTGGCCCCTGCGTCGACGGCAATGCCACAGTTCCGGCGTTTACTTCAGCGATCCTGGAAGCGCACGCTGCAGCCGGCGGCCTCTTCTCGGCTCCAAATCTGGTCAGCGGTGCCCTGCAAAATACACAGTTCTCCGATATCGTCATTGATAGCCACGGAGTAGCACAGGCGTTCTTCGACGACTTCACGAACTTTCCTTACACCACCATGTACCAGTCCACCCTAAGCGGTGGGGTTTGGACAGTGAACCCGACACCAGTGGCCACTTTCCTGGTTTCTCAGACCGGCACTGGGAACTGGTTTTTCCGGCTGTCTGGAACCGCGGCCCCAGGCTGCGGGATCACCGGCGACACCGCACATTGTGCGTTCTCGGCGAACCAGATTGGTGCGGGTCCCTTCGAGGGCTCTCTGAGCGTCTACGATGCGGTGGTCAACACCCAGACCGGCGCATCGACGGTCACGCGAGTGAATAACGATGTGTTCAACGGCAGCAAGGACCACATTTTCCCATGGGCCACGACCAAGGCTGACGGCTCCGTGTATGTGGGCTTCTACGATGACCGCGACGATCCTTTCCTCACCAAAGTGAAGTACTGGGTTGCAAAGTCGACCGACGGCGGGGCTACCTTCCCGAAGCAGATGGCCGTCAGCGACACCTCATTTAACCCCTGCGTTGGCTTCCCGTTCTGCGGCTTCTTTGGGGACTATACGCAGATTGCCGCTGGACCGGACGGCGTCGTACATGCTGCATGGTCTGATACCCGCGACGGGGCCAGCATGCAGGTTTTCGGGCAAGCCATTACCTGGTAGTGAATTGCGGAGAACGAGGCCTGCGGAAGCGTGTTGCCTTCGCAGGCCTTTTCTTTGCATTCCAAACAGCAACCAGAGCTTTTCGCTGTGATGTGCGGTGTCTTATGTAGAGCGGACACTCCTGTCCGCTGCCTTTGCTTTTGCTCTTGACTTTGCTTTTGCTCTTGCTTTTGCCTGTGCTTGTGTTCCGCGCGTACCCGCGCTACTTCGCCGCCCCACGCGCCCGAGTTGGCGCGATCTGCTGGCGCATGAATTGCTGCGCCGCTTTCGCTTCCATCGGCTGCGAGAAGTAGTAGCCCTGCCCGAACTCGCATCCCAGTTCCAGCAGGCGCTCCACCTGCCGCGCCGTCTCAATGCCTTCCGCAATCACTTTCAGTTTCATTTTGTTGGCCATCGCCGTGATCAGCTCAACAATGTCGCCGGCGGCGAGGTCGGTCTGCATCTCCCCGATCAGCGAGCGGTCGATCTTGAGCGCATCCAGGGGAAACTGTCGCAGTGCGCGTAACGACGTAGCTCCGGTGCCGAAATTATCAAGAATTACCCCAATCCCCTGATGCTTCAGATGAGAGAGTACGGTGATGGTAAGTTTGGGGTCAGCCGCGGCAACGCTTTCCGTCATTTCCAGTTGCAGCCGCGCCGGGTCAATGCCGGTCTCTTTCAGCGCATCCTGGATATCGTTCACCAGCCGCGCGTCGGCAAACTGTCGCGCCGATACGTTCACCGTAATGCTCATGGGCTGCTCAGAGAGCTGGTCGGCTTCCCAGGTGCGTAATTGCTCACAAGCCTGCAGGATCAGCCAGTGCCCGATGGAGACCAGGATTCCCGTATCCTCAGCGGCTTCGATGAACCGGTAAGGAGAAATCAGCCCTTGAGTGGGGTGGTCCCAGCGTAACAGCGCCTCGAAACTCACGATGCGACGCGTGGCGAGTTGCACCACAGGTTGGTAATAAACCCGGAACTGCTGCCCGGTCAGCGCGGCTCGCAAATCCGTCTCCAGCCGCAGGCGCCCGACGGCGCGTGTGTGCATGGCCTCATCAAATACTTCGCAGCGCGATCCCCCCAAAGCCTTGGCGCGGCGCATAGCCACGTCGGCATCTTTCAACACGTCCTCGGGCCGCGCGTGGGTCGGCGCATTCAACCCAATCCCGACGCTCAGCGAGATCCGAACTTCGCGCGACTCCACCGTGAATGGCACTGCCACCGCTGCCTGCAGGGTCTGAGCCGTTCGCATCGCATCGCTGGGATCGGCCACCCCGTCCAGCAGGATCGTGAATTCATCCCCGCCCAGCCGGAACAGCACCGCCTCGGTCGAACTGCCGCCGCTCTCGTGGCCTGGGATGGTGTGGTCTTGTCGTACATGACCCGACAACCGGCGCCCGATTTCCAGCAGGATCTGATCGCCCGCCGCCGTGCCCATGGATTCATTGAAGACTTTGAAGTGATCCAGGTTCGCCAGCAGCAAAGTGTAGGGCCGTCCAGCCTCCGGGCGCGATCGCGCGAAAGCGATTTGCAGCCGGTCGAGAAACTGCCGCCGGTTGGGCAGCCCCGTCAGCGGATCGTGAAACAGGTTATGCTCCAGTTGCTCTTCCGCCCGCTTGCGCTCGGTGATGTCGCGATTCACAATCACCAGTTTCGCGACCGCTCCCTTGGCGTCCCGGACGGCGCTGGCCAGCGACTCCAGCACCCGCCAACTGCCGTCCTTGTGCTTCACCCGATACTCCAGCCGTTTTCCCACTCCAGTCTCGCGCGCTCCTCGTGCCGCCTCCAGAACTCGGAAGCGATCGTCAGGATGGATTTGCTCGAAGGCGGAGGTTTCCCCCAACTCTGCCGCCGAGTATCCCAGCACTCTCTTGTACGCCGGACTGTTGTACAGCCGCCGTCCCTTCACGTCGACCAAAGCGATCATGTCGGCCGCGTTCTCGGTGACGATCTGGAACAGTTCTTCGTGCTTCTTCGCCTCACGATGGATCTGGTACATCCGGACCTGCTGGTAGATGACCAGCACGGTCAGCGCGCCCAGCGGAATCCAGAACCATTGCAGCAGCATCCAGAGTTCTCCTGCGGAGATCTATCGACAGGAAGGTTGCGGAACGTTAAGCGTTGCGTCGAAATCGCCGGCTGCGACATCTATCTAGCCATGCCCAACGTAACCGAATTCAACCTGGCCGAAGCCATCGCCGTTCTCACGCGAACTCCAGCAACTCTGGACGTGCTTCTGCGCGGGATGCCTGACATCTGGATACTTCGAAACGAAGGTCGCAGCGCAGAAGGAAAAGCCACCTGGAGCGCATTCGACATCGTCGGCCACCTGATCGTCGGCGAGCGCACCGACTGGATGCCGCGGGCGCGGATCATCCTCGAGAACGGTGAAGAGCAGCCATTTCAACCCTTTGACCGCTTCGCACAAGAGAAGGAGAGTCAAGGTAAGTCGCTGGAGCAACTCCTGGACGAGTTCGCCCGCCTGCGCAGCAAGAACATCGCCGCACTGCAGTCTCTGAATTTACAGCCCTCAGACCTGGCCCGGCGCGGAACCCATCCGGCTCTGGGAGTGGTGACGCTTTCGCAGCTTCTTGCAACCTGGGCGGTCCATGATCTTTCGCACCTGCATCAACTGTCCCGCGTGATGGCCCACCAGTATCGTGAAGCCGTCGGTCCGTGGAGCGAGTATCTCGGCGTCCTGAAGTGTGCAGGTCACAGCTCGTAAACAATCGGGCAATGCTGTATTCGGAAACGCGCGGAGCAGTTACTTGAGCATGCCGACCGCCACCGTGTTGGTCGACATGTGCGTTTTCGTGTGGTCTACCCCCCTTCTGATAATCGACAAGGGTTGCCTTATCGCCCAACTTCTTCTTAATGGCGTCCCTCACATCCGGGTTGTCCGCTCCGTTCCTCGTGAAGATATAGGTAATCTTTGCCGCCTCTTTCTCCACCAGAGGCTTATAGAAGTCTGGGGACATGGTCCCAGACACATCGCCCACTCCCATCCAGATGTCAACCAGGAAGATCGCCGAAAACTGCTTCGCGCCAACGTCCCTCAGCACCGGGATACCGGGCCTCCAGCCGCCGGAGAAGAGATAGAGGATCTGCGTTGACGGGGTGAGCCCCTCCTTTGTTATCTTGTCCGTGAGCGCGTCGAAAGCTTCCTTCCCTTTAACGTGATGGTTGTCGGCGACGAAGATGT
>Ga0207088_1031_pt1 | contig 32283 bp, 32 predicted proteins | sample Alteio_BWMinHeat_52_FD_153564 | JGI IMG/M metagenome (GOLD analysis project Ga0207088, IMG submission 153564) | Enriched cells from forest soil in Barre Woods Harvard Forest LTER site, Petersham, Massachusetts, United States -... | ecosystem: Environmental > Terrestrial > Soil > Temperate forest >... | reverse complement strand
TCCTGCCGGCAGCGCTCGCGGCCTCGAAAGGCTGAATGCCGACTGCTAAGTGCTGAATGCATGTCTTCCGAAAGGACTCATACCATGCGCAAGAAAGTAACCATCGTAGGCTCAGGAAACGTAGGCGCGACCGCGGCTCACTGGATCGCGTCGAAAGAGTTGGCTGATGTAGTGCTCATCGACATCATCGAAGGCGTGCCGCAAGGCAAAGGGCTCGACCTACTCGAAGCCATGCCCATCGAGAAACGCGACTCCTACATCACCGGCACCAACGACTACAAAGACACGGCGAATTCCGACATCGTCGTGATTACCGCCGGCATCCCGCGCAAGCCCGGCATGAGCCGCGACGACTTGCTGAACACGAATTACAACATCATGAAAGCGGTGGTCGGCGAGGTGGTGAAGCATTCGCCGAACTGCATCCTGATCATCGTTTCCAATCCTCTCGACGCCATGGCGCAAGCAGCCTACAAGCTCAGCGGATTCCCCCGCGAGCGCGTGATCGGCATGGCCGGAGTCCTCGATTCCGCCCGCTTCCGCGCCTTCATCGCCGACGAACTGAAAGTCAGCGTCGAGAACGTCACCGCCTTCGTCCTCGGTGGCCACGGCGACACCATGGTCCCTCTACCGCGCTATTCCACGGTTGCCGGCATTCCGATCACCGAGTTGATCGAGAAGTCCAGGCTCGAGGCTTTGGTACAGCGCACCCGCGACGGCGGCGCTGAAATTGTGAAGTATCTCAAGACGGGCTCGGCGTACTACGCCCCATCAGCCGCAGCCACGGAGATGGTCGAAGCAATCCTCAAAGACAAAAAGAAAATCCTCCCCTGCGCCGCGTACCTGCAAGGCGAGTACGGCATCACCGGCTTATACGTCGGCGTCCCGGTAAAGCTGGGCTCAAAGGGAATCGAGCAGATCATCGAGATCAAGCTCACGCCGGAAGAGAAGGCTCGACTCGACAAGAGCGCGGCCGCAGTGAAGGAGCTGTGCGGCGTGATCGGAGTGTAACTGCGAACCGATGTCATGTGAGGCGGACACTCCTGTCCGCCGCCTTTGACTGTCGTCGCCTACACCTTCTCGATCGTCACCTTCTTCAGCACCACATCCTTGTTAGGCTTGTTCTGCCGATTCTGCGGAACGCCGGTAATCTTATCCGCGATCTCCTGCCCCTCGACAACCTCGCCAAAAATCGTGTGCTTCCCCGTGAGCCACGTCGTCGGCACGGTTGTAATAAAGAACTGCGATCCGTTGGTGTTCGGCCCGGCGTTGGCCATGGCAAGCTTGCCCGGTTTATCGAATTTGTGCGACGAGCCCTTGGTCTCATCCTCAAACTGATATCCCGGGCCGCCCATGCCGGTGCCTTGCGGGTCTCCACCCTGAATCATGAAGTCTGGGATCACGCGGTGAAAAATTGTTCCGTCGTAAAGGCGGTCTTTGGATTTCTTCCCCGTGCTGGGGTGCTTCCATTCTTTCTTGCCCTCGGCGAGCTCCACAAAGTTGGCGACAGTCTTGGGCGCGTCCTTTTCAAACAGGCGGCAGACGATGGTTCCTTCGCTGGTTTCAAACGTGGCGTAGAGTCCGGGTTGGCGGGTCATAAAGATTCCTTTCAAGAATAGATGCTGAGTCGTTGGTTGAGTCGGTTGCCGGTGAGCGCCGGGATTCGCCCTGGCGGAACAGCCGAAGGCGGCTGTCTCCACATGAGTGTCTAGTCAGTTTGGAGTTGCTGCCGCTTTCGGAGCTGTCGTCGCGGGCTTCTTCACCGTGGTTCCGGCCCCCGGCTTGGCAGCGGCCCCTGTGCTCCGCACAATGCTGATGTGAATGATCTTCACCGGTCGCAGCGGCCGGTTCTCGGTGGCCGGATCCGTCGGCTTGCGAGCAATCACCTTCACCAGTTCCACCGTGGCGTCGTCACACTGCCCAAAGATCGTGTAACCACCGTTCAGGTGCGGCGTCGCCACTTCGGTAATGAAAAACTGCGCACTGTTTGACGAGGGCCGACCAGTGTTCGCGTAGGCCAAACGCCCCGGCCGATCAAACAGTAAGTCGGAGGAGGTTTCGTTCTTAAACGGGGTGACCGGGTCGGCGCCCGATCCGGTGCCCGCCGGGTCTCCGCCCTGAATCATAAACTCAGGAATCACACGGTGAAAAACAGTTCCGTCATAGAGCGGCACGCCGTGTTTGGTGGCGCCGCTGACCGGATTCTTCCAGTCCTTCGTCCCGCTCGCCAGGCCGATGAAGTTTTCGACGCCAAACGGCGCCTTGTCGGGAAACAGCGTGCAGGTCATCTTGCCCACGCTGGTATTGATGATGGCGGTCGGCTTGGTAGCCGCGGCAGCTGGTTTCGCCGCAACACTCGGCTTCGCTGCTGTGCCAGTCTTGGCCGCGGGTGCGCTTTGGGGTGCCGCGCCCGCCTGTGCCGCAGAGGCCCATGCGGCCGTCATCACCATCATCCCTAGAATCGTGAATGCCTTAAGAATCGAGAATAGCCTACGCATAAATGCTCCTTTACTAACCGGAGATGCCGCCATTGGAATTTGTGCAACGTTGCATTGTACGACAGACGCACCCACTGTTTCCTCACGACGACAGAAGAGGAATTGCCGGGAACGAGCTATTTGACGGCGCTCGAGGCCTGGGCCTGCATCTCGTGGCTCACGCCTTCCACTTCGCGAAACACCCGCATCAGATTTCCCCCTAGAATCCTCTTGATATCGTCTACGCTGTAGCCGCGGTCGAGCAGCGCCTGCGTGATCTTCGGCAGATCGGCGGCCGAGTCGATCCCTTGCGGCGTGGCGCCGCTCACCCCGTCGAAGTCGGAGCCCAGTCCCACGTGATCAATCCCCGCAACCTTCGAGATGTGGTCAATGTGGTCGATCAACGATTTCAGCGGCGGACGCGGAATCTTCGCCATCCACTCGCGCCCAATACGATCAAGCTCGAGGTAGTTGACGGGCTTGCCTTCCGCCTTCAGTTCGTCCATGTACTTCTGAACAGCCGCAGCCTGGTCTTTCGCCTGGGCCGCGATGGCCTTGCGAAAGTCTTCGTCGTCAAAACCGTTGAAGAAATTTACCTGCACCACCCCGCCGTTCTTGCCAACGGCGCGCAGCATCTCGTCCGTCATGTTGCGCGGAGCATCCACCAGCGCCCGCGCCGAGGAGTGCGACGCGATCACCGGCGCCTTCGTCGTCGCGATCGCATCCCAGAACGTTTTGTCGGCCACGTGCGAGATGTCGACCATCATTCCCAGCCGGTTCATCTCCAGCACCACCTGCTTGCCAAAATCCGTCAGCCCGTTGTGGTGCTGCACCTTCGGATCATTAATATCTCCCGAGGAGTCCGCCCACTCGTTCGTGTTCGACCACGAAAGCGTCATGTAGCGCACGCCCAACCGGTAGTAGTCGCGCAGCAAGTGGATGTCATTCTCGATCGAGTGTCCGCCCTCGATCCCCATGAGCGCGGCGAGTTTGTGTTCCTTGCGAGCCCGGTCGATGTCGGCAGGCGAGAACGCCATCATCATCCGGTCAGGATGCCGCGCCGCCTGCTCGTACACCGAATCGATCAGGTCAAACGTATGCCGCGCAAACCGCCCCTGGTTGGTCTCCGGCTCCACCCAAATGGAGAAGAACTCCGCCCCCAGGTTTCCGCGCCGCGCCTTGTCTAGGCTTATGTGGCCAATATCTTTGGGATCGGTTGAGCCGATGTCGAACCCTTCGTCGAGAAACCTCTGCGGCGTATCAGCGTGTGTATCCACGACCAGCGCAGAATCGTGGATTTTCTGGGCCCTCGCGCTGACCACCGTGTCGGGCGCGGTCGACGATTTGTCCAGAGTCTGAGCCGCGCCGACGCACGACATCAGCACGAAGAGGAGAGACACTTTGAGTTTCATAGTTATGGGGCCCGGGCGGGCAGGTCCCGATTGTATAGGCAGAGCCCCAGCTCGACAAAACCGGTCAGCATAGCGCGATAGTTTTGACTTTCAAGAAAGTCTGTTTCAGGGCGTCATCCTGACCGTAGCCGTTCTTCAGGCGGAGGGAAGGATCTCGCGAGGCGAAGGAAGGGATCTCGCGCGCGCTCGCAGTTCACCACTACGAGCTCAGAGTGTCCAGCGCCCGCAGCACACAGCTCTCTAACGGCAGTTCCGTGTCGATGAGGGTCTTGGGATGCGTAATCGCTTCGAAACGCGACTTCACCTCCAGGTAAAGTTGGTAGTCGCGATTTCCCGCCGGATGGGCACCGCCCTCGGCATCGGCCGCAAGCCTACGCCGGGCAGTCTCGTCCGAGCAGACACACTCCAGAATGCGCCACGGCTGCTGCATCGAATCGGCCGCGGCCAGCACATTTTCAATTTGATAGCGCCGCGAGAACGGACGCCCATCGAGAAAGATCGCACGCCTCGGATTCCGCGACAAAAGATATCCCGCGGTTTCCAGCATGACCTGCAGGCAGTAATCGTCCTGCCGCGACGAGTATTCGATCTCCTCCCGCCGGAAAATCGCGTGCCGGATCTCGTCCTTGCTCAAGACCCGGCCTGAAGTACGGGAAGCAAGTTCGCGCGCGAGCGTGCTCTTGCCAGTGCCGGGAAGTCCAGCCATCAAGACAATCATGAGAGGTGTGTGGGACGGACACTCTTGTCCGTCGCTTGAAAACAGAATCGTAACGGATTTACGAAGAAAGGAGGAAGGAGGAAGGAGGAATCTGCTGTTTGAGGCCCGCTGCTACTTTGTCCCGCTACCCAGCGCAACCTGCGTCTCCGGCTTGTCGCCATCCGGACGCTGCTCATCCGGATGCGCCACCGGAACGATGTTCTGGGTCTCACGCCAGTCGGAGTAGAGCCCGCTCACCATAATGTGAAACACCCACTGGTGCCGCTCTTCTTCCGGTTCCACCAGGCCGAGCGCCTTCATGTAGAACAGGTAGTGTTCCATCCAGCGAACCTGGTCCTTGCTCATGCCGCGGCGCTGCAGGTCGACGGTCACGCCCGCCAGATGCGAAGAAGCGGTGTCGCCGTCAGCGGGAGCCGCATTGCGATTATGGCGCCTCAGTTTTTTCTGAACCTTCACCGTGCGCACCGCCGAGTTCACCTGAATCTGCTGATGGAAGCGGTTGAAATACGCCTGGCTCAGATCGTCGACAAAATCCAGCGTCCACGGACGGCAGTAGCGCCGCGAAGGATCCAGCCGCGGATCGAAGCGCAACGTTTCCCCTGCGCGAATCTCCAGCAGGGAACCGTCGGCCTTCAACGCTTCCAACTCGGTGTCATTCTGAATGCGCGGCAGATCGAGCCGGTTGATCTCAGCATTCTGGATGAGCAGCGATTCGTGCGACGGCCGGAACATCGGATTCCAAAAGCGCAGCCACCGGAAATGCCTGTGGCGTACGTTCGCGCGGCGCACCGCAAAGGCGCTGCCCGACATCCCCCCGCAAACCAGCGCCAGCAGGAAGATCGTCGCGAATCGGAATTTGACGAAGCGTCTCACGAAGTGGTTTCCCTATCACGACGGGCACCCTGCCCGCCTAACGCTCTCACAAGTTCTTGCCTGTGAGTAGCGGCTATTCTAAGCCATGCTGTCAAGTGGCCCAACCCAAGACTGCCGCCGGACCGTTACCTGCGTACCCAAAACACTGGTTACCTGTTACTCCAGGCTGTGCTGCTCATCTGTTCTAGTGGCAAATGACGGGCCATTCGTCAGGGTAAGCAAGAACCTGCTATGTACGCAGCCAGCCTCGACTTGGCGCGATTAGAAGGGCAAAGGGAGCGCGCTTGGAGCGATCTCCTGCGCAAAATGACAGAATTCAGCGCCGCAAAAGGTCACCCAGCGCTTGTTTCATGACCTGCCCGCCCACCTCGGAAATGGACTTGGTCAACGGAATGTCCTTGGGGCAAACCTCGACGCAATTCTGGGCATAGCCGCATTCCTGTATGCCGCCGTCGCCCATCAGCGCCGCCAGTCGCTCGCGCTGCAGCGCCTTGCCCGTGGGATGAGTATTAAACAGCCGCACCTGCGCGATGGTGGCCGCGCCCACGAACCCGGTGTCTTCATTAAACTGCGGACAAGCTTCCATGCAGCAGCAGCAGGAAATGCAACGCGAAATCGGATACGCGGCTTCCTGCTCCTCGGCCGACATACGCGGCCCGGCGCCCAGGTCGTAAGTTCCGTCGATCGGCACCCATGCCTTGACAGCTTTGAGATTCTCAAAAATCACGTTGCGGTCGGTGGCCAAATCGCGGACCACAGGGAACTTCGAAAACGGCTCCAGCCGGATCGGCTGTTCCAGATTATCAATCAGCGCCGAGCACGCCATGCGGGCGCGTCCGTTGATCAGCATCGCGCACGACCCGCACACTTCTTCGAGACAGTTGGAGTCGTAGGTGATGGGCGTGGTTGCCTTGCCGTCGCGCGTGACCGGGTCGGCGGCAATGTCCATCAGCGCCGAAATTACGTTCATGTTCGGCCGGTAGGGAACTGAGAACTCCTCCCAGTGGGGCTTGGAGGTCGGAGTAGCCTGCCGTTTGATCTTGATGATGACGGATTTATCAGCCATTAGCTCTTAGCCTTTAGCACTTAGCTCAAAACTCTTTCATTCCGAATTTCATTCGGAGCGAAAACAACCGGGAAGGGCACGAGTTCCACTCGTGCCGATTTGAGTCCCGTAAAGATCGCGGCTTTAGCCGCTGAGGTTTGCTTTTGCCGTCTGTGCATCCGAAGCGGCCCTCACAAGCTGAATCCTCGCCGATCGAAGTCATCTCGACCGGCGCCACTGTAAGTCGTGCCCTTCCCGATTCGACCCGCATACAAAACGGGTGCTTGTCGCCACGCTCCTCCTCCAACACTCTTTCCCGAAATGAAAACCTCAGCAACAAAAAACCACCGCGAAGCGCAAGAGTTTCACTCGTGCCAATTTAACCTAAGCAAAGATCGCGGCTTCCAGCCGCTGAGGTTCGCTCGTGAAGCCTGGACGACTCATCTCCCCGCCCGGAACCTATTTCGTGACTTCCTCGACGTGGCAACGTCGACGACTGTTCGTGGTCGAGAACTACGCACGCCTCTTCCTGCAAACTCTCTACCGATATCGCCGCGAAGGTCGCTTCCAACTGCTCGCCTTCGTCGTCATGCCGGAGCATTTCCACCTCTTAGTAACCCCTACCCCCGACGTGACGCTCGAACACGCCATCCAACTCATCAAGGGTGGATACTCGCACGCGCTAGGGTCGATCCTCGGTCGCAAGCGAGAAATCTGGCAACGCGGATTCACCGATCACCGTATTCGGGATGACCAGGATTTCGTGAATCACCAGAAGTACATTCATCTCAATCCTGTCGAGCGTGGGCTCGTGAATAACCTTGCTGAATACCGTTACTCCTCCGCCTTCCCAGGATTCAAACTCGACCCGTGGCCCTCAGCGGCTAAAGCCGACATTTCAATTTCAAAGACCGCCTAATCGGCACGAGTAGAACTCGTGCCCCTCCCGGTTTTCGTTAATGCCCAAGTAGCCCCGGACGAATGCGTCCGCCCCTACGCCATCAGTACTTCCTCGCCCGAGGCGGAATCAGCGACGTATCCACCGCCTCGAACTCAAACTTCGGCTCGTCCGCATCGGGCGCGAAGTACGCCTTCGTAGTCTTGAGCCAGTTCTTGTCATCACGCTCGGGGAAGTCCGGCTTGTAATGCGCCCCGCGCGACTCATCCCGCAACCCCGCGCCCTGCGCGATCACCCGCGCCAACTGCAGCATGTTGTAAAGCTGCCGCGCAAAGACCACCGTCGTGTTCGCCCACTGCGTGCGATCGCTCAGGTTCACCTTGCGGAACCGCTCCAGCAACGCGACCAGCTTGCCATCCGCCTGCTGCAAATTCTTGTTGTACCGGATGACCGTGCAGTCCTTGGTCATCAACTCACCCATTTCCCGCCACAGCTTTACCGGATTCTCCGTCCCCTGATTGTTCATCAGCAGGGAATTACTCTCTTCCTGCTTCTTCTTCTCTGCCTCAAAACAGCCGTTCCCGTCAGCCAGCGCCTGCAACCCACGCGCATACCTCACGGCGTTCGGCCCGGCGATCCCTCCGCCGTAGATGCACGAGACCAGCGAGTTCGCACCCAACCGGTTCGCCCCGTGATACTGATACTCGCACTCGCCCGCCGCAAACACTCCGGCAATGTTGGTTTGCTGGTTGAAATCAACCCACAACCCGCCCATGGTGTAATGCATGCCGGGAAAAATCTTCATGGGCGTGTCGCGCGGATCGTCGCCCACAAACTTCTCGTAGATTTCGAGAATGCCTTCGAGTTTCTTGTCCAGAAGTTTGCGGTCAATATGCGTCAGGTCGAGATAAACCATCGGCTTGCCGTCAATGCCGAGGTTATGCTCGAACACAACCTTGAAAATCGCACGCGTAGCAATGTCGCGGGGCACCAGGTTGCCATACTTCGGATACCACTCTTCGAGAAAGTACCAACGCTCGTTCTCGGGAATTGCCTTCGGATCGCGATTGTCGCCCGGCTTCTTCGGAACCCACACGCGCCCACCCTCGCCGCGCGCGGATTCTGACATGAGCCGCAGCTTGTCTTCGCCCGGAATGCAGGTGGGATGCACCTGAATAAATTCGCCGTTCGCATAATAAGCGCCCTGTTGATAGAGCGCGGACTGCGCCGATCCAGTACATACAACCGAATTGGTTGACTTGCCAAAGATCGCGCCATTCCCCCCGGTCGCAATAATGATCGCGTCGGCCGGGAAGGTCCGCACTTCCATCGAGCGCAGATCCATGGCGCAAATGCCGCGGCAAACGCGGTTTCCGTCGAGCACCGCCGACAGAAACTCCCAGTGCTCGTACTTCTTCACTTTCCCTTCGGATTCATACCGCCGGACTTGCTCATCGAGCGCATATAAAAGCTGTTGCCCCGTCGTCGCCCCGGCGAACGCCGTGCGGTTATAAAGAGTCCCGCCGAAGCGGCGAAAGTCGAGCAGCCCTTCTGGCGTGCGATTGAAGGGCACGCCCATACGGTCGAGCAGATCAATGATCCCCGGCGCGGCCTCGCACATATCTTTAATCGGAGGCTGGTTGCCCAGAAAATCGCCGCCATAAACCGTGTCGTCAAAATGTTTCCACGTCGAATCGCCTTCGCCCTTCAGATTCTTCGCCGCGTTAATCCCGCCCTGCGCGCACACCGAATGCGACCGCTTCACCGGAACAATCGAGAACAGGTCGACACTCGCGCCCATCTCCGCAATCTTGATCACCGCGGCCAGTCCGGCGAGCCCGCCTCCTACGACAATGATTCTGGGAGTCGCCATTATTGCACCGGCCTTCCGCTAGGTGCTGCAGGATGGTCCGTTACCGTGACCGTGATACGTCCGTCCCTCGCACTATCCTGCAGAGGCCGCGACCGGAAGGAATACAAACTCGCAAACCCCGCTCCGCACAGCACTAGGAACAGCGCCAGGCACACGCGCAACAGCCTCTTCTGCGCCTTATCCCCCGACACAATCCCCCACTTCGCCGAGAATAGCCAGATGCCATACGCGAAGTGCCACGATGCCGCGACCAACCCGACGACGTAGAACAAGAACAGTCCCGTATGCATGACCTCGCCCTGCACCTTGCCGAACGACGCCATCGGATTGTCGTGCAGGTCGACTCCAGTGAACCGCATCGTGTACGTGTGCCACAGGATGTAGACGAACGCGACCCCACCCGTCCAGCGCTGCGCCGTATACATCCAGTTGCCGCTCCACGGATACGCGACGGAATTCCCGTCCCCGCGAAACCAGATGTAGAAACCATAAAGCGCGTGAAACGCAATGGGCAGCCAGATCCCGAACAGTTCCAGAAAAAACACCAGCGGCAGGTTCGCCAGAAAGCTGACCTGGCGCGCATAAGCCTCGGGCCCGGTGATGGCGGTCGAGTTCGAAATCAGAATGTGTTCAAACAGGAAGGCCCCCACCGGAACAATCCCCGACAGGGAATGCAGCCGCCGCAGCACAAACGAAGATCCCTGACCAGCGCGCAACGGCGCAACCCCGTGCGCTAGAACGGGAGCAGAAGAACTGGCAGACGCCACGAAACGCTCCTTATGAGTTCAACAGACTTGTCCAAGAATGAGAAAATAACTTTTTATTATCGGGCTGCGAGAGAAGTGAAGTCAAGGAACCCCATGTGGGGCGGACACTCCTGTCCGCCGACTTTGACTTTGTTTTTGACCCTTGCTTTTGACTCCGCCCAACACTCCGCCTACGGCTGCCGGTCACACCACTCCAGAAACTTCCGAAACGCCGCCCCCCGATGGCTATACCGCGCCTTCTCCTCAGCACTCAACTCGGCAAAGGTCTTCTGAATCTGCGGAAAGTAAAACAGCGGATCATATCCAAACCCGCCCGTCCCCCGCGGAGCGTCGAGAATAATCCCTTCGGCCGTCCCACGAAAAGTCGCCAGAGTCTGCCCCTCGCGCGCCGCCGCCAGCACGCACACGAACCGTCCCGTCCGCTTCTCTGGCGGAACCTTCCTCAACTCCCGCAGCACGCGCGCGTTGTTGGCCTCATCGTCCGTATTCTCGTCAGCCAGGTGAGGCTGGTCCGCGGCATACCGCGCCGAATGGACGCCCGGAGCCCCGTTCAGCGCATCCACGTCCAGCCCGGAGTCATCCGCCACAACGATCTCCCCGGCCACGTGTCGGCTATACTCCTCCGCCTTCTTGCGCGCGTTCTCTTCGAACGTGAGTCCATCCTCAACCACAGCCGGCAGGGAAGCGAAGCCTGGAATCCCCCCAATCTCAATCCCAAGGGGCGCGGCCGCTCCCGCAAAGTCCCGGAGTTTCCCCGGATTCGAAGTGGCAATCAAAATTCGCCGCATGAGTCAGACCTCAGACGTCGGACGTCAGACCTCAGACTTAGCCGGCTGAGGTCCGAGGTCTGATGGCCGACGCCTTGCCGAGGCTATCAAAGTCCAGGCGATCATCACTATCGCAGCCACCAGAGAAATCCATCCCCCCACCGCCCGATCCCAAGTCCGCACAAACCGAATCTGCACCCGGTTCATCCCGGCCTCAACTGGAACCAGCATCTGCCCGCTATCTGCCTTCGCCGCCGTCTCCACCACGCGCCCGTTCACTTCCACCTGCCACGCCGGATAACGGAACAGCCGCAGCGCCAGCTGATCCGGAGCAGACATCTCGGCCGTAAAAATCCGCGACTCGGCCTCCCAGCGATGGACGCGAATCGCCGCATGTGCCGACCCGTCCACCGTGACACTGCGCGCATCCTTATCGATCGTCCCCGGATCCGCTCCCACCGGCGTGTACTCTTCCACACCTTCGTAGCCGGCTCCGGTCGCCATATTGTCCTGCATCTCGCGCAGATCGCTCGCGTTATCCCACCACGGCGCCTGCACCCGATGCCACGCCATCACAATCACTAGAATGGAAATCCCGCAGACCGCCGCGCGCCACCACCAGCGCCGCACCCCCTCGGTTACAAAGACGGTCACAAAAACAGAAAAGATCATGCTCAGGCACAAGAGCCATCGCCAGGGAAACTGCATGAACTCCATCTTCGGCAGAACCTTCCACAACACTCCCGCCAGCGGAAACATCAGCACACTGCAAGCCATTGCCCAGCCCAGCAAGACCTTCCACAAATCGCGTTTGGTTTCGCGCCACTGGCGGGCCGCCCACGCCGCCACGAAGATCACCGCCATTTCCAGAATCGCGACCCACGAGATGATGCGGTTGAACGCGTCATGATCGGCGTCGGTGGTATGAATGAACAAAAAATTATCCGCCGGACGCGACCCCGCCGACACCGCCTGCGCAATGTCGATCCATCGCTGCTCGTAGATTGCCGGTAAGAGATAGAAAGCCGACAACAATCCGCCCAGCACCACCGCACACGCTCCGACGACCAGCAGCCGGGCGGAGCGCCGCTGCCACGCGAAGAACATCAGCAGCAGTGCCAGCGAGTAGTGGATCATCACCGCCGCCGGAGCATTCGTCAGCCACGCCGCCGCCAGCACCAGCCCCAGCGGCACGATTTCCCTCCAACCTGCATCCTTATGCGCATCCTTGTCCGCCGCCTGCAGCACGAACAACAGCAGCAGCGGCACCAGGCAACTCGCCAGCAGTTCGGCGAACGCGCTCCGCCAGTAGACAATCACCAGGTGATAGGGGTTGGCAGCATAGAGCATCGCTGCAAAGATCGGGTCACGTCGGTCGAGACATTTTCGGTCAACCCATCGCCGCGCCAGCACAAACATTGACACCCCCGCGGCCACCAGCGCCAGCCATATGTAGATGTCGGACGCAACCGTCCAGGGAAAGATCGCGCTCAGTCCCGCGCCCAGAGTCCACGAGGCTGGCGGATAAAACACAAACCGCGGTTCGCCATACGCGAAGTGTGCCAGCGCGGCCCAGCGCGGAAAAATAATCCCATGCTTCCATTGCGCCAGAACTTCGAGCCAGGAGTAAAGATGAAACTCCACATCGTGTCCTGACGGCGTGCCAAAAAAGAAAAAGGGAATCTCCACGGCGAAGGCCGTAGCTCCAATCGCGAGCAATGGCGCCCAAAGCAAAGCCGCCCCGGGCCGGGAATCTCCCTGCCGTTCTCTCAATCGCTGCTCATTCCCTCTGATCTTTCCCAGACTCGTTTCCCCCGCCGCACAAAGCTCAACGCACGCGAAACACAGTCTACATTTAACCTGTTTATTTAACTCAGATTTAACATTGCTGAAATCATCCTGCAATGGACTTCGGCTACCGTTCTCACGTTGGGGTGGAACCTATAACGAAGACTTGAAGGGCTCGGGTCAAAGACGGGGCTCGGGTCCTTCGATTCTTCGCAAGCCCGCCACCGCAAGCCTCCCGCTCCCACGCACTTCTCACCTGCCCTGCCCACTAGAAACTCTGCCGGAACTCTGCCCGTAGCCAGCCGCGGGAGGCTTTTTTTTCATGACTTTCTTGAGGACAGGGACATGCACAGGGAAGCAACGCGCAGACGAGTCAACGCCCTGCCGTGTTCGCAGATGGAATAGAAATTATGGAAGGGAAATCTAGACCGAGGTCTCTTCCGGGCTGCGCTGATGCTGCAGCTCCGACAGGAAATCGCCCTGTTGCAGCGAGGTGCCACGCCGCAGAAGTTCCAGCAGCGGATCTTCCAACTCGTCGCCGGACTCTTCCGCTTTCTTCTCCCCCGATTCAAACTGCGTGATGTCCGCAACCAATGCCCGCGGAGAGATAATCAGTTCCAGCATGGTCGCCGGACAGTTGCGCAGGAAATTGATCAGGTTCTCCACTTGTACTCGCTGCTCCGGAGTGCGGGAAGGGAACTCCACCCCCATGCCGTGTCCGGGATGAGCCACTCTCACCATGCCTTCGGTATGTACTTCATGCTCTTCCGCTCTTAAGCAAAGGTCTACGAGAGCGCGCTCCGGGAAGGGTGCGTCGGTTTGCACGTAGCATCCCCCCAGGCTCAAGTCGGTCAGTTTACAGTGGGGCACAGTCTCATCGGCACCCGCGTTGCCGCTGGCCGCGCTCTGCATCCAGGTCTTCATTGCGGCCTTGGTAGTCTCCGCCAGATCCAGGAAGTGAACCCCAGTCTGCCCGTTGGGATTGGCCCATGCCACCTGCCCATGAGCCTCCACTTCCAGGCCGCCGTCCGGCAGTTTAAAGTGAACCGCCAGCAACGATCCCGGAGTCTGCGGTTCCGCCGTGAGCACGTCCATACCGGTTTCGGACAGATCCAGAAGAATGCCGTCCAGTTTGCGAGTGTCCGGCAGAGTAATCTCCACCGGCGCCTGCACCGGAATCCGCACCGCCCGCCGCCGCTCCCGGCTCAACAGAGCCGCAGCTGCCCGTAATCCGGCCTTAGCCGCGTCGTCCGTCAGAGGTTTGTAGAGCACAAAGTGCGCCCCACCGCTCAGAATCTCGCGCACCTTCGCCGTGTCTGCGACCAGAGCAATGCTTAACGGCTCGGTGCCCAGTTTCTGCGCCTGCCGCAAAACGGCTTCCGCCATTTCAGCATGATCGAAATCGACAATCAGCGCGTCGAACTTCTGTTGCTGGATTCGACTGAGCGTGGTTTCCTGGTCGCTCGATCGGTCCATGGCAACGCCGAATGTGGGCAGAACTCTGCCCAGCACATCCGCCGCGAAATCGTCGGTTGAAACCAATAATGCCTGAAGAGTCATAAGTGCTTCGGGTTCCCAACGCCAGCGCGACTACGGCCAGCGAGGAGCTGTGGGCCGCGCCGCTTTGGAAGCGGAACTGCCCGAACTTGCGCCCGCTTTGGCAGACATGGCATCCCCCTGAACCGAGGCATCGTCCACTTCCGCCAGAACGCCGTTGTCGTCGTCATCGTTCTCAGCCAGCAACGGTGCTACTTCGCGCAGCTTTTCGGCTGCCTGCTGGAGCATCTCAATCTGTTTGCCAAGTTGGGCGTATTTTGCCTGCTTCTGCCGCAGGACCTCATGGATATCTTTCATACAACCCCCTGTTGGCAATTTAAGAGGCCCTGCTGGGCGGGTCAACGGTAATCCCCTGGAGCAGATTACCGGGGTAACGGAGGAATCGATCAGAAAGGCGCAGCTCATACAAAACAAAAGCCCCGCCATGTGGGGCGGGGCTCTGATTCAGGAGCTGGAAATCGATTACGTTTTCAGCTTGCGGCGCAACATTCCGGCAAGGCCAATCAAACCTGCCCCCAGAAGAGTCAGGCTGCCCGGCTCAGGAACCGGAGCGATGTTGGTGTCGCCACTGGAGACTCTTGTCGAACCGTTGAAAAAACCCTTCCCGGTGTTGATCGTCAACTGCACCACTGCACCGTCCACCGTGCCCCCGGCGTACCAGGTGCCGGTCACAGAGCCTTGGAGCGTGTAGTTATGGGACCCGTTCGCGAGTGTAACCATCGTCCAAGTCACTGGACCGGAGAAGGTTCCGGTAAAGATCGCGGTATTCGGAATGCCGTTCGTCCCGTTGCCGTCGATGACGAAACTTCCGCCCCCAGCGAATACGCCGCCCTGCTGGATAGTGCCGGACGTCAAAGCACCAGTGGAGAAACTCACACTGCCCAAAGCGCCCGTAACCACGCCCAAACCGCTGAGGCCGTTGACCGCAATTAATTCTGAACCGCTCAGGCTCAATCCCGCGTTGGTGCCTTTCAAAGTGCCGCCGCTGTTAGTGAAGTCCACCGAACTGCCGGCAAAGGCCGCCATCGGCAGGGCAAGAAAAAGCGCAACCATCCAGAACATTCGTCTCATAAGACCCCCTCCTACATCCGAACGGGACAATCACAGACACAAAATCCCAAACCGTTTACTGCACCTCGAGTACCAAATCAGGAATATGTTCAACCTGTTGAATGCAAATAAGTTGCCATCCATTTGACTGCTGTTGCACACTCCCCAGGTGCAAACGAATGCACACTTAACCCCACCCTTTTGCGTCATCCCGTCAGCGAAGGCAGCTTGGTTGCCGATCCCAGCAAGAAAATTGTTCCCACCACGATGCTGTAGGCCGACGTCAGCAGGGTGAGGCCGGGTAGAGCGTTTGCTCCGACCGCCGTCAATCCAGCGCGCAGCATCCGCGCCAGCGGACTCTGCGACGGTTCCGTGGGAGACGCCCAAGCTAGGATCTTGTCGGCGGAGAATAGTCCCGCCGCCGCCCCGCACATCAGCGTGTTCATCACCACCAACCCCACAATGAACATTAGCAGCCCTAACAGCCCCGCGCCTGTTCCACCCAGATTTGCCGCCATCAGAAACAGCAGAATCTGCGTCGGAGTCTCCGCCCCCAGCCCGTGGATTACTCCCACAAGAAAGGTTGAACTCGTGCCGTATCCATCCTTAAATACTTGCGGAGCTTCCACCCTGGTCCCGGAAGAAATGGTTCTGCCAAAAATGGCCCCGCCAAAAATCCGGCCCAGCCGCCAGTACATCCACAGCGCCCCATTGATCAGCAGTGTGATTCGCGTGCGCGGACGCGCGTGGCTGTGCGTCGAAGGACGGAGGAACGTGCCCAGCACGTACAGTCCCAGCACCAGCAAAGTGATTCCCACCAGTCGCTCCGCCCAGCGATCAGTGGCCGGGGGCAAGGCGATGCGGAACACCACCGCGGCCGTGCCCAGGAGCGCAACCGTCGTGGCATGTCCCGCCACATACAGCAGTCCGAACCGCATAGCGTCACGCGCTTTAGACTGCACGCTACTGATGTCGGTGATGGCCGCAATGTGATCGTAGTCCAGTCCGTGCCGGAAACCGAGCACGGCAGCCGACACCAGCGCCAGTCGTAGATTTACGGGATTAAGATTGACGGGATTAAGACTGATGGCACCGAGATTGATGGCACCGAGATTGACGGGAAGGACCAAAAGAAGAATTCCGCGCGGCGAATTCGACCGCCGCCGCATTCCGGACAACCGCGCTGGTCTTGTAGGCTAGCACACTCTCGGGCAGAGGCCTGGCGGGCTCGTGGCTAATCTTTCTTGCTGGACGCCGCCTTCGCCACCGACGGACCAATCAATTCCCGCAGTCGTCGTGTGAGAATCGCGGCCAGCGAATGGTAGAAGCGCGAACCCAGATGCGGATAAAGTTCAAACATCGACTGCAGCGTCGCCCGGTCCAGGTAGTAGGCCTCGACCTCGTCGTTGGCGATCACATTCGCCGTGGCCGGCAGTTCGTCGAGAAATGAAATCTCGCCGCAGACCTCACCCGGACCGATCCCCAACCCGGTCGCCTTCGACGGGATCTGCACCGCAGCCGTGCCCTTCAGAAACAAATACACCCCGTGCGTTCGCTTGCCCTGTTGCACGATCGACTCGCCCGCCTTGAACTGCCGGCGAACCGCTTTATCCGCGACCAGGGCCCAGTCGTTGGCCGTCAGATATACCAACCCATTCTTGGCCGCCGACAACACAGACAAATCCTGCTGGAGCGTTTCTTTCGACATGGCGCGCTAACCCGATACCCGGAGAGACCTCCGGTTGCGATTTGACAAAACAGATTTGACGTACAGGTTTGAAGCAACCAATGTTTGAAGCAACAATGTTTGAAGCAACCAAGGTTTGAAGCAACCAATGACAGCAGCGACAGGGCTAGAAGCAGACTAGCAGAAAGACAGGCCATCGGCATCAGCCCGAACCTGACAAGGCACGAACGCCAGTCCCGGCGTAGAAGCTCAGCCCTCGACGGTTAAAATAATCCACGCAACCGAACTCCGTGGCGACGATCTTTACCCAGGAGGGTCTCGTCCAATGAGCGTTCTCAGAAGCCGACACCTCATCGCGCTCGGCGCCGTGCTTATGCTTATGTTCACCAGCCTCCGAGGTTGGTCGCAACAACCGCCTCCAGGTGGGCCCACGGTAACCCTTGCCATCGAAGTCACCCTGCCCGATGGCGCCGTTTTCCATATTCCGGTTGTGGGCGACGGAGAGGTGCCGGGCATCGTTCCGCTTCCCCAGGGCCGCTTCGCAGGGATTCGCATCACACCCCGCATGCGTGCGGAGTCCGTTCAGATCGACGTCGCTGCCCTGGTCAGGGCCAACGAGAAGTTGTCGCAAGCAACCTGCGATGACATGCGGTCTTGGAGCAGTGAAGACGCTGGTTCTTACGACGGAAAAGAGAATGCATCGCTATTGCTCACCGGGCTGGGTCCGCTCGGCCTTCCTGTCTTAAGAATCAAAGTTGTCCGTGTCGGTGGACCGCCGCCTGGCGGCTTTCATCATCCCTACGCCAATTCTCTCGCCTTCTGCGGTTGCGATTTCCCCGAACCCCGATCCATCACCAATCCTGACGGGAGTTCCGCGAGCGGCGTGGCGGGGCTCGTCTCGTATCCTGACGCTGGGAAATGCGTGGAAGTTAACGGCTGCGGCCGGTGCTGCCGCACCGCTGAACCAGGGCCGCTGCAGCGAGCCTCGATCACGCAGCAATCGATCACGCAGCAAGCACCGATGACGCCGACGCCGACGCCGGACCAGGTCAACACGGCGAAATGGGACAAGGGTTGGACGAATCTGGTAAACGACGCGGAGCAGACCTTCACGCCCACGCTCGCGAGGCTGGTGGCCGTCGAAGTGGAATTGGTGGTTGGGAATGCTGGCGCCGCAGAGGATCAGTTGACCCTGACGGTTCTGGACCAAACTGGTCAAACCGTGGCAGCGTCGACAGAAAACGTACCAACCGCGGAGCGCGATCCAGTGCTCTTCTTGATCCCGAACGGCGGAGTCGAGGTTACACCCGGACAACCCTACCGATTGAAATTGAGCGGGGGCACCACGTTCGGTTGGAAGTATGTCGTAGGCGGATACGAAAACGGCGCAGCGACATTCAATGGAATGCCACTCTTGCCGAACACGCGGAGTACATTCCTGTTCCGGACATTTGGAGCGGCCAAGAGCCAGAGCTTTCCCCCGATTCGGTAGGGAAGGTGCTAACTGCTCCAGAAAAATGAGTAGAAATGGTGCGCCCTGAGAGATTCGAACTCCCGACCTACTGGTTCGTAGCCAGTCGCTCTATCCAACTGAGCTAAGGGCGCATGTCTGCTTGGCAGGAAAACTCTCTGTTGACTGCAGCGAAGTTGATTATAGCGAAGAATCGTTTGCCTGAAAACGGACTTCTCGCCGCCGCCTCCCAGAGTCCGTCACTTCTTCCTGATCAGCTGTTTGAGCGCTCCCTCCTTGGCCCTCCCCGTTGTGTTCGTCGCCCGACAGTAATTCTTTCCCGAGGCTGCGCAATTCCTACCGGGGCAATAACCTTAGAAGCCCTCATTTTGAATGGTTTACCGATGGCATGCCGCTTGCACTAGCAAAGACAGACGAAGTGGCGCGCAACGGGGTGCTTCAGAGAATAACTTCGGCCAGAGGTTTTCTGTGAGCACCCCTTGCTTTCCTCCTCCAGGCACACGGCCCTCCCCCCGCCCTTGTTCCTGACCCTCTGGGTTTTGTGTGGAGCGGACACTCCTGTCCGCTGCTTTTGACTTTGACTTTGATCCTGAATTGCCCAGCCCTCAAGCCAGCGCCACCGTCTCCCGCACGTCGATCCCAGCCTGCCGCAACAACTTCGCCACTCCATCCTGTTTCATCCGCGAAGCGTCAAACTCCACGCGCACCGTCCGCTCCTTCGCATTGAACTGCACTCGCCGGATCCCATACACCTCGCGCATCGTGTCAATCGCCCGCAGTTCATTCTCGCCCGGAATCGCACCGTAATTGAAAACCACCTCAAGATAAGTCATACGTTCACACCTTCGGTATGATGAATTGGAAGTCCCGGCCCGTCTCGCCGGATGAATCCAATATAGTGCATCCGCGATCCAACAACACTGGGTCGTGGCATCCCGCCCCGGGGACTGCTGACAGTAGCCCGCCAGTTCCACCGGCGGGAACCCGGGACCTGAACCTAGAACCGCGTCCCGGAGGACGCCTGTAGCGCCGGCACACGAATGACTCCCCCGACCCAGCGCGACCCCGTCTGCGGAATGAACGTCAATCCCGCAACCGCAAAACACGTCCATGAACACGCCGGAAAGACCTACTACTTCTGCTGCGCCGGCTGCGCCGAAAAATTCAAAACCAATCCGCAAACGTATCTGAATAAGCCCGCCTCGTCCGGGCCCGCAATGCTGGGAATGCCGTCGCCTGCGCAGGCTCGCTCCTCAACTGCGCCCGCCGCGGTCGCAATCCGGAAGCCGGAAGCCGGAAGCCCGCCTTCCTACGTCTGCCCCATGTGCCCCGAAGTCCACGAAACCAAGCCCGGAGCCTGCCCTTCCTGCGGCATGGCCCTCGAGCCCGACGTCCCCGTTGCCTCCACCCGCACGGAATACACCTGCCCCATGCACCCCCAAATCGTGCGCCCAGGGCCCGGTTCGTGCCCCATCTGCGGCATGGCGCTCGAACCCCGCACGGTAACCGCCGCCCAAGAAGAAAATCCCGAGCTGCGCGACATGACCCGCCGCTTCTGGGTAGGCGTCGTGCTGACCGTACCGCTCCTCACCATCGCCATGAGCAGCATGCTCTGGCCGCACGCGCTCATGAACTCGTTCACCATTGTTGGAGGTCGGTTCGCGGCGACGAGTGCGATTCTCCCCTGGCTCGAATTCCTCTTCGCCACCCCCGTCGTCCTCTGGTGCGGCCTCCCATTCTTCCAGCGCTTCTGGACGTCGCTGGTGAACCGCAGCCCCAACATGTTTACGCTGATCGGCCTCGGCACCGGCGTCGCCTACATCTATAGCGTAGTAGCGACCGTCGCGCCGCAAATTTTCCCCACTTCGATGCGAACCATGGGCGGATACCCCGACGTCTACTTCGAAGCCGCCGCCGCCATCACCACTCTGGTCCTGCTCGGCCAGGTCATGGAACTCCGCGCCCGCAGCCGCACCAGCGCCGCCATCCGCGCGCTGTTAGATCTCAGCCCAAAAACCGCGCGCCTGCTGGCCGCAGATGGAAGCGGTGGCGAGGTTACGGAGAAGGACATCCCCCTCGAACACGTCAAGCCCGGCGACCGCCTCCGCGTCCGCCCCGGAGAAAAAGTTCCCGTCGACGGCGTCGTCCTCGAAGGCCGCAGTTCCGTCGACGAGTCCATGATCACCGGCGAATCCGTCCCGGTCGAAAAGGAACCCGACAGCAAAGTGATCGGCGCCACCATCAACTCGACCGGCTCGTTCATCATGCGCGCCGAGCACGTCGGCTCCGAAACCCTGCTCGCCCGCATCGTTCAACTCGTCGGCCAAGCCCAGCGCAGCCGCGCCCCCATCCAGCGCCTTGCCGACGGCGTCGCCGCCTGGTTCGTGCCCACAGTTGTAGGCGTGGCCGTCATCACCTTCGTCGCCTGGTTCGTCTTCGGTCCCCAGCCCCGCCTGGCACACGCCTTGGTGAACGCAGTCGCCGTTCTCATCATCGCCTGCCCCTGCGCTCTCGGCCTCGCCACTCCCATGGCCATCATGGTCGGCACTGGCCGCGGTGCCTCCGCGGGAGTACTGATCAAAAACGCCGAAGCCCTCGAGACCATGGAAAAAGTCGACACTCTGGTCGTCGACAAAACCGGCACGCTCACCGAAGGCAAGCCGAGCGTGACCAGTATGTCGGACCGTCTGTCGAGCGATCCTGAACTGCTGCGCCTCGCTGCCAGCCTCGAATCTGCTAGCGAGCATCCGTTAGCCAACGCAATCGTCGCTGCCGCCGCCGAAAAGCGGCTCAAGCTTTCTCCCCCGCAGGAATTTCAATCCATCACCGGAAAAGGAATTACCGGAGTTGTCGAGGGCCACAAAGTCGCCGTCGGCAGCGTGCGCATGATGGTAGACCTCGGAATCCTGCAAAAACCAGAATTCATTTCCGGCGCCTATTCTGGGGGCACAATTCTCTGCGTCGGCGTCGACGGCCAGTATGTCGGTGCGTTCTCCGTCGCCGACCAACTGAAGACCTCAACTGCCGATACGGTGCTCGAACTGCAGAAGCGCGGCCTCAGGATTCTGATGCTCACCGGCGACAATCGGATCGTAGCGCTCCGAATCGCCAGCACGCTCGGCATCACCGAGTTCGAATCCGAAGTGCTCCCCGAACGCAAACTCGAGGTCATCCGCAAACTGCAGAAGCAGGGAAGAGTCGTCGCCATGGCCGGCGACGGCATCAACGACGCCCCCGCCCTCGCTCAAGCCGACGTGGGCATCGCCATGGGTACCGGCACCGACATCGCCATGGAAAGCGGCGGCATCACGCTGGTTAAAGGCGACCTGACCGGAATCCTCCGTGCCCGCAAGCTAAGCCAGGCCACCATGCGCAACATCCGCCAGAATCTTTTCTTCGCCTTCATCTACAACGCCCTTGGAGTCCCCCTCGCCGCCGGCATCCTCTATCCTTTTTTCGGCATCCTGCTCAGCCCCATCTTCGCCGCCGCCGCCATGAGCTTCAGCAGCGTCAGCGTAATCACCAACGCCCTCCGCCTCCGCCACGTGAAGCTGTGACGGGGCTTCCGGCTCCCGGCTTTCGGCTTCCGGAAGCCACGCCTAGCGTAAAAAAAATGTCGGACGGACACTCCTGTCCTTCGCCTTTGATTCTGACCTTGAATTTGGAAGCTGGTCTTGATCGAACATCGCGCGATCGTGACTGAGATTCTTCCGGAAGCCGGCCAGCGGAAGCCGGACGCCGGTTTCTACAGCTTGCCCAGAAAATCCACAATCTCCGGCTCCGTCCAGTCCACCGCCCCAATAAACTTCCTTCTCATCACCCCGTTGCGGTCCAGGACGTAAGTCTCCGGAAATAAGTGCGTGCCATAAAGCGCAGGACTCTTCTGATCCGGATCCCGCACGGTCAAGAGGTTCACGTTGTGATCTCTCACAAACCGCCGGTAGGCGTTCTCGTCCACGTCCACGCTTATCGCCAACACGATCACGCCCTTCGCCTTCATACGCTGCTGCATCTCCACCAGCGAAGGCAACTCCTCAATGCACGGCGCACACCACGTCGCCCAGAAATTCAGCACCACCACCTGCCCGCGATACTGGCTCAGTGTGATCCTGTTCTGCGCGTCCTGTACGGTAAACTCCGGGGCGTTCGATCCAATGCGGGGCGGCCGCGACCCGGTATAACAAGCCGAAAGCGCCAGCAACACAAGGCAGGCAACACAGGCGGATGAGAACTGGGTAGCGCGTCGCACCCAGCTATAATAATGGATTCGGATTTCTTCGGTACTCTAAAGGTGATTGGGGAGGAGGATTTGGGAAGGGCACGGCTTCAGCCGTGCCATTAGGGCCCGCCATGCGTAAGGGCTTTAGCCCCTGAGGCCTTCTGGGTCGTCGACATCAGCTATGGTGACAAAGGAAATAGTCACAGGGCAGCCGCGAATATCGGTGATCGTCCCCGCGCGCAACGAGGAAGCCTGCCTCGCCGACTGTCTCCAGTCGCTCGTCGCGCAGTCAGGCGTGCCTTTCGAGATCATCGTGGTCGACGACCACTCCACCGACCGCACCCGCGAAATCGCCACATCCTTTCCCGGAGTGCGAGTCATCGAAGCCGCCCCGCTCCCTGACGGCTGGACTGGCAAGAACAATGCCGTCACCACCGGCGCCCGCCAGTCCCGCGGCGAGTGGCTCCTGTTCACCGACGCCGACACCGTGCACCTGCCCGGATCTTTAGCAGGTGCCTTAAAGGAAGCCCACGACAACGGCGCTGAATTGCTTTCCTACTCGCCCGAACAGATTGCCGTCACCTTCTGGGAGATGGCAACTCTGCCAGTCGTCTTCGCGGAACTGGCGCGGCAATACTCTCCGTCGAAGGTGAGCGACCCAGCGTCGCCCATTGCCGCCGCCAACGGCCAATACATCCTGATCCGCCGCGACACTTATGACGCAGTCGGCGGACACGCCGCGATTGCCGCCGACATCCTCGAAGACGTCGCCCTCGCCCGCGCCGTGAAAGCTTCAGGCAGGAAGATTCGTTTCAGATACGCCCAATTCGCCGTGCGTACCCGCATGTACCGTAACTACCGCCAGCTTCGCGATGGTTGGACCAAGAACCTGGCGCTGTTGTTCCCGACCCCCGGCTGGCTCGCCGCGAAGTCGCTACTCTGGTGGGGACTCGCGTGGGGCGCCTTGTTCTGGCCCCTGGCTATGATGCTCGGCTATGAGCTCACAAGTCGGTCAAGGTCATTCTCACGGCTCAACCCCGAATTCCTGACCCTCGCCCGTGTTGTGGAGCATTGGTGGTGGAACCCGGTTGTACTCTTGCTCCTAATCCCTCTCGGAGGCCGCCTCAGGAAGGCCAACTTCGACTTGGCTATGGAATGGCTCGGTGCGTCGTTCGGCATGCCCATGTTCGCCTACCTGCTGCTCCGTTCAAAGCGCGCGCACGCCAACGGTAGTGTCACCTGGAAAGGCAGAACCTACGGTCCGAAAGATGACCCCGTGCACCAACTCAGCCATCATGCGCCCACCACCGCAGGACGACTCTCATGAAACTTGCCGTGACCCTCATTCTGCCGACCATCCTCGTGCTGGGATTATCCAGCCCTAAAGTTGCTGCCGTCCTGCAGGATAGCGCCATTGCACTCTCCAGCCAGGTGGCCATCGAACCCGGCCTGAGCGTTGGACCTCTCAAACTCGGCGACACCCGCGACCGCGCGCTCGAGCTATTCCCCAAGAAAGACGAAGACCAGGAGTGGAAGAACCCCTGCGGCGCCACCCTCGACTGGGTCGATTCGACCAACCCCACCGGCCGCGGCGACCTGTTCGTTCGCCTCAACAAGAAGGGAAAAGTCTTCCAGATCGAGTCCTCTACCACCCGCTTTCATACCGCCGAAGGCATCACCACCTTCGATCACGCGGACAAAGTAGCGAGCGCCTACAAAGACCTTCGCGCCTACACTTTGTTGACTCCTCCGGACCCGGCCCGCGGCGACCGTCCACTAGTTTTCTGGATCGATAAAAAGAAGGGAATCGCTTTCGCTTTCGCTTACTATCCCAAGGAGCGCAAGCGCTATCTTTATAAGATCATCGTGTTTGAACCCAATAAAACTTTTTGTCCCGAGGAAGAAACCACCGGCTCTCCGAAATGGCAGGCCATTCCTTCCTACGCTCTCGAACCCCCAGTAGAATTGGCCCCCAATCTGAATTGAGCCGCCAACTGGCAACTGGCCACCGGCCACTGACAACTGCTTTTCATATGGTCTATCTCACGCGCAAAGCCGAATTCTCCGCCTCGCACTACTACCACAATCCCGACTTCACCCCGGAAGAAAACCGCCGCATCTTCGGCAAATGCAACAACCCCAACGGCCACGGACACAACTACACCCTCGAAGTCACGGTCAAAGGTGAAGTCGATCCCCGCTCCGGCTTCGTCGTCGATCTCAAACAGCTGAAAGAAATCATGCACCGTGAAGTCCTCGACGCCATGGACCACCGCTTCCTGAACAAAGAAGTCCCCGAATTTTTCACCCAAATTCCGACCACCGAAAATCTCGCCATCGCCGTCTGGCAGCGCCTGGAATCGAAGCTCCAGAAAGCCCGCCTGCACCGCGTCCGCGTCTACGAAACCCCCGACCTGTTCGTCGATTTCTACGGAGAAAAGGGTTGACGGTGTTAGCTAGAAGCTAGGAGCTAGAAGCTAGAAGCTGATCATGAAAGCCCACCTCACCCGCCGCTACCACTTCTCGTCGTCGCACCGCCTGCACAGCGCGGAAATGTCCCCCGGGGAGAATCTCGCCACCTACGGCAAGTGCAACAACCCTCACGGCCACGGCCACAACTACACTCTCGAAGTCACCGTCAGCGGCCCGGTCGACCCCAGCACCGGCATGGTCTGCAACCTCGTCGATCTCGACGCCTTCGTCGAAAGGGAAGTGCTCTCCCGCTATCACCTGGAGAACTTGAATACCCTGCAAGAATTCGCCGAACTTGTGCCCACCACGGAAAATCTCTCGGTCGAGATCTACGAAATATTGCAGCGCGGCTTCCAAAAGGCGCATCTTGAAGGAGTAAGACTCGAAGAAACCATGATGAACTCCTTCGAGTACGCCGGCGCCAATGAACCAAGGCGCTAGCCCTATTGCCCTGTCATCCTGAGGCGCGTTCTTCGCGCCGAAGGACCTATGCCACTCGCTGTGGCGCAGGAAGGTTAGGATTCGTATCAGGGCATGGCTTCAGCCATGCCGTCAAGCCGTATCAAATGAAACGCGGCTTTAGCCGCTGAGGAATTCAAAGGCCCCGTCCATGAAACCAGCCCCGATTGAACAAACGAAAGAACCCACCACCCTAACCAGCGCCACCTTCGAAAACCTCGTCCACGAAATGCTCGTCCGCCTCGGCGAAGATCCCACTCGCGAAGGCCTCGCCGCCACCCCCGAACGCGTCCACAAAGCCATGAAGTTCCTCACCAAGGGCTATCAGGAAGACCCCGAAGCCCTGCTCAAAGGCGCGCTCTTCACCGTCAACTACGACGAAATGGTCATCGTCAAAGACATCGAAGTCTTCAGCCTCTGCGAGCACCACCTGCTGCCATTCTTCGGCAAAGTCCACGTCGCCTACATCCCCAACGGCCGCGTCATCGGCCTCAGCAAAATCCCGCGCCTCATCGAACTCTTCTCCCGCCGCCTCCAGATTCAAGAGCGCCTCACCACCCAGATCGCCGAGACCATCCAGAAAGTAATCGAGCCGCAAGGCGTTGGCGTCGTCATCGAAGCCCGCCACCTCTGCATGATGATGCGCGGCGTCGAAAAGCAGCATTCCGCCGCCGTCACTTCCTCAATGCTCGGCTGTTTCCGCCAGGAAGAGGAAACCCGCTCCGAATTCCTGAGCCTGATCCGCCAGCGCCCCAACGGCGTCTAAGCGTAGGAAGGACATGTGGGACGGACACTCTTGTCCGTCGCTTTTGACTTTGGTTTTGACGTTGCTTTCCGCACCCGAAGGGTGCCCTTCGTGGTTTGATGTGCCTTTGCTCGCCTTTCCTCCCGCCGCAAGTCCAATTACAATTGCGACCGCTAATCCATCCGTGGAGGAACTCTCAATGAAAATGATGAAGTCACCGTTTCTCGCCGCCGCCCTGTTTGCCGCAACTCTCGCTCTTCCCGCCCACGCTCAAGACACCATGAAGAAAGACACCGCCGTAAAACCCGCAGCCGGCCCGTCGCAAGCCGTGCTCGATACCTGGAACGACGTCGGACGCAAGCTCATCGCCATGGCCGAAGATTTTCCCGAAGACAAATACGACTTCAAGCCCACCCCTGCCCAACGCAGCTTCGCGGAGCAGTTGCTCCATGCCGCCAACGCGAATTATTTCTTCACCAATCCCGCCATGGGGAAAGCGATGCCTCCCGAAGAAGATCCCAAACGCGATCAATTCAAGACCAAGGCTGACATCGTCGCGTTCGTGAAGAAGGCCTTCGCCGACGGTGCCGCCGCCATCAAAGCCAAAGGCGACAAAGGAATGTCCGACCTGTTGGTCGACCCCTTCGCGCACCAACAGGTACGCGTCTACGATATGGCCTACGGATTCATCGAGCACTCCGGCGAACACTACGGCCAGTTGGTCGTCTATTACCGCCTGTCCGGCCTGGTCCCCCCCGAGTCGCGCCCAAAAAAGTGATCGATGACCCAGTGTGGGACGGACACTCCTGTCCGTCGCCCTTGACTGTGTTTTTTTTGATTTTCGGTTCTAGATTTTCGAGCCAAAGCCGTTACGTGTAAGGCGAACCCGGGTGCCCCATCCTTCTTTCGCGTTCTCTGCGAAAGAGGGTGGGGCCTTTGACTTGACTCGATGCGCCAAGCTACCGATACGCGTAAGGATTCCTCCTCCCCCGCTCCGGAAACAGCTTGATCATTACTGCCCCCGCAATCATTCCGCCCACATGCGCCCACACCGCCACGCCCCCGACATCGCGACCCATGCGTTCGACCTCCAGGCTGGAGACTCCCTCCAAGAACTGCAGCACAAACCAGTATCCCAAGATGATCCAGGCCGGCACCCACAGAAGAAATATGAGGAACCACGTTAGGGCTCCCGCCCGAGGATTCGTTATTCGGACCGCTATGCATAGCAATAAGACGAAGACAACGATCAGCATGCGCGCATTGGGATAGCGCATCCAGATCGGCACCACAAGCGAGAACAAGAAGAAAGCCGTCAGCACCCGCGCCCTCGGATACAAAATGAAGTATGCTCCCAGCACCCCCGCAATCGCCCCGCTCGCTCCCACCGTCGGCACATTCGAGTGCGGATAAATCGCAACCTGCGTCGCCATCGCAATCAATCCCGAAAGCAGATAGAACACGAGATATTTGAAATGCCCCAGGTAGTCTTCGATGTTGTCGCCGAAAATGTACAGAAACCACATGTTGCCGAGCACATGCACCCAGCTCCCGTGCAGAAACATCGACGTGAAGAACGGAGCCACCACCTGCTGCAGCGTATAACGATGCGATCCCCCCAGAAACGCCGCCAGATGCGCCGGCACCTCCGCATACTGCTTGACAAACGCGTCCGCCGCGCCCGGGTCCTGCACCAGTTGCAGCCACTGGAACAGATAAATCAGGATGTTGATCCCAATCAAAAATGCGTTCACATACGGCGTGCTGTATCGTGGCTGGTCGTCTTTGATGGGAAACATGAGAGACTGGGTAGGTCACTAATACAGTACAACAGGTCCTGTGGGACGGACACTCCTGTCCGTCGCCTTTGACTTTGTTCTTGTTTTTTGATTTTCGATTTCTAAACAAGATGACCAACTTTGACCCGCTGATCAGCCCGATCGTCCAATCACCCAATTACGAAATCACCCAATCACCCAATTCCCCATGAACGCCGTCCTCATCATCGATAAGCCCGCCGGACTCACCTCGCACGATGTAGTCAACCGCGCCCGCCGCATTCTCCACGAACGCTCCATCGGCCATCTCGGCACCCTCGACCCCATGGCCACCGGCGTCCTTCCGCTCGTCACCGGCAACCTGACCCGGCTGGCCCAGTTTTACACCGCCTCCGAGAAGACCTACGAAGGCACCATCCGCTTCGGCTTCGCCACGGACACCTATGACGCGGAAGGAGAACCCACATCCGCCGCGAAAGAAGTGACTCTGAGCAGGGAAGAGGTCGAAGCCCTGGCCGCACGCTTCCGCGGCGTCATCGAACAAACGCCGCCTCCGTACTCCGCCAAAAAAATCAAAGGCGTCCCCGCCTACAAGCTGGCCCGCCAGCAAAAAGAAGTTATCCTGAACCCGGTGCAAGTCGAGATCAAAGAATTCGAAATCCTCGCAGTGGAGACCGACCGCGCCCGCTTCCGCGCCCGCGTCGCCTCAGGAACCTACATGCGCTCGGTCGCCCACGACATGGGAAGGGAACTAGCCTGCGGCGCGCATCTCGAATCCCTCCGCCGAACCGCGGTAGCGGAATTCACCCTCGAAGACGCCCACACCCTCGAACAAATCGCCGAAGCCGCGAATAATCCCGATTCGCTCGACAATCTCTTCGTTCACCCACGCAAACTCCTCCCCCATCTCCCCTGCGTCACCGCCGACGAACCCACCGTCGCACGCATCCGCAGCGGCCGCACCGTCAATCTCCCCGACGTCTCCCGCGCCCCCCAGGTCAAAGTTTTCTCCAGCCAACGCGACCTAATCGCCATCGCCACCCGCATAGCCGGCACCCTCTTCCACCCCAAACTAGTCCTCTGTGGCTAGTCCCATTTTTGATTTTGACCATGTGGCGCGGGCGCCCCCGCCCGCGTTCTGCCAAGCGTCACGACAAACAGTAGCACCGCGAACTGAAATCCAGGCGAACCTGAAATCGGAATGACCGTCACCGCCGACGAACCTACCGCCGCCCGCATTCGGAGCGGCCGCACCGTCAATCTCCCGGACGTCTCCCGCGCCAGGCGAGTCAAGGTGTTCGCGGCCAGTGGCTAGGCTTATGTGGGACGGGCACTCCTGTCCGTCGCCTTTGATCTTTGTTTTTGATCTTGTTCGGATTCTGCCTTGACGATGATGGGCAGCAACGAATTCGAACTTCACTTCGTCCTGCTCAACACCACCACCGCCGTCCGCCTGCTCCCGACACTCTTCAGCTCCAAATCCCCCTTCATCTCGTCCGCTCCCGCCCGCTTCAGGTCATACCCAAATCTCCACTCCCCACTCGTCAACTCAAACCTCACCCGTTCTCCCTCCACCTTGCCATTCTCAATCGGATACTGTTCCCCCGCATCCGGCCCCGCCGACCCCGTCAACTTGTTTCCGTCCTGCTTGAGAATAATAATTTGTGGAGTGCTGTGGTCCCCGCCGCTGACCTTGAACGTGCCCGACCACGTGCCCGTCACGTCAACTGCCCCCGCACCAACCACCAGCAACACAACCAGCACAAACACTCTTTTCATGAAACTCCTCCCGATGAATTCACGGCATACCGCTTCCGGCGCAACCAGAGCCAAAGGCCGCTAACCACCTGCACCGGCAAAATAACAGACGTGAGCCACACCACGATCCGGCTGGGCATCCCCAGCACTCCGCCAGTATGGATCGCCTCGTTCGTGGCCAATATTCTTTCGGCGGAGGACAAGTCGCTGGATCGAGTCGAAAAAATAACATCTCCGCTGTACTGGTCTATGGTCACCAGATTGTGTCCACCCGCCACCCGGTCCCGCGGATAATCAAGGCTCACGCGATAAGCGCCGCCGTACCTCGGCATCTGCACCCGATACGGTATGGCGCCCGGCATTTGGCCCCGCGCAATCGCAACCGCTTGGTCGGGAGTGATTTCCGGAGTAATGACTGGTGCTTCAGGCGCGGCACGCGCCCGGGCAGAGTTCTGCCCGCCCCTAGCCTGACTAGTCGCCATGACTTTAGCAAGTAATGTGGCGGCCTGATCCTCGAAGCCAGTCACCGTTCCAGTCGCTGCCAAAATAAGAAGAGGCGCCAGCGACAAGATTCCTACCGAGTTGTGCACATCAAACCAAAATCCTCCACTCTGCCACCCGCCGCGAACCCCGACCCGTTTCCCCGGCCACCAAAGATACAGTCCGGAAGCCAACGAGACCAGCAGCGCCACACCCGACCATCTCATAATATTTCTGCCCACATCGCCCGATGCCAGCCGCACATGAAGGTCGCGCGCCAATCCAAAAATGCTCTGCCCCCGCGTCCTCGTTCCCAGCACTTCGCCCGTGTATTGATTCACACAAACGATGCCACTCGGCAATATCACCTCCGACGAGAGGTCGGGCGATTCGGAAGGAAGGTAGGCAACGATCGGCTCTCCATTAAACTGTTTGGAAACCGCCTCGCCGATTTCGCCGAGCGATAGCGCGCTCCCGCCCGGTTTCACGTACGACAAATGCGGGTGAAACAACCGATCCAGCTCCGGCTCAAACGCCAGGATGCTGCCCGTGAGCCCCAATACCAGGACGAACACTCCCGCGACCAGAGCCATCGACAGATGCACACCGAGAATCAGTCTGCGCACGCGAGAAATTCCACCCGAAAGTTTTTTGGCCAAGTTCCGGCCACTCTACCACGGCATAACCAACCCGGTGAAATATCATCTGCCCACAACTCCGCCGCCCCGCCTTGACGGGTGCCACCGAGATCGTTACTGTGACGGGTACGACACCCATGAAACTCTCCGTAGTCATGCCCGTCTACAACGAGCAGGCCACGCTGCACGAAGTCATCTGCCATGTCCTCGCCGTCCCCTTGGAGATTGAACTGATCTGCGTCGACGACGGTTCCACCGACAACTCCCGCACGATCCTCTCCGAAGCGCAAGCCGCCCATCCCCAGATCCGAGTCCTGCTCCAGCCCAAGAACATGGGCAAAGGCGCCGCCCTCCGCCGCGGCATTCAGGAAGCCACCGGAGACTTCGTCATCATCCAGGACGCCGACCTCGAATACGACCCCTCCGACTACCCAGCCTTACTTCATCCGTTACTTGAAGGCAAAGCCGACGTCGTCTACGGCTCCCGCTTCCTCGGCTCCGGTCCCCACCGCGTCCTCTATTTCTGGCACTCCGTCGCCAACTGGACCCTCACCCTGATCTCCAACGCCCTCACCAACATGAATATGACCGACATGGAGACCTGCTACAAAATCTTCCGCCGCGAGATCCTTCAGTCGATCCCCATCGAGGAAAACCGCTTCGGCTTCGAACCCGAGATCACCGTCAAGATCGCCAAACGCCACCTCCGCGTCTACGAAGTCGGCATCAGCTACTGGGGCCGCACCTACGAAGAAGGGAAGAAAATCGGCTGGAAAGACGGCGTCCGCGCCCTCTGGTGCCTGGTCAAGTACACCCTGAAGTGACCGCGCGGGGATGTTCAAGTGGGACGGACACCCGCTAGATCAGCCAGATATACAACGTCCGATAACAGGTATTATGTAAATCGCGCGAACACCGCTGGTGTTTTTGGGCGCACAGTCCCTAAACTTCGTCCTGCAGCAGTTCCTTCACCCGCTCAGACGTGATCTTCGGAGAACCTGACGGCAGCACGAATGTACAGAACCTTTTGAACTCCTGTTTTGCTGACGGCTGAAAGCTGACGGCTGACAGCTGCCTTTCACATCTTGTACTTCCCCAAATCGTCGTCGTTCAGCCCCTCCAGATACTTCCGCAACTCCTCGCTAGTCACCCGGTCCGACATGTTGGCCGCCAGCTTCGAAGTCTTCAACACCATTTCCTCCACAAAGATCGGACAATCCACCCGCAGCGCAAGCGCCAGCGCGTCCGACGGCCGCGAATCAATCGAAATCACCTCGCCCCCTCGCTCCAGCCAGATCACCGCATAAAACGTGTCCTCGCGCAGCTCCGTCACGACAACCTTGTGCACCTG
>Ga0207088_1015_pt2 | contig 33991 bp, 30 predicted proteins | sample Alteio_BWMinHeat_52_FD_153564 | JGI IMG/M metagenome (GOLD analysis project Ga0207088, IMG submission 153564) | Enriched cells from forest soil in Barre Woods Harvard Forest LTER site, Petersham, Massachusetts, United States -... | ecosystem: Environmental > Terrestrial > Soil > Temperate forest >... | reverse complement strand
ACCCTTCGGCGCACCCTGGGGGATTCCGCCGATAGTCCTCGGTATATCGAGACCTTGGCGCGGCGTGGCTATCGATTGATGCCGGCCGTCGAGTACCTGGAGTCAGGGCCGGAAACCGCTTTGGGGACAGAGCGAGGGCAGCGTGAACAGTCTGCCGCCGAGATAAGGGAGAACACGGCGAGAGTTCAGGAGAGAGTTCAGCGGCAAGTAAGCTCTTACTGGTGGAAGGCAGCGGTCGCACTTGCATCGGTTGTCATCTTCGCGGGCGCGGGCTATATCTCATGGCGGCACTTTCGGTCTTCAGCAGCTCCCCGAAGAGTCATGCTCGCCGTACTGCCGTTTGAGAATCTCACGGGCGATCCCAATAAAGAATATCTTGCGGACGGTCTGACGGAGGAAACGATTTCACAGTTGGGACGGCTCAACCCGGAACAGTTGGGCGTAATCGGACGTACGTCCGTGATGGGATACAAGCACAAAGACGTACGCCTGGATCAGATTGGACGCGATCTGTCCGTGCAGTATGTTCTGGAAAACACCCTCCGCGAAAGCGGAGATCACCTACGCCTTACCGCTCAGCTGGTTCAGGTGAAGGACCAAACTCACCTGTGGTCACAGGATTACGATTATACGGCGAAGGACATTCTTCATGTCGAAGACGATGTAGCCGAGGCTGTAGTCCGGGAGATTCGGATACGTTTGACTTCGCAGCAACAAGAAGACTTGACACGATCGCGCCCAGTCAATCCGGAAGCCTTCGATGCCTACTTGCATGGGTACCACTTCTTTCAGGGGAATACCGACAAAGATGCGGACTTGGCTGCAAAGTATTTCGAACGAGCAACCCAGCTTGATCCCTCCTATGCATTGGCTTGGGCATATCTGTCTCGGGCACTCAATTGGCGGGCCAACGAGGGTCTAATCCCTATGGAAGAGGGGCGGCGGCTTTCACGGGAAGCAGTTGAACGAGCGTTATCGTTGAACCCGAACCTGGCGGAAGCCCATGCCCAAATCGGACGGATTAAGCAAACGGTCGACTACGATCAGGCTGGAGCGAATGCTTCCTTCCAGCGTGCGGTTACACTCGACCCGGGAAATCCTGAATATCTAAGTTTGGTGGCTGAATCGGCAGCCTGCTTGGGTCGCTTTGACGACGCCCTTCGATTGAATCGCCGAGCCGTAGACTTGGATCCGCTGAATGCAGGAAGTTGGGAGCTCCTTGCAGCGACCGAGTACTATATGGGGCGGCTAGACCAGTCCGCAGCGGACAGCAAGAAGGCTCTTGAAGTGAACCCCGATCATTGGTCCATCCCGATCACTTTAAGCCGAATCTATCTGCTGCAGGGGCGGGCGCAAGACGCTTTGCCTGAAATCGAGCACGTACACTACGCTCCCGTCCGTGCGCATCTGTATGCGCTTACGTATTACGCGCTTGGTCGGAAAAGCGAGTCGGACGCTGAATTGAGTGAGTTGATTACGAAATACCATGGAAGTAATGCGTTCGAGATCGCGGAGGTTTATTCTTTCCGGAACCAGACCGACGAAGCGTTCGAGTGGCTGGACCGAGCTTATGCTCAACATGATCCCAGTATGCTGTCTACAAAATTGGATCCCCTGCTGAACAGCCTGCACAACGACCCGCGATTCGCCGCGCTGTTGAAGAAGCTCAACCTGCCGACCGATTAACGGTGGTCCCGAGTGCCATCTCCGATGTTTGCAGTACTCGCGGGTTGTTGGGCTTTATTTCGACAATTTCGATTCGCAACTGGTACAGTTTCTGTAATTTTACATGCGGCTCCCGATGCCCACCCTTTCCTCAGGTCGCGTTCGATTCGGAGCCTTTGAGCTCGACCTCAGCACTGGGGAACTCCGATCAATTGAGGCGCCCGATCCTAACAATAAGGTCATCCTCAGAGAACAGGTGTTTCAGGTTCTGCGGATGCTCCTTGAACGTGAGGGCAAGATTGTTACCCGCGAGAACATCAAAGGAAGGCTGTGGGCGAACGATACAGTTGTGGATTTCGACCGTAGCATCAACGCGACGATCAATACCCTTCGGCGCACCCTGGGGGATTCCGCCGATAGTCCTCGGTATATCGAGACCTTGGCGCGGCGTGGCTATCGATTGATGCCGGCCGTCGAGTACCTGGAGTCAGCGCCGGGAATTGTACCCGAAGAAGTCACCGCGGAGGCGCCCCTCCAATCAAGCTCGCTCATCGGGAAGAAAGTTTCGCATTACCGCGTACTCGATGTCATCGGGGGTGGTGGTATGGGAATGGTTTTCAAAGCGGAAGATCTCAAACTGGGCCGGCTGGTAGCGTTGAAGTTCTTGCCAGAAGAGTTCGCCGGTGATGCAGTTGCCCTCGGGCGTTTTGAGCGTGAAGCCCAAACCGCCTCGGCGCTGAACCATCCTAATATCTGCACCATCCACGAAATTGACGAGCATGAGGGGCAGCCTTTCATTGTCATGGAGCTTCTTCAAGGAGACAACCTGCGTGATCGCCTGTCTGCCACGAAGCAACAATCGTTACCGTTGCCTGAACTGTTGGAGATTTCGGCCCAAATTTGCGATGGCTTGCAGGCCGCGCATGACAAAGGAATCATTCACCGCGACATCAAGCCGGCCAATATTTTCCTGTGCAAGTCTGGCACGGTAAAAATACTTGACTTCGGATTGGCGAAGTTGGCCGGCAGTGATGTGGCCCTTGAGAGAGCGGAAGCAGAGAGCGCTGCTGGACCCAACACTTCTTCGATCGAAAGTCTGAAGCGTGCGCTCACCCGCACGGGAACTGCCGCGGGGACAGCAGGATACATGTCGCCCGAGCAGGTGCGGCATGAGGAACTCGATACCCGAAGCGACCTGTTCTCGTTCGGATTAGTGGTTTATGAGATGGCCTGCGGGCAGCGGGCATTTACAGGGCAAACGCTCGTGGATGTTCACGAGGCCATCCTGCATCAGCCTCCCGCCCCGGCCAGAGCCCGCAATCCGGTCCTGCCGCGGAGCCTCGATTTCATGCTGGCAAAGGCACTCGAGAAAGACCGCGATCGACGTTATCAGTCAGCGACCGCATTGAAGGATGATCTCGCGCGGATCGCGCGGGAGGTCCATCCAGCAAGGCGGTGGACGCGGCGGGCGTTGGCGGCGGGCGTACTGCTTGCGGTTGGCGCGCTCGGTGTTTGGCGCTACGATGTCTACCGCCATCGCATCACCCTCGGTCCGACCGACGCCATCGTCCTGGCTGACGCCGACAACCAGACAGGCGATGCAGTCTTCGACGATGCGCTGAATATCGCGCTGCGCTACGAAATGCAGCAGACGCCGTATCTCAATATTCTCGGCATTGATAAGGCATATGCGACTCTGGCTGAACTCAAGCTTCCGTCGAACACTAAGATCACGCCCGATGTGGCGCGCCAGATCTGCGCTAAGACCAACAGCAAGATGCTGATCTCCCAATCGATCGCCGATGCCGGCAACGGCTATCACTTGGAGATGAGAGCGCTCGACTGCAGCTCGGGAGCAACCCTGGGCAAGGAGCAGGCCGATATCGGTAGCAGGAATGAAGTCATTCACGAGCTGGGAGTCACCGCAGTACGGCTTCGCGCGAAGCTGGGAGAACCGTCGGATTCGCTGGCGCGCTTCAATCAGCCGCTGGAAATGGCGGTCAGCGCTTCGCTCGAGGCTTTGCAGGCTGGCGCTGAGGGAACCAAACTCCACTACGCCGGCGATGTTGCAGGAGCGCTCAAACTCTATCAGCGAACCATCGAACTGGATCCAAACCTTGCCCTGACTTATGAGGGCATGGGCGCCGCCTACCATGATCTGGGTAACATTGAATTGTGGGAGGCGTCGTTCGCGCGTGCGTACCAATTGCGCGACCGATTGACCCAAAAGGACCGGTTGGACACCGAGATCAATTACTACGCCGGGGTGATCGGCGACTGGGAGAAAGCCTATTCCTCCACGCTTCGTTTCTTACAATTATTTCCTCGGGATGTGTTTGCTCGTAATAACCTCTCGGCTGCCTCACTCCATCTGGGCGAACCCAACCGCGCTGCTGACGAAGCGGCTGAGACTGCGCGGTTGCAGCCAAGCCCATATTATTTCGTTGCCGCGGCAGAGCGATGCAGCCACGCAAGCAGATTCATCGAGGCGAAGTCATGGCTCGATAAAGTGGATCCCCTTCAGCTCGACAGCCCAGGTATCCGGTTCGACAGACTGGTTGTGCTATTTGCTACAGGCGACCGTGATGGCGTCGAAAAGATCTTTGCAGAAGGAGAGCGAGGCAGTGATCGAAGAGACATCTTGCTCAACCACGCTTGGATCGAGACTCAGCAAGGTCGCTTTCGCTCCGCCGAACGGCTGCGCTTGCAAGCTTCGGGGCGCACCTCGAAGGCTAGCAATGACAGGTGGGTGGTCTTCTCGGCGCTGGAGAACGCTGAAGTAGGAATGGGTGTACAAGCTCGACGCTATGAAAGCAAGGTAGATAGAAGCAAGCTAGCCCGGGATCGAAAGCTTGTCCTGGCGCTCGCGCTCGCCAGATCGGGACAAACAGAGGAAGCCGGCAAGCTGGCAGACCAAATCAGCGCGGAAAGACCCGAAGACACGCTCGTGCAGAATTACCACGCCCCCACGATTCGGGCCGCGATCAAGCTGCAGCAGCACGACCCGGCGGCCGTCATCCACCTTCTCCGCGGGACTGCCAAGTACGATCTGGCCTACACGGAATCGTTCGATTATGTTTACCCAGCTTATATTCGCGGACTAGCGTACCTGGAACTCGGCGATGGCCGGGCCGCGGCGGCTGAGTTCCAGAAGCTAATCGATAATCCCGGCCTTACCGTTGTACATGTCACGGGACCCTTGGCTTGGCTCCAACTCGGCCGCGCGCAGAAGATGATTGGCGAGGAAGCCGCCGCGCAGAAGTCTTACGAAACTTTCCTGGATTTGTGGAAGAACGCCGATCCCGACATTCCCATCTACCAACAGGCCAAGGCCGAGTACGCCAAGCTCCACAAATCCAGGTAATCAAACGCGCTGACTACGGCACCTCAGTCGGCACAGAGTGCCATGAAAGGTTGCACTTCGTCCGGCAGCGGCAATTGCACACAACTGCCCGCCATGAAAGATCCTCGCGGCATGAACACACAAAGTCGAGTCTTTTGGTCAGCGTTGATCGGGTGTGGGCCCGGAGCGAAACAACAAGACACTGCACACGGCGGAGATTGCGGTTGCAAGCCACAGGGCCGCTGAGATCGAGTAATGTATGACAACCGCTCCCAATGCCGCACCCAAAAACATTGCGGCGACCGCCGCAACCTTTCTCGCCAGTCTCGGGTTGTTGCCGTTCGCGAGCGAAGAGTCCGCGCCGATGCCCGTAATCGTTAATGTCAGGACCGTTGTCGTCAGATCCGGGATTGCGAGCTTCCGGACAGCGGCATTCCGTGTGCCCATCGCGAGCGCGGTCAAAACGATCAGAGCGAACGGTTGAAACGAATGCTCCAGCAAATCGCCTCGGTATCCAATGCCGCAAACCGACGCAGCCAACAGAAAGGTGACCTCCAGGAGGAACGCTTGTGCCGCAAATCGGATCTGTGAATCGACACTCACCCTTGCCATGACCCGTCCGCCGAGAATCGCCCCTGCGAGAAAGGCCACGAGCGCCGTTAACGAGCGTGCGACGGACAGGCCGGATACGTGCGCCGTTGCAAACGCGAGAAACACGATATTCCCTGTCATGTTCGCGGTGAACACGTGCCCGAGCGATAGAAAACTGACGGCGTCCACCAAGCCGGTGACCACCGTCATTCCGAGCAGCGCATAAGGTACGACCTTTTCAGTGCTGGCCGACTCGCTCATTGCTCCATCTTTCCTAGCACGTCTTCCGTGGATTTTAGGCCGGATGAATCATCTCTCGCGCATAGGCGAGGCCCATTCCATATCCACCGCCGTTCGCGACGACGATGGCGCGTGCCGCTTCGTAGGTGTCGTGGCGCGTCCAATCACGCTGAAATTCTAAGAGCACCTGGATCCAACTCGTGAGGCGAGCACCAGCTTGCTCTAGCCTGCGAAGCGCATAGTCGTGACTGGCAGGTGTGAGCCCGCCGCACGCATCGGCAACAACGAAAACTTCGAAGCCATCTTTGAGCGCGGAGAGCACAGGGAACGAAACGCAAGCTTCCGTGAGGAATCCCGCGACGATCAACCGTGTTCGCTTGGCAGCAACAACCGCATCCCTGACGGCATCATCTTCCCAAACGTTCATACTTTTTCTTTCGATCGGCTTTACGGAAGGAAGCGCTTCCTGAAGGCCAGGAAGAAAAGGCCCGCTGTACACACGCGACGCAGAAGTCGACGCGATCACCGGAATCTTGAAAGCGGCGGCGGTGCGCGCCAATGCAACTGCATTGTTGAGCACGACCTGTACTGGCAACGACTCGACGCCGAACCCGAGCCCCGCCTGAAAATCGACGAGCAACATCGCGCATTCTTCTGGTTTCAAAAGCGTATCTTTTGCAGACATGAATCCTCCTAGAACTTGTAGCCAGCCCACAATGCCCAGTAATTCAGGTTGCGGGCTGGCTGACTCTCCTTAACGAATTTCCCCGCATAAAAAATTCCGTAGTCGGCTTGGAACCAGAGGTGATGATTCGCTTGCCAGCGCACTTCCGTGCCTGGACGATGTCCGACGAAACGCGCGTCGCTCTTTCCTGCGGGAATAATTAGAAATCCCGGAACGGCATACACACCGTCTTGCAAGCTTTCTCGCCACTGAAATATCCAATCAAGAGAGACGGTCACACTGTGCGGCAATACGGTTTCCACATGAGGGTGTACGTCGATAAAGTTGATGGGACCAGGACCTGTCGTGGCGAGGACGCCAAAATAATTGCCTTTTGGAAACAAGGGATTGAACGTACCGAGAGAATTCGTCCTCGGATCGTCACCACTGGAGATGTCTGCTTTGGTGCTGAATCGGGGTTTCAGCGGAACGGTCGGGAATCGGTAACCGGTTTCCGATGCCACGGTCCATGCCCGGATATTTGCAGAACCGAAGCTGCCAAATTGCCAAAGCGCTTCGTAGTCGAAATCCCAACCGGGTTTGGTTTGAGCGACGGGACGAGAAAGACGCGCACCGATGCTATGCCGTACCTCTTGGGCTATACCGCGGTTGAAGGCAGCAGTTTTTCGATCGAGTCCAAGGTAGTAAGTATCCAGCGTGAGGTTCTTTTTAAGAGGTCGGACGCCGTACATACCCCAAAATCCAACTGCACTATTGGGCGCATTATCAAAGAAGCCTGGCTTGTCTAGGTCTGGCCGCATGGCGAAGCCGTCAATCTGCCAGGAACCGATACCGGTCTTTACCTTGAATCCATCAAAACTCAAGCGGACATTTGGACCCTCTCGTACATCGATCAGGCGACCGGAGCCATATTCCATTTCCTGTCTGCCGATTCTGAACTTGATCCAGTTCCGATCCTCTCCCGTTCCGACTTCGAAGAAGGCGGCCTGAAAATCCAGCTTCTTCTCGTCAATCGGCCTCGGGCCGCCGGTGCGGTAAGAATTCAGACCGCTCTTTAGCTCCACGAACGAGCGAACATGCCTGCCGTAGTGAACGTCAAAGTAAAACATGTAACGTTCGTTGAAATAGCCGTTCATGAACGGCTGTTGGCCCCAGTTGTCGTTTCCAATCTGTTCCCAAATTTCGCGAGCTTCGCCGCCCATGGAGAGGAACCAGCCATTCCGCCCTGATCGCAAAGGAACGTATTTGATGGGATCCCAAAACCCCTGTCGTTCCGCGTAATCGGCGAGGAAACTCCAGTCGTCGTCTTCGCGAAGCAAGTGATAGGTTGGTGCCGGAGGCGGGGACTCAGTGGTAGGAGCCGACTGGGCTTGCGAGAGCAGCAATCCTGCGAGAAACACGACTACGAACATCAGTGTGATTCGCATGTATCTCTTCGTTCTGAGGTTCACTTCGCGAAGTCGGTCGAGACAGCCAGTGTGCGCCAGTTGTTCAATTCCTCTGCAACGAAGGCGTTCTTTGCCTCAATCGTCGCGACGGTGTCAGAGCCGAAAGGCATCCGCAACGGTGGATTCGGGTCGTCTACGATTCTCAGGAGCGCTTTTGCCATTCGTGCCGGGTCACCGGGTTGCTTGTGATTCGACGACACTGCGGCCTTACGCATTGCTCCGGTCGTTTCGGCATAGTCTTCGATGACGGTCGGGCAAATGTTTAGTGATTGACTATCTAGAAAATCAGTACGCGAAAAGCCAGGTTCGACGATTGTCACCTTGATGCCCAAGAGCTTAACTTCCACCGCCAATCCTTCAGAGATGCCCTCAACCGCGAACTTCGTCGAGGCATAGACGGCCCAGCCAGGCCAACTTTGGTATCCGGCGATCGCAGAGATATTGATGATATGTCCCGAACGTTGATGACGTAGTTGCGGCAAAGCGGCGCGCGTGACCGAGAGCAAACCGAAGACGTTAGTCCGATAAACGGCTTCTACTTCTGTACCTGAGATTTCCTCGACCGCACCGAGCACTCCAAATCCCGCATTATTGATCAGCACATCAATGCGCCCAAACCTGTCGACCGCGTGCCGTATAGCTTCACGAGCCTGGTCCTCGTTAGTGACGTCTAGCTTGATCGCAAGGAGGTTGGAACGTGCACCGAATTTCTCTGCGATAATTTGGGGATTGCGCGCTGCCGCGACAACATTGTCGCCTCGATCCAACGCTTCTTTGACAAATAGAGCGCCGAATCCACGCGACGCGCCGGTGATAAACCAGGTCTTCATTCGATACTCCTTTGAATTCAAAACTGATGATTTCTTGGCGCAAAGCGACTAGATCGCAGGCTCTTCACCCACTATCGCTAGAAGTTGTGCGTGCGTCCTATTTCTTTGTTATGGAGTGGATCTCAGCGATGTATCCTCCCGGAAACCTGACAACAACGGCAACTCGCTGGTCGGTCTTGTATGGAGGGACGAGGACATCTGCACCAGCCGCCTTAGCCTTGGTAATCGTCTCCGCGAGATTCGCCACTTCATATCCGGTCATTTCCCGGCCGTAAGGATATGGAAGGTGACCGTCAGTAACGAGCGCAGTCAACTTCCCGAACCTTGATTCGATCTTCACTCGCCGGTAGGTCTCCGCAGGTCTTCCGATTTCGACGCCTGGCGCCCGCGCATCATCAGACACGACGGTTCCATGGGAGAAGGCAAGAAAGCTCCGCACGAAGACATCGATCTTGTCCGGAGAAACATAGACGCGATTCTCCGGGACTGCCAGGAGTGGCGTATAGGACGGCGAGGTAGTGTGCCAGTACAGTTGCGTGTTCACGCCACCCGGCCATTGAATGATTGCGTCTTGGCCGAGCGGATCAGTGAAGAGAGAGACCAGGACATCTGCACCAGTTGCCTTCGCATCGCGGATCGCTTCGTCCATGTTCGTCACCAGATAGCCTGTCCGTTCCAAGCCGAATGGATAGGGGATCGGCGTCTTGAAGCCAAACACGGACAGTGTTCCAACGGGCGTTAACACTAACTGAATCCTGGTGCTGCTGGGTGTAGGAGTTACGGTGAACACACCCTCCTGCGAAGTCTTGCCGCCGAATGTAGCAATCAAGCTCGCGACGAAGCCATCGAAGTCTTCCGGAGCCACGTAGACATGTGTCGTGTCGTACTGTGGCCCTACTGCCACGCTTACGGTTTCGGCTGTCTGCGCACTTTGGGCAAAAGCACTGACGTGTAGCGATCCAACCGCGAGACCGAGCGCCAGAATTAACGTAAGGCACGTTCCAACGGTAATTTTGTTGAAGCGCATTCCGTCTCCTCCTGAATTGACAATTTATTTAATGTGCTCGACAACCTCGGGATCTGACAATGCTAAAGCCTTTCGGGCGAAAGCCCCCGAATCGTAGGACTCACCGACGAGGCAAACGGCTGCAGCACGCGGAACATCAAGCTTCTTCGTGTGAATCCATATTCCCAACTGTTCACCAAGCACCATTCCTAACAGGCCGAGTAACGCTATGATGGGCGGCGCCGGACTTTTGACTCGGATGAGCCCGTAAAGGATGCCCACACCGAGACCAGCTACAAAAGATAAGAACAACCCCTTCATCTCCATCCCTCCTCCATCGCCCAAATCAGAATGCAAAGCAGTCGCAACCCAACCCCCAAAGGCCGAGATCACCTAGAACCTGGAGATGCGATTTTGTCCGGCCAGTTGCGGAGCTCTCGATATGCGAACAGGAAGCGGAGTGGGACGCGCCAACAACGTCGCGCTGCCCTTTCGCATAGCCGCCATACTCTTTGACGGGAGACCAGTTCGGACTCACCGGTAATGCTGGCGGCGCGAGTTTTGCGAATTCTTCGGTGGCATAAACGATCTTCCCACCTAGAATCGTCAGCACGGATTCGAGCTGCTTGATCTCCTCATCCGGAATCGAGAAATAATCCGCAGAAAGAACTGCGAGGTCCGCCAGCTGTCCAGGAGCAAGCGCTCCCTTCTTACCGTTTTCTGTTGAAAACCAGCTGCTGCCCATCGTGTAGAGCTTGAGTGCTTCCGCCCGATCGAGCCGATTTTCTTCCGGATACAGCCCGAGGCCGCCTATGGTCTTGCCAGTGATAAGCCAATAGAGCGAAAGGTACGGGTTGTAGCTCGAGACGCGCGTTGCGTCTGTGCCGGCCCCAACCGGAATGCCGATCTCGAGCATTCTCCGAATTGGCGGTGTCCGGTTGGCTTGCTCCGCGCCGTATCGCTGGACAAAGTATTCACCTTGGAAGGCCATGCGGTCCTGCACCGCAATTCCGCCACCCAGTGCTTTCACACGATCGATATTGCGATCGCTGATGGTTTCGCAGTGATCGAAAAACCAGTGCAGGCCGTCAAACGGAATCTCTCGATTCACTTCTTCATAAACGTTCAATGCTCGCTCGATCGTCTCGTTGTACGTCGCGTGCAGGCGAAATGGCCAGCGATTTTCCACGAGATGCCGGATCACAGCTTTCAGCTCGCTTTCCATCACGGGCAACAAGTCTGGCCTCGGGACAAGAAAGTCTTCGAAATCTGCGGCGGAAAAAACCAGCATTTCCCCAGCGCCGTTAACCCGATAGAAATCATCGCCGTCCCCGTGCTTTGTCATTTTGGTCCAGCTCTGGAAGTCGCCCAGCTCCTGTTTCGGCTTCTGCGTGAAGAGGTTGTAAGCAAGCCGGAGGGAAAGTTCTCCTTTGCGGTGCAGTTCGTTCACAACGCCGTAATCATCAGGATAGTTTTGGAACCCGCCGCCCGCATCAATGACACTGGTGATTCCAAAGCGATTCAGCTCGCGAAAGAAGTGCCGTGAAGAATTAAGCTGATCCACGCGCGAAAGTTTCGGCCCCTTGGCCAGGGTGGAGTAGAGAATATTTGCATTCGGCTTCGCGATGAGAAGACCTGTAGGGTTGCCGTGCCGGTCGCGTTGAACTTCACCGGCCGGAAAGTCCGGGGCATTCTTGTCATACCCCAGGGCCCGAAGCGCCGCTCCGTTCAACAACACCCTGTCGTACAAATGCATCACAAAGGCCGGTGTGTCAGGCGCGGCTGCATTGATCTCATCGAGCGTCGGCATCCGGCGCTCGGCAAACTGAAACTCTGTCCACCCTCCAACAACTCGGACCCACTGGGGAGCGGGCGTTCGCGCTGCCTGCTCTTTCAGCATGCGCAGGGCGTCAGCGAGCGAAGGCACCCCATCCCAGCGCAACTCAAGGTTGTAGTTGAGCCCGCCGCGGATGGGATGCATGTGCGAATCATTGAGTCCAGGAATGACTGTGCGCCGCCGGCCGTCGATGACGCGGGTCGCCGGTCCGCGTAAAGGTAGAATCTCTTCGTTTCCGCCGGTGGCAGTCACCTTTCCATCAGAAATGGCGATAGCCTCGATAGACGAGGGCACTTTGTTCGTGGCGATCTTGGCGTTGTGCAATATGATTTCAGCAGACACACGAATCTCCTTCTTTGCTTTCTATCGCCAGTAAGAGAGGGCGGAAGCAAGCTCCCGCCCTCTTCCCTATTTGTGAGCTAACGCAGGTGTGGGAACCGCGTACTCCGGGAATTTCGTGGCTGGCGCGCCGTGCACCATCGTGTACGCGTACTCGACCCCGATCCCATAAGCTCCGTAGTGGTTCTTCACGATGTCCATCACGGCATCGTAGGTGCCCTTGTGGGCCCAGTCGCGCTGCCATTCGAGCATGACGGACATCGAGGTGACCGGCTTCGCGCCAGCTTGAATGACACGCTTCATCGCGTTGTCGTGAGCGAGTTGACTCACGTCGCCGCAGCAATCTTCCACCACGTAGATCTCGTAGCCGTCATGAATCGCCTGTACCGTCGGAAACGCTACACAGACTTCCGTCCAAAGGCCGGCGATAAGAATCTTTTTGCGACCGCTTTTTTCGATCGCAGCGACAAAGTTTCTGTCGTCCCACGAGTTCATGGACGAACGCTCGATGGGTTCCTGCCCCGGAAATACGGCTCGCAACTGCGGCCACATATTTCCGCTGAAGGACTTGGTCTCGACGGTTGTCAAAACCACGGGTACATCAAATACCCTCGTGGCTTTTCCGAAAGCGACCGTATTGTTGATGATTCCTTGGCGATCGAAATTGCTTGTTCCAAATAACATTTGGCCCTGATGGTCGATCAACGTCACGACACAGTTATCAGGCGTGAGAAGTCCCTTCTCGCTAAGCTTGGGACGATTTCCGTTTGATGAATAACTCATGCATTTCTCCTTCTTGTACTGGCGCTGCCAGGTGTCCTAGGTTGATCGCGAGGTTCGACAATTAACTCTGGACCTTCGCTCACGAACCTAGCGTTTGCACGAGGAGGGCCAAAATGGAAAAGTCACTCTCGACGCACAACCGCCGCGAGATACGAGGGGTGAAACCGCAAATCGCTTGAGTCAAGCGTCAGGAAGTGTCATGTCATAAGTCGTGTCGTGAAAATGACATCTGACATGAGAGACCTTGGATCGGCTTCCCGAGAAAGAAGCAACCGTAGGTTCAAGTGCACCGCACCCGATGGCGAGTAAATCTGATTTCTGCGTCAACGAACCTGATGGCAGATGAATTGCTTCTTTGTACGGCGACGAGGCAGCGCACAACGGGGAACACCAAGGTGAAGTTCCTGCGGAAATGCCGTCGATGGCATTGTGAGTATGAATTCCTCTTCGTCGCACGCTTAAAAAAGATCGCAATCGGATGGGAAGTCTGAGGGTCGATGGAACCGATGAAGACAAGTAACGTGTTGCGTCGAGTTCACTGTGGGACGGCAGCGCTTATAGGTGTGCTCTTCTTCTTCATCATTGTTGGCGTGTTCGGCTTGCCATGGGCGATTGGTGGGCTGGCCGTATTCGTATTCGGTACTGTCTTTGTCTGCCGCGTATTCCCGACCGAGACGAGATTATGAGACTCGATCCTGCCATTCTCGCCAGAATTCAATTCGGCTTTACCGTGAGCTTTCACATCATTTTCCCGACAATGTCCATCGGGCTTGCTTCCTTCTTAGCGCTGATCGAGGCGCTGTGGCTGAAAACCAAGAACCCCACGTACCTCCAGATCTATCGGTTTTGGCTCAACATTTTCGCTATGGGCTTCGGGATTGGTGTTGTTACCGGCATTGTGCTTTCGTTCGAGTTTGGTCTCGGATTCGCTCGCTTCGCACAGATGGCTGGACCAGCCATTGGTCCCTTAATCGCACTGGAAGTCTTGACCGCGTTTTTCCTGGAGGCAGGCTTTTTGGGAATCATGCTCTTTGGTCTGCATCGCGTCGGCCCGAAGCTGCACTTTTTCGCAACTTGCATGGTGGCGGTCGGTACCCTTCTATCGGCCTCGTGGATTCTTTCTGCCAACAGCTGGATGCAGACACCAGCCGGAGTCGCAATTCATGATGGCCAATTGACCGTCGTGAACTGGCAGCAAGTGTTGATGAACCCGTCCTGGCCCTACCGACTCCCCCACATGTTGACGGCCGCCTACCTGACGGCATCATTTCTGGTCGCTGGAGTGGGCGCTTGGTATCTACTGCGAGGTAAGCACCAGGATTTTGCGCGGAGGAGCGTCTCTCTGGGAACCGCCATCGCGACGGTGTTGATAGCCGGACAGGTTTTCATCGGAGACCTTGTCTACGGCACCATGCTCAAATACCAACCGTCAAAAATGCAGGCGGCCGAGGGTTTCTGGGAAAAGGAATCGCAGTCGCCCGCACCGTATTATTGGTTCATAATCCCGGACCAAAAGAATCAACGAAATCGGTTCGCACTGGGAACACCCCGACTCGGAAGTATCTGGCTGACCCACAGCCTCAACGGACGTGTCGAAGGTCTGAAAAATACACCACGCGAGCTCCAGCCGAGAATGGCGCTCGTATTCTATGCTTTTCGAATCATGTACTGTTTGGCGATGCTCATGTTCGCCGTAGGAGTTGCTTCCTTATGGCTGCGATTCCGCAGGACGCTCTTCAATTCTCGATGGTTTCTCTGGACGCTGGTTTTCATGACCCCATCCGGGATTATTGCGACATTGGCGGGGTGGTATGTTGCAGAGACTGGCCGACAACCGTGGGTCATCTATGGCATCCTGAAAACTGTCGACGCAGTATCTCCTGTTCCTTCGCAAGCTCTGTTGTCCACTCTGATCGCGTTCGTTTCCGTGTATGCCGTTTTCATAACTGCTTTTTTGATCTTCACACTCCGGATTATTCGCCGCGGGCCTGTGGATGCTCCTGTTTATCCAGAAGCATCTGGTTCTATAAAGAACGCATTCCGACCGCACGTGCTGGACAGTCCGAAACGATTCGCTGACAGCCAGCTCTCGTAAAGGAGTTGAAAGAAATGGATCTCCCACTGCTGTCGGCTTCCTTCCTGGCGTTGACCCTAACTCTTTACGTGATCCTGGACGGCTTTGATTTGGGAGTCGGGATCTTGCTTCTATTCCAGCCAGAGGAGGCGGCCCGGGACCACATGGTGGACTCCATTACACCAACCTGGGATGGCAACGAGACTTGGATCATCATGGCGGGCGTAACCCTGCTTGCTGCATTTCCGACTGCGTATTCGATTTTGTTACCGGCCTTCTATCTTCCGGTAATATTCATGCTGCTTGCGTTGGGATTTCGAGGCGTCACATTCGAGTTCCGTGTGCAGTCAAAAGGGCATCGCCGTGCGTGGGACGTTGCATTCGGAGCTGGCTCGCTCGTGGCTGCACTAATGCAGGGACTCATTGTGGGTGGCCTCATGCAGGGGGTGACGGTTCAGAACCGGCATTTCGCAGGAAGCGTTCTAGATATCTTTCGCCCTCTACCCGTGATCAGTGGCATCACCATTCTGTTCGGCTATGCTGTACTTGGAGGGGGATGGCTCAAACTGAAGTCGAATCTATCACTGCACCGATTTGTGAGTCGTTCCCTTCGCGTTTCCGCACCGGCCTTTGCTGTTTTCTTCGGCATCGCTTGCATCTGTGCGGTCAGAATCCAGCCAGGCATTCGTTCACAGTGGGAGTCACATGGGATCTCTCTTGCCTGCCTTGTTGGTTTATTTGCTATTGCGGCAGGAACGTTAACAGCACTTGCCGAAAAGAGTAGACCCGCACTGCCGTTCTTGCTCGGCCTATTGCTCTTTGGTGTGGGTATCTCAGGAATAGCTCTCATTATATTCCCAGAGATCGTGCCGTTCAGTGTGTCACTGTGGGATGCTGCATCATCCTCTGCGAGCCAAAGATTCGTAATGATCGGTGCCGCTTGCGTCACTCCGGTGGTGCTCGCGTATTCCGCATTTGCCTATTGGATTTTCCGGGGCAAAACACCTGAAAACGGATGGGAAGCATGAGGACCCAGCGGCGCCAAATCCTTTGGTTCCTGGCAATTTATGGGTCGTCGCTAAGTACTTTCGCCCTTTTAGCGATGCTTGTCCGAATTCTACTGCGATGGACAAAGTGATTTGCCGCTAGTACTCCGCCGATTATTCGTGTTGAGTAGTTGATTCAGAACTCCGACCACGCGGCTGGCAGGTGCTAGTACGTTCTGTGCGGGGCCAAAGAATTTGTTGCCACCGTGCCACCATGGCGAAATCGGATCAGCTCCTGGCTGATTGCACAGTGTCGCGCTTAGCGCGAACAACAACGGTAGGTAGACTATCGACGCCGCCAGCAGTCGGCGTGCGGTCGCCCGCGACCGCCACAGCACGAATTGCAACCCAAAGTACAGGAACCCGAGACTCAGCAGTGCTCCGGCGCAGTAGAACACGGCAGCGTGCCGTGTCGGAAATTGCACCATGCTGATGGCGACAAGCGCGAGCAACGGGAACAAGGTTTCCAGCGTTACGAAAGGAATTCTCGCATTGCCTTTGGGCAAGACCAGATAGCCTGCTCGGTCGTAGTCTTCGCGGTACATCCATGCGATTGCCATGAAATGTGGAAACTGCCAAAGAAAAACGATGGCGTAAAGTATCCCTGCCTCGATACTCAATCGACTAGAGGTGCCGGCCCAACCGATCAGCGGTGGCATGGCACCGGGGAACGCACCGACGAGAACGCACAACGGTGTTTTTCGTTTCAGCGGTGTGTACGCGAACAGATAGGCGAGCATCGTGAGAGCCGCCAGCACGGTCGCGCGCGGATTGACAGCCGCGGCAAGATACACGCTTCCCGCCCCTGCAAGTGCAATTCCGAAGGCCAGGACGGCGGCCGGTTTGAGACGACCAGCTGCGGCCGGGCGCCGCATCGTACGGCGCATTTGCGCATCGAACTTTCGTTCCAAATATTGGTTTAATGTACCTGTCCCACTTGCGACCAACAAAGTTCCAAGTAACGTGTTGAGCAACCCTCCGAATGGCAACGGTCGTGCTTCGTTTGCGCAACCCAGATAAAAACCGACACCTGTTGTGATCAGAATGAGGAAATTGACTTCCGGCTTAGTGAGTGCCCAGTAATCTGAGACCGTGGATCTCGCAAAGCGCCCGCCTTGCGATCCTGAAGGCACGAGTTGCTCGGTAACCAGGTGCTGACTCGACATTCAGGCAGCCCCCATCTTCTGCGGGTGCGTTCGCATCGCGCTGCGTTCCGAGTCGAATTGCGAAAGCGACAGTTCTTCCGAACGATGTGGAAAGAATAAACGTACTGCGAGAATTGCTGCGGCAATCAAGTAAACGACGGTAACGCAAGTCCACATCAACGCACCGGCGCATTGCTGATCTTCCAGAGCAGAGAGGCCAAAGGAGCGTGGAGCGGACAAAAATACCGGGTAAACCACTCGGTCGCAGAAGACCAGAAATCCCGACAGAATATCGCAGGGCAAGGTAGCCAGAAACAGATACAAAAGTATCGACGATTCTGGCCATTTCAAGTTGCTCCGCGAAGGCTCAACCACAGGCCACCAGAAAACAAGTCCGGTCACTAGAAAGGATGCTTGTTCGATCCCGTGCCACGTTCGCGATCGCAACCCGAGCATAAATATCGAAGGAATATGCCACACAACTAACGCGGCTGCTGCGGCAAACCAGCCCAGTGCCGGGTGACACATCATGCGCCCCAGCTGCCGCACGAGTGCCAAGCGGAGTAGTCGAGCGAGCCGTTCCACCGGCCCTCGGGCCGGACGTTGCGGCAGTAATTTCAAGGGCACGCCAAGCAAGATCAGGGGAGGAGCTAGCGTCATGAGCAACAGGTGTTGAACCATGTGCGCCGTTAGCAGATCGTGATCGAGGAGAGATAGGGGTGAACCTAGCCCAAACCGGAGCAGCAACAGTCCCACAAAAAAGCTCCAGGCGCGCCAACTCTTGACGCTGCCCGGCACAAGCAGGGTAAGGCGCAGCCATCGATGTAGGTACAGAATCGCAACGAAAGACAAAGCAACGGAAATCCATAACGACTCAACCGTGGAGTGATCGGCATGTGACATGGATAGAAGCCTTAGGGTTGAGGACCGGTCGTCGGTTTGCTGGAGCCAACTATCATGTCCCGCGCGGCATCCCTTGCGGGTGCTTGCGTTGCAGGATGTAAGGTCTCGAGGAAGGCTACAAGCGCCGTAGTCTCAGCCGGACTCAAGTTGTTCCCGTAAGCAGGCATGTTGCCGCCACCTTGAATGACTTGCCGAATGAGTTGGTCCTGCGTGAGCCGGACCGCAACACTATCCAGAGCTGGCCCCCTTTGTCCGCCCCTATCACCGAGCGAGTGGCAATTTCGGCATTGCTTGACCTGAAATACAAGTGCACCTTGGCGCGCGAGCGCAGTCGTTCCGTGAATGTACCGGTCGGGTACTGGATCGCTGCTCCAGGCGTTCATGTGTGGACTCCAGGGGGTGAACTGGGCCATGCGAGTAAACGTGGCGAGAGTGATCGCGATCAGCAGCACGGTGACGACCGCAATCGGACGACGCTTCCAGCTTTTTTCTCCTTCCCCGGAAAGGAAGGGCAGAAGAATTAAGCCAAGAATTGCCAATGGGGGACAGATGAGAAGGAATGGCGTCTCAAGGGATGGAGGAAGAAGTGAAAGCAGCGCGTAGAGCCACAAGAAAAAATAGTCAGGCTTAGGTGCAGTTTGAATGATCGTCGGATCAGGCTGCCCTGTGGGCCCAAAAGGACCAAAGTAGAAAGCGCATGCGGCGACGGCAAGAATGATGAACGCGGCAAAGAACATGTCTTTCCATACTGCGTACGGAACGAATGGCGCGCCGTCGTTCTTAGTCAAGGTGTGATACTCGGCCTCGTAGGTCGCTCGCCTTACGATGCGTCCCGGCATAGGCCATTCGTTGATGCCCAACTTCAACACCATCAAGACATGGAGGCTGACGAACCCGATCAACAATCCGGGAATCACGAATACGTGCAAAGCAAAAAATCGGGAGAGAGTTGCGCCTGCGATGATCGGGCCTCCTAGCATCAGCTTTACAACAAAAGGACCGACGATGGGAACGCGACTGGCAATCGATGCTCCGATTCCCAGCCCCCAGTAGGCGTCCTGATCGAAACGCATGACTTGACCGGTAAACGCCATGCCGAGCGTCATCAACAGAAGAAATACGCCGATCACCCAGGTCAGTTCGCGAGGAAATTTGTGGGCTCCAAAGAGAAACACCTGCACCATATGAATCAGAACAATGGCGACCATGAAGTTGGAGCCCCATCCGTGCATGGCGCGGACGAACCAGCCGAGCGTAACCTGATGATTCAAGGCCTGCAGGCTGCTCCATGCTTCGCCAGCTGAGGGAACGTAGATAAGCGCCAACAGAATTCCGGTGACCAACTGCAGAAGAAATACTGTGAGAGCGGCGCTGCCGAACACATAGAACCAGCTCGCCGTGTCTCGCGGTACTGGATGCTCAGCAGCCTCGCGAATCGGTGCTGCGAGTTGCAAACGGTGGTCGAACCACTCGCCAATTGTTCTGATCAGGCGCATGGCGAATTCCCCGAGGTCAAACTTGCTACCGGGTCCCCGGGGGTCGGCAGCTGTCCCGCGTCAATCGTGAGCACTCCGTTTTCGATTTTGTACAGATATTCGAAAAGCCCACGCTCTGGTGGTCCAGAGGCCCGCGAGCCGTCGCGATAGTACGCGCCACCGTGACAGGGACACATAAAAAGACCAGATTGCGCGAACCAGCGGACGGGACAGCCGAGATGGGCACAGTTGATCGCAAACACCTGAAATTGGTCGTCGGCGATGCGGCGCACCCAGCACGCTGTGTCTACAGTTTTTCCATCGGTGGGCATGACCAGGGGATTGCGAAAAGTAGCCATCCGCGTCTCTCCCTCAGGAAAGTTGCTGACGTTTCCGAGTGGCACCCACGAGAGATAGCCATTCCCGCGACCACGGGTGATGGAGGAGAAAAGAAAACGTGCAAGCGGCAGCGTCAACACGATCGCGGCGAATCCGTTGAACAGGATTCCCAACTTCATGAAGAATCCACGTCGCGAAAGGCCCGTTTCAGCGGGCGGAGTCGTCGCAGTGTTCGTTGACATCCTATTTCTCCGTGTCTTGCGCGTAGTTCAAAGTGGAATAAGGCTGCCCCGGATGCTGCGCTCGCCGAGATACCAGCCAGGCAACTACATCTGTAATTTCCTGATCGGTCATCGGACGTCCGGGGACATTACCGCGCCAGTCGGGTGCGCCTAGTTCCGGCCTGCCGGTGATGACGATGGTGCGCAGTCCCTGATCGCTGACCAGCGCCAGAAATGAATCATTCGTGATGGCGCTTCCCTTGGGCATTCCCCCACCTTCAGAACCATGGCAGGATGCGCAATATGTTCCAAACACGAGTTGGCCGTGATCGACATTCCCCGCGGCTTTTGCCGCGTATGAAGGCGGCTTGGCTCCATCGAGAATTTGCTTGTGCCTCCAGCGAGAAAAGATCCCACTCGTAATTGCCTCGATCTGCTGATCGGTCATCATTCCGCCGGCATGTTGCGCGAAGGCGGGCATTGACGTTCCTCGGACGCCGCTCGCGACAATGTTGCGCATTGTGGCTTCATCGACGATCTCCAGATATACGGGATTGGCCAGGGCAATCCCCGCTCCTCCGCGGCCTTGCGCGCCGTGGCAGCCTGCACAGTTTTGCGCGTAGAGAATTTCGAAGTCCAAGACCTGGCTTGGGGCAATGGGTTCCGGATCGATTCGCGGTTCAGTGTCTAGGGTGCCGCAACCAGCGAGCATCGCCAGGCTGACGACCGCGCAGGCAGAGAGGGTTCTAAGCGGGGTCATCCTCATCGGTGGTTCTCCCCGCTCTCTCGTGGTGGCATCGTTCCGGGCGCCTCGATTCCTGCCCGTAGAGCAAATGAAACATTCTCGCGGGTAGGGAAACTCGGCTGGCGCACGACCACAAGTCCAGCGACGACGCCGAACGCCACTTGCGAAGCCATGAACCAAAACCAGTCAATGTGACTGGCAAGCAATGGATTCAGCAACCCGAGGGTTGTATACAGTAGCCCTGACCACAGCACCGGGGCGATGAGTCCTCCAAGCACGATCGGACGGCGCGGAAACATGGGCAGCATCGCGCCATAGAGCACCCCCACAAAGATGGACACGACGCCGTGCAGAACAAAGGCAATCGCGAAAGCGTCAGCGTGAAATGAATTCAGCTGCGCAGGCACGAGACTTATAGACTCCCGATAAACCACTGCAGCCAGCAAGTTGATGGGGTACCAGAGGCTGCCGATTTTCAGCACGCCGTAAGCACATGCCAAAAGTGCCATTGCAATACTGCCCGCCAATCCCCCTTTCACGCCTGCTGATATCGGATAGGTGTGGATCGGAAGCCACGCTCGCACCTGATCTGGGAGTACCGGAAGCCGTTCCACGACCCTGCGACTCGTGGTCAGACGAATGTCTTCGGGGGCCACTGGCACAATCTCTTCATGCTCGTGCGGAAAGACTTCACGGAACCAACCGACACAGCCTGCCACCGACAGCAGCGCCCCAAGGCAGCTTACCGAGGTGCTCGTCACCAGGCCCGCGAACAGCATCGCCGCCCCAAGCGCCAAAATGAACGGCCACGCCGTCGGCGCGGGGACTTCAATTTCGCGAGGAGCACGAGGACTCTCGTTCGACTCCTCTTTCGCGGATAGTGTTGCCATATAGACCTCAGCGTCCGAGAACGTAAACTACGGTGAAAACCACGACCCATACGGCATCGACGAAATGCCAGTACATCGAGAGCACCGCAACACGACCCGACTGGTTCACTCCCATACGTCCAGCAAATCCGAATATCGCGACCATCAGGAGCATGATCAGACCAACCGTGACGTGAAAAGCATGCAAGCCGACGAGTGAGTAATAGGTTGTCCCAAACAGATTGGTCGAGATCGTCAGCCCGCGCTCGTAAATCAGTCGGTGCCATTCCCGGGCGGTGCCATAGAGGAACAAGCCACCCAGCGCAATGGTCAGCAGCAAGAAGCCGAGGAATAATCGTGCGTAGTCCCGTTCCAATGCCTTCGCCGCAAGGTGAATGGTCAGGCTACTCGCCAACAGGCAGATCGTGTACAAGATCGGCTTCTCAAGCACTTCTCGCGGCGTCGGCCCCGTGACGCTTTTTCCCAAGTAGAAGAGATAGGCGACGACGAAGATCGTGAAGATCGCCGATTCGGCGATGATGAGACCAGCCATCGCGACTCTCCCGCGAGATGGCAAATCCCATGGGGCTGCTGTGTTCGGAAATGAGGTTGTCACTGCGCTCATATAGTTCGTTCACTCATAGCGGCTATCCGGATCTTCAGGATGCTTCAGGTCCCACAAGGGACGGCGGCTCGCCACTGTCGGCACTGTTGCAAAGTTATAGACTGTGGGCGGCGAACTGACTGACCATTCGAGGGTCCACGCATCCCACGGGTCGTTACCGGCACTGGCTCCCTTGAAATAGGAAATCACGAGGTTGGCTAGAAACACGAGAATCGCGAGTGCCTGAATAAACGCGCCGATTGAAATGATGAAGTTCAAAGTGTCCCAACCGCGGCCGGGCTCGTAGGTGTAGATCCGACGTGGCATCCCGAGAATGCCCGGAACGTGCATTACGTCGAACGTCAGGTGAAAGCCGATGAGGAACAGCCAGAAATGCCATTTGCCGAAACGCTCGCTCAGCATTCGCCCTGTCATTTTGGGATACCAGTAATAAAACGCCGCGAATAGCGCGAACAGAATTCCGCCCACAATCACGTAGTGGAAGTGGGCCACGACAAAATAGGAGAGGCTAAGCTGCCAATCGAACGGCGAGGCTGCCATCATGATGCCGGTTAGGCCCGCAATGAGGAATTGGAATAGAAATCCGATGCTGAATAGCATTGGCGTTTTGAACTGGATCCTGCCGCCCCACATCGTGCCGATCCAGTTGAAAATCTTGATTCCGGTGGGAACGCCTACCGCCATCGTGGTCAGGGTGAAAAAGCTGTTAGCGTAGGAGTTCATTCCAATCGTGAACATGTGATGCGCCCAAACGCTCATGCTCACGAACGCAATACAGACGGTCGCGGCAACCATCACCGGATACCCGAAAATCGGTTTGCGCGAAAAGACGGGAATGATTTCCGACATGAAAGCAAAACAAGGAATGATCAGAACGTAGACCTCCGGATGTCCAAATATCCAAAAGAAGTGCATCCAGAGGACTGCCGAGCCACCGGCCTGGGTATCGAAGAAATGGCCGCCCAGGTATCGATCGATGAGCAGCATGATTTGAGCGGCCGACAACGGAGTAATCGCAAGCAAAACCATTCCTGCCATCACAAGGTTCATCCACACCAGCAGCGGCATGCGATTGAGCCTCATACCAGGGCATCGCAAGCACAGAATCGTCGCAATGATATTGATGGCCGTTCCGATGCTTCCGAACCCGGAGACGAGGAGCGCAAGAGTCCAATAGTCGGAACTATGACCGGGCGAGAAGGCTCGAGCGCCCAACGGCGCGTACGACCACCAACCCACATCCGGTGCGCTTCCGGCGCCGTACAAACCGCTCCCTCCCAGAAAGCTGAAATAAAGAAGAAGCCCTCCCACAAACGACAACCAAAAGCTGAAGGCATTCAAGCGCGGGAAGGCCATATCCCGCGCACCAATCATCAGCGGGACCAAGTAGTTCGCAAAGCCAAACAGGACCGGCATGGCCACGAAGAAAATCATGGTCGTCCCGTGCATGGTGAACATTTGGTTGAAGACTTGCGGAGAAACGAAGTTGTTGTGCGAATGCATCAGCTGAATGCGAATGATGAGCGCTTCCACTCCCCCCACTGCGAGAAATAACAGAGCCGACACGATGTAGAGAATCCCAAGCCTTTTGTGATCGACAGTGGCTAGCCACTGATGAAGCTCGTCGACCCAAGGCCTAGCTTCGGTTTGGCCGACGGGAACGGTGATCACATTGGATGACATAATCAGCTTTCCAAGCGTTCTAGTGCAGCGTTTCCATGTAACTCACGACGGCATCCAGGTCCGCATCGCTCAGCTTCATGGCGGGCATCAGCGAGCCACGTTTGATTACGCTGGGGTTCTGGATCCAAAGACGGAGGTTTTCGCGGTTGTTTTCAGCAGCGCCCGCTGCGATCGTGGCGCGGCTCATCAAATGCGTCAGATCAGGGCCGAATCGTCCATCCGCTGGTGTTCCGCTCACTGCATGGCAGTTCATGCAAGCGTTACCTTCAAACACTCGCCTGCCCGCGATTACAGCCGCGTCCTCGACTGCGGGTTTCTGTTGGGAGCGTACCCAACCCGCAAAATCCTCCCGTCCATCTACCGAAATGCGAAGCAGCATTTTCGCGTGCTGTACTCCGCAATACTGCGCACACTGGCCGACGAAGACGCCCGTGCGCTGCGGGTCCATCCACATTCTGTTGGGGTGGTTTGGAATGAGGTCGGTCTTGCCTGCAAGCTCCGGCACCCAAAAACTGTGGTCGGTATCGGCAGAAAGCAACTGCAGAAACGTTGGTGTTGGATGACTGGAATCGCTCACTGGGACGTGCAGTTCGTTGGCCGTGACGATTCCAAACTTTGGGTATCGAAACTCCCACCAGTATTGATGTCCAATCGCGATGACCTGGATAGCGCCAGCCGGTTCTGGAGCGTCCTGGATGGCATGGATGACTCGGGCAGTGGCCAGGAACAGGACAACGACAATCAAAATCGGAATGATCGTCCAGGCCAGCTCGATCTGCGTACTTCCGTAAACTTGAGCCGGCTCGCGGCCTGCATCTTTGGCTCGCCCGTTGAACTTAACGACGGAGTAGACCAGTAACACAAAAACAACGACAAAGATGATTCCGGTGGTGGCAAGTACAAAGACAGACAGGTCAGCGATTGATTTGGCTGGGGTTGAGGCGGGAGAAAAGATACTTGAGCCGTGAGAAGACGGGGCTTTTGGCTCGCCCGCCCACACGGCCATAGCAGACCAAAACAGAACAACTATTATTTGCGCGAGGAACCGCAACGTCGAAGGCTTCATTTTCAACATCGACATTTGTCTTCTTCCGTTCTTCAATTCCGAAATGCATGCCATTACCACACTTCTCAATCTCTCCCTGATTCCTATTGCAAATCGCTCGCCCAGGATTCGATTGAGTAGAGAGCAAGCCTGCTACCAAAGAGACGGGCACTCGTACTTCCTGCGTCGCAACCGCGATGGGGACGAACACTCGCGAAATCCCGACCATTAACCCCCGAGGCGACTAACACATGCCGGGCCGGTCAGTGTCATCCCTATGCCTTTTGCGTCAAGTGTCATCCGTGTTGTCACGTAATCGTGGAAACTAGGGTCGCCCCATAACGATGAAACGAAGTTTGGCACCCGGATTTCGTGGCAGCGGAATTGCATGGATTCAGTGACGTGAAGACCGGGATTACGGAATTGGTCAAGTTCGGCGGGTAGAACGAAGAACACATGGATCCGGACGCCATGTCGGCACCGCCGAAGGAAACCTACGAAGAAGTGAGAGGTTCGCATTGGCGACTTGGCGCGGATCAATCTGCTCCGTTAGTCACTGTGTGAAAGGAAGACATTCGATGCGTGCACGGAAGAAATGCCTCATCCGCTAGGAGAGAAAGCATGAGCGAACGCCGGAAGGTAGTTATCATCGGTGGGGGGTTTGGTGGGCTTTCTGCCGCCCAGCACTTGAATTCAAGTCTGGTGGATGTGACGCTGATCGATCGGCGAAATTATCATCTTTTCCAACCACTACTCTATCAAGTCGCGACGGGCTCGCTTTCGGCGGGAGAGGTTGCCTCGCCCCTTCGGAGCGTCCTAAGCCGGCACAAAAATACCCGCGTTTGGTTGGGGACCGTCGTGGACATCGATCCTAATTCCAAACGCGTCTTTCTGGCGGATGGGGCCATCGTTCCTTATGATTCATTGATCGTTGCGGCTGGCTCACAGACGTCCTACTTCGGGCACAACGAGTGGCAAGAGTGGGCACCCGGCATGAAGAGTGTTGAAGAAGCAACGGCCATCCGCCACAAACTTCTCTATGCATTCGAAGTGGCCGAGCGCCTTTCCGACCCCGTGCAGCGCCGAAGTTGGCTCACATTCGTGGTTGTTGGTGCGGGGCCGACTGGCGTGGAACTCTCTGGAGCGATTGCGGAGATCGCCCACCAAACGCTAAAGAACGACTTTCGTTCGATCCATCCCGAGGAAGCGCAGATCATCCTGCTGGATGGTGCGCCTCGAGTACTGATGTCTTTTCCGGAGGAGCTGTCCGAAAAAGCAAGCCGTTCGCTTGTCAAGTTGGGTGTCCAGCTGAGGTGCGGCGCTATGGTCAAAGACGTGGACGAAGACGGCTTAACGATTGATTCCGCCGGAGAAACCCATTCAATCGCCGCGAAAACGGTGGTCTGGGCTGGCGGTATCACAGCGTCACCGCTGGGCAAAATCCTGGTTAGCCACACAAAAGCCGAGACCGACAAAGGAGGAAGAGTCAAAGTAAAACCTGACCTGACGATTCCATGCTATCCGGATATCTACGTCATAGGCGATCTGGCTTCTGCGATGGATGAAAAAGGAAAACCTTTGCCTGGAGTCGCCCAGGTCGCCATGCAGGGAGGAAACTACGCAGCAAAAGCGATCTTGCGAAAAGTAAAGGGTCAGCAGGAGCTTCCACGCTTCCGATACTTCGACAAAGGATCGCTTGCGGTGATTGGACGCGCAGCAGCGGTGGCCGATGTTTTCGGTCTTCACATTTCGGGGTTCCCAGCATGGCTGGTCTGGGCTTTCATCCATATAACCTATCTGGTTTCGTTCCAGAGTCGCATTCTCGTTTTCATTCAATGGGCGATACAGGATTTGACGTTCAGTCGTGGTGCACGGTTGATCACGGGCAGCGCTCCAACTGACTTCAACTTCAACAGCGAAATCTCGCAAATGCACCGTATCCCAGAGACAAAACCTGAGCCGCTGAGTGCGCCACATTGACCATTTCGGGCCTTTTGGTGTGGATCGAGAGAAACGTCTCATGGCAGCAAGTGTGCGAAATCGGTGATACTCAGCGGCCGTGAACCTTCCTTGAGATGCAACCTTACGGGGCCGGTGCATGGAGTTGCATCGGCCGGTTATGGACGATCGCTAACGACGGACCAGGACGGACTTTGCAATCTTGTGCGCGACCCTTGGAACTGCAAAAGCAGTTCAATCGGAGCGTTCACTACGGATGTTATGCCGACTTGCGCTTCGCAAAAAATGCTCGGAATGCTTCCTTCGCCTCGTCGGATGTAACTCGTTCGGCGAACACCTGGTTCTCGAATTTCACGGCTTGCTCCAGTTCTTCACGGAAAGTCCCCTTCATGAGCCGCTTGGCAGCCTGGACTGCGCCGGCGGCCTTCGTAGCCAGGATCTCTGCGGTTTCCGTTGCTGTGGCTAGTAGTTTCTGATCCGGGACTACGCTTGTGACTAATCCAAGCTCGGCTGCTCGCAAGGCTCCGAACGCCTGTCCCAGCAGGATCAGTTCGGCTGCGCGCAGATATCCGAAACGCAGCGGAAACAAGCAGCTGCTTCCAAATTCCGGCACTAGCGCCAAGTTCACAAAAGGCAATTGGAATTTCGCGCTCTCCCCCGCGTATACAAAGTCGCAATGGGCCAACATGGTCGTTCCACCCCCAATCGCCGCACCTTGTACGGCGGCAACCAGTGGCTTCTTGAAATTGATCAGAGCCTGCATCAATCGCGACTGCGGGCTTTCCCCCGAGGCTGGCGGGTTCTGCATGAAGTCCTCGAGATCGTTGCCCGCACAAAACGAATCTCCTGCGGCATGCCAAAGCGCAACACGTACCTGATCGTCTTTCGCTGCGGCCTCAAGTAACCACGCCATCCTGATGTACATGCTCGAAGTCATTGCGTTCTTTTTGGCTGGACGATTCAGCTGGATCCTCAGGATGTTTCCGGAGCGCTCAGCGATAATGTCGTTCATCGTCCGCCTCCAGTGCGTGAATTTCCGAGCATCGTTTCTTCCTCCAATAGTCGGCCCCAGTCCGGGCCGTGCTCATATGCCAAAGATGGACCAAGGCTCGGAGGTTTATCAGATTCTGTCTCGAGCCGGTAGCGAACGAGTTGAGCTACAGTCACCATCGTCAAGCCATACTCTGAGCAGAACATTGCCAGATCGGAGCCGCGCGCCATGCTGCCATTGGGATTCATAATTTCGCAGATCACCGCTGCGTGATGCAGCTCTGCCAATCGTGCGAGGTCAACGGACGCTTCTGTTTGGCCGCGTCTCTCGAGAACGCCATAGGGCCGGGAGCGTAGGGGAAACACATGACCAGGGCGCGCGAGGTCTTCAGGGCGAGTTAGCGGGTCGACCGCAGCCAAGATGGTTTGGGCACGATCGTACGACGAGATTCCGGTTGTCACGCCTCTTCCTCGAGCATCAATCGAGACGGTAAAGGCCGTACCCATGTTCGCGGTATTGTGGAGCACCATTGGTCCCAAGTCCAGCTGGTCAAGCCGCTCGCCGGTCATCGCGAGGCAAATCAAACCCCGCGCGTAGGTAGCCATGAAATTGATCACTTCAGGAGTGACCATCTCTGCCGCGATCATAAGGTCACCTTCATTCTCACGATCCTCATCATCCGCAATGACGATCATTCGCCCTGATCGCAGATCCCTAAGCGACTTCTCGATCTCGGTGAACTTCACCGCTTGGGTAACAAGGCAGCGCTTATCGTCATCTGACACACTCGAAACTTCAGACAAAGCAGGTAGGTCTACTGCGCCAGGCCGTTGACTAGACATAGGTCCTCCGATTCAGGCCAATTCTTCCAATCGTTCACATGATCGTGAGCGAATGCCCCATCTTTTTCTTTTTGGTCCGCAAGTACGGCAATGCATGAGGGCTTGGCGATGCCTCGCAGGCGATCAGTTCGATGACTTCGATTCCACTTTTTGTTAGTGCTTCAACTTTTTGTGGATTGTTTGACATCAGGCGGACCTGCCGGACCTTGAGTTCATGCAAGACAGCCACAGCCAGACTGAAGTCACGGCAGTCGGCCTCAAAACCGAGAGCTTCGTTCGCTTCGATCGTGTCGAGACCTTGGTCCTGCAAGGCATAGGCTCTCAGTTTTGCCATCAGCCCGATACCACGGCCCTCCTGATACTCGTAGATCACCAGACCCGATCCCTCGTTGGCAATGGCCGACATTGCGAGTTCCAACTGACCTCGACAATCGCAGCGCAGAGATCCGAGCACTTCTCCAGTCAAGCACTGAGAATGAATGCGAAGCAAAGGGGGGCGATTTTGCAGATCGCCGAGTATCAGGAGGAGGGCGCTCTCAGTCTCTCCTCTGTCCACCGTCGCGCGCTCAAAGCCGATCAGGTCGAACACACCGAACGTGGTTGGCAGGTGGGTGGACGCCACCCGAACGAGATCGCTTTGTCCGCTCCTCCGGATCGTTCTGATCCGAAGGCCGTAACTCCTCCCCTTACGCCTCCCAGCCAACTTGGAACTCATTCGAGTGTGCCGCCCATCGCATGAATAACCTCGTCGTGGGCCTCGAAATAGTCGAGCTGTGACTGGAGAAGGAGCGCTTTGGCATCATATTCCTGAGCTCTTGCGGTATCCGCCTGCGAGGTGAGCGCCGCTCCCCGCATCAGTTCCTGCTGACGCACACGGCTCGACTCAGTGCGCAGAGCTAGCACCTCTTCCGACACTTTCAACATCTGCCGCGTCCTTTCGAGGTTGTTGTACGCTGTCTCGACTAACAGCTCGACCGCATCAGTCAGCCTCTCCAAGTTCTCTTTTGCTTGAGACAACTGCGCCTGACGTTCGCGGACTGTGGCCTTCTTGCGACCCGAGTCGAACACGTCATAGCCGAAGTGAACACCGAAAGTACCGAAGTTGCGCGCCAGGAACGGAACATTTTCCTGGTAACTGTAGCGGGCAAAGGCCTCAACATCGGGGACCCACATATCCGTCTTCGCCAAACGGACCGCGGCCTGGGCTTTCTGCACCTCCGCACGAGCCGCAAGGACTTCCGGGTGTGAGGCCATGGCAGTGCTAACACATTCCTCACGCGGACAACTCTCCTGAAATTCAGGAACGGCAGGATCCAGATCCAAGGCGGTGGTTAGTGGCAAGCCCGTCAAGTCGTTGAGCTTCAGCTTCAGATCTGACAGCTGAAGGTCGGTAGTCAGTATTTCTTGCTTGGCTTGCAGCAATTGCGCGCGGCTGTCGATCAAGTCTTGTTCCAACGTACTGCCGAACTTCACCTGCTCGACGCGCTCGCCCTGAAGATCCTCGGACGCTTTTATTCGGGCCTCAGTGGCGCTACGATGCGCCTGAGCAATCAGAATCTTGTAATAGACCTGATGGACCGCAAGCGCAACGTCGTTTCCCGTAAGTTGTGCCTTCGCGCGCGAGGCCATCAACTCGGCTTGGGCCAAAGCGTTTTCCCGTCTGATCTTGAGCAGAGTTGTCAGCGGTTGGGTTATCTGGGTTCCGCTGGTCGTAAAGTTTTTGCCGCCCTGGTTGAGGATCGAGTTCACAGGCGGAATCGATGTTCCCCCGGCGACGCCGAGGCTACCGGCCTTAATCTCAATCAACTGAGAATCTGTCACGTGCATGAAGCTGCTGTCATTCCGTATCGACGGAAAATACGAACTCTTCGCGGCCTCCTTCGCGTGCTGTTTCTCCTCAACTGTGTAACTGGCAATGCGAACGTTGTGGTTGTGGTTGAGGGCCAATTGAACGGCTTCGTGCAGTGTGATGTGGCGGGGAGGCGGCGCATTGCCTGTTTCCCCAGCCTCCGCAAGGCAGGGCGAAAAGGCGACCGCCATTAGTTGCGCCGTTAGCAGAAAGAGTGCAGCGTTTCGTTTCATTATTTGGACTCCCTCGCGGAGGTTGGTATCGGCTGTTGCGCGCTCAGTTCGCCATAGTCCAACGGCGATTTGCGCAGCAGTGCGACAAAGATCAATGCACATGCGCAACTCCAGGCGATCAGCAGGAACCCGTCGTTAATGCTCAAGCTGTATGCCTGTAGACGCAGTCGGGCCGCAATCAGATCGATGGCGCGCGCTCCTGCGGCGGCCATGCCGGACGATTTGGCGTAAAGACCTGCTGTCAGGGCATGAACGTTCTGGCTGGTGATCCAGTCGCCGCCGCTGACATGGAGTCCCAGGAGGTTCGAGTGCAGCTTTTCGCGTTGCGCCACAAAATGGCCCATGTAAATGGCACCCGCGGTGCCGCCGAATATACGGATGACGTGAAAGAAAGCCGAGAAGGTCAGGACCCACTCAGGTTTTGCCAAAGCCCCCGCGAAGATTGCTTGCAGAACGATGCAACCGACAAGTCCGATGAAAGCAAAACCCTGCCCGACGCCGGTGAGCAACTCGGTGCGGTAGAAGTTCTCGGAGGCCCAGGTGCTGCTGTACTGAGAATTCAACCAGGCAGCAAAAGCAGTACAAGCAAGGCCGATGGCGAGGAGGAGACGGGGATCAAATTTGCGCAGCAAAAGCAGCGCAGCCGTGAACGCGAGGGGAATAAGTGGGACAGCGCTCCAGATGATCGCAGGTCCAATCTGGTCCGCTTCGAAACCGCGAATGGCCAGCGCCTGCGGGACCAGGATAATGGTTGTGCAAAGGGTGAAGCGGAACCAGAAGAGCAGGCTTCCCAAGAGCACGGTGTTCCATTTCAGCAAATAAGGCAACGCCACCAGAGGATTGGGACCGCGTAGCCTCCGAACCAGCGCGCACAACAGCAAGAACGCCCCGGCGGCGAACAATGCGTTGAATACTCCGGAGCGCCACCAGTCGAGCCTCTCACCTTGTTCACAAGCGGCCAGCAACACAGCGAGGCCCACGCTGGCATACAAAAATCCTGCGAAGCTCGGCGCGTTCCCGGACTTCTTCGCCGAAGGGGTCTTAGGTATCCCGTAATAGATACAAATCATCATCACGGGCGTGATCAGCGCCGAATTCCAAAACATCCAGTTCGAAGAAAGATTGTCTCTGTACCAGCCGTAGAGCCAAGGCGCGATGTTTACCGCACCGTCCACGAAAGTGGCATACAAGGCGATTGTGAAAGGAAGGTATCGAAGCGGAATGTTGCGAAGCGCGAACGTGAGTGTGAGTGGATAGAACGTGCCGGAGGTCAGGCCACTCAGAAGCACCATTGCGATCACCAGGCTGTAACTGTGGACCAAGGGCAGAAAGATAAGCAGCACGGTGAAGAGGGCGGCGGCTGTGAGCAGGATGCGCCGCGGTCCCATCAGGCCGCCGAGATACACGGTGAAGGGGCCGATAAACATCAGGCCGATATCGAAGGCAGTGCCGATCCACGCGCCCTCGTCATAGCCGAATCCATGGACGCCCCTGAAATCAGGCAAGCCAAGGGAGATCATGCGGCTGGTGAGCGTGACAACTCCTGCACCCGTAACTACGCCCAGAATCCCCAGCAGCGGCCTGGTCGAAACCTCCGAAGGTATTGCGGCGGCGGCAGCGCGCGCGATCTGTATAGGAGACGGCCGAACTGTGATGCTCGAAGCTGCCATATGTTCTAGCTCACTGTCTCGTGCGCACAGTTGCAATCACCGAAAGTCCGGGACGCAGTGTCGTCGCGAAAGTTGAATCGGCCAGTGCGATCTTGACAGGAATACGCTGTACGACTTTCGTGAAATTGCCAGTGGCGTTGTCGGGGGGCAACAGAGCGAACTGTGATCCGCTGGCTGGTGCGATCTCGACCACTTTGCCGCGAATGACCTGCCCGGGATATTCGTCGATGCGAAGTTCGGCAGGGTCGCCGACCTTCACGTTGGTCAACTGCGTTTCACGGAAGTTCGCCTGCACCCATTTCGTGACAGCAACGAACGAGATCACCTGCGTGCCAGGAGAGACAAGTTGTCCGGGCCGAACTTGGCGTTCGCCCACAGTGCCGTCGCCCGGAGCGTAGACCTTGGTGTAACCAATGTTCACCGACGCTACCGCAAGGTTCGCCTGCTTCGCGCGCAGATCAGCCTGAAGTTGCATCGCCTGCGATTCGAGGACAGCTTTGCTGCGGCGCTCGGCTTCAGCAGCGAGTTCACTACTGCGCAACATAGTTCGGGCCTGATTGAGATCGGCGTCACGACTGGCAAACTGACCTGAGAGGTTACCCTCCGTAGCGACGGCAGCCTCCAAGTTCTGCTCGGTCGTCGAGCGAGTCTGATACAGCCCTTCCTGGCGTCTGCGTTCAGAACGAGCACGAATCAATTCAGCCTGCACCGCTTCCTTTCCGCCCTCGGCTGCGGCAATTTGCGCCTTTCCCTGATCGATACCCGCCAGCGCTTTATCTATGCGCGCATCCTGCAACTGCCGTTGGCGAAGATTTTCCTCAATGCCGGCACGCGCAGCCGCAACTGCGGCATTGGCTTGATCCACCTGGGCCCGATAGTCATCGTCCTGCAACTCGACGAGGAGGTCGTCCTTGTGAACCTGTTGGTAGTCGGCCACGTCCACTGCGCGCACGATTCCCGCCACCTTGGTACTGAGCGGGGTAAGGTCGCCGCGAACGTAAGCATCATCTGTAACCTGGTCGACCTTGCCACCTTCCCACGCATTCCAGTTACGTGTGATCGTGATCAAAACAGCCAAAGCGAGAATCACCACGAGAATTGGCGTGATGTAGCTCTGCCACCTGGCGCCTCGCCGAGGAACCGCCTCATCTGTAACGATCTTTGGCGGCAACGGTTTCGATACGGGTGTCGCAGATCCGGGGGACACTGGCGAAGTGGACATTAAGTTTGCTCCTTGAGTGTCAAGGGATCTCGAAGCGCGAGAGTTCTCACGACTCAAGTTGGAGCAACTACAGTTCCACTCACGAAGACGAACACTAACCAACGCGAATCGCAGCCTTCTGCTCGCAATCGGAACAAAGTGTTTTCTTCTTGTTGAAAAAACCGATGGCCCACTCCAGTTCCGTAACGCGCCATGTCACATGACACGTGACACTTGACACCGTGTGCCACTGGACTCCGCCGTGCAAGCTGGTCTTCTCGGAATTCCGGCTCAGCAGCGGTTAATGGC
>Ga0207088_1030_pt1 | contig 34278 bp, 26 predicted proteins | sample Alteio_BWMinHeat_52_FD_153564 | JGI IMG/M metagenome (GOLD analysis project Ga0207088, IMG submission 153564) | Enriched cells from forest soil in Barre Woods Harvard Forest LTER site, Petersham, Massachusetts, United States -... | ecosystem: Environmental > Terrestrial > Soil > Temperate forest >... | reverse complement strand
ATTCAGGCTGGCATACACTACATGCATATATCGAATCTCTATTTGTCACAGCCAAAATTCTTAAACTATGGCATCAATGTTTACGGACCTTGGGTTGGAATCAATATCAGGTTGGGCAAGCATCCAAGAGGAACACCACAGCCTCTGAATGCGAGGTGATTTTGTCGCGTCTGTTTGCGATCATCGAGTCTTCCTTCTCTTTCAAGCCAGAACGGCGAGTGTGTGGAAGGAGGGGCTTAGCTCAGTTGCATACGGTTGGAATGAACAGAGCAATATCTGCCTGTGTGGCATTGCCTTTCTGGAGTAGAATTGCAGGCACTCAGTCTTCATGCTCGGAATATCGCCTCAGCGCCTGCTTTGTCGAGAGGCGATGATGTCGTCCAGCGGATTTCTGCATTAGTTTTCTTTCCGCCCTCTGGCGACGGCTTTCATTTGAGTTGTCTATTTGTCCGATTGCGACGGTGCGGATTCCGTGCCGCGAGTCTGAAGATTCAAGGGCCCCATGATCGGCAAAACACTTCGCTCGTACCGCATTGAATCCAAGCTCGGAGCCGGGGGTATGGGTGTGGTCTACAAGGCGGTGGATTCCCGCCTGGGGCGAACCGCTGCCATCAAGATTCTGTCCACACTGGCTCTCAATCCTGAACGCGAGCGGCGCTTCGTTCAGGAAGCCAAGGCAGCGTCATCCCTGAACCATCCCAACATCATCACGATCTACGACATCGATACGCAGGAGATCGATGGCAAGCCGGTCCCCTACATCGCCATGGAGTACGTGGCGGGAGATACTCTCGATCACTTGATCGGGCGGAAGGGGCTCCGGATTCGGGATGTGCTGAAATACGCTGCCCAGATCGCGGACGGGCTGGCGGCGGCGCACGCGGCTGGAATTGTGCATCGTGACCTTAAGCCGTCGAACGTGATCGTAACTCCACAGGGCGTCGTCAAAATACTTGATTTCGGTTTGGCCAAGCTCAGCGAACCGGCCGGCGCCGACGCCTATGCCGAAACCATGCACGGCGAAGGATCGCCCCTCACGGAAGAGGGCACCATCCTCGGCACGGTTGCCTACATGTCTCCCGAGCAGGCTGACGGCAAGAAGGTCGATAGTCGATCCGATGTTTTTTCGTTTGGCTCGGTGCTGTACGAAATGGCGACCGGCCAACGCGCCTTCGCGGGCGGGTCCAAGCTGTCGTCGCTTTCAGCAGTGCTTTACAAGGATCCACAACCAGCGTCCCAGGCGGTAGCGGACATTCCTCCGGAGCTTGATCGAATCATTGGGCGTTGTCTGAAAAAGGATCCCGACCGGCGCTGGCAAACCATGGCGGACGTGAAGGTGGCGCTGGACGAGCTACGCGAAGAGATGGATTCCAGCAACTTCGGTCTCGCGGGTCCGGCTCCAAGAACGCGTACCATGCCGCGGATCAGGCTCTGGGCGGGGGCGGGATTACTTGCCGGAATTCTGCTGGGACTTGGGTTGCGCATCTCTTATGAACAACGGTTCACTCCACCCACCGAGCCGCCGTCCTATCGGCGATTGACGTTTCGTCGGGGCGATGTCACCTCCGCGAAGTTCGCTCCCGGAGACACGGTTGTCTACAGCGCCGAGTGGGATGGCTCCCCGTCTACATTGTTTTCTGCGCAGCCCGGCAATCGCGAAGCGCAACCGCTGGCGCTTCCCAGTGCACGCGTGCTCGCGATCTCAAAACGCGGGGAGATGGCAATTCTGCTGGGCGGTGGGGATGTCGGCACTCTCGCCCGCGCGCCCTTTGGTGGCGGCGCGCCGCGGGAGGTGCTGGAAGGCGTGACTGGCGCGGACTGGGGGCCGGATCAGGAGTCGCTGGCGGTGGTGCGCGCGGTCGGCGGAAAGTTCCGTCTGGAATATCCCATCGGCACTGTGTTGTACGAAACCGAGAAGCGGCCTCCCTTGACGCCGCGAGTATCGGCGGACGGCAAGCTGGTTGCCTTCTTTGATTTCGATGTCGAAGGTGGGGATTATGCCCTTTGCGTGGTCGGCCCGAATCATCCCCGGCAGGTTCTTTCTCGAGGGTGGCGCTCCACCGGCGCCCTGAACTGGACTCCGGACAATCACGAAATCTGGTTCTCTGGCGGCCAGCCTGGCGGCGATCCCGCGCTTTACGCCGTGACTCTCTCGGGCACGCAACGGCTGGTATCTCAGACGGGTGGAATAATCGTGATGCAAGATGTGGCCCGCGACGGCCGCGTCCTGTTAACCACGGTTAATTCCCGCCTCGGCATCCACTACTTGCCGCCGAACGGCGCCGCGCAACGCGACTTGGCCTGGCTGGACTCGTCCTTGATGTACGACCTCTCGAACGACGCTCAGTCCCTCGTTTTCGTCGAACTGTCCAGCGGCCAGGGGCGCAACTCCGCCATCTACCTGAGAAAGACCGATGGTTCTCCCGCTATCCTGTTGGGATACGGAAACCGGCCTGCGCTTTCACCCGATGGGAAATGGGTTGCTTGCATTCACCATGAGGCCGAGAACTCCACTCTGATGTTGCTTCCGACCGGGCCCGGAGAATCGCGATTCGCAAAAATCGAAGGTATGCATTTCGACGGCGTTGAGTGGTTCCCCGACAACCAGCGCATTCTGTTCACCGGCAACGAAACGGGTCACGCCACCCGCACCTGGATGTACGATCTGGAAACAGATAAATCGACTCCCCTCACGCCCGAAGGCGCGCGAGGAACGAGGGTTTCGCCGGATGGGAAATGGTTCATCACCGTGGACCCACACAAGCTGTTGCTGTCGCCGGTGGGCGGCGGGGAATCCAGGAGCGTCGTTGATTTGCAAGGCGAGAGTGTGGTGCGCTGGAGCGGCGATGGGCGGTATCTGTTTCTGCAACAGCGTGAGCCTGCAAGCATCAAGATTAGCCGTCTCGATGTAACCTCGCGCCGCAAAGAACCCTGGCTGGTGGTAAAAGTGCCTGAACCAGGAGCCCAGTTCTTTGGACCACTGGCTTTGTCCGCCGACGGAAAGGCTTGCGCCACTACCTTTCAACGCGATCTTGCCAATCTGTTCCTGGTGCGAGGATTGAAATAGCGAGGCCTGAAGTAGAATCTGCTTTCCCAGCATCTCGCCGAAGCTCGCGCCGCCTAGGCGCGGGCCACGGCAACCAAGAATGGGTGCGCTTGCGAATCCGCAACCGGTAACTTGATCGTTACACGCGCGCCGTGCGGCTTCACGTTTTCTATATCGAGATCTCCACCACGTTTCTTGACGATCCCATAACAGACGCTCAAACCGAGCCCCGTTCCTTTGCCCGCGGGTTTCGTCGTATAGAACGGATCGAGTGCACGGTTCAGATTGCCAAAACCTGGGCCCGTATCCTCAACTTCGATCGCCGCCCTCGAACCGCTCTGATAAGCACGAATGCTGATCCTTTTGCTCCCGGCCGATCCCTCCAGCGCATCGCATGAATTGTTGAACAGGTTGAGAAGAATCTGTTTGATTTCGTCCTCGTTGACCGCCAGAAAGGGCAAGTCAGGTGCGATGTCAAGGTCAACGCGAACGTCGCGAATCCGCGTGTTGTGTTCCCGAAGGGCCAGCACCTGCTGCACCACCGGAGACAGTTCTACAGTTTGAATGTCACGCGCACTGTGCCGCGAAAACCGAAGCAGGTTATCGATAATCCGGTTCATGCGGCGGGCTTCACTGACCAGCTTTGCGAGTTGATCGCGGGCATGCGGCGCCGCGATGGCATCGTGGATGAGTTCTCCGTAGCCCATGATCGCGGTCAGCGGATTGTTGAGTTCGTGTGCGACTCCTGCCAACAGTTGCCCCAAGGCCGCCAGCTTTTCGGAACAAACGAGCTGCGTGTGCAAGGACTGCAGTTCGACGGCGAGCGCAATGTCGGTTGCGAGCATTTCGATGTGCGACAGTTCGAGGGCATGGATCGTCCTCGTATCTCGCGGCGCAGCCAGGCGGATGCAGCCGAGGTATGCGCCTCCCTCGGAGCAGAGTGGAATCAATAGCTCTTCGCCGTTTCCCCCGCAGGCAGTCAGGTTCTCGCGCAGCGCCAACAGAACTGCTTCCTGCGGCCGCAGTAAGTACGAATTCTGGCCCACCATCTGCGCGCTTGAACACAAACTCTTAATGCGATCGAGCGTCCAGTCTTGCGTTTGAACCTGCAGCGTTCGGAAACACTCTGCCGACAATCCACTGGAACCAGCCACCCGTAACCGGCCCTCTGCATCTTCGAGTTGGACCACCGCCACTCGGAAGGTGCTAACGTCGGTGATCGCCGAAGCGATTGCGGGGCAAATCGTATCCAACTCCGCACCCCGCAGCAGCCGGGAAGTGATCGCCGAGAATCGCTCCAAGCGACGGTCGAGCCGGTCAGCCTTGTGTTGCATGCCGGCAATCGATTCTGACTTGTCTTCCACCACCGCCAGAATCATTCCCAGAGCAACCAGGACTTTGGGAGTGTTCCACAGCTCCCCTGGCACGGTCAGGTGCGGAGCGAGGCGATCGATCAGCAGTCTGATCGGAAACGCCGCTCCCCAGCTGAAGAATCCGCCAGCGATCGTCAGAACCGCGGGCGACACGCGGCGATGGTTCCGGCAAGTGAATATGCCCGCCAAAACAAACCCGACTCCAATTTGTGCAATCGTCCCTTCCTGAAAGGAACCGTGGAGCGCGGCACGAATCGCCCACACTCCGGCAACCGAGCACAGCAGGAACGTTGCGGCCGTGACGTGCAACGGCAACTTCTCTCTCGCTCCGAGCCCTCTCACCCCGAGCCCCCGCACTCCAAGGACGAAGCACGCGGCCCCGCCAAAGCATGCGGTCAAGCACAAGAGATAAGGCCAGCGCGCCTGTACGCCGTAGCCGCTGCATACCACGTATGCCACGGAAGGCACACCCAGCACCAGCAGCAGAAGAAGCTTCGCGTAGTCTTCAGCCACCACAGAAACCGAGACTAGAAAGGCGACCACCGCTGCCTGTAGCGATCCGGAATCGAGAGCCAGGAGAAGAGAATTGGCCGGGCTGTGGTCTGGCTCCAGCAATTGCGCGAGGAAATGCGTGAACACCAGCGTCCAGCCCACCGTCCAGAGTGTCAGGCGGCCGCTACGCGCGTGGCGCTTCAAACACACAAAGATGATGACCAGAACACCGGTGATCAAAAATGTCGGAATCTTTTCGAGAACACCCATTAAGAATGCATAGGGGGGAGGAGGAGCATGGCTCAACAGTTATCAACAGTAACCAACCGAAAGGTGTGGGTCAACGCCAGAACGTGCTATTGGCATGGCACCAACGTCAGGCGGCACGCACGCTGGTGCCATGAGGGAGACAAGCAGACGTCGTTTGAGATTGGATTCCCCTACCCCTGCCGCTGGCGCTTCGGCTTCAGATTCAGGGTGCGAATCAGGCGGAATAGGTGGTTGGGGTGCACTCCGAGGATTTTTGCAGCGTCGGTGTAGTTCCCGTTCGCCTGCTCGATGGCCCGTTCAATCAGCACCTTCTTCGCTTCGCGGATACCGTCGTGCAGTGCGCTCACCGGCTCACCCGAGGCGGCCGTTTCTTCCAGAACAGAGTCCGGCAGATCCTCCGCGAGGATCATTTCGGTCGAGCCCAGGACCACGGCCCGCTCGATGGCGTTCTCCAGTTCGCGGACGTTGCCCGGCCAGTCGTAGCGTGTGAGGCAGACACGAGCCTCCGGAGAGACGCCAGCCACACGCCGCTTTACCTTCTCGCCATAGTGCGCCGCGAAAAACGCCGCCAGCATTGGGATATCCTCTCGACGGTTCCGCAGCGGCGGCATGTGCAGCGATACCACATTGAGGCGATAATAAAGATCCGGACGAAACGCTCCCGTCTTCGATGCCTCCTTCAGATCGCGGTTGGTGGCGGCGATCAGTCGGACATCGAGTTTGATGGGACGGGTGCCGCCGACGCGCTCAAATTCCCGCTCCTGCAGAACCCGCAGTAGCTTGGCTTGCATTGGAACGGCCAACTCCCCGATTTCATCCAGAAAAACTGTGCCGCCCTCGGCGACCTCAAGCTTTCCTTTCTTCTGCGAGACCGCGCCAGTAAAAGCTCCCCGCTCGTGTCCGAACAACTCGCTCTCCAGCAACGTCTCAGTGATGGCCGCGCAGTTAATGGCTACAAATGGCTTGTCGGCCCGGCCGCTATTCATGTGGACGGCCCGCGCAACCAGTTCTTTTCCTGTGCCGCTCTCGCCTGAGATCAGGACCGTGGAATCGCGCCCCGCAACTCGCGAAACGAATCCATAGACCTCGTGCATGGCCTTGCTTTCCCCGATCATGCTGTGGTGGATGTTCAGTTCCTCGACGAGGCGGCGGTTTTCGCCGCCCAGTCGATCCATATGCCGGGAGTTCTCAATCGCCAACGCGGTGATGTTTCCGAGCGTCGTAACCAACTGCAGAAGGTCCGAATCGAAGCGCGCTCCCGGAGAGCTGGCATCCAGGTACATCGCTCCCAATACCTTGCCTTGTACTTCGAGGGGCACAGCCAGAACCGAGTGCACCCGGCGTTCGAGCAAGCTCTCGGCCTCGCGGTAGGCGTCGTCGCTCTGGACGTCGTTCGAAAGCACCGCGAGGTTCTCCTCCAGAACGCGGTTCAGAATGGTCTGGCTGGCGTGAATCGGTTGATTCGGACCCAGCCGGCGGTCCCTCCCCACAATCGACGAGAAGCCCGAAGAGGTACCTGCCGTCCCATCTTCGGTTAATAAAACAGCGGCTTGATCCGCTGGGACAATCGCGAGAACCGCCTCCAAAACTTTCTCTTGCAAAGCCGCTAAGCCGCGCACTGAGTTCAAAGTCCGGCTGAACTCGAGCAGCACATTGAGGTCGCGCACGGTTTTAGCAGTGGCGGGCAGCCCGTCAGGCCGGGAAGGCTGAAGGTACCGAGCGTCCTCTTTTCGTAGGATTACGGTCGCTGCGCCGGGCACTGGAGTCGCATCGAGTTGCAGGGAGGCGTTGCCGGGAATCGCCTCACTATTTGGACCCTGGAAGATGAGGATGGAGTTGCCGACCCGGATCTGGTCGCCGTGGACCAGCACCCTATCCATTATGGGGACCCCGCTGACGAAGGTGTTGTTGCGGCTTTCCAGATCCTGGAGCCGGAATCCGTTTGCTTCCTTACGGATAACGCAATGCCGTCGAGATACGAGCGAGTCGAGCAGGGATATCTCATTGGACGGATCGCGACCGATCGAGACCTCATCCCCCGCCAGGGGAAACAGCTTCCCCTTGAGGGGCCCGCTTACAGCCTCCAGCCGTGCTTCGCTCGTAGCAGCAACACCCTGTTCAACCGGATCGCCCATGACGCAATGAGTATACTCGGGCGCTCGGGGCGCCGCCTTCCCCATGCACCTAACATTAATGTTACAACCAAGCATTTTTGCGTGAGTTGTGCACCCCGGCCAGGCTTGGATTGGGTCCTGACCGGGCTGCAACGGTGACTTATCCCTATGTTTTACGGGCAAATTCCCCAAGAGCGCGTCCCTGGCCAAAGTCCAAGGTTTGGCACGCGGGTTGCATTACTAAAGTCACTTGCGACGGACGAGCCGAGCAAGGAATCCCAGGAACAAAGGAGCACGACAATGAAGCTGGCAATCAGGATTGCGATTCTGACGGCAGTGATGGTAGGTACCTTTATCGCAGCAAGCATTCAGCCGATTTCAGCCGCAGACGGAGGCCCTCTTCTTTTGTGCCCACCCCGGCAGCCAAACTGCTCAACGGGCATCCCACCGAGCTAGACATCTGCGGTCGAATGCGACCGTAGTGACGAACGCACGCGGTCCTTACTGAGCAGAATACTTGGGGTAAGCAATCTTTGGGCTGACGGGGAATCATTGGAACCCGTCAGCCATCTTTTTTCCTGCCAGGTTTAGTGGCTTGCAGCACGCGGTATCTTCCCTTGCCTCCCCCACCGGCCTTCGCTTGCCTCGACTAGAAGAGCGACGCCAACCGAGAATAGGCGCGCGAGTAACGAATCCTCATATTTTCTTTGTTTTCAACGAGGATAATCACAAAGCATTCGTTCCATCAGCGTTCGTTGCCCCCGAGCCGGACTTCTCCGCAAGAAACCCCTCTCCGCCCGTTCTTATCCTGAGTGCGAACAAGCTGCTTCCGCACTGCGAAAGACTCACGGAGACGCTATGGAAGATTCCGCTGGACCCGCCACTTCATCCAGACTCTGGCTGCTTTTCCTCCCCTCGTTGTTCGTCATTCTGCTGTTAGTCATTGCCGCAAGCGTAACAGTTCAAGAGTTCCAGGCAGGCAGTGGAGAATCTGGCGCCGCCGCAACCTACACGCGAGGGGTGGTTGATCTCACCATCCCCTACCATGCGGCCCACGCCGGCGCGGGGCGCCTGAGCATCGAAGTTCTGGATCCGGAAGACCAGGCTCTCGGCGGCGTAGACCAACCCATCGTGATTGCGGAGGGTACTGGGCACTGGCAGCAACGGATCAAGCTGGCGAAGCCGCTCGCGCTTGACGAATTGGTGTGGAATCGAGTGCGCTATCGCTTCGAATACAACGACGACAAGACTGCGGCAATCGAGGGCACGGAGTCGATCTCGCAGATCCTCCGCACGCCGGTGATTCACATTCTGGGCCAGCAAGCGTATATGTCAGGCGGCGAAGCAGCGGTGCGAGTCATCGTCACCGATTCCCACGACGCAGTCATTGCCGGCCGCGGATCAGTCCAGATCGATCTGCTGGTCCCCGATCAGAAATCCCGCTCGCTCTTTGCAGGGCGGCTCAATCAGCGAGGCACGACCGAAGCGCAGTTTCGCTTTCCTGCTGGACTCGTAGGTACTTATCGACTGCGCTACCTTGTGGATACTCCCATCGGTTCGACGGAGTTTACTCAGGATGTCCGGCTCGAAGACAAGATCTCGATTCTCCTCACCACCGAGAAACCGATCTACCAACCTGGCCAGACGATTCATGTAAGAGCTCTGGCCCTTGATCGGTCCAATCACGAAGCCGCCGGCGGTCGCACACTGACATTCGAAGTGGAAGACTCGCGCGGCAACAAGGTGTTCAAGAAGGCGACGCAAACCGACAAGTTTGGAATTTCGTCCGCCGAATTTGGGCTTGCCGATGAAGTGAACCTCGGCACCTACCATCTTCGCGCGTTGATGGGCGAGGCCGATGCTCCCACGAACACAGCCGAGATCGCTCTCAACGTCGAGCGCTACGTCCTCCCAAAGTTCAAAGTCGCGGTTGATTTCGCGGGCAGCGATCACAAGACCAAGCGCGGCTACCGTCCCGGCGACCATGTTACCGGAACCGTTCGTGCTAATTACTTCTTTGGCAAGCCGGTGGACGACGCCGGGCTTACCGTCAAGGCTTCCGGCATGGATGTTTCCGTTTATGAAGTGGCCTCGGTGAAGGGCAAGACCGATCACGACGGGACTTACCACTTCGATCTGCAGTTGCCGAAGTACTTCGCCGGACGCCCTTTGAGTCAGGGCGCAGCTCGCGTCCTGATTGAGGCGACCGTGAAAGACTCCGCGGATCACGCCGAAACTCGTGGCGAACCGATCACCGTGAGTGAATCGCCTCTGCTGATTACTGCCGTGCCTGAGGGAGGCACGCTCATCCCCAATCTTGAGAATCAGGTTTTCATTCTGGCTTCTTATCCCGATGGAACACCGGCCAGCGCCAGTCTGAAGGTGAACGCCAAAGGAAACCTTGAGCAGCGCGCCACGACCGATGAAGGCGGTGTCGCCGTGGTTAGCACGCGCCCCGCCGGTGCTGGAACCGAAACGCTGGAGATCGAGGGGCAAGACAAAGAAGGCAGCCATGTGTCGACCAAGGTTCAACTGCAGAGCCGGGAGGGAGAAGATCAAATCCTTCTGCGCACCGAACGCGCCGTCTACAAAGCCGGTGACCGCATTCAACTGAGAATTTTCTCGACCAGGAAACGAGGCGCCGCATACCTCGACATCGTCAAGGACGGGCAGACGGTGCTCACCCGCGATCTCGATATCGAGAATGGCCACGCCGAATTTTCCCTCACCGCGACGCCCGAGCTGGCAGGAACCGTGGACTTCAACGCCTATCTGTTCGGCCGCAATGCGCAGCCCGTCGGTGACCATCGCCTGGTCTTTGTGCAACCGGCAGACGAACTCAAGATCGAGGCGGTGGCCGATGCCCCCGTCTACAAGCCCGGGGCCGAAGCCCGCATCCGCTTCCGCGTAACCAATTCGCGGGGCGAGGGCGTGAGTGCCGCTCTGGGCCTGCAAGTGGTGGACGAGGCCGTCTTCGCGCTGGCCGAAAAGCAGCCCGGCTTTGCCAAAGTTTTCTTCTACCTCGAGCAGGAAGTGATGAAGCCGCGCTATGAAATCCACTCCATCGGCATGCCCGACATTGTCGAACCCGTGGAGGACTCGAAGTCCGAACAGCGCAACCGGGCCGCGCGCGCCTTATTCTCCGCAACCGAAATAGTGAGTGCCAACGAGTTCGAGACTGAGTTTGGACGCACCATTCCCATGACGAAATATCAGGAGTATGCCGGACGCTACCGGGATCATTTTCAGCAACAGGTAAATCGGCTGGCCGAGGCTCTCAGCAAGTCTTACGCGGCTGACCCGAAGATGGGTAACGCCGAGCAGGTTCACGCGAGGATCATGCAGGCATGCGGAACCGACTGTCGCGACTCATGGGGCAACGATCTGACCTTCGAACCAATGCGATCGGGGTCCATCACAACGTACTATAAGGTCCGCAGCGCCGGTCCAGATGGCCAGTTCAACACCGGCGACGATCTGCAGACCTACCTGCTATTTAACGGCAGGAATGCAATCGGCCATCCGGCATCGCAGACAACCACAATTCAGGTGAACCTGGAACACGATCGCGGACCTTTCAACGGTCTGGCGGAGATCGCTGGAACCGTGACCGATTCCTCCGGCGCAGTCGTGCCCATGGCCAGCGTCGAAGTGCGCGAAGTCTCCACCGGAAAAATTCGCAATGCAATCACAAATGCTGCTGGACAATTCCTTCTGCCCGGCGTTCCGGCAGGAAGGTATGTAGTGCACGTGACTGTGAGAGGGTTCAGGGTCGCGAAGCAGGAAGTCACTCTTCAGGCGCGCGATCGTGCCGTGCTCTCGGCCACGCTGTCGGTTGGCCAATCTTCTGAAATAGTTGAGGTCACCGGATCGAGTCCGTTGGTCCAGACCGAAATGGCGATGGTTGGTGTTCGTGTCCCGGGTCCCGCAATGGCCGGTGGGAATGTCGGCGGTCCCATCAAGAACCTACCCATAGAAGGCCGCAACCTCATGGACCTCGTCGAGCTTAAGCAAGGGGTCGCCCAAAGTGCGACTCTCGCCAAGGACGAATCCGGCTCTCCCGCCGCCCACGTGCGTTCCTACTTTCCCGAAGCTCTCTACATCAATCCCGAAATAATCACCGACCAGAACGGCGTCGCCAGCATCACCATTCCGCTGGCGGACTCCATCACCACTTGGCGCATGGCCATGCTCGCCTCCACGACGCACGGCGCGCTGGGCAGTGCAACCTCGAGTCTGAAAGTTTTTCAGGATTTCTTCGTCGATCTCGACCTGCCAGTCACGCTTACCCAAGGCGACCGCGTCTCCATTCCCGTTGCGGTGTACAACTACTCCGGCGCGCGCGGGGACGTCAGCCTGAAGCTGCAGCCGGACGACTGGTTCTCGCTGGTCGACGACGTCTCAGACAAGTCGGTCGCAGTGGAGTCCTCGCGGGTGGGCGGATCCCAGTTCACGCTGGAGGCGCGGCGCATCGGCAAGTTCAAGCTAACGCTCTCCGCTCGCATGAATGGCGAAGCCAGCCGCGCTGATATCGTCGTGCGGGAAATCGAAGTCATTCCCAATGGACGCGAACAGAGCGTGGTCTTTAACGGGCGGCTGGAAAACACAGTTCAGCACCAACTGAACTTCCCCGCGAATGCTATTCCCGACGCCAGCAAGATTTTCGTCAGGCTCTACCCTGGCCCGCTGAGCCAGGTGATCGAAGGCATGGACAGCATTCTGCGCATGCCGGGAGGATGCTTCGAGCAGACCTCCTCCAGCACATACCCCAACGTCCTGGCCCTGGATTACATGAAGCGGACCAAGAAGTTGACTCCCGAAGTCCACGCCAAGGCTGAGGGATACATCGCCAACGGCTACCAGCGCCTCCTGACCTTTGAAGTTCCCGGCGGCGGCTTCTCCTGGTTCGGACAAGCTCCGGCCAATAAAATCCTGACCGCTTACGGGCTGATGGAGTTCAGCGACATGGCGAAAGTCTACGACGTGGACCCCAGATTGATCGAGCGAACCCAGCAGTGGCTGGCGCAACAACAACAGCCCGACGGAAGCTGGAAGCCCGACACCCAGTTCATCAACGAAGGTGCCACCAACCGCTACAACTCCGATGTGCTTCGTATCACGGCCTACATCGCGTGGGCGCTGGAGAACACGGGTTACCAGGGGCCCTCTGTAGAAAAGGCAAAACAATTTATCGACAGCCACATGAGCGCAAAAATCGATACCTACACACTAGCCGTCGTCGCCAACTTCGCCACGGATTTCGGCTCGCGCGATCACGGAAAAGATCGCGACTTCACTCGCCAGGCAATGCAGCTTCTGCTCGACGCCCGCACCGAGAAGGGCGAGCAAGCCTGGTGGAGCGCGGAGGAAACCGGCGTCTACGCCACTGGCGAAAGCGCCAGTGTGGAGACTACCGGGCTCGCCGTACAAGCGTTGCTCAAGTGGGGTGATGCGTCAGGTACGGCCCGAAAAGCCATGACCTACGTGGCTTCCAAGAAAGATGCTTCCGGAACGTGGGGGACGACCCAGGCGACAATCATGGCGCTTCGGGCTCTCCTTCTTGCAACCGAAAAAGGCGCGGCCGACACGCAAGGGACTCTGCAGGTTCTCCTCAATGGAGAGACGGTCGAAAAGCTCACCCTGACCCCGGACAACAACGACCTGCTCCATCAGTTCGTTTTCAAGAACATCGAAGCGAAGACAACTAGTTCGGCTGGCGCGAACACCGTCGAGATCCGTTTCGAGGGCAAGGGCGGCTTGGCGTACCAGGTTGTCGGCAGCTACTTCCTCCCTTGGGATGAGAAGCCGGCGAACGAACCTCTCTCCATCGACGTAGCCTATGATCGCACGCATCTCGCACAGGACGACATCGCCACCGCTACAGCCACCGTCAAGAACAATCTGCCCAAGTCCGCAAACATGGTTATGGTCGACCTGGGCATTCCTCCTGGATTCGACCTGCTCAGTGAGGATCTGCAGGCCTACGTTGAGAAGAGCGCCAGCCGGAAGAGCGCTCGTCTGGAGAAGTTCAGCCTGACGGCGACGCAGGCAATTCTCTACTTCGACTCCATTGCTCCCGGCGACACCGTCACGCTCCGCTTTCGTTTGCGCGCCAAGTATCCCATCCGCGCTCGCACGTTCCATTCGCGGGTGTATGAGTACTACGATCCCGAAGTAAGCTCGGTCGCGCGACCGGTGCAGTTGGAGGTGCGCCAACGCTAGAGCATTCTTTCGCCAGGTGCATCTCCGCGGGATAGGCTCGCGCGAAAGGCCTTAAGGTCTATAATCGTGCGCGACAATGTCCCTGTCGGCTGGCACAAAACTCGGACCGTACGAAATTCAATCGCCGCTCGGCGCGGGCGGAATGGGCGAGGTGTACCGCGCCCGTGATACGCGCCTCGGACGCGATGTCGCCATCAAAGTTCTTCCCGCACACCTGACTTCCAATCCGGATTTAAGACAGCGTCTCGACCGCGAGGCCAAGGCGATCTCGTCGCTGAATCATCCCAATATTTGCACGCTGTATGACGTAGGCTCACAGGATGGCGTCGACTTCCTGGTCATGGAGCACCTCGACGGCGAGACGCTGGCCGATCGCCTGCAGCGCGGCGCAATTCCGATAGCAGAGGCGCTGAAGACCGCCATCGAGATTGCGGATGCCTTGGCCAAAGCTCACGCTCGCGGGATCGTACATCGCGATCTTAAGCCCGCCAACATCATGCTCACGAAAAATGGTCCGAAGCTGATGGACTTTGGCTTGGCGAAGCCCGCGCCCGGGCTCAGTTCAGCGTCCGGAGCTGGCCCCATGACCCCGAATACACCGACCATGAGTGTGGCCGCGCTCAGCGGGTCTGCATCGCCGCTAACCCAGAAGGGCACGGTAGTGGGCACGTTCCAGTACATGGCGCCGGAAGTGCTGCAGGGCGCGGAGGCCGACGCGCGGTCCGATATTTTCAGTTTCGGTTGTGTGCTCTATGAAATGTTTACAGGACGTCGCGCCTTTGAAGGCAAATCGCAATTCAGCGTGTTGGGCGCCATCCTCGACAAGGAACCGGCTCGCATTTCGTCCGTGCTGCCGAGTGCGCCGCTGCGGCTCGACGAAACCGTAGGGCGCTGTCTGGCGAAGAACCCGGAGCAGCGCTACGGCTGCATGCACGACGTCGCAATTCAATTGCAAGCCTTAACGGAAGCCGCTCCGCAGACCGAAGTCACCCAGACAGCTTCGTCGAAGCGGGCCCCAGGCGGCTCACGGCTGGCGTGGCTGGTCGCTGGAATTGCAGTCCTCATCGCGCTAGCCGTTGGAGCTGCATACCTTCTCCAGACGCCGAAGCCCGCAGCCGTGGTGCGTTCCTCGATTCTTCCTCCGGCGGGCGCGACCTTCTTGTTGATGGCGGTGGAGTCGGGTCCGCCCGTGCTTGCGCCCGACGGCACACGCCTGGCCTTCACCGCCCGCGATGAAAAGGGCAAGGTCATGCTATACGTCCGCCCGCTGAACTCGGCGGCCGCGCGCCCCTTGCCCGGGACCGACGACGCAATGTATCCCTTCTGGTCGGCCGACAGCCGCCAGATCGGGTTCTTTGCGGGCAGCAAGTTGCGCAGGGTTGACGCCGAGGGGGGGCCTCCGCAGACTATCTGCGATGCCAGCAATGGCCGGGGCGGTGCATGGAGCAGAGACGGCGTCATTCTGTTTACTCCTACGACGAGTACATTCCTCATGCGGGTACCCGCGAGCGGCGGGACTCCCGAGCCGGCCTCGCAGCTGGATCGTTCTCGTGCGGAAAACAGTCACCGCTGGCCGTTTTTCCTGCCCGATGGAAAACACTTCCTGTATTGGGTGCGAACCTCCCAGGGTGTGCAAGGGAACGCCGTAAATGTGGGAGAGTTGGGCTCTCTCCAGGGGCAAGAAATAATGAAAAGCGAAACCCTGGCGGAGTACGCATCCGGCCACTTGCTGTTCATGCGGGAGGCGACATTGATGGCGCGCCCTTTCAACCCGCGCACGCTGCAAGTAACCGGAGAAGCGGTTCCGATTGCCGAACACATCGCCATCAATGGAGGGGTCACCCGTCCCGTCTTTTCGGCCTCTGAGAATGGAAACATGGTGTACGAATCCGGTGAGACCGCTGGAACCTGGAACCTGCAGTGGATGGCGCGAGATGGAAAACTGTTGGGCGCTGTCGCCGAGCCCGACCACTATTTCTACCCTGCCCTCTCACCCGATGGCACGCGGCTGGCCGTAGATCTTTTCAACGGCACGCAAGGCACGCAGGCGATATGGATTTTCGACTTGGCGCGCGGGACTAAGACGCGCTTGACCTTCGGGCTCACCAGCCAGGTGGCCCCCGCATGGTCGCCTGACGGAAAGACAATTTTCTACCACTCTGCTGCGCAGGGCGGGATTCACCTTTATTCCAAGGCAGCTGACGGCAGCGGCGCGGACCAGGGCTTGACTAGCACCAAGGATGCGGAGGAAGCGTTCCCGACTGCCTCGCCGGACGGGCGTTACTTGGTCTACTCCAGGCGCTCCCCGAGCCAGCCCGGCACAGACCTGTGGGCGCTGCCCTTGTTTGGTGATCGTACGCCCATCCCAATTGTCCAGACCGGGTTCACGAAGACCGGCCCCGCGGTTTCACCCGATGGGAAGTGGCTGGCTTATATCACCAATGAATCCGGACGGAACGAGGTTTACATCACTCCATTTCCGGGAGGCGGCGCCAAATGGCAGGTCTCAACCAATGGCGGCTCGGCAGCGCACTGGCGCAGGGACGGCAGGGAGTTATTCTTCCTCGACTCCGCCGACAAGATCGTCGCCGTCGACGTGAACCTCTCCGGCGCGGCTCCCCAGTTGGGCGTGCCCCGCGCACTGTTCCAGGCAAGCGCCATCCAGCGGCAGAACGGACCCTTCGGTGTAACCGCGGATGGCAAGAAATTCCTGGTCAACGTCGGCAACCTGAAGGAAGGCAGCGATCCCCTGACGCTTGTGCTCAACTGGCCCGCGGAGTTGAAGAACTAGCGATTTGTATACTCGCAACCCATACACCGCAACCCATGCACATTGACGCCCACCAGCACTTCTGGATCTACAATCGCTCCGAATATGCCTGGATCGACGATTCAATGGCCGCGCTGCGCCGGAATTTCCTGCCGGAAGATCTGAAGCCCGAGATGGAAAGCACGGGCTTCCATGGGACCGTTGCAGTGCAAGTGCGCCAGACCCTGGAAGAAACTCGCTGGCTTCTCGATCTGGCGGAGCGCTCTGCGTCGATTCTCGGGGTGGTCGGGTGGGCGGATCTGCGTGCGCCCGACATTCGGTCGCAGCTGGAAGTCCTCGCCCGGCATCCGAAACTGGTCGGCATCCGGCACATCGTACAGAGTGAGCCCGACGATCGCTTCCTGCTGCAACCGGCTTTTCTGCGGGGAGTTTCCGTACTCGAAGAGTTCGATCTCGCCTACGACATCCTGATTTACACCAAACATCTTCCGGTGGCGGCCGAATTCGTCGAGCGCTTCCCGCGGCAGCGATTCGTTCTCGATCATCTCGCTAAGCCGCCGATCAAGACTGGCAAAATCGATTCATGGGCGCATGGGATCACTCGCCTGGCCGAGTTCCCGAACGTGTTTTGCAAACTGTCCGGATTGGTTACCGAAGCCGACTGGCAACATTGGGACCCCGGGCAGATCGTCCCGTTTCTCGACGTTACTTTCGAAACGTTCGGACCGGATCGCCTCATGATTGGCTCCGACTGGCCGGTATGCCTCGTGGCGGCATCTTACGCTCGAGCGCTCCAAGTCGTGGAGGGCTACCTGCTCGGGCAAAAGCCCGAGTGTCGAGATGCTGTCCTCGGCGGCAATGCGCAGCGGTTCTGGCGCCTGCGGGTGAGTTAGGAAGATCTGCCGAAGGGCCTGTGTGGGGACAGCCGCCCTCGGCTAGCTTGCCCTGAGCGAAGCCGAAGGGTCAAGCGCAGCTCGACGGTTTTTCCGCGCCAGCCCAGCAAACTCCCGAGGCATTGCGCGGCTGATGTTTTACAATGGCCCGACGAACTAATCCCAACATGCCCGCTCCGCATCGCTCCGTCCTCCAACTCGATTCGCGCGACAGCGTCCTGATCGCCCTCACCGATTTGAAGGCCGGCGAGCCCATCGAATTCGCAGGCCAGACCTATACTCCGCCCAAGAATGTTCCGGCCAAGCACAAGTTCGCCGTGCGAAGCCTCGAGATCGGCGACGATGTCATGATGTACGGCGTTCTCGTGGGCAGAGCCGTCAAGCCTATTGCAGTCGGAGAACTCCTCACCACCAGCAACATCCAACACCAGGCCGCACCCTTCCGCGAACAGTCGGGCGAATATCAGTGGGCCTCCCCCGACGTATCGCGTTGGAGGCACCAAACCTTTCGGGGATATCGCCGCTCCGACGGCCAGGTGGGCACACGAAACTACTGGCTCGTAGTTCCTCTGGTGTTTTGTGAGAACAAGAACATTCAGGTCCTGAAGCAGGCGCTTGAAGAGGAACTGGGATTCGCTGCGCCCCAGCTCTATCGCCAGCAAGTCGCTCTACTGGCAAAGTCTTATCGCGAAGGAACGGCAGAGCAACCTGCGGTTCAGGGCTTGCCCGCAGATGGCGCCCTGGCCCCGCGCACCCGTCTGTTTGAGAACATCGATGGCATCCGTTTCTTGCTCCACGAGGGCGGTTGTGGCGGGACACGCGAAGATTCCAACAATCTCTGCGGGCTCATCGCCGGCTACATTCACCACCCCAACGTCGCGGGCGCCACGGTCCTGAGCCTGGGCTGCCAGAACGCGCAAATCGCGATCCTTCGCGACGAGATTCGCAAGCGCAATCCCAAGTTCGATAAGCCGCTATTCACCCTCGAGCAGCAGCGCAGTGGCTCGGAAGCGGCGATGATGTCGGAAGCAATCCGGACAACTTTCCTGGGCCTGGTCGAAGCCAACAAGGCTCAGCGCACCGCCGCACCCCTTGCCGATTTGTGCGTGGGACTGAAGTGCGGCGGCTCGGACGGCTTTTCCGGCATCTCGGCCAATCCCTCCATCGGACACACCGCCGACCTGCTCACCGCTTTGGGTGGCAGAACGATTCTGTCGGAATTTCCGGAGTTGTGCGGAGTGGAACAGGAACTTATTAATCGGAGCAAGAACACTCAGGTCGGCAATCGCTTTATCCAACTGATGCGCGACTATGCCGCCCGGGCTGCCGCCGTGCGCTCCGGCTTCGACATGAATCCGTCTCCCGGCAATATGCGCGATGGGCTCCTCACCGACGCTATGAAATCCGCCGGCGCGGCCAAGAAGGGCGGCACGTCTCCAGTCACGGCCGTTCTCGACTATCCCGAGTACTCCACCGAGCCCGGCCTGAATCTGCAATGCACTCCAGGCAACGATGTGGAATGCGTCACGGCACAAGTCGGCGCCGGGGCAAGCGTCGTATTGTTCACCACCGGACTCGGCACGCCGACGGGCAATCCGATTGCCCCGGTCGTAAAACTTTCCACCAACTCAGTCTTGGCGCAACGCATGCACGACATCATTGACATCGACACTGGAGCCGTCGTCGCCGGTGAGAAAACCATCGAACAGATGGGTGAGACCATTCTCGATCTCGTAATTCGAGTCGCAAGCGGTGAAGTCCGCACCAAGGCCGAGCAGAAGGCTCAGGAAGATTTCATCCCCTGGAAACGCGGGGTTTCGTTGTGACCGAGCGAGACCCGACGAAGGGGAACTTCAGTTTGGACGGCAAAGTCGCGGTGGTAACCGGTGGCGGCAGCGGTATCGGACAGGCCATTGCAGTGAAGTTCGCGGAGCAAGGCGCTGCAATTCGCATTCTGGATGTAAACGAACAATCCGCGGCCGTTACCTGCCGACGGATCGCGGACGCCGGCGGTACCGCGTCCGCTCACCTTTGCGACGTGACCAATCAGGAATTTGTGAAGATCCGATTCGAGGAGTTGTTCCGCGAGGAGCGGATTCATATCCTCGTCAACAACGCCGGGGTTTCGCATATCGGTACGGTAGAGAGCACCACCCCGGAGGACTTCGACCACGTCGTTCGAGTGAACGTCAAAGGGTTCTACAACTGCATGCGCGCCGTCGTGGGACATATGAAAGAGAACGGTGGAGGCGTGATTGTGAACCTGGCATCGATCGCCGGCTCGTCAGGTCTGCCCGACCGTTTCGCCTACTCCATGAGCAAAGGAGCAATCATCGCGATGACCTATTCTGTAGCCAGAGACTATCTCGCGCACAACATCCGCTGCAATTGCATTTCACCGGCCCGGGTTCACACCCCATTTGTAGACGACTATCTGCGGAGGAATTATCCCGGACGCGAATCGGAAGTGTTCGAGAAGCTTGCGAAGTCACAGCCGATTGGAAGAATGGCGGAGCCGGCAGAGGTCGCTTCACTTGCTCTGTTCTTGTGCTCGGACGAAGCCGCGTTCATTACGGGCGTGGACTATCCGATCGACGGCGGCTTTTTCAACCTGCGAGGCTAGCGTGGACCTGCAGCTGAAAGATAAGGTGGTGATCGTGACAGGCGGCGCCAAGGGAATTGGCGCAGCGATTGTCCACTCACTGACTGCCGAAGGCGCAATCCCGGTGATCGTGGACCGCGATGCCGAAGCTGGCAGGCGGCTGCAAGGCGAATTGCAAAACAGCGGCGCAGCCTGCGGACTCATCGCGGTCGATCTCGCCACTCCGGAAAGCTGCTCGCAATCCGTCGAGCAAGCTCTGAAAAGTTTCGGCCGTATCGATGCACTCGTGAATAACGCAGGACGTAATGACAAAGTTGGCCTGGAGCACGGCAGCCCAGACGAATACGTGGCCTCACTCAATCGCAACCTGGTGCACTACTACAGCATGGCCCACTATGCTTTGCCCTACTTGAAACGCGCGCGCGGCGTGATCGTCAATATCGGTTCCAAAACTGCCGTCACCGGCCAGGGCAGCACGTCGGGGTATGCATCGTCGAAAGGCGCGATTATGGCGCTGACGCGCGAATGGGCAGCCGAATTGCTGCCCTATGGCATACGCGTCAACACCGTTATTCCCGCCGAGGTCATGACCCCGCTCTACCGCAGCTGGCTCGACACGTTCCCCAATTCCGAGGAAAAACTGAAGACCATCCTCACCAAGATTCCTCTGGAGCAGCGCATGACCACGCCAGAGGAGATCGCTGCGATGGTTGTGTTCCTGCTCTCGGCCAGGTCCGGCCACACCACGGGCCAGCATTTATTCGTTGACGGCGGCTACACTCACCTGGATCGCGCGCTGACATGAGGACCTCCGAATGACTGCATCCACGCCCATCACAGAGCGACGCTACGTCGTGCCACTGGTTCTGGTCACCAGTTTGTTCTTCCTGTGGGCCATCGGCGTCAACCTGAACGACATCCTGATCCAGCACCTCAAGAAGGCGTTCGGCCTCACCGACTTCCAGTCGTCGCTGATCCAGTCGGCATTCTTTGGTGGCTACTTCCTCGCGGCGCTGCCCGCGGGATGGTTGATGCAGCGATTGGGCTACAAGCGCGGAATCCTGATCGGCCTAATGGTTTGTGCCACGGGCACAATTCTGTTTATTCCTGCCGCATCGGCTCGAGTTTACGGATTCTTCCTCTTCGCCTTGTTCGTGATGGCTTGTGGACAATCGGTTCTGGAAGTCGCAGCCAATCCCTATGTCACCACGCTGGGACCCGCGGAAAGCTCGGAACGAAGGCTGAATCTCGCGCAATCCTTCAACGCCGCGGGCGCCGTTATGATCGCCTTAGTCGGCTCCAGATTCATTCTCTCGGGCATCGAGCACACGCCGGCGGAACTGGCAGCCATGAACCCAGCCCAGTTGTTGGCCTATCGCATCTCCGAGGCCAACATGGTGAAGACTCCGTATCTCGTCATCACCGGAGTCTTCTTATTCGTTGCGCTACTCATTTTCTTTACGAAACTACCCGAGATTCGCGAGACCAACGTCGAGGGTCTTCAGACTTCGGACGCAAAGCTTAGCGGCACTTTTGCCTTTCCTCATTTGATCAAGGGAGTAATCGCCCAGTTCTTCTATGTAGGCGCGCAAGTTGGCGTGGCGAGCTTCATTATCCGATTCAGTGAGTTCACCCTGCCCGGTACTCATGAAAAAGCGGCGGCGCACTATCTGCAAGCGCACCTGGCAGGCTTCATGATCGGTCGTTTCACGGGTTCAGCCATCATGCAAAAAGTCGCGGCACCCCGCTTGCTCAGCTTGTTTGCCGGCGGGTCGCTGCTCTGTCTTCTGATTGTCCTGTTTGTTTCCGGCACCGCGCCAGTCTGGGCGATCGTGTTGCTCGGGTTCTTCCACTCCATCATGTTCCCAACGATTTTCGCCCTGAGCTTGAAGGGCCTGGGCCCCTACACCAAGTTAGGGTCTTCCCTGCTGGTCATGTCCATCATCGGAGGCGCGGTCTGCCCCGCGATCATGGGCAGGATTTCCGATGCCTGGAATATTCAGCGCGCGTTCGTGGTCCCGCTCGTCTGTCATGCCTACGTGTTCTACTTCGCAATGTGGGGATACCGGCCCACCGCCGTCGCCAGCGCGGGAGCAACCTTACCCATTCCCGCCACCGAGGTCGAATGAAACGACGCTTCTGCCTGACCCTCGATCTGAAAGACGATCCCACGTTGATTGCCGAATACAAGCGCTATCACGAAAAGATTTGGCCGGAGATTACTCGCAGCATCAAAGACTCGGGCATCGACGACATGGAGATTTATCTGCTTGGCACGCGGATGTTCATGATCATGGAAGTGAACGATTCTTTCTCGTTCGAGGCCAAGACCAAGGCCGACCAACTCAACCCAAAAGTGCAAGAGTGGGAGGCGCTGATGAGTACGTTTCAAAAATCGTTACCCCAAGCCAAGCCCGGCCAGAAATGGCTCCTGATGGAACGAGTGTTCAAGCTGGAAGACTAAAGGAACTACGGCCGCTCCGGCCACGCATGCTTCGGATAGCGCCGCATCAATTCGCGCCGCACTTCTGGATAGAGCCTCTCCCAGAATCCCGCAAGATCGGTAGTCGTCTGCACCGCCCGCTGATTCGGAGCCAGCAGGTGGACCACCACCGGCGTTCGCTGCGGCCCAATCCGTGGCGTGTCGCGCATGCCGAAGAAATCCTGCAGACGCGATGCGATCCATGGCGGTTTGCCGCGTTCATAGTGAACCTTGGTCTGACGACCTTTTTGCAAGCGGAGAGTTGGCGGTGCAATCTCTTGGAACCGTCGCGCACCCATCTTCTGTTCAAGCACCGGGATGAGCTTCGCCGCGGCCTTCTTCAGCTCGGCAAAGCTTCTCAGTCCCAAAGATAATTCGCGCAGTGCCTGTGGAACATCCGGTGTCTCGAAACCAGCAAATTCAACGCGCGCCGTGAACTCATTCACAGCATCCATGTCGACGAAGCGCTCGACGCCGGCTTCCAGCGCCTTCTGAGCAAGCAGGTCGGCCGCGGCTTGCGCGTCCGGCACCGCACCTCGGGATTCCTGAATCACTAGTTCGTCATACAGCAAAGCACTCACTGCATCCACGCGCTCGGCCTCATGATTCCACGCCAGATTGGATTGCTCCTTCACGGAGTCGGGAAACAGATCGATCAGCCACTCTGGTTCGATGCGGGCCGTCATTCGAATGAGCGGCAGTGGTTTCTCTTTGCGATCTTCGGCATCTACCGCCACCATAAACTTGTAGCGCGGAGCCTCGCCCGCCAACTCCGCCGATGCACCCGTCGACATCATCACCTGATTCCCTGCTCGTAGTCGCGCGACACGATCCGGGAATCCCGCGAGTACGGACATCAGCAAGGCATCGTCATCATGAGTCTTCTTTCCTGAGATGCGCGCAATTCTGCGGAGGTGCGCGACCTGCTGCAAAACCCTGTGGTCCTGCTCCACGTCCATCGCCGCAAGGAGATCGTTCTGAGCGACACGTACGCCCGAACCGAGCAGAGCCACGGCAACGCACCCGTCTTCCCCCACACCACGCTCCATAGCCTCTTCAAGAATTCGCGACAGGCGCGGAGGCAGCGGATACCTCGCCAGCCGCTGCGCCATCTCTCCTCGGGCGCCCAGCCGATCCAGTAGCGCCTCAGCCCGCTCGACTGCTGCCGCAGTCGGAGCATCCAGTCACGCGACATCGTTGGGGTGTGCAATGTGCATCGCTCGCAGAGCGAGACAAAGCTGCGAGAGGTCGCTCCGCAGGATCTCCGGAGCGTCGTGATCCGGACGGCGCGAGTAATCCTCCTCGGTGTAAAGGCGAAGCACGCGGCCTGGCGCGGTCCGTCCGGCGCGCCCAGCTCTTTGCTTCGCCGAAGCCTTGCTGACTCGGCCCACGTGAAGTGTCGGCAGTCCGCTCCAGGCGGAATAGCTGGCGAAGCGCGCCAGCCCACTGTCGATGACCGCAGTTACGCCTTCCACCGTAACTGAGCTTTCCGCAACATTGGTGGCAAGAATGAGTTTCCTTTGAGACGCGGGAGCGAGCGCCCGGTCCTGCTCCTTGGGTGGCAGACTGCCGTGCAGAGGCAGCACCAGCAGTCCGGCTCGTCGCGCGATCGCGGCGCATATCCGTGCAGCACGATGAATCTCGACCGCCCCGGGCAGAAAAGCTAGAGTGTCACCCGAGTGCCCCATATCGATCAGCATCTCCACCGCTCCCCTAACCTGTGTTTCAAGCGGCTCCGGCGAGTACGGCAGATGTTTGATCGAGAGGTCAAACAACTTCCCTTCGGAACGGACGATGGGACAACCCTCCAGATATTGCGCGACGGGTTCGGCGTCGAGAGTCGCCGACATGACTACAATTCGCAGATCAGTCCGTGTCCGTTGCAAGCGTTTCAACAATGCCAGCGCGAAATCCCCTTCGAGGTGGCGCTCGTGGAATTCATCCAGCACCACGGCAGACACGCCCTGCAACGACGGATCAGAAAGCAGGCGCCGGGTGAGTATGCCTTCGGTGACAAATCGCAAGCGCGTGCGGGGGCCTACCGCTTCTTCAAACCGGACTTGGTATCCGACAGTCTCGCCGACCGGTTCGCCAAGTTCCCATGCGACTCGACGCGCTGCCAGTCGCGCAGCAATCCGGCGCGGTTCGAGTACAACCACTTCACCGCTCACAATTCCAAGCAGCGCAGGCGGCACTCGAGTGGTCTTCCCCGCCCCAGGAGCAGCCACGATCACAAGGTTAGAGCGCAGTCTTAAGGAATCAAGAATCTCCGGCAGAATGGCGTCCACCGGGAGAGCGGCTTTGCGGTTCGGCACTTCTCATCCAAGCATGGCGCTTCGCCTTGCGTCAATGGCGCCTTGCTCAACCTTCTGGGCTTTACTTTTTCGCCGCCGGTTCTTACCTTTATTTCTGATGCCCGTTTACTTCACCCCCGAACTCTTTCGGTTTCTCGCCCGCCTCAAGCGCAACAACAATCGCGACTGGTTCCTGGCCCACAAAGAAGAGTGGGAAACCACGGTGCGCCAGCCCGTCCTGCGTTTTATCACCGACTTCGCCGCGCCCTTGTCCGAAATTACTCCTCATCTCGTCGCCGATCCCCGCCCGTCGCGCGGCTCGATGTTTCGAATCTACCGCGACACGCGATTCTCCCATGACAAGCGTCCCTACAAAACACACGTCGCCATGCGGTTTTCCCATCGAGGCAAAGACGTTCACTCTCCCGGTTTCTACCTGCATCTTGAGCCCGGCGGCTGCTTCGCTGCCTGCGGGCTGTGGCATCCGGAGCCGACGACCCTGCTCAAAGTCCGGAATGCGATCGCTTCGCGCTCCAAGGAATGGCGTGCGGTCCGCAAACTTCTGAACTGGGATGATGCCAGCAAGCTCCGCCGTCCACCACGCGGCTTCCCCGCCGATCACGAATTCGTGGAAGACTTTAAGCTTCGCGATCTCGGCACGGCCGTAAACTTCAGCGATAAACAAGTATGCAGCCCCAGGTTCATGTCGACCTTTGTCGCTGCCTGCCGCACCATGTCCCCCATCGCTGCATTCCTCAGCGGCGCCGTCGGACTAAAGTTCTAGGCTTTTGAATCGGGGATGCAGCACGGAATGCTAAGCGGGAAGAAGTCCCTGGTAGATCGCCATTCCAACCACCGCATCCACGCCAATGGCATGCAACTCATCGATTTCCTCCTGCGCTCGAATGCCGCCCGCCGCTATCAGTTGCCTCTCCGTGGCGTCGCGCAGCGGACGGATCACATCCTGCGGAAACCCCTGCAACAAGCCCTCCGTGTCCACGTGCGTATAGAGAAACGCGCCGCACCACGGCTCAAGCGCCTGCACCATTTGAAGAGGACTGACCTCGGTCACCTTCCGCCATCCGTGAGTCGTCACTCTTCCGCCAATCGTGTCGAGCGCGAACACCAGCCGACTGGCGCCGATCGAACTAGCCATCTTTTCCGCAAAGTCGTGATCCAGGTTGCCCTCAGCGAACAGCGCCGATCCGAGAATGACCCTCTGCGCTCCCGCCGCCAGCGTCGCTTCAGCAGCCTCGACCGAGCGGATGCCGCCGCCAACCTGGCATGGCAATTGGCGCGCGAATTCCTTTACGAGTTCCACGTTGTCACCCGCTCCCATGGCGGCGTCAAGATCAATCAGCTGCACAAGCGGATACCTTGCAAAGCGATTCACCCACGCGTCAAAGTCATCGAACTCCAGAGCCTTCTTCCTGCCCTGAACCAGCTGAACAATCTTGCCGCCCATCAAATCGATCGAGGGGATCAACATGGCCACCTCACCGGCATTCCCTGGGCGCCGAGTTCTTGCTTGAGGTCCGCGAGCCGGCTGAATCCATAGTGAAAAATCGACGCCGCCAGTGCCGCATCGGCGTGCCCTTCGCGGAATACTTCGACGAAATGTCGTGCCCCGCCCGCGCCGCCTGACGCAATCACGGGAATCCGCACCGAGTCGGCCACGGCGCGTGTCAGCTCGCAATCAAAACCTGAGCCGGTGCCGTCACGGTTCATAGAAGTCAGCAGGATTTCGCCAGCACCGCGGGACTCCGCTTCACCGGCCCATGCAACCGCCTCGCGTCCTGCCGGTGCTCGCCCTCCATGCGTGAAGGCCTCCCAACGCGCCGCGCCCTCAATGCGCTTGGCATCGATGGCAACCACCACTGCCTGCGAGCCGAAACGCTCTGCGATCTTCGTGATCAACGCCGGATCGGCCAGCGCCGCGGAATTGATGCTGATCTTGTCCGCCCCCGCCGAAAAGACCGCCGCCGCATCTTCCAACGTACGAATGCCTCCGCCCACGGTGAAAGGAATAAACAGCTGGCGCGCGGCACGGCGCACAGTGTCGAGCAGCGTCGCCCGCCGTTCGTGCGCCGCTGAAATATCCAGAAGCACGATTTCGTCCGCTCCCGACGCGCTATGCGCCGCCGCCAGTTCGGCCGGATCGCCGGCATCGCGCAGGTTTTCAAACTGCACGCCCTTCACTACGCGGCCGCCGTCCACGTCCAGACAGGCGATTATTCGTTTCGTCAACATGTCAGATCGCACAGAAGTTACTCAATAACTTCAAACCCATCTCCGCGGATTTTTCCGGATGAAACTGCACTCCAAACAGATGATCACGTTCCACCGCCGCCGAAAATCGCCCCCCGTAGTCGCAACACGCCACCGTCGTCTCTGTGACTGGCGCACGAAAGGAATGCGTGAAATATACAAACGATCCAGACGGCACGCCGCGCAAGAGCCGCGAGGACGAGTCAACCTCGAGCTGGTTCCACCCCACATGCGGCGACTTGACGTTCGGAGGAAAGCGCTCGCATTCACCGTCGAACACGCCCCACCCCCGCGTCTCGGGTGCTTCCTGACTGCGCTCAAACATCCACTGCATACCGACGCAGATGCCCAGAAACGGCGTCCCGCCGCGAGAAGCATCCGCAATGGCGGCCTGCAAACCCGTTCGCCCAATCGCCGCCGTCGAAGCAAAGTGACCCACACCAGGTAAAACGATTTTCGTAGCTCGTGCCACCTGCGCCGGGTCTGAGGTAATGGCGCACTCTTGCCCCAACCAGTCCAGCGCCTTCTTCACCGAAACCAGATTCCCCGCGCCGTAATCCACGATGGCGATCATCACAACACTCCCTTGGTGCTTGGAAGCAGTCGTGCCATGCGGCGGTCGCGCCAGCAGGCCGCGCGCAGCGCCCTTGCAAACGCTTTGAAGAGCGCCTCAATCTTGTGGTGGCTCGATCGCCCGTACAGCACCCGCACATGAACATTGGCCTTCGCGCCCCGGGCAAAGCCCTCAAAGAAATCGGGCACGAGTTCCGCCTGCAGGTCACCCACAAGCCGCGTCCTTACCTTGGTGTTCACCACGGCGGCGGTGCGTCCGCAAAAATCAACAGCAGCCATGCCCATGGTTTCGTCCATCGGCATTAGAAAATATCCGGCTCGCAGAATGCCGCGCTTGCTGCCCAGGGCCTTATCAAACGCTTGCCCGAGCACGATCCCAACGTCCTCCACCGTGTGATGCTGGTCTACGTCGAGGTCGCCGCGGGCCTTGAGTTTCAGATCGAAGCCCCCGTGATGCGCAAACAGTTCCAGCATGTGATCGAAGAAGCGAATGCCAGTCGACACCTGGTAGCGTCCGCGCCCCTCAAGTGTGAGTGAAATCTGAATCTGGGTCTCTTTGCTGACGCGTTTGATGCTTCCTCTTCTCATGGTCGCGACGCTCCTTGCACAAGATCAAGCTCTATCAACGTTTCCTGCAGCGCGATAAGCAATCGATCGGCATGCGCGCGCGGACCGAGCGTGATGCGCACGCATCCCTCACAAGCGTGATCGCCCGAGCGGTCGCGAACCAGAACGCCGCGCCCGCGCATCTGTTCCACGAACGACGACGACGCACCGACCCGTGCTAGAACGAAGTTCGCCTGGCTCTGCCAGAATTGAATTCCACTGGCCTCGAGTGCTCGCTCCAGCCGCGCGCGCGATTCGCGAACCTCGTTGACATATCCTTGGATATAACTCTGATCGCGGAGCGCCTCCGGTAAACAAGCCAGCGCCACCGAATTTACGTTGTATGGCGAACTGACCCGCCGCAGCGCACGCATTTGTTCAGCATCGCCAATCAGCGCGCCAATGCGCAGCCCCGCCAGCCCGTATGCTTTGGAAAAAGTACGCGCCACGAACAGATTTGGGAACTGGTTGCTCACACCCAGCATGCTCTGCCCATAGAATTCAAAGTACGCTTCGTCCACCAGCACCGCCGCGTCCGGCGCCGAACGTGAGATCCGCCGCAGGTCTTCCGCCGGCGCGACCCTCCCCGTGGGATTGTTCGGGTTGGCGATGGCGATCAGTCGCGTCCGCGGCGTAATTCGGTTGCAGACGTCATCGGTAGGAAACTTGAAATCCTTGCCCGCTGGAACGCTGATGACCTGCGCCCCCGCAGCCATGGCATAAATTCGGTACATCGAATAAGTCGGGACAACGATCAACGCTTCGTCCCCCGGTTCAAGGTAAGTCTCACAGAGCAAATGAATCGCTTCGTCCACCCCATTCGTCAACAACAGTTCCGGCGCCGGGATTCCCAACATGTCAGCCACTGCCGCCTCGACAGGCTCGCGTTCGGGATACTTTGCGAGTTGTTCCGGACCCAAACGCCGCATACACTCGAGCACTCGTGGTGAACACCCAACTGTGTTTTCGTTGAAATCCAAACGCAGCCCGTCGCGCCCTGCCAGAGGAGGGCGGTACGAGGGCAGCGTGCGTACATCTTCCCGCGGACTAAGCATGTTCGCGCCTCACGCGGACAGATTCAGCATGCGCCTTCAGCCCTTCCGCCTTCGCAAGACATTCGACTGCGGGTGCGATTCTCTCTAGTCCCCTGGCCGAGAGCTGCTGCACCGTAATCACTTTCACAAAATCCGCCACACTCAATCCTCCGCGGAATCGCGCCTGCCCCGAGGTCGGTAGCACATGGTTCGGCCCGGAGGCGTAGTCACCCGCAGCCTGCGCCGAATAGTCTCCGACGAAGATCGAGCCCGCATTCTGGATGAACGGCAAGTCCTGTTCAGAGACGGTGATATGTTCAGGCGCAAGCCAATTAGCCCACTCCCGCGCCTGTTCGGGGGACGCGGCGATGAGTACCGCGCCGCGCGCTCGCAAAGATTTCTGAGCGATCGGGTTTCCTTTCGCGAGCTGCGCCACACTCGCTCTCACGGAACGCGCCAAGCTACGGGACGTTGTGATAAACACAGCGAGCGTTTGCGGATCATGCTCCGCCTGCGCGACCAGATCAGCGGCAATGAATTCCGGAACTCCCGAGTCACTCAGGATGACCGCTTCCGTGGGCCCCGCCAGAAAATCAATCGCGCAGTCGAACGAGACCAGCTTCTTCGCGACGGTAACGTACGCATTTCCGGGCCCCACAATTTTGTCCACTCGCGGAACGCCACCAGTTCCATAGGCCAACGCCGCGATGGTCTGGGCCCCACCCACGCGGTAAAACTCCCGCACTCCCAGCATCGTGGCTCCAGCCAGAACCTCCGCCGAGGGCCGGGGCGACACCACGCGGATGTTCTTCACGCCCGCGACCTGCGCGGGAATCACCGTCATAAGCAACGTAGAAACCAGCGGATAGCGCCCGCCCGGCACATAACAGCCCACCGACTCCAGCGGACGCACCAGTTGTCCGACCGAGATTCCTCCACGAGTTTGTGTCCATGTCTCAGGCTTCTGCCACTCGCAGAACTGCCGAATGTTCCGCGCAGCCTGGCGAAGAGACTTGCGTAACGGCGGCGGAATCGTTCGCCACCCCGCTGCCATTTCCTCCTCAGATACTCGCAACGGCTGTTTCGGAGCCAGCCCATCCCACTCCTCCGCATACCGCCGGAGCGATCGCTCCCCGCCACGACGGACTCCGTTGACGATCCGCCGCACTCGCGGCTCGATCTCGCCGAACTGCGTGCCTCGCACGGCGAGACGCTCCACCATTGCCTCGGCCGCTCGGCCTGAGACGATTCGCATCACAGCACCACCTTGTTCAGCGGATACTCCACGATGCCCTGCGCCCGCGCCTCTTTGAGCCGCGGAATGACGTCCCACGCCGCCCCCTCGTCGATGACCGTATTCACCGCGAGCCAATCTTCGTCGCTTAGATGAGAAATCGTCGGCTTCTGCAGCGCAGGCAGCACCGCCAGCACCGCAGCCAGGTTTTCCTTGCGCACATTCAGCATCAAGCCCACGCGGTCCTGCGCCTCCATCGCCCCCTGAAGCATCAGCGCCAGATTGTCGATCTTGCGCCGTTTCTCGCGATCCGCATACGAACCTTTATTTGCGATCAGCTGCGTGTTCGACTCCAGCACCGTCTCCAGGACGCGAAGTCGGTTAGCTTTGAGCGAACTCCCAGTCTCGGTCACTTCCACGATCGCATCTGCCAACATCGGCGGTTTGACTTCCGTCGCCCCCCAGGAAAACTCCACCCGCACCGCGACGCCTTTCTTCTCGAAGTAGTCGCGCGTAACTTTTACAAGTTCGGTGGCCACGATCTTTCCCGAGAGTTCCTCCGCCCTCTGCACGGGAGAATCTTCCGGCACCGCCAGCACCCATCGCACTTTGCCCCGGCTGCGCTTGGCGTAAATCAGGTCACTCACGGTGACAACTTCCAGCCCGCTCTCGATCACCCAGTCGAGCCCAGTCAGTCCCCCGTCAATCGCGCCGTGCTCCACATATCGAGCCATCTCCTGGGCGCGGATCAGCATGCAATCGATCTCGGGATCGGCAGTGCTCGCAAAATACGACCGCCCGTTCGTGTATGCCGGAAGCCCGGCGCGAGCGAATAGCTGTAAGGTTGCTTCCTGCAAGCTGCCCTTGGGGATTCCGATGCGCAGCTTCATCGCGCCTCCTTCGGTTGGGCCTGTAGAGGGATGGCTTCCGTGAAACATGACCGAGTTCCGCGGTGGCACACCACCCCCGCCCCTTCCACCTCAACACGCAGCAGCAACGTGTCGTGATCACAGTCCGTGTACGCCGACACGATCTTCAGCCGGTTTCCCGAACTCTCGCCCTTCATCCACAGCTGCTGCCGCGTCCGACTGAAGAACGTCACATACCCTTTCTCCAGCGTCCGCTCCAGGGCCTGACGATTCATAAAGCCCACCATCAGCACTTCCCCGTCGGAGAAGTCCTGTACGACGGCAGGAAGCAGTCCGCCCATCTTCTCAAAATCGAAATCAGATTCAGTATTCATATTCCTACTTCCTCTCGGAGAAACAAAAAGCCCGCTGCGCGTTATCGCGTCAGCGGGCCGAAACTCCTGAAAAGTGCTGGTAACTCTATGGATGCAATCTCAGGTGCACATCGCCGCCGTCGCGCTATGCGCGTGATGGTGATGGCGATGGTGGACATGAAACAACATGTGATTCACAGGGTACGGGAGCCCGGCACGGCGGTCAAACCTGTTTTTTGGATGCCGGCCATCTGGATTTTGCATGCTACCTGGAATGCCGCAAACTAGTGCTGCTACGATGATCCCGGCGAACCCACCTTAATCTCTGCTGCCTTCCCGTCGCGATAGACCACCACCACCGGCTTCCCCCCGTTCGGATAGCGGACCGTCTTTTCGTCCGAACCGCCCGCGTCCGGCACTCCCATACCTATCGCGAAGTCGGCCTGCATCTCGTTCATTCCCGGCTTAATTTCGTGCCGTTCCACCGCCTGCCACACATCCGCCGGCCAGTGTTTGTACAACTCATGCGGATCTTCCACGAAAAACATCTCGTCGGAATAAATCTTGTATTGCTCGTCCGCCTCATACCCGATCGGCACCGCGTACGCCTTTCCTTCGTTTTGAAACACCGCCATTACCTGGCGCCGCTCTCCCTTCCCCGCGGGCATCGCCGTAACCACATCCTTGATCTCCAGCTTCTCGATCGGCAACAGCAGACCCGCGTCATGCGCGAAGTCAACCTGCTTGTGTGCCATGTCGTACCTGTAATAGGTATAGCGGTATCCCTCTTTCACCCATACCGGTTGCTGGGTAAGCTGCATGGCACTCTTCAGATCGTAGGGATAAAGCTTCTTCGGATTCACGTAGTAGTCAGGGTTGGAATAACCTACGTTCGCCGCCCGCTTCTGCTTCTCGGCTGCGGCCTGATCTTCATGGCGCTCGTACAAAATGTAACCTGCGCGCAAAGTCGCGACCACCATCGCCAGCAGAAGTGCCAGTCGTATCTTTTGCTTCGCCTCTGGACTCATCATGGCAAGACTCTATCAACTTTTCGGCTGCAGGAACCGGGCGCGCTTCGGGCCGCAGCTATAAGGTAAACTGGAAGCCGAGGTAATGTCCGCAATGACCGTCATCACGGAACAAGATGTCCTCAGCGCGCTGAAGAGTTGCTACGATCCCGAGATTCCGGTCAACATCGTCGACCTCGGCCTGATTTATAAGGTGAGCTTCGCCCCCGCGCCCGCCCAGAACCCTGAGGAAGCGAAGCAGGATGTAAGCGTCGAAATGACCCTGACCGCACAAGGCTGCCCCGAACACGTCAACATCAGCGCGCAGGTCAAATCGCGCGTCGAGCAGTTGCCCGGCGTCGGAGACTGCACCGTGAATGTGGTTTGGACACCACCGTGGACCCCCGAGCGCCTCAGCCCCGACGCCAAAAAGCAACTCGGCATCGAGTGAGACGGCGTTTTCTGACTGTGACCCCAATCTAAATCGGCAAAAAGCCTTTGGCCGTGAGCTTGAGGCCCGTTTATGCGCCAAACTCCTCCCACGACTCCACCGCGCTCCGCCCTGCCGCCTCGGTAATCCGCTTGCCGGCTTGCCCGGCCATTTCCATGACGCGCATGCCGCGCTCGAAATATTCCGGCAGCGACCGTCGCACTTCCTCAAACCTCTCCGGATACTCTGCCGCCAGCACCGCCAAGCCAACGCCAGTCGCCAACACGCCCGCCGCATACCTCTTCTTCATAAACAAAATCGCCGCCGACCCGATCGCACCGAGCACCACCGCTTTCTTCCACCCGTCCATGGCTTCCCCCAAAAATAGTCTAGCCTAATCGAGATTGTATCTCCTGGCGGCGCCCCTACAGCGCACCAAACCCCACACTCCCCACCGCCTTTCCTTCCTTTATACTTCGTCCGTTGTTGGAGGCCCCATGTTCGCTTCGCAAATTCGCCCGACCGCATTCCTCCTCATCGTCGCCTTGGCTACTACGATGTCAGCCCAGAGCAAGCCCCGCGCGCGCGATCTGGGCGTCCCCTTCGACGGCACTCCCGGTCTCAACAACGCCATCACTGATGTCAAGGGAGTCGAGGTCGGCCACACCACGCTGATCTCCGGTGAAGGCAAACTTGAAGTTGGCAAAGGTCCCGTGCGCACTGGCGTCACAGCCATTCATCCTCGCGGCAAAGCCAGCAACGACGCCGTCTTCGCGGCCTGGTTCACCCTCAACGGCAACGGCGAAATGACCGGCACCACCTGGGTCGACGACTCTGGATTTCTGAACGGCCCTGTGATGATAACCAACACCCACAGCGTCGGCGTCGTCCGCGACGCCGTCATCGCCTGGAAAGTGAAACACGGTACACCCGACATGGAAGGCTACTGGTGGTCGCTCCCGGTCGTCGCCGAGACTTGGGATGGCTATCTCAATGACATCAACGGATTCCACGTCAAGCCCGAAGACGCCTTTCACGCCCTCGACTCGGCGCACACCGGCCCCGTGGAAGAAGGCAATGTCGGCGGCGGCACAGGCATGATCTGCAACGAATTCAAAGGCGGCATCGGGACCAGTTCGCGCGTCCTTGACCAGAAAGCCGGAGGCTACACTATCGGCGTCCTCGTGCAATGCAACTACGGATCGCGCGAACAGCTGCGCATCGCCGGCATCAACGTCGGCCGGGAAATTCCCGAGCACACTGTCTGGCAGAAAGATGTCGGCTCCATCATCGTTGTCCTCGCCACCGACGCTCCGCTCATCCCGACCCAACTCAAGCGCATTGCC
>Ga0207088_1029_pt1 | contig 34725 bp, 29 predicted proteins | sample Alteio_BWMinHeat_52_FD_153564 | JGI IMG/M metagenome (GOLD analysis project Ga0207088, IMG submission 153564) | Enriched cells from forest soil in Barre Woods Harvard Forest LTER site, Petersham, Massachusetts, United States -... | ecosystem: Environmental > Terrestrial > Soil > Temperate forest >... | reverse complement strand
CGCAAGGCATCCAGGTGACCCGCCGCACCGTAGCCAAATACCGCGAAGACATGCGCATTCCCAGCACGCACCAACGAAGGGTAAAGAAATAGCGTCATCGGCCGTCGGTCGTTAGTCGTTGGCAGAAGCCGGCTACTGACGAGACGCCGAGCCAACGACTAGCGACCAACGACTAACGACCAACGACTAACGACTAAAAACGGTGCCCGATTTATCCGATCATTAAGACTATGAGGGGGCGCTCATGAACGTGGAATACACTGGCAGACAATACGTAGTCACTTCCACCATCCGCAAAGAAGTAGAAACCGGCCTCACAAAAATCCGCAAAATCCTGGGCGACCGCTTTGACGCCAATGTCATCCTCGCCGTCGAGAAACACCGCCACAAAGCCGAAATCACCATCAGTCCGCGCAATGGCCCGCTGGTCGGCCTGGCTCAAGCCAAAGACATGACCATCGCCGTCAACGAAGCCCTCGACCATCTTGAAAAACAGGCGGTCAAATATAAAACGCGCTGGATGTCGAAGAAACGCTCGGCGCGCAAGACCGAAGAAGTCAAGAAGTGGAACGGCCACTCCGTGTCGACGGATGAAACCAGCGTGCAGCCCGTCATTGGCGCGTCCGAAAAGACCGCGGTCCCGGTCATGGTCCACAAGTATCCTGCCGTGGCGAAAACCACCGAGGTCCACCTGGTCCGCTCCGACGAAGCCGTCGCCATGCGTCCCATGACGCTCGAAGAAGCCATCAAAGAAGCCCACTTCAAAGACCGCGACGTCTTCGTCTTCCGCGACCCCAAAGGCAAACTGATGATCCTGCACCGCACCCGCGACGGCAAAATGGAACTGATCGAAGCCCCGTAGAAGCGCGAAAACTCTTGTGGGGACGGGCGACCTCGCCCGTCCTTTTCGACTAGCCGGAGTGCGCACCGTCCGGATCACCACGATTCAGAAATGAGCTATTCGTTAGCTCGGCGATTCTCTTGGACGCTTTGACAATGGCCACCGCAGAGGCCTAGCATCGTAACTGAGCAAGCAACGTCCTCTTACTCCTTCAGGTTCTCTGAACTAAGTCAGCCCATCTGAAGTTGCTCCCTCTTAGCGTCCTTCCGAAAGCTCAAACAAGCCGAAAACCTAGGAGTCCGCATGCGAAAGCAATGGCGATTCGCGCAAGTGCTCGTAGTGGCGGTCCAACTGGCTAGCGTAGCTGTCGCACAGCAAGTTCTAACGGAATCGGGCGCGATATCCGGCGTACGCGAAAGTGGAACCAGCGTCTACAAAGGCGTGCCCTTCGCCGCGCCCCCGGTCGGCGACTTACGTTGGCGGCCGCCCGTAGGCGTCGCACCCTGGACCGGCACCCGCAAAGCGGACGCGTTTGCTCCGGCCTGCACGCAAGTCGGTGTGTCCATGCCCGGCGAGACTCCTCCGGCAATCAGTGAGGACTGTCTCTACCTCAACATCTGGACGCCCGCAACTGCCAAGCCCGCGTCCCAGCACCTGCCGGTTATCGTCTGGATCTACGGCGGCGGTTACAACAACGGGTCGGCCTCGATGCCCCTGTACTGGGGTGACCAGTTGGCCCGCAAAGGAGTGATCGTCGTCACCATCGCGTATCGACTCGGTCCACTGGGTTTTCTTGCGCACCCGGATCTGACGCGGGAGTCCGCCCACAAATCGTCGGGGAACTACGGCTTGATGGACCAGATTGCTGCGCTGGAATGGATTCAGAGAAACATCACGAATTTTGGTGGCGACCCGAAAAACGTAACCATCGCCGGCCAATCCGCCGGAGCCATGTGCGTGAGCATGCTGATGGCCTCGCCACAGGCGAAAGGCTTGTTCCAACGTGCCATTGGAGAGAGCGGCGGCCTGTTTGAGCCGCTCCAACTCGCGCCAAAGTATCTGCTGGCCAATGCGGAACACGACGGGGAGAAATATGCCGCCTCGCTGGGCGCGGCATCGTTGAAGGACCTGCGAAAGCTACCGGCAGCAGCCCTGTTCGGTGGCAGCGCCGGTGATGTGAGCCATCCCGTGATCGACCCCTACGTGCTTCCCGTCGCGCCGTATGAAGCGTTCGCCTCAGGCCAGCAGAGCGATGTTCCGCTGCTCATCGGCTCGAATTCCGAGGAGGCGAGTTCGTTGGTAGACGTCAGCCACATCAAAGCCTCCACGTTCGACAGCGATCTCGAACACAGTTGGGGACCGCTGCCAGCTCCTCTGGTCGCAGCTTATCCCCACGCCACCGACCAAGATGCGCGCCAGGCGCGGCTCGACCTGGAGCGCGACCTCCGTTTTGGTTGGGACATGTGGGCATGGGCGAGGTTGCAAGCCGAAACCGGAAAGAGTGCTGTCTATTACTACTCGTTTCGGCAGCGGCCACCGTTCCCAGCCGGATCCGTCTACGACGGATGGGGCGCAAGCCACTACGCTGAACTGTGGTATGTCTTCGACCATCTTGATCAGTCGCCCTGGCACTGGACCCCGGCAGATCGAAAAGTGGCTGCGGAAATATCCAGCTACTGGGTTAACTTCGCGAGAACGGGCAATCCGAACGGCGCAAGTCTTCCGACGTGGCCGGCATTCACTAACGCTGATGGCAAGGTCCTGTATCTCGGCGACCCGATCACCGTGGGTGGCGTCGTAAATATCAAAAGCCTGAGCGTCTTCGACGCTGTCTACACCAGCGTACGCGGCACCGCGTTTGGCACAAAGTAGCGAGCATCCTATTGATACGTTTGAATAGCGGCATTCCCGTGCTAGAATTTCGCCGCCGGGAGACTCCGCTATGATGACTCGCTTCCTCCAAACTTCTTTCGTCGTTACGTTGCTGGCGCTGTCCGTCGCTTTAGGCACGCCCCAGTTCGTCCACGCGCAAAGCACTTCGCCCGCTGCCAAGCTCTCCGTGCACTGGGAGGAGCTCACCGCCTCCGACTTCCGCGAAGGCATTCACCGCTCCCAGGGCACCTGCCTGCTCCCCTTCGGCATCCTGGAGAAGCACGGCCCGCACTTGCCGCTCGGCACCGATCTCCTCGACGTGCGCTACGCCGCGCTGCACGCCGCCGAGCAAGAGTACGCCGTCGTCTTCCCCGAATACTATTTCGGCCAAATCGCAGAGGCGAAGCACGAGCCCGGCACCATGGCCTACAGCCGCAATTTGCAACTCGCCCTGCTGCAGGAAACCACCGACGAGATGGCCCGCAACGGCTGCAAGAAAATCCTGATCGTCAACGGCCACGGCGGCAACGACAGCCTGCTCCCCTTCTTCGCGCAAAGCCAACTCGACAAGCCCCACGACTATGTGGTCTACGTCTTCGACGAACGCACGCCGCAGCACGGCGGTCCGGCAAGAAAGACGACCATCGACATGCACGCCGGCGAAAGCGAGACCTCCAAGATGATGATCTCCCGTCCCGACACCGTGCACCTCGACCGCGCCACCAACGAATCCGGCGCAGACCAGGCCCGCCAGAAGATTCCCGGCGACGTCTACACCGGCATCTGGTGGTACACGCGTTTCCCCAACCACTATTCCGGCGACGGCTCGGTAGCAACCAAAGAGCTTGGCGAATATCAAATGAAGTGGTGGATTGATTCCGTGGTGAAGGCGATCCGCGCCATGAAAGCCGACGACGTCAGCCTCAAACTGCAAAACGAATTCTACGAAAAGAGCACGCACCCGCTCGACACGCAACCGTGAGCCATTCGACCTGCGCGCATTCACAATCGCTGGTCGCAGACGAAAACGGTGCCGTCGGTTTTGTCGCGAAACACGCGATACCGATCGTCGCTCTTGGGAATCCATGCCTGGTAGTTGGTCAGGGGTTCGGTCAAGAACCACTGCGGTCTATCTCCACAAGAGGAAACCATTGCCTCGTCAGGACTTTCAGGCGTCATCAGCTTTGCATCCGTTAGTCTTTCGACAAATCGGAGCGGCGGTCGAAGCGCAATGAAGTATCGATACTCCGTGCTCCAATGACTGGACTTCCAGTAATAGCTGTGAACCACGGTTACATCCTGAGGTTTGTCGAAGTCAAATACCCGTTTGAAATTGCGATCATCGTCGACCCAGGTACCACCGCAGCCAGCCGCAATCCACAGCGTAAGGCACGAAACGACCAGCAGCACCTTCCTGACTCGCACGCCGCCCTCCACTACGAACTCCCGATCAGCACTCCGGTAATGAACACCAGCACGCCGCCCAGCCCAACCTGCAGCGCCGCGGTCACCCAAGGCGTATCCATGTAGCGCTTGCGTACCCAGGTGATCACGCCGAGTTCGGCGAGCACTACAATTCCGGCCGCCCACAGCGCCGCGCGGAAGTCGCGCAGCAAAAACGGCAGCGTGTGCCCGATGCCCCCCAACGCAGTCATTGCCCCGCAGATCAAGCCTCGCACCCACGGATGGCCGCGCCCGGTCAAACTGCCGTCGTCCGAGAGCGCCTCGGCGAATCCCATGCTGATGCCCGCACCCGCCGAAGCTGCCAAGCCCACTAGAAATGCCTCATGACTATTCTTCGTTGCAAAGGCGGCAGCGAAGACCGGCGCCAGCGTCGACACCGACCCATCCATCAGCCCCGCCAGCCCAGGCTGCACAATCTGCAGAACGAACAGCCGCCGTTGCGCCACCTCTTCGTCCGCTTTCACATTGTCCGGCAACTTCTGCTTGTCGAGTTCCTGGGCGCGTTCCTCGTGTTCGCGCTCTTCCCGGGCCAGATCATCCAGCAGCTGACGGATGCTCGCGTCCTGCGTGCGGCCCGCGGCCTTCTCATAGAAACGCCGCGTCTCCACCTCCATCGTCGACGCCTCTTTTCGCACCGCCTCAATCCGCAAGGGTCGAACCAGCCACAACGCCGGCCGATCGACGAACCCGCGCACATCCTGCCTCCGAATCAGCGGAATGTGCTCGCCGAATTTCTTCTGGAACAGTTCGAGCAGGCGGCGCCGGTGTCCGGATTCTTCTTCCCGCATCCCGTCAAACATCGAGGCCGTCGCGGGATAATCCTGCCGCAGGCCCTCGGCAAAGTCGGCATACACCCGCTCGTCTTCTTCTTCCAAAGCGATGGCTAGGGCCAGCACTTCGCGTTCCGTGAGATCTTCGAACTTTTTCATGTCGCCATAGCTTACCTGCCACTGCGGTCTCGACACAATCTGCATTTCCGATTTCTGCGGAGAATGCCATTACGCGCGGGAACGGAACCCCGAGTCGCCCGGCATCTCAGCCGGCAATCAGGAACGTAAAGCCAAGGGTTGCGCCCGGATGCTACTATCCAGTTCATGAAGCCCCGCCGGCCCTCCAGCCAGAAGCCGAACCAATCGAAGCGCGGAGGAAAGAAACCGTCCCGCACTCCGCTCCACTCGCCGGAGCTGGTCATCATCACCGGCATGAGCGGTTCGGGGAAGGCCTCGGTGTTGAAAGCCTTCGAGGATCTGGGCTACTACTGCGTCGATAATCTTCCGGTCCAGCTCATTCCGCAATTTGCCGACCTGGCCGTGCAGTCGAGTGAGATTCGCCGCACCGCCCTGGTCGTGGATGTGCGCGAAGGCTCCACCCTGGAAGACCTGCCAAAGATCCTGAAGTCGGTCGCCCGCATGATTCCGACCAAGGTGGTCTTCCTCGAAGCCTCCGACTCGGTGCTTGTGCGACGTTTCAGCGAGACCCGCAGGCCGCATCCCCTCGGCACAGACTCCCCGGTAAAGTCCGCGCTCAAGACGGAACGCCGCCACCTGGGCGCCATTCGCGCGCTCGCCGACTTTGTCATCGACACTTCGAAGTTCAACGTTCACGAACTTCGCGCTCACATCACCGAACGTTTTCAGGAGCAATCTTCGGAAAAAAGCATTCTCGTGTCCTGCGTCAGCTTCGGATTCCGCCAGGGCGTTCCCGAAGACGCCGATCTGCTGTTCGACGTGCGCTTCCTTCCCAACCCACATTTTGTCCCCGAGTTTCGGCCGCTGACGGGACGCGACCGGCGCGTCGCGAAATACATCCGCTCTTTTCCGCAAACCCAGGAGTTCATCTCGCGCATCTCCGACCTTCTCGTCTACCTGCTGCCGCATTACATTCACGAAGGCAAGAGCTATCTGACCATCGCGTTCGGTTGCACCGGCGGACAGCACCGTTCCGTGATGATCGCCGAGGAAGTAGGCAAGCACCTTCGCCGCGCTGGATACCGCGTGAAAGTCGCGCACCGCGACATCCCCAAGTGATGCCCACTCCCAAGCCGATCCCGCTCTGCCCGCTTCGTCTTCGTTCAACTGAAACGGTGTTCCGCCCGCGCGCGACTCAAGTAGAATAGGGCCTTGCACCTCGTGCCCATTCGACCGGCAGCAAGTGCTTGCGGCCTACCCCGCGCGGGAGTCCCATGCGGCAACTGATGCGCCTCGTGCGTTACGTGCTCCCCTTCCTCGTGCAACTTGTCCCCGGGGTGGTGCTGCTCGCAGCGGTCGGGTTTCTCGAGGCGTTTCGCCTTGTCCTGCTGAAGCCCATCCTGGATCGCGTGCTGCAACCAGCGTCGGGTTCAGAAAACATCGTTCTCTTTACCCTTCCAAACACCGGCCACCCCATCTACCTGCAACGTTTTGTTCCGTCCCATCTTCATAACGCATGGAACATCGTCGCCTATGCGCTGGTTGCTTCCACTGTGCTGAAGGGAGCCTTTGACTACGCCGGCACCTACCTGGTGAACCATGCCGGTTACGGAATGATCACCAACCTCCGCAACGACCTCTATAACTCGGTTTTGCGGCGCTCGGTGGCGTTCTTCCAAAAGCACACGACCGGCACTCTGATCTCAACCATCATCAACGACATTGAGCGTGTGCAGTTCGCCATGTCGAGCGTGCTGGCTGAGTTCCTGCAGCAGTTCTTCACTTTCATCTTTACGGCGATCGTGGTCGTGATTCTTGGCCGGCAACTGGCATGGGTGCTGCTGCTGTTTGTGCCCTTCATCGTTTATTCCGCGGTGCGCATCGGCCGGCGGGTTCGGTCGACGACCCGGCGCGGGCAAGACCAGTTGGCCGACGTGCAGAATATTCTGCACGAGACCATCACTGGCAACCGCATCGTCAAAGCCTTCGGCATGGAGTCCTGGGAAGTGGCTCGATTCCGCAAAGCCGCGCAGCGACTTTTCCGCGCCAACCTGCGTTCGGTCGCCGCCGCTGCCATCAGTTCCCCTCTTATGGATACGTTTGGGGCCATCGCGATTGCGCTGCTGCTGCTTTTAGGTCGCAGCCGTATCGTTCTCGGTGAATTTACGTTAGGCGCTTTCGTTACATTTGTAGCCGCTGTCCTCGCTCTCTACAATCCTGTCCGCAAGTTTGCCGTTTTCAATAACAGTTTTCAGCAGGCTCTGGGCGCATCCTCGCAACTGTTCAAGTTCATGGACGCCGAGGATGCCGTCCTCGAGAAGCCCGGCGCCAAGGCGCTTCCGCGGTTTTCGCAGAGCATTCAATTCGAAGGTGTCAGTTTTTCGTACCAGGCGGATGGCGACGACTCCCGCGAGATCCTGCACGATATCGAACTCGAAGTCCGACGGGGCGAAATTCTCGCGGTCGTCGGCTCCAGCGGCGCGGGCAAGAGCACCCTCGTTCACCTGATCCCTCGCTTCTTCGACGTCACCAGTGGCCGCATCCTCATCGACGGCCATGACGTGCGCGACCTGACGCTCGCCTCCTTGCGCGCGCAGGTTGGCATCGTCACCCAGGAGACGGTCCTGTTCAACGACACCGTCCGCAACAACATCGCCTACGGCCAGCCCCACGTTCCTCAGAAGGAAGTCGAGGTCGCAGCCCGCGCCGCGCTGGCGCACGATTTCATTGCTGCCCTTCCGGCAGGTTACGATACTGTGATTGGAGAGCGCGGCGTGCGGCTTTCCGGAGGCGAACGCCAGCGTCTGGCAATTGCACGGGCCTTGCTGAAGAATGCGCCAGTACTGATTCTGGATGAGGCCACTTCCGCGCTCGACAGCGAATCCGAATCCCTGGTGCAAGCCGCCTTGCACAATTTGATGAGCGGCCGCACCGTCTTCGTAATCGCTCACCGCCTTTCGACGGTGCGCCGTGCGGATCGCATCGTGGTGATTGAAAACGGCACCATCGCCGACATCGGCCGTCACGAAGAATTGATGACCAAGTTAGGTACGTATCGGCGCCTCTACGAATTGCAATTCGCCAACGCAGATGCGCCCAAAGTTGTAGCGGAGACTTGAGAACACACGGCCCCTATGCCCATACGCTCGATGACAGGTTTTGCGCAAGTGAGAGGTGAAATCCGTCGCCCGGACGGCGGAAGCGCCGCCCTTCCCGCCGCCTCGGCCACATCCAATGGTCGGCTGGCTTTTTCCCTGTCGCTGAAGTCGGTCAACCATCGTTTTCTGGATCTACACTTCCGCCTTCCCTCCGGAACCGATTCCCTCGAGATGCAACTCCGCCGCTTGCTGAAAGAAAAGATGGGACGCGGCCACGTCGAGATTTCTCTGAGCCTGGAGCGCACCAGCAATGAGACGTTCTCGCTCAACCGCGAGATTGTCGGTGGTTACATCGCTGCCTTCCGAGCCGCTGCCGCGGAGTTTTCTCTGGCCGTCGAGCCCGACCTCAATGCCGTGCTGCGAATTCCGGGCGCGCTCGACTCCGCCAACGACAGCGCCGACGGCGAGATCGAAGCCGCCGTTATGGCGAGAGTCGGCGAGGCCCTCGACCGCCTGAATCAGATGCGCGAAGAAGAAGGCCGCGGCATCGTCCGCGAATTGCGCGACCGCATGGCTCACCTGATGGAGGCGGGCAAGAGCGTGCAGCAGCATCGCCGCGCTGTACTCCAAAGCTACAGCGAGAGACTGCAGTCCCGCCTTCAGGAACTTCTGGGCGCCACCGTGGACAAGGAACGAGTTCTGCAGGAGGCGGCTCTGCTGGTCGACCGCAGCGACATTCAGGAAGAGATCGTCCGCCTCGAGAATCACGTGCAGCATTTTCTGGGATTGCTCGAAGCCGGCGGCGAGATCGGAAAGAAACTGGACTTCCTACTGCAGGAAATGAACCGCGAGGCCAACACCCTGCTCTCGAAGACATCCGGTCTGGCGGGCGAAGCGCTGAAGATTACGGAGGCCGGCTTGGCGATGAAGGCGGAAATCGAAAAGTCGCGCGAGCAGGTTCAAAACCTGGAATGAGCTCAACCTTTAGGCCCATCGTCTACATCATCTCGGCGCCGTCCGGCTCGGGCAAATCAACCTTGGTCAACGAGCTGCTGAAACTGGTTCCAGATCTCGATTTTTCCATCTCCTACACCACGCGGGCTCCCCGCGGCAGCGAGCAAAACGGCAAGGAATACCATTTCGTTTCCCGTGAAGAATTCGAGCAGATGGTCCGCGACGACGAGTTCCTTGAACACGCCAGTCTCTACGGAAGGGATTACTATGGCACCGCGCGCCGGTTCCTGCGGGAGGCCGAGCAGAAGGGCCACGATCTACTGCTGGATATCGACGTCCAAGGAGCCGCACAGATCAAGCAAAAACTCCCCGACGCAGTCAGCATTTTTGTGTTGCCCCCCGACCGCAAGACTCTGGAATGGCGCCTGCGCAAGCGCGGCGAGGACTCCGACGAAGTCATCGAACGCCGTTTGGATGCGGCCCGTCGCGAGATTGAGAACTACGACAAGTACGACTACATCTTGATCAACGACGATCTCGAAGAATCGATCGAGAGCCTGCAGGCGATCGTTTTGTCCCGGCGCTTGCCGCGGGCGCTCCAGCCTCTGTCGCCAGAGGACAAGAAAATCGTGGAACGAGGAGACCTTCATCGCCTGGCAAACATCCGGCATAGGGTGGGGCCCATCCTCTCGTCCTTTGGTGCTCCCCCTGCTTCGGCACGTCCTTAGATTTCGCGGTATCATTTTAGGGACGCCGGAACGGGCGTCGGAAGCCGCGAGTAGAAATCGAGCGGGATTGATTAAACGTCAAACCTGTTCTTGAGGGAGAGTCCCAATGAAGTTGATCGAAGGCTTTGACAGCAACTACCGTTACATTTTGGTGGCAGCGCGGCGCGCGCGCCAACTCCAGTCCGGTGCGCCGCCCGTGGTCGACACCAACTCCCGCAAGCCCTGCCGCATCGCCCAGGACGAAATCCGCGCCGGCAAAGTGAAGTGGGAGATTCCTGAAACCCGCACCGCCGCCGAACAAGCGGAAGATGCTCTCGACAAGGCGCTCGGCCAGGACTAAGAGAAATTGTTGATTTTGTGATTGCTGATTGTTGATTGCGAAACCGCAGGGATCGGGATCAACGGTTCTCAATCAACAATCAGCAATCAACAATCAGAATCATTATGAAAGTAGCCCTAGGCGTCACCGGCGGCATCGCAGCCTACAAAGCGGCAGAAATCGTCCGCCTGCTGCAGGATCGTGGCGTCCGCGTCCAAGTCGTCATGACCCGCGCCGCTCAGGAGTTCGTCCGCCCCCTCACCTTCGCCGTGCTCTCCGGAGAAAAAGTCATTACTGGCATGTTCTCGCCGAGTGACGAGCATGAAGAGCAGGAACCCAACCTCGACTCCGCGATCGAGCACATCGCGGTCGCGCAATCCATCGACGCGCTCGTGGTTGCGCCTGCAACAGCTGATGTTCTGGCTCACTTCGCGCAGGGCATCGCCAGCGACTTTCTAACCACTCTTTATCTTGCGACCATCGCCCCCGTAGTCGTCGCGCCAGCCATGAACGTCAACATGTGGAATCACCCGGCCACGCAGGCCAACCTGCAAATTCTCCGCCAGCGCGGCGTGAAAATCGTCGAGCCCGGCGCGGGTTACCTGGCTTGCGGCATGACGGGCTCGGGCCGCCTTGCGGAAAACGAAGCCATCGTCGCCGCCGTGATGGAAGCCCTCGGCGCATCCCAGGATCTGAATGGCGAGACCGTGTTGATCACCGCCGGCCCCACGCGCGAGAGAATCGATCCCGTTCGCTATCTGACGAACCGCTCCAGCGGGCGCATGGGATACGCTCTCGCCGAGGCCGCCTTGCGTCGTGGCGCGCGCGTGCTTCTGGTCAGCGGGCCAACTTCGCTCACGCCGCCCGGAGCCGCCGAAGTCACCAACGTCGAGTCCACCGAAGAGATGCGCGATGCAGTTTTAAAATTTCTGCCGCAAGCCACCATCGTCATCAAGACCGCCGCCGTCTCCGACTATCGCCCGAAGGCCGCCGCCCGCCAGAAGATCAAGCGCAAGGGCCCCATGACCCTGGAACTCGAGGCCACGCCCGATATCCTGAAAGAACTTTCCGTCAAGAAGGGAACTCAGATCGTCGTAGGCTTCGCCGCCGAAACCGAAAACGTTCTGGAGAATGCGCGCCAAAAACTAGTATCGAAAAACCTCGACGCCATCGTGGTCAACGACGTCTCCCGCGAGGGCGTCGGCTTCGATTCCGACCGCAACGCCGTCACCATCATCAGCCCCGAAGAGGTAGTAGAAGTCCCCGAAACCACGAAGTGGGAAGTGGCCCAGCGCGTCCTCGACCAGATCGTGCACCTGCGCCAGCACCGCAAGTCACCCGTGAAAGCCTGATCAGTCTGTCTTCGCCCGTTCTGAATTACAATCGAACAACCCATGCCTCACACCCTCGACCCGGATCTGCGCCGCGCGCTCGCCGAGCGCGTTCGCTACTGCCACGAGATGGGCATCTATGATTTCTACCGGCGCGAACCGCAATTCTCCGAATCCGCCGCAGCCGCCGCCGAGACTGACGATCTAGATCGATCAACATTCCAGGAACTGCGAGAGGAAATGGCCGCAAAAAAATCCGCCGTAGTGGCAACGGTTGCCGACGAAAACATCTTCGAGGTCGTGACTCCCAAGCCTGAGCACGGCATTACCGATCCCATAGCCGCACTCAAACTGATTCGCGAAGACCTGGGCGATTGCACCCGCTGCAAGCTTCATAAACAGGGCCGCAAACAGATCGTCTTCGGCGTCGGCAATCCGCGCGCCGATTTAATGTTCGTGGGCGAAGGCCCCGGCGCCGACGAAGACACGCAGGGCGAACCGTTCGTTGGCCGCGCCGGTCAGTTGCTCAACAACATGATCAAAGCCATGGGTATCCGCCGCGAGGACGTCTACATCGCGAACGTGGTGAAATGCCGCCCGCCCGGCAACCGCACTCCGGAGCGCGACGAATGCGAAACCTGCTCCCCGTTTCTCATGCGCCAGATTGCTGTCGTCAAACCCAAGGTGGTGGTCGCGCTGGGCGCGGTCGCGTCGAAGAGTCTGCTCGCCATGAATGCATCCATGTCCGAACTGCGCGGCCGCTTCTACGATTTCATGCCCGCCGGCGCCCGCAGCATCGATCCCAACTGGCAAGGCACGAAACTCGCGGTCACCTACCACCCCGCATACCTCCTCCGCGACCCGCGCCAGAAAGGCGAAGCCTGGAAAGATCTTCAAATGGTGATGAAGTTCCTCGGCCTCGAGCCGCCCAAGAAGCCCGTGGAATAAGCGACTCATGTAGGGACAGCCGCCATCGGCTAGCTTGCCCTGCGCGAAGCTGAGGGTCGAGCGAAGCTCGACAAGGTTTCTTGGTGAGCGCCGCCGACTGAAACCGGAAAATTCACGATTTACCTTTCCTCAAGCGTCGCTGCTATCCTCTGAAATCAATGCCCGAATTCTGCGACGTCGCCGTCCCCGTCCCGCTCGACATGGTCTTCACCTACCGTGTGCCCGCGGACGCAACCCCCGTCGTCGGCGGCCGCGTGCTCGTCCCGTTCCGTCAGCAGCGCATGACCGGCATCGTCGTCGAGTTGCACGACCGCAAGCCCTCCGTCATCGCGAAAAATATTCTCACCGTCCTCGACACCGTCCCGGTACTCGATGAGCAGTTGCTCCAACTCGGCCGCTGGATTGCCGACTACTATCTCGCCCCGCTCGGCGAAGTCTTCCGCACCATGCTGCCTCTGAACGCCGAGTTCAAACGCTCGATCGCCTACCGCCTCACTGACGCAGGCCAGATGGCGCTGCACCTGGCAGGCATGTCCGGATCATCCGCCCGCTCCCGGCGCACCCCCGAAGAACAAGCCGCCGAATTCCGCGTTCTCGACTATCTCGCCGCTCACGTTTCCGCCGAAGACGAACGTGGGGTGCCCCACGTCTCGCCGGTGTTGCGAGACGTGGGAACCCCCGCTGACGGCCGCGCCCCAGTCCGCGAAGAGGCTCTCCGCTCCGCCACCAAAGTCTCCCGCTCTATCCTCTCCGGAATGGTTCGCAAGAAATGGCTGACGCGCGAAGACATGTCCGCGCCTCAAGACGCCACGCGCACCATGAAGGTCGCCATGTTGAAGTCCGCCGAAGGCAAACTGAACGACAACCAACGCACGCTCATCGACGCTCTCGCCGCGTCCGGAGGAAACGTTCCCGTATCCACCCTGCAATCGCTGGACGTCCCGCACTCCACGCTCGCCACGCTGGTTCGCCGCGGTCTGATCGAGATCCTCGAAGAGCCCGCTGAGTTCACCGTCTCCCGCTCCAAGCCGCGCCCGTCTCTCTTCGATTTCGATTTGAGCCCCGCGCAGCAATCCGCCCTCGCGCGAATGCGGCAATCCGTCGCCCCGCGAAAATTCTCGGGCATGCTGCTGCACGGCGTCACGGGATCCGGCAAGACCGCGGTATATCTCGCAGCCATGCGCGGCGTCCTCGAAGCCGGCCGCTCCGCCATCCTCCTCGTCCCCGAAATCGGCCTGACGCCTGCCGTGGCCGCCGACCTGCATCAGATTTTCGGCGATGAAGTCGCCATCCTGCACTCCGCCCTTTCCGACCGCGAACGCGCCGAACAGTGGCACCGCATCAAGCGCGGCGAAGCGCGTATGGTCGTCGGAACTCGCTCCGCCGTCTTCGCCCCGGTCGCCGATCTCGCGCTCATCATCGTCGACGAAGAACACGACTCCTCCTACAAGCAAGAAGAAACCCCGCGCTACCACGCCCGCGACATCGCCGTAATGCGCGCCAAGATGGCGAATGCAGTCGTCGTGCTGGGCTCGGCCACCCCGTCGCTCGAGTCCTACTTCAACGCCAAGAAAAATAAGTATGCCCTAGTCGAGTTGCCCGACCGCGTAGAACAGCGCCCGCTCCCCGAGGTCGATATTATCGACATGCGCCAGGAGTTCCAGGAAACCGGTCACGACCAAGTCATCTCCCGCAAACTCGCCGCCGAAATCAAAGAGCGCCTCGACCGTAAAGAGCAAGTCATGGTCCTGCTCAACCGCCGCGGATATTCCCCGGTCGTTCTCTGCCGAGCCTGCGGCAAAAAGCTCGAATGCCAGAACTGCGCCATCGCGCTTACCCATCACAAGCGCGAACACAAAATGGTCTGCCACTATTGCGGCTATACCGCTCCCGTGCCGAAGGCCTGTGTCCACTGCGGCAGCGAGTATGTGTATTTTCTCGGGACCGGATCAGAGAAACTCGAGGAGTTGTTGCACGGCATGTTCCCGCAAGCGCGCATCGCCCGCCTCGACCGCGACACCGTCCGCAGCCACGAAGATTTCGAGCGCGCCCTAAACGCCTTGAACGAAGGAGAACTTGATCTCATTGTCGGCACCCAGATGATCGCCAAAGGCCACGACATTCACGGCGTCACGCTGGTCGGAGTAGTCGGAGCCGACGTCGCGCTCGGCCTCCCAGACTTCCGCGCCGCCGAGCGCACTTTCCAACTCCTCACCCAGGTCGCCGGACGCGCCGGACGCGGCCAAACTCCCGGTAAAGTCGTGTTGCAAACTTATTTTCAGGACCACTACGCTGTGCAGTATGCCGCCCGCCACGACTTCATCGGCTTCTACGAAAAAGAACTGCAGTTCCGCAGCTGGATGCACTACCCTCCATACTCGGCACTGGCCAACGTGCTGGTGCGCAGCGACCGGCTCGACGACGCGCTGCAATGGTCAGGAATCCTTGGCAAGTGGTTCGACACGACTCGCCACGAAGCAGTACGCGTGCTTGGCCCCGCGACCGCTCCCATCATGCGCTTGAAGCGCGACTATCGCTACCACTTCGTGCTCAAATCCCCGAGCCGCAGAAATCTCAACACCACCCTCCGCGCCATGCTCGCCTACGCCGCGCAAAAGAAAATTCCCCGCACGCAAGTGATCGTCGACGTCGACGCACTCTGGTTAATGTGATTTTGTTCGGAGATAATCCCGACGTTTCCTGGGCGGTCGATAGGGCGCTCTGCTTTGGCTGGATCGACGGCATCCGCAAGAGGTAGCAAAAAACTGGGGCGGCAACCGCCGCCCCTTTCCACCTCGGAACCCATTACTTTTGTATGAACGCCATCCCGTGCGGACTCACCAGCCCCGTCACCACGTTGCTGATGACTCCAGTGTCAAAATTCAAAGCCCCCACCGAAGTCAGCGCCGCCGTGTAGGCTGCTCCCGGAGAGAAAATGTTCTTGGAAATGGCATACACGATTCCTGCAGAACCAGCGTCGCGATCCGACACCAGAATCGTGCCGTGCGTTGACGTCGCGAAGACCGTGTCGTCCACCTGCGTGCCCGATCCGTTCAGGCTGAGGCCGAGATGGTAAACGCTCTGATCAACCGCTCCCAGGTGGTGCACAATAATCAGCTCACCATCGGCCTGGCTGTCCAGCACCAGGTCGCCAAACTGGTTGAATATCATCGAATCCGGATCCTGCAGATTCAGAGTGACCGGCGTATCGGCAGAAATGTCGGTAGCGATCGCGCTCGCGTTCAGCACTTCACTCACACTGACCGTACTCCCGCTGATGGTCGCACGCACCACAGCCTGGGAGAAGTTCGGATTATTGGAGGGGTTGGATGCGCTAAGAAACACATCGTTCCCGTGGAACGCAATGTCGTCATACCCCCCGCCGTGTGCCGTGGGCGCGAAGGTGTAAACCGTCTGCGCTCCTGTCGTCGGATCAAGGATCGCCAGATTCGGATTGCCGTCCTCGTTTTGCAGCGCCCACAACTTTTTGGTCTGCGGATTCACGCGCAACCCATCGTTGTGGCCGACCACCGAAAACGTGGTCACGACGTCGCCGTTCTCTTTGTATTTCACGATCGTGCTGCTCTTGCCGTCGGTGCCGTCTTTCGCGACTCCATTTCCATAGCCAATGTAGATATAGCCCCCCAGCACGGCAATCGAGTCGGGCTGAAAGTAGGTTCCGGCAACGCCGGTTGCAAAGGTTGAGACCGTATAGGGAACGGATGCTGTGACCTGCCCAGCCGCAGTCAGGGCCGTCAGCAGAACACCACAGAAAAGCAGTCGGGCGCGATGTTTCACTTTCATGGAATTTCCTCCTGGAGCGTGCTTCGATGGATAGGAGTCGAGCCTAGCGCCAGCCGACCACCCGAAAGTTACGCGAGTGTTAAAAGTCCGTGAAAATAACATCAGATGGAGTCTGCCGACGTGCTTTCGGCGGGCCTCCCCAATTTTTCGCATGACCATCCCCCACACTCCCGGATACAATGCCAGCCGCGCGGCGGAACGATCCGATCCGGCCACAATCCGCCCACCGAAGGGAGACAATCCTGTCCGATCTGCTGGCCACCAAACCCCTCGACCTTCTCCTCGCTGAGGCCAAAGACGAAAGCGGCACCGGTCTACGCCGCGTGCTCGGCCCAGTCAACCTGGTGACTCTGGGCATCGGCGCCATCATCGGCGCCGGAATCTTTGTTTTCACCGGAACGGTTGCCGCAACCTTCACTGGCCCTGCGATCGTGCTGTCGTTCATCCTGGCGGGCTCCGGCTGCGTCTTCGCCGGACTCTGCTATGCCGAGTTCGCTTCGCTGATTCCGATCGCCGGCTCTGCCTATACCTACGGCTACGCGACCCTGGGTGAAATTTTTGCTTGGATCATTGGATGGGACCTGATTATTGAGTATGCGGTCGGCGCCGCCTCCGTGGCCATCGGATGGAGTGGAAATCTCGTCGCGCTCTTTCAGAGCCTCGGCGTTCAACTCCCCCCTCAAATCACCGCCCCTCCCGGCACGTTGCTGGTTCTGTACAACGGACAATGGGCGCGCCTGGCCACGATCGGGCCAACGCTCGGCACCGCCGGAGTCGACGCCGCAAAGCTGCCCACGGCTCACGGCATTCTCGATCTCCCCGCCTATCTCGTCATCGCTCTCATGACGACGATTCTCGTGATCGGCGTGCGCGAGTCGGCCAACTTCAATTCGACGATCGTGTTCATCAAGGTTGGCACCGTCCTCACCTTCATCGTCATCGCCACGCTCTATCTGCTTCGCCATCCCCAAATCGCCGCCGCCAACTGGCATCCCTTCATCCCACCCAATCAAGGATCTTTCGGTGCCTTCGGATGGTCCGGCATCGCGCGTGGCGCCGGCGTGATTTTCTTCGCCTACATCGGCTTCGACGCCGTGTCGACCGCCGCGCAGGAAGCCAGAAATCCGCAGCGCGACATGCCCATCGGAATCCTTGGCTCCCTCGCCATCTGCACCGTGCTCTACGTCGCCCTTGGCTTAACCCTCACCGGCGTAGTCCACTACACCAGCCTCAACACTGCCGCTCCAGTCGCAGTAGGAATTCAGGCCACCGGTGTGCGCTGGGGCAGCATCGTCGTGATGCTCGGGACCTTCGCAGGCCTTACCACCACCATGCTGGTGATGCTGCTCGGCCAGTCGCGTGTATTCTTTTCCATGTCGCGGGATGGCCTGTTGCCCGAGTGGGCGGGCCGAGTGCATCCCCGCTTTCGTACGCCGTGGATCTCCTCAATCGTCGTCGGATTCTTCGTGGCGATTTTTGCTGGCGTCCTTCCCATCAATGTGCTCCTCCAACTCACATCGATTGGCACGCTGCTGGCCTTCGTCATTGTGTCCGCCGGCGTGTGGGTGCTGCGAATCAAGCGCCCCGACCTTCCGCGCCCTTTCAAAGCGCCGCTGGTCTGGAAATCGTTCCCCCTGACTCCGATTCTCGGGATACTCATCTCGCTCGGCCTGATGGCCAGCCTGCCCTGGAGCACATGGCGGCGCTTGATCGTGTGGTTGATTCTAGGAATGGTGATCTACTTCGGCTACGGCAGAAGCCACAGCCGCCTGCGTTCTCGCGCTTGACTATCTCAAGTTCATCTGGAAAGGTGAGATCGTGAATGTCAGCGCCAGCATGATCAACGCCAGTAGCGCCAGAGCCCAGCGACTCGCAGGAAGCATCGGAAACTCCTCAGCTTGCTGCTGGCGGTAGGTCATCACGTTCATTGCGATGAGCAGCCCTGACCATACCCACCACCCAAAATAGATGCGTCCTAGGCAAACCAGCACGAGCACGGTAAGCCATGAAATTAGGCGGTGCGCCCTCGGCGCAAGGGCATAAACGATATGCCCGCCATCCAGTTGGCTGCTGGGCAGCAGATTCAATGCGGTCGCAAACATGCCCACCAACGCCGCCACCGCCGTCGGATGCAGATAGACCCGCCTCAGCGGCAGCGCAGCAATTGCGTGATTCGGAGCAACGCTGCGCAGCACGCTTTGCATGACATGGAAGATCGCCGGAAATCCTAGTTGCAGATCCGACGGACCAATGCCAGGTGCAAGCGGCTTCGAAAGCAACATCGCGACGGCCAGCGTGGCAACGGCCACAACAAATCCCGCAATCGGCCCCGCGATGCCAATGTCGAACAACGCCGCCCGCGACCGGATCGGCCCCTTAATACGAATCACCGCTCCCAGCGTTCCAATCAAAGTCGGCGCAGGAATAAAGAACGGCAGCGTCGCCCGCACTCCGTAGTACCGGCAAAACAGGTAATGCCCCATCTCATGCGCCAGCAGGATGAATAGCAGCGTTGCAGAAAAAGGAATTCCAAGCAGCAGCCGCGACGGTTGCGCAACGATCCATCCCACAGGGAAGAAGGGAAGCCATTCATCACCCGCGGAAAACGGCGGCAAGTTATGCAGAAAGTTGAACTCCATCCGCGCCCCCACCACCAGCGTAGTGAAGCAAGTCGCCACCAGCAGCAACGCGTGCAGCCAATACCGTTCCCGCGGTCGCCGCCCCACCGGTTCCGGCAGCGCGTGGTAATACTCGAGCGTGGAAGTAGGAATCGGGGAATTAGGTTCCGACATGCAATTCAGAGCCCTGCAGCGAAATACAGAGCCTAGTCTTGATGCTACTACACGGCAGGAAACGCGGCAGAAGCTAAGAGCTAAGAGCTAGAAGCTAGAAGCTGTCCTAATCAATCGACTGCAATTCCTTCCCCGGCTTAAACCGCACGGCCCTTCCTGGCGGAATGGACACTTCAGCTCCGGTGCGCGGATTGCGTCCGATCCCCGTCTTGCGCGGACGCACGTTGAACACTCCAAATCCCCGCAGCTCAATGCGATTGCCGCCGGCCAGCGCCTTCTTCATGCTCTCGAAGACAGTCTCCACGGCCAACTCAGCCTTGGTCTTGGTGATGCCCGTCTTGGCCACCACTTCGTTAATAATGTCGAGCTTGATCACAAGCGGCTCCCGGGTTCCGAATCAAACGACGCAGGGTAAAAATCGTGCTTCAAGTTATTGATGCTATGGGAGATAACCTGGATTGTCAACGGGAGCATCTAGGCCGTAAACTCGCCTCCCCCCAAGTAGCAGAGTCGTGACTGCCTGCGCCACCGTGGACGAGCGGGCCTTCTAGGCCCGCGGAAGCGTCGCAGAGTTGGCTTGGGCTTCAGCCCCCGTGGCTGTTCTCCTGGCCCACCTGCAAGTACGTCGAATACTGTTCCTCCCCAATCGCCGTAAATGGCAACATCTTCATCGCTCCACCCGCCGTCTCAACCTGCCAGCGCTGCGGTCCTGTTTTCTTCGCCGCCAACAACTGCGCGCGCGTCACCTTCGGCTCCGAGTCTGTGATGGCAAACAGCACGACCGGCCCCACCAGCAGCGCCACCGTCTCCGCATGCTGCGGGTCCAGTGCCTCCAGTCGTGCCGTCAGCGGCAGCTCCAACTCGATCCGGTCTCCACTTTTCCATTCCCGCCACACACTCACGAACGTTCCAGCCAATACCGCCTCGCGCTTCCCATTCACTGAAACCGACGCTCCCGCGGCCCACTCCGGAATCCGCAGACTCACCGCAAACTCCGCCACTCGCGAAGCCTTCACCTCAAACAGCACCTGCGAATCGTACGGATACCCACTCTTCTGCGTCAGCGAGATCTGCGCCCCGCCCTGGGTCCATCGCACCGTCGAAGGAATGTAAAGATTCACATAAACCCCCCGCGCATCGCGAAAGTACGTATTGATCCGGTAATCCGCAGCCACTTGCGGCAGAGTTCCCGAGCAGCACGCCCACCGTTCCTTGTGGTAAACCTTCCGGGCCTTGAAGTTGTAATCCGAGTAGTAATAAGTCCGCCCATCGGCTTCGAGCGGCAACGATCCCAGCGCGGTGTTGTACATCACCCGTTCCATGCTGTCGCCGTATCGCGAATCGCGCGTTACCCGCAGCAGATAGCGCGTCAGTTTGAAGTGCGCGTAGGAACCGCAGGGCGTTTCAAAACTGGAGTGCGTGCTGGTAAGGCTTTTATAGATTTCAGGGCTTCCGGGGGCACGCAGCGTCTCGTCCGCTCCCCATCCGCCTGTGGCAAAACTCTGTGCCGCCACAAAGTCAAAACCATTCGTCGCCGCCTTCAGATGTTTCTCACTGCCCAGCGTCAGGTACGCCTGCATCGCCGAACACAACGAATTCACGTGACTGTAGGCATGCCGCCCTTCCAGGTTACTGCGGCCTTCCGCCAGCGGATCATAGTACGCATCGTCCAGGTAGCGACGGCCAAGATCGCGATACTGCTCTCCCGCGCCCCGCTGATATGCGAGAAAAAGGTTCTCAGAAATCGTGTACGACTCGTCCCACGTATAAGATTCGTCCGGGTGGTTCGGGCGCCAGCTTTGCCCGTGCTCCACGGCCTTCGGCGGCATGTGGGGCAACACGGTCTTGGTCGTCTCCGCCATGATCGCGAATGCGTCAGGATCTCCTACATACTGGTGCGAGTCGATCAATCCGCAAACCAGTTTGTCGTAGGAATAAGCTGGGAATCGGGTGTTCTCGTAAAAGTCGCCGCCAATCGTCCTGGCATACAAACGATTGAGCCTGAGCACCTTTTCGCGCGTCTCCGGCGACCGGTTGATGGCATAAGACCGCGCCAGCGCCGATACCCACTGCCCAAACGTGCATCCGGGCGCGAAGCCGATGTCAAAAACGTGATCCCGATTATTGGCATCGTACTGGTACCATCCGCCCAAATCATCGCCAGGTGCAGGCTGCCCAACCATCTGCCGAAAGGGTTTCAGCAGGCTGTCCTCGCTCAACGACATCAGCAGGTCATGCGTCTGCTTGAGCTGTTGCTCGTGCGGCTCGCTGTCGAGCGTGACGTCGCCGTAGCCGAATTCCTCGAGCACGCCAGGATGAGCTGGATGAGATGGGTCCGAATCAGAGCGGGGCGCGAGAGCCGAACTTCGCGCGTCCGGAATGACTCCGGGAATTACGCTCGCGGCCGACGCCAGCGCGGACTGCAGAAACCTTCTACGGGAGACTTTCGAGGGAGACATTCGCACTCCCAACCTTCAAGTATCCGGGTGCCCCCTTTCTCGCGCGCACTTTGGGCGAGAAAAGGGGATTTTCGACAGGGCGAAGCGCGAGAAGTGGGGACGTTACCGCAGGTTCTCCCCTTCTTTGAACATGTACTTGATCGCGGGTTTGTAGATCATCAGATTCGGCTCCCCGTTCTCACGGTTCACCTTGATGCAGTTCCGGTCATACCATTCGATAAGGCCGCGCACTTCCTCACCATCGCGCAGCACGATCACCATCGGCGTCCGCGACTGCATCTGCTTCTGGTAGTAAAAATTCTCGGCGTTGGTCTGCTCCGGAGGCGCTGGCTTCTTGCCCGCTCCTCCTCCCATCCCACGATCCCCACGCTCTCCTCGATCCATGCGTTCTCCGCGCTCGTGCCGTTCCGGGCGCTCGCGTCGTTCCTGCGCCGGCATCGGTGCTGAACCGTGGTTATTGTAATTCTCCGCGCGCGGCAGTGTCGGACGAATCAGCTTGCGGTTGGCGAAATTCTCCTTCTCGGAGGCTTCACCGGCCTGTACAGGATACATAATCTCTTTCATCGTGGCGCTACCTCGGATACACGCATTCGCGCAAGCCACCACATTCGGGACCCTATTGATTTATTCAACGAAGGCGTGAAATTTACCCTACCGTAACACAGGATACCGCCTCTGACAATCCTTCCTTCGTGCCCTGCCCCGCCCTGTGCCAAAACTCGCACACTCCCCACAATATCGATTTGCCCACACTAATTCGTATTCGATAAGTCGGCGCCCCGGCGCTCTCCCCCGCTCCATGTAACCATCGCCACCAGACCCGCTCCTAGCAGCACCGTCCACGCCAGCACAGGCGGAAAGCTCCCTCCATAACGGCTCTCGGCCAGCTTCGCCTGCAGCACCGAATTGCGGGATGAGAAAAGATTGCCAATCTGGTAAGCAAATCCCGGCAGCGTTCCTCGAACCGCGGGCGGCGAAAGTTCGTTCAAGTGCGCCGGAATCACTCCCCACGCACCCTGCACCATGAATTGCATCAGGAACCCACCCAGCGCCAGCATCGGCACCGTGTGGGAATACGCCCACAACGGAATGACCGGAATCGCCAGCAGCGCCGCGATCACAATGGCACGCCGCCGCCCGATCTTTTCCGACCACGTCCCGAAGAAGATTCCACCCAGCAACGCCCCTATGTTGTACACGATCGCGATCAAGCTCACCGTCTTCGGCGTGAATTGCAGATTCTTTTGCAGAAATGTCGGATACAGGTCCTGCGTGCCGTGGCTGAAAGAATTGAACGCGAACATCAGCACCACCAGAAAAACAAAAATACCGGCGTGCGACCACACATCTTTCCCCAGGTGACTCTCTGACCCGCGCGACCCCCGGCCCTGCAGCCACGCCGGAGATTCGTCCACTTTTGTGCGAATGTAGATCACCAGAAACGCCGGCAGCGCCCCGATCACGAACATTCCGCGCCACCCCACGAAAGGAAACAGCGTTCCGTAAACCAGAGCCGCCATCAGATATCCCACGACATAACCTTCCTGCAACACGCCAGAAAAACCCCCGCGCCCCTCAGCAGGCAGTGTTTCAAAAGCCAATGCCGCACCCACGCCCCATTCCCCGCCCATGGCAATCCCGAAAAACACGCGCATGATGAGAAAGAATTTCAATGAAGGCGCGAACGCCGAGGCCAGCTCAAACACGGAATAAGCGACGATATCCACCATTAGCGCTGGACGCCGCCCGAACCGGTCCGCCATCAGCCCAAACAGAACCGCCCCCACCGGCCGCATCGCCAGCGTCAGAAAAATCGCCTCCGTAATCGTCGATACCTTCGTCTGAAACTGCGTCGCCAGCGCGCTCACGCAGAACACCAGAATGAAAAAATCAAAAGCATCCAGCGCCCATCCCAGAAAACACGCAATAAACGTGTTCCGCTGGACGGCCGTCAACCTCCGAAAGTGCCCGATAAATTCCATGAGCGGGTCTGCCAGACCGAAAGATCCTAGCCGGCTCCCTCCGTGTTCTTCCCCTGTGAAACTCCGTGTCCTCTGTGGTTGCCTTTTTCTTCCAGCCGCATGTCCCGCGGATGCTAGCATAAGTCGTCAAATCATCAATCACTCATGCCCGACCTCGCCCCCCCGCAACGCCAGTCCCCCGACGCACTCATGCTCACCGGCTTCTGGTATCGCGCCCTCCCCGCCGACCGCGTCCACCGCAACCAGTTATCCAAAGCCACCCTGCTCGAAATTCCCCTAGTCATCGGCCGCGACCGCCTCGGCCACCCCTTCGCTCTGCGCGACGCCTGCCCCCATCGCGGCATGCCCCTCAACTGCGGCCGCTTCGACGGCGAAAATCTCGAGTGCGGATACCACGGATGGCAGTTCGACGTCCACGACGGCCAGTGCCAACTGATCCCCTCCCTCACCGCCGATCAGAATTTAAAAGTAGATCGCATCTACGCCGGCAGCTATCCCTGCGAAGAGCAAGACAGTTTCATCTGGGTGTACATCCCCGATCCGCCGCCGCAAGGCGCGGGATTCGCCCCGCCCGCCGAGCCTCCCGACGAAGCCCCGCAAATCGAAAAGTTCAGCGCCAAGTACAAACTCGCCTACCTGCAAGCCGAAATGCCCGTCAGCATCGACCACGGCATCATCGGCCTCATGGACCCCGCGCACGGCCCGTTCGTCCACCAGGCCTGGTGGTGGCGCAGCCAGCACAGCATTCACGAAAAGAAAAAGAATTTCGAACCCATCCCCAACGGTTTCCGCATGGCCGCCCACACTCCCAGTTCCAACTCCGCGCCCTACAAACTCCTGCGCCTCTACGCCGACGCCGATTCCATCACCACCACCATCGACTTCGTTCTGCCCAACCTGCGCACCGAAACCATCCGCGCCGGTAAATACTGGTTCTCCAGTCTCACCACGGTCACGCCCATCACCCGCAACCATTGCCGCATCGACGTAGTCGCCGCCTGGAATCTCTTCCGCTGGGTCCCCTTCGTCCCCAACATCCTGAAATTCGTCTTCGCAAAATTCGTCGAGCAAGACCGCCGCACCATGGAACTCCAGGCCGAAGGCCTGAAACACAACCCCCACCTGATGCTCATCGACGACGCCGACCGCCCCGCCAAATGGTACTTCCAACTAAAATCCGCCCACCTCGAGTCCAAGCGCACCGCCACAGAAATGAAGCACCCCATGCAGGGACCGATCACGTTGAAATGGAGGAGTTAAGAATTGAAGATGAATATGTGGCGCGGGCGCCCCCGCCCGCGCACTCTGGACACGAAGCATTCAAGCAGAAGCCGAGCCAGAAGCCAGAAGCCAGAAGCCAGAAGCTAGGAGCTAGGAGCTAGGAGCTAGAAGCTAGGAGGTAGAAGCCAGAAGCTAGAACCTAGAAGCTACTCCTCCACCAGCCAGTCCATCGCCTCTTCTCGCGTCTTGAACGTAGGCAACTCCCGCTGCGAAAAGCTCTTGAAGTTTTCGTAAAACACGTGCGGCAGACTCTCCGTCCCCACCCAGGCCGACTTCTTTATATAAGGACGATCAAGCACCAGAATCTTCTTCGCCTGCGTCGCCACTTCCTTGTCGATCTGCGCCCCCGTGAAGTCGGCTAGGCTAAGCACGGACCCAGGGGCGTGGCGGGAGATATCGGCGCGGACCAAATCGAGCAGCACCAGCATTTCCTTGGCGCTGCAGTGGCTGAAGTCAACCACGTAGATGGCGTGTCCCTTGTGCTTCACAAAGCGCAGCCGATCGTCGAGCAGTCCGCTGGATGTATCGTCGGTGTTCAACCTAAGATCTCCTCCACCACGCCATAAGCCCCGTCCAGCGCCGCATCCAGCGCCGAAGCATCCTTCCCTCCAGCCTCCGCCAAATCCGGACGCCCGCCGCCCTTGCCGCCCACCTTCTGCGCCACCGGACCAATCACCTTCCCCGCCTGCACCCGCCCCGTCAGATCTTTCGTCACGCCCACGATCAGCGCAACATTACCATTCGACGCCGACCCCAAAATCACCACTCCCGACCCAATCTTATCGCGCAACTGATCGACCAGCGTCCGCAACTGCCCCCGCTCCAGATTGTCCACCCGCTGCGCCAAAACTTTCACACCCTTCACGTCCTTCACCCGTTCGCCAATGTTGCCCGTCGAAGCCGAAGCCGACTTCATCCGCACCGAATCCAGCTCCCGCGTAAGCCGCTTAATCTCCGCGTCCTTCTTCTCAAGTTCAAGTTTCAACGCCTCAGCCGGAGAGAACAAAACCTCACTGTCAGAACCTGATTCAGAAGCGTGTGAGGAGGACGAAGAGAAAGAAGATGGGGGTGCCCCATCCCTTCGCGTTCTTTGCGAAGGGGTGGGCGCGGCGAACCCGGCCACGACTTTCTCGAGTTCGTGATCCCGACGGAAGTGCGCGAGCGACCCTTCCCCCGTCACCGCCTCCACCCTCCGCACCCCCGACGACACGCTGCCTTCCTTCAAAATCTTAATCAGCCCAATCTCCCCCGTCGCCGCCGTATGCGTCCCCCCGCACAGCTCCGTAGAAAAATCGCCAATCCGCACCACCCGCACCCTGTCCCCATACTTCTCCCCAAACAAAGCCATCGCATGATACTTGTTAATCGCCTCGTCGATCGGCACGTCAGTCAGCGTCTCAACTTTCAAATTGCGCAGCAACTCCTTGTTGATCAGATCTTCAATGTCCTGCAACTCTTCGTCTTCGACAGCAGTGAAATGCGAAAAATCAAACCGCAAATGATCCGGCGCCACCAGCGACCCCGCCTGCTTCACATGCTTCCCCAAAATCTCCCGCAGCCCCGCATGCAGCAAATGCGTAGCCGTATGATTCCGCATAGTCGCGACCCGCCGCTCCGAATCCACCACCGCATCCACCCGATCTCCCACGCGAATAACAGGGGTGCCCCACCCTGCCGCGTTCTTCGCGGAGGGTGGGGATTTTGACTCGATTACTGCTGCGCGTGGGGATTTCACAACAACCTGATGCGCCCGCACCCCCTGAATCGGCGAATAACATCCCGTCACCTCGGCAATCACAGTATTGTGATCGTCCGAATAAAGCCATCCCCGATCCCCCACCTGCCCACCCGACTCGGCGTAAAACGGCGTGTGATCCAGAATGACCTCACCCGGCTCGCCGGCCTTCAATTCCTGAACTCCGTGTCCATCGTGAATGATGGCCAGCACCTCACACCCGTCCGACCGAGTCAGCCGATACCCTTCGAACGCAGATTTCGGAAGCTGCTGATAAACCGGATTCGCCGTCTGCTTCGCCGCACCTTTCCACGACGCGCGGGCGCGAGTTTTTTGCTCGTCCATCGCGCGATCAAAACCAGCCTGATCGAAATTGACTCCAAGATCGCGGCAGAAGTCGATGATGAAATCAAGGGGTAGGCCATACGTATCGTAGAGCTTAAACGCTTGATCTCCCGGGTAAGTTAAGGAGAGTCGTTGGGCCTTGATCATCTCTAGAGTCCAGTTCTCTCCTTCGACCGGCGGCTTGACACCGGGAGCGTTCATAAACTGGAGCATGACGCCGTCCTCTAGACGTTTGAACCCAACATCCAGCGCGCGCGAGAATCGGTGTTCCTCAGCGAGAACCGCCTTGGAAACTCTGTCCGCGCTTTCATTCAACTCCGGGTATGCATCCCGCATCAGGTCGCGAACAGCGAAAACCATTTTGTGCAGAAACGGCTTCGTTTGTCCGAGCAACCTCCCGTGCGTGATTGCGCGCCGGATGATCTTGCGCAGAACATATCCGCGTCCTTCGTTCGATGGCAGCACGCCATCGGAAATCAGAAACGTTGCTGCTCGTGAGTGATCGGCGACGACTCGAAGCGACGAATTACGTTTAAGCAGAGCTTGGTGCTGTCCATCCCATTTATCGTTCGACATTCCCCGAGAGTTAATTCTGAATGCCGGATTCCTTCCAACTTCACAAAGCTCGGCCGCCTCAAGAATCAGCGGCGTAAACAAATCCGTCTCGTAATTCGAAATCACTCCCTGCAGCACCGCCGAAGTCCGCTCCAGCCCCATCCCCGTATCAATCGATGGCTTGGGCAGCGGATTCAGTTTCCCGCTGGCGTCGCGGTCAAACTGCATGAACACCAGATTCCAAATCTCAACATACCGCCCGCAATCACAGGGAAAACCGCAGTCCCCATGCCCCTGATCGGACGCCGCCGCCCCCATGTCGTAGTAGATCTCGCTGCACGGCCCGCACGGCCCGGTATCTCCCATCTGCCAAAAGTTATCTTTCGCACCCAACTCAAAGATGCGTTCCTTCGGCACACCCTGCGCCGCCCACAAGTCGTAAGCCTCGGCATCGCGCGGCACTCCACCTTCGCCCTTGAAGATCGTCACATACAACTTGTTCCTATCGATCCCAAACCACTCCGCCGAAGTAATCAGCTCCCACGCGTAGGCAATCGCATCCTTCTTGAAATAATCCCCAAACGAAAAGTTCCCCAGCATCTCAAAAAACGTATGATGCCGGTTGGTGAACCCCACATTCTCCAGATCGTTGTGCTTCCCCCCCGCCCGCACGCACTTCTGCGACGTCGTTGCCCGCAAGTAATCCCGCTTCTCCAGCCCCAGAAACACATCCTTGAACTGGTTCATCCCCGCGTTCGTAAACAGCAGCGTAGGATCATTCGCCGGCACCAGCGACGACGAGTGCACCTCCTTGTGCCCCTTCTGCACAAAGAAGTCCAGAAATTTGCGGCGGATTTCCGATCCGGTCAGCATGGAAGATTAATTCTAATGGAAGATGAATTCTAAATGAACCGCACCGCAGACGGCCAAAGCCGCGGGAAGCACTCCGTCAAGCACCGAGGACACAAGTAGCACAGAGGAAATTTCGAATTCCTCCGTGTCCCCTGTGCCCTCTGTGGTTGACTTAGGTTTTTTTTCTTACTTGATGGCGTCGACGGTTTTCTCGGTGCCCTTCTTCACGCCCTTGCCAACATCCTTGGCACCCTTCGCGGTGTCTTTGGCCACGGTCTTGGTGGCATGGCCAGTCGTGTCGGCAGCCTTCTCCACGCCTTTTCCTGTATCTTTCGCAGCCGTCTTCGTCGCATGGCCCGTCGTGGTGGCCGCCTTCTCTGTGCCCTTCGCCGTATCCTTGGCCGCTACTTTGGTAGCGTCGGCGGTCTTGTCGGCAACCTTTGCCGTTCCCTTGGCGGTGTCTTTCGCCGCGGTCTTGGTGGCACTTCCCGTTGCCTTGGCCGCTTTGTCGGTCGCCTTGGCAGTATCCTTCGCGGCCTTAGTTGTATCCGTCGCCACGTCCTGCGCCATCGCGATCGGCAGCGCAATCAGTGCCAATGCAGCCAGCAATCCCTTCAGAATCGATTTCATAGTTACCCTCCTCGGTGTGTGACCTGAAACTTTTCTGCGAGTATGCAACATCATGGAGGCTTAGTGCAAGGACATGAAGGACCCATAGCTCCCAGGGACGTCGAAACCACAAGCTGATTTGATTTGCCGCGGACTACTTCTGTGTGTCGGCCGGCTTCTCGTCGCCGCTCCTTATTTTGTGCCCGACGTCCTTCACCCCTTCTTTGATTGCTGTGCCCGTTTTCTTGGCGATTTCTTTGGTGTCTCTCGCCGCTGTTTTCGCGACCTCTTTCGTGTCTTTAGCCACCGTCTTCGCGTCTCTAGCGGTGTTCTTGCCCAGCGTCTTGCTGTCTTTCCCGGTCGTCTTCGCGGCACTCTCGGTATCCTTGGTTGCGCTCTTGGTTCCTTTTGCCGTGTCCTTTGCCGCAACCTTCGTGTCCTTCGCAGTTTCTTTGGCCGCCGTCCTAGTGGCTGACTTCGCAGCGTGCCCGGTGGTCTTCGCGGCATCCTTCGTATCTTGCGCCGTGGTCTTGGCCGCCTTCTTCACCTCGGTACCGGCGCTGGTCTTGCTCTTGTCCGGGGCCGCTGTGTCCTGACCATGGACGAACGACGCTACCGTCAGCAACGCCGCCACCAGAACCGCTGTCCACTTCGCCTTCATACGCTCCTCCTCAAGACGGATTGGTTTCGCAGTATGCAACACGCCACCCATCGACGCAACTCGCCTCACGCACTCTCGCTTTCCAAAGCGCTCAACGTTTCCTCATCCACATCCCACTTCTTCAGGATCGTGAAAATCGTCTTCATCCCAAACCCCGCTCGCGCCAGTTGCCGGAAGATGCGCGCCGTCTGCTTCTGATCCTTCGGCTTCTCCAGCCGCTTCTTGCGCAAAAACTCCCGAGCCTGCTTCTCGTCGCTCACGCCCTCGTACGCGGCCTCCACGGCCTTCTCGATCACCGACCCATGCACTCCCCGCGTCTTCAACTCCGTAACCACGCGCATCCGCCCCAGCTTCTGATTGTCGCGCCGCAGCGAAGAGTAATACGCGGCATACTGCGAATCGTTGAGATATCCCCGATCCTTCAGCCGCCGGATCACCAACTCCACCAGCGTCTGCCCATATTCCGAATCCGCTTCCTCAACCCGCGCCCGCATCAGTCGCTTCAACTCCGCGACCGTCCGCATCCGCCGCCCCAGCGCACCCACGGCGTATTCATACAACTCATCTTCGGAATAGCTTCTCTTCTTAGGACGCGAAAACGTCATCCGCTAACGATAGCGCAAATCCACCTCCCAGATCGGACAAAGAAAAAGGGACACGCCCAAGCGCGCCCCTTCTGGAATCAAATCTGAAGCACCGTTTTCGGAAGCCGGAAGCCGGAAGCCGAAAGCCGAGAGCCGAGAGCCGGAAGCCGTCTCCTACCGCCCCCCAAACCCCGCATTCTGCATCGACTGCCGCGAAATGTCCGCCGTCGACGCAATCCCCGCCATGCGCAGCTTGAAGTCGTCCGCGTTCGACGCATTCTCCAGCGCCGTCTCGTAGTTCACCAGCCCCGCCTGGAACAAATCCCACAGCGACTGGTCAAAGGTCTGCATGCCGTATTGCGACGTGCCCGCCGCGATCGCATCGCGAATTGACCGCGTCTTTTCCGGCACCAGAATGCACTCGCGAATGTAAGCCGTATTGATCATCACTTCTACCGCCGGTACGCGCCCGTCGCCGTCGCAGCGCTTCACCAATCGCTGGCTCACAATCGCCCGCATCACGGCCGCCAGCTGCATACGAATCTGCTTCTGCTCCGGTGGCGGGAAAATCGAAATCACGCGGTTCACCGTTTCCACCGCATCCAGCGTATGCAGCGTCGAGAACACCATGTGGCCCGTCTCGGCCGCGTGCAGCGCCGTCGATATCGTTTCCAGATCTCGCATTTCGCCCACCAGAATCACGTCCGGATCTTGACGCAGAGATGCGCGCAGCGCCGCTCCAAACCCCGGAGTATCCACGCCAATCTCCCGCTGGTTGACGTAGCCCTTCTTGTCGCGGTGCAGAAATTCGATCGGATCCTCAATCGTGATAATGTGTTCCGCGCGCGACGAGTTCACCCGATCCACCATCGCCGCCAGCGTCGTCGATTTGCCCGAACCCGTAACCCCCGTCACCAGAATCAGCCCACGCGGCATGTCGCAGATCTGCTCCACCACCTTGGGCAGAAACAGTTCGTCGAGCGCGCGAATCTTGGTCGGGATGACGCGCAGCACCAGTCCCACGTTGCCGCGCTGCTGGAAAATGTTCACACGGAACCGTCCCAGTCCGGCCACGCCGTACGCCATATCGATTTCCGTAGTCTCTTTGAACTTTTGTTTCTGCCGTGCCGACATCATACTGAACGCCATGTTCAGCATGTCCTCGGCGCTGATGCGCGGCTGGTCGGTCAACGGCACCAGTTCACCGTCAATGCGCAAATGAGGATAGTTTCCCACCTTCAAATGCAAGTCGCTGGCTCGCCGTTCCGTCGCGATCCGTAGCAGGTCATCAATATTCATGCGGACTCTTTCCCTGGCGCCTTACCCTGACGCTCCTAATATGATCGCCCGAATCGTCACCTTCCCCAAGATGACCTAGGTAATGCCCTCCCACCGGCGACCGGACACACCCTTAAGTTCCGGGTCGCGACTCTCTCAGCGCCGCAACAAAACCCAAGCTCCCCTCCAGGCTGCGATCCCCGCCGCCCCTCGATCAAGCCGCTGCATCCGGTTTTGAATGTTTGGGATTCCAGCCTCCAGCGTTACAATTGCCGAACTCCTGGCCAGACCATGCAAGAGCCATCTTCCGATTCCCGCGCCGGCGTTTCTCAGCTGACCGGGACTGTCGCCGGACGTTTTGTGATTCTCAAAATGCTGGGCGCTGGCGGCATGGGCCAGGTCTACCAGGCACAAGACACCAAATTAAGACGCACTGTCGCCATCAAGCGCATGGCTCCCCGCCTGCAGCAGGACCCGGACGACCGCCGCAAATTTCTTCGCGAAGCCCAGCAGGCCTCCGCCCTCAATCACCCCAACGTTGCCGGCATTTACGACGTCATCGACGAGGGTGCCGAGATCCTCCTGATCATGGAATACGTCGAGGGCACTCCTCTCCGTTCCAGGATGCACAAGGGTTTCAGCAACGATGAATTCTTCGAACTCGCGATCCAGGCCATGGAAGGCCTGAACGCCGCTCACGACAAAGGCATCGTGCATCGCGACATCAAGCCCGATAACCTCATGCTCACTCCCGACGGAAGGGTTAAGATCCTCGATTTCGGCGTGGCCCGCCGCTTCTCGCTCGGCAACAACGAAAACACCATCACCGTGGATACCCTTAGCGGCTCCGTCAGTGGTACTCCCGCTTACATGGCGCCCGAAGTTCTGATGCAGAAGCCCTACGACGGCCGCTCCGATCTTTTCTCCATGGGTCTGGTCTACTACGAAATGCTCGGCGGCCGCCAACCCTTTGAAACCGATAGCATCGCCGGCACCATGGCTTCCGTTCTTCACACCGACCCGCCTTCCCTGGACGAACTCAATCCCAGAGTCTCCCCCGGAGTTTCCGCCGTGGTGCGCACCATGCTGGAAAAAAATCCGGCCCACCGCTACTCCAGCGCCCGCGATGTCTTGCTCGATCTGCGCCGCGTGCGCCAGGGCGAGAAACCTGTCTTCGCCAAGTTTGCGATCCCGCAACCGCAGGCCGGTCAGAAACCAGCCCATCACAGGTCTTCGAAAACCATTCCACTTGTCATCGCTGTGACCGCCGCAGTTCTCCTGCTGGCCGGTCTGCTGTTGCGCACCTTTTTCCATCAGGGATCAAGCGGAGCTTCCATGAGTGCAGCAACCTCCGCAAGCGTAAAGTCCGCCACACTCGTCGTCCTTCCCTTCGACCTCATCTCCGACGACCCTAAGCTCACGGCCTTCGGCAACGGTTTGGTCGACACCCTGACCGCCAAGCTCACGCAGTTGGGCGAGAACCATTCTCTGCAGGTGGTGTCGGTCGGCGAAATCCTTCAGAAGAATGTGGCCAGCCTGGCCCAGGCCCGCCAGGAATTCGGCGCCGACACCGGCTTGCATATCGGCCTGCAGCGCTCCGGAGAACTGGTGCGCGTCACCTATTCGCTGAGCGACGCCAGGAACGGAAAAGTGTTCAAGGCCGGCTCGGTCGACGCCCCCATGACCGACCCGTTCGCCATCGAGGATCAAGTCGCCACCGCGGTCGCCGCTGCGCTCGGATTGGAACTGAAAGCCGACGAAACTCGCGAGCTGGCTTTCCACGGCACCACCATGCCCGATGCCTACAACTATTACACCCAGGCGCGCGGCTATCTGCAGGACGCCGGCAAGGCCGCCAGTATTGATAGCGCCATCATTCTGCTCGAACAGGCCCTCAAGGTGGATCCCAATTATGGCCGGGCCCAAGCCGACCTCGGTAGCGCCTACTGGGCCAGGTACTCCGCGAGCAAAGACAAAAATCTGATCCCCAAGTCGCGCCAAGCTTGCTCCCACGCGATTGAACTCGGCAACTCCGGCGCCGCCGGCCACGTCTGCCTCGGAGTCATTGCCAGCGGTACCGGCAAGTATGAAGACGCCGTCGCCCAGTTCCAGAGCGCAGTTCAGCTCGAACCCTCCAACGAAGACGCCTACATCGGCCTCGGCGGCGCCTATGAGCACCTGACCAGAACCACCGACGCCGAGAACACCTACAAACAGATCGTTCAGCTCCGCCCCAAATACTGGCGCGGCTACAACCTGCTGGGCGCGTTCTACTTGCGCCAGGCGCAATATGACGACGCCGCGAAGATGTTCCAAAAGGTCGTCGAACTCACCCCCGAAAGTTTTCGGGGTTACGCGAACGTGGGCGCGACCCTCATCTATGAGGCAAAATACGCCGAGGCGATCCACCCACTCGAGCAATCGCTGGCCATCCATCCCACCGCCGACACCTATTCGAACCTCGGCACCGCCTACTACTACCAGCACCGTTTCAACGATGCCGCCCAGACCTACGAAAAGGCGGTTCAACTCAACGACAAGGACTATACAAATTGGGGAAACCTGGGCGAAGCCTATTACCTTAGCGCAGAGCGCCCCAAGGCCGACGCCGCCTTCCGCAAAGCCATCGCCATGGCCAACGAGGATCTCGCCATCAACCCCCGCGACCCGCAGTTGCTCCGCAGCCTCGCCAATTACTACGCCATGATTCACGACCGCACCAACGCCCTCAAATATCTGACCCTGTCGCTCGAACTCAGCAAGGTAGACAAAGATGCACTCTTCTCCGCGGCCCAGATCTATAACGATTTGGGCGATAAAGGCATGGCTCTCGAATGGCTCGGCAAATCCCTCCGGGCCGGCTATGCCCCTGGCATGGCTCGACAGCAACCCGACTTGGACAATCTCCACGGAGATGCACGTTTTGAAAGTCTGCTAAACTCGACAGGCTCTTCCCTGGCCAAGTAACCGCGTTCGTCAAATTCCACTTCGGAGATCACACAATGGATGTCTGCGCTGGCGGTACGATCAACTCCGGGGCCACCTCCATCACCTTCACCAACCACCACAAAGTGGCCTGCAACATTACAAGCTGCGCGTTGCCGGGCTTTCCTCCCATACCACCGAACGTTGTAGTCCCAGCGAAAGTGGGTTCACAACCCGGCACCATCACGGTGCCGCTGAATCCTCCGCCCACACAGACGGGCAGTTACCCATACACGCCCGATTGCTGCGATGGCGCTACACCTCCGGTGATTAAGGTCCAGTAAGATTAAGATCAAGGTCCAGTAAGTTCGATCGGCACGATTTCCGTCTCGGTTGGGGA
>Ga0207088_1028_pt1 | contig 35076 bp, 32 predicted proteins | sample Alteio_BWMinHeat_52_FD_153564 | JGI IMG/M metagenome (GOLD analysis project Ga0207088, IMG submission 153564) | Enriched cells from forest soil in Barre Woods Harvard Forest LTER site, Petersham, Massachusetts, United States -... | ecosystem: Environmental > Terrestrial > Soil > Temperate forest >... | reverse complement strand
GTCAACATTGAAGAGGAGATGAAGCGGTCGTATCTCGACTACTCCATGTCGGTCATCATCGGCCGCGCCCTCCCCGACGTCCGCGACGGCCTAAAGCCCGTGCATCGCAGAATTTTGTACACCATGCAACAAATGGGGCTGCAGCCGAATAAGGCCACGCGCAAATGCGCCCGCATCGTCGGCGAAGTCATGGGCAAGTACCATCCCCACGGCAACCTCGCCGTCTACGATGCCTTGGTTCGCCTCGCCCAAACCTGGAGCCTGCGCTATCCCCTGATTTTTGGTCAAGGCAACTTCGGTTCCGTCGACGGAGACCCGCCCGCCGCCGATCGTTACACTGAAGCCAAGCTCGCTCCCGTTTCCGCGGCGCTCCTCGAGGACCTCGACAAAGAGACGGTAGATTTCCACGACAACTACGACGGCAGCGAAATCGAGCCCGACGTTCTTCCCGCGCGCATTCCCAATCTTTTGGTCAACGGTTCCGACGGAATCGCCGTCGGCATGGCCACAAAAATTCCGCCGCACAATCTCACCGAGATCGTCGACGCCACCATCACCCTGGTGAACAATCCCAACGCCCAGCTCGCCGAGATTCTGAAATTCGTCCAGGGCCCCGATTTCCCGACCGCCGGCATCATCCACGGCCGCGCCGGAGTCTTCGAAGCCTACCGCACCGGCCGCGGCCGCTTCATGATGCGCGCCAAAGCTCTGATCGAAAACATCAACAAAGACCGCCAGGCCATCATCGTCACCGAAATTCCTTATCAGGTAAATAAAGCCAAGCTGGTCGAGCGCATCGCACAGCTCGTCAACGACAAAGATATCGAAGACATCTCCGACATCCGCGACGAGAGCGACCGCGACGGCATGCGCATCGTCGTCGAGTTGAAGCGTGGGGCAGAACCGCAAATTGTTTTGAACCAGCTCTTCAAGCACACGCAAATGCAGGAAAGTTTCTCCATGATCCTGCTCGCGGTGGTCAATGGACAGCCCCGTGAAATGGGCTTAATCCAGACCATAAAGTATTTCATCGAGCACCGCGTCGACGTCGTCCGCCGCCGCACCGCCTACCTGCTGCAGAAGGCGAAAGACCGCGAGCACATCCTCGAAGGCTATCTCAACGCCCTCGATCACCTGGACAACGTCATCACCATCATTCGCGGCAGCGCCAACCGCGCCGACGCCCGCGAAAATTTGGTGCTCTACTTCGGCGGCAAGAAGATCGACATCAACACCACCGGCCGCGCTCCCAAGCTCGACGCCGAGAAGCCTTTCACCACCCGGCAGGCCGACGCCATCCTCGAACTGCAGCTGCATCGCCTGACAAAACTTTCCATCGACGAAATCGCCAACGAATTAAAAGAAGTCCGCGACAGCATCGCCGAATTCGAATCCATCCTCGGTTCCGAATCGAAGCTCCGCAAAGTCATCATCAAAGAGCTGGAAGAAGTGAAGAAGTTATACGGAGACGACCGCCGCACCCGCCTCGAAGACGAGGCCGCGGAAATCGTTCTCGAGGATCTCATCGCCGACGAGCAGGTCGCCGTCACCGTCAGCCACTCCGGCTACATGAAGCGCACGCCCATTTCCACCTACCGCATGCAGCGCCGCGGAGGCACGGGCCGCACCGGCATGAAGACGCGCGACGAAGATTTCGTCGAGCATCTCTTCATCGCCTCCACGCACGCCTACATTCTCATCTTCACCAACAAGGGCCGCGTCTACTGGCTCAAGGTCTACGAAATTCCCGACGTCAGCGCTGCCGGCAAGGGCAAGCACATCGGCAATCTGGTCGGCCTGCAGCCCGGAGAGACCGTCAAGACCATGCTCGCCGTGCGCAATCTCGAAGAAGAAAATAAATACGTCTTCTTCGCCACCCGCAAGGGCCTGGTCAAGAAATCCGAGCTGCGCGAGTTCATGCACGTACGCTCGAACGGCATCAACGCCATCGGAATTGAAGACGGTGACGAACTGGTCGCCGCCCGCATCACCAACGGCAACCAAATCGTCTTCATCGCCTCCCACGAAGGCATGGCCGTCCGCTTCGACGAAAGCCACGTCCGCCCCATGGGCCGCGCCGCCTACGGCGTCTGGGGCATCGACCTCGACGAGAAAGACTACGTGGTAGGAATGGCGACAACGACCAAGCCGGGAGCCGAGCCAGCGAGTGTGGGAACGGACGCTTCAGCGCCCGTTTCGAGCAAGCCCGAAAACGAGCCAGAAGTAATTGATGTAACCGTCAAAGGCAGCCTGATCCTCTCCGTCACCGAAAACGGTTTCGGCAAGCGCACCGCCGCCGAAGAATACCGCCTCACCAATCGCGGCGGCAAGGGCGTGATCAATCTGAAGACCACCGAACGCGTCGGCAAAGTCGTCGCCATCGCGCAGGTCGACGACACTTCCGAAGTCATGCTGATCAGCCACTACGGCAAAATCATCCGCATGGACTCCACGACCATCCGCGAATCCGGCCGCAACGCCCAAGGCGTCCGCCTCCTGAACCTGGAACCCGGCGACCGCGTAGCCGCCGCCGTAGTCCTGGCCCCAGACGCCGAGCCAAATGGAGGGAATGGCGGGACGCTGATTCAGTAGGGTCAAACTCGGGCGAGCAGTTTCAGGGCCGGATCTCTCAAAGGGAACTGGCTGAGTGGGCTCTTCACTCGTGGGACTTCGAGCCCATCGCTGAAGAAGATTACTTCTGAACCTTCGTAGCGCCGGGCTGCGCTGTATGGCAGCAAGTAAACGAGCTTCTTGCATCCACGGTACGCCTTCCTGATTTGTGGATGATTGTCGTAGGAAATCATCCAATTCCTGCGCAGTTTCTTTCTAAAAACACCCGCAAGCCTGATGTGGTCATCAGGCAAGTAGTGATTCTCGTACAGGCTTTCCCCTTGCTCAAAATACGGCGGGTCAAGATACACGAGACTTTTCTTCGGCAGAGTCGGCACAATAGTTTTCAGAAAGGACTCCGCATCTTTGTTGCTGACCCGGATGCGATTTGAGTAGGCAGCAATTGCCTCGATGCGGCCGATTAGCTCCGGCTTGTTATAACGGGCATCAATCTTCCATTCCCCGGTTTGATCGTTGCCTCCAATCATTCCGCCACTATGGATGATGCCTGAGCGGTTGGTTCGATTAAGGAAAAACATCGAGAATGCAACGCTCACACGACTGTGGTCACGGTAGTGAAACAGGATGTTGCGTTGTCGTCGCCATTCAGCCGGAGTGACCCTCTTGTCCCTTATCTTGCGGCACAGGGCGTCGGTATCTTCCAGCACGGCTTTCCAGAACAAATAGACGGGCTTGCTGATGTCGTTGATGTAGATGCGTGAAGCGTACTCCAGCAGCAAAAGTGACAAGCCTACGGCCGACCCGCCCGCATACGGCTCAACATAATGACCGTCGAGAAGATTGTTGTCCTCAAAGATGCGCTGCACAAATGGAGACAGCCGTCCCTTACCGCCGGGATACCGCAGTGGGGAAAAATGCCGCATCGGTCGTTTGTGATTGCTACCCATGCCAGAGCTTTACGATGAATGGTTCCAGATTGTCCCAAGAGGTTTTCAGTTCGCTTGGGGACGGATAGAAGTTTTGATTATGCACATAGGCGTTAAGTTGCACAGTGCTGAACATCGAGTGCGGGTCGTTCGCAGCTTTGTTCGCCGATGTCAAATCCTTCTTCGTCATGATGGCATTGTTTTCCATGTGCTTCGTTACAGCACGGAGCTTCTTCGCAAGCGTATCCGCTGACGTGACGCCCAGCACCGCACGCCGGGTGATGTACTCCTCAACACTGAATTCCAGAAACACCCGGAACAGAACGCTCACGGCATTGCGGAATGTCTCCACTTCGAGGCGACGAAGCTCGTGCAGGATGTCGTTCGCCCGTCCCATCGGCGGAAGCACATCAGTGTTCTTGGGAACAAGCTTCTTCCGTTCTGATGTTGGACGCTTGGGTTTCTTCTGCTTCACCTTCCCACGTTCCACATCGCTGAGATTGGTATCGGCGCTGACTGTCCAACGCTTTGCGCCACGTGCTGGTTTGGCGTGTTTCGCTACGAGTTTGTTGAAGAATCGTTTTTGGTCATTGGCGTCGTAAATATCCTTGACCGCAAATGGCTTGTGATCCTCGTATTCTTCTCGTGAAATGATGGTGACGAAATCCCGTAGTATCGCAAGCGCCCATTTCTTGCTTGCCGTGGTCGTGAGGTGGTCGCCCTTATCCAGTTCCAACTGCTCGATGATGTAAGCGGAATCCAACAGACGCTTGAGGTTGGTGATGGGAAAATCCTGACCCATTACACGGTCTTGCACATCCGCATCAAGCTGACCATGCGTGAGGACAAATTCTAGGGCATCGTATTCTGGAGCGGACTTACCCTGTGCAGCGTGTGCCCGGTAGGTCGCAATCGTTGACCACGATTCGAGTCCCGCGCCCTTCAGTCCGGTATCGTGACGGCGCTGTATCCATGGAAACGCTTCTTCCTTGCTGCCCGCAATTTTGCAAAGGATCTTTTTGGGAACCTGACCGGGGAGCAATTTGTGCAGCCGCTTAAAAGCGTTGTGCCAAGTGGTGTCGGCCGCAAGGTCGGGTTGCGTGGCGAGCTTGATCGCGGCGACCCGGCGATTGCCTTCAACTACTATGTAGCGGTTCTTTTCGTCGGGAACGGCGTGGACCATTACGCTCTCAAGCGGACTGAGACCGTTCTCGATAATGTCTTTGGCTAAATTGACGAGCTTGTTCTTCTGCTCTTCGATCAGAGCCTTGATAGCTTCTCTTTGGTCGTCTTGTTTTCCGGTGCGGTAGTTGCCTGTGTCCAGAAGGATATCAGTGACACGAATTTCTTTCTCGTTCATTACCTTTGCCTCTTGCAGCCATCTCCCCCTCATGACTTTAGATGGCAAAGTGTTAACGCGGTCTTGGTGCAACGGAACAGTGTACCTCACAACGCAAACTAGGTGCAGTATAGGACGTGGGTCCGTCCTATGCGCACTCGGCCATATGGAGCGATATGAGAGTTTCTGTCGTCCCTACGGGACTTGTTACATTTTTTGGCGCTTACCCAGGACTTACGTCCTGGGCTATCATATGCCGCCCCTACGGGGCTGAGCACAAAGCGGCGTCAGTGTCCGTACTTTCCCAATTCCAGCCTGCTCCGGGTGAGCAGGTTCCAGGCTTCCCGGTATTGTTCGTAGCAGTAGCTGGCCTTCTTCACGGGTGTGCCGATGGGGCACAGCATAATGTCGGAGATGTGATCTCCGCCGACTATGAGGGTTGCCGGGATCAGATACCAGGCATCTTCGGGAATGACGTAGGCGGCAAACAGGTCAAGCTGGTTCAGCGTGTAGGTCTGCGTGACGCGGTGCCTGGGCCGGAACATGCAGCGATAGCCGCCGCCGGAGCGATGGGTGGTGGACTTCACCTGCACGCGAAGAAAGTTTGCGCCGTGCTCGATGCCAACGTCGTAGGCCTGAATCCCCCAAGGCTTGCTGACGGCGAAGCGGTGCTGCGCGGCCATCGCCATGAATAGCAGTTCGACCCATTCGCCGCGCTGCTTGTAAGTTTTGAAGTGTACCCAGTCGTTATTGCGGTTGCTGCTTTTCCTTGTACTCATCCCTTGTCCGTCCTCTATGTTACGTCCCTGTGCTCACAAAAAATCCCCAGTTCTCGCGCAGAGAACGCGCGAGAAATGGGGCACCCGGGCCAACAAAAAAGGCGCGACCTGTGGGCCGCGCCTTCTCGACAGTAAATTGTCTCTATACTTCTAGAATATCAAATTGGAGGGGGGAAAGTGGACATGGTTTCGAACTTTATATTGCGAACGTTTTCATGGACTTAAATGCGATCGTGTAATTCCTGCCTATTGACAAGATTTTGGTGAATCGATGCCCCGGCTCGATTGAACCGGGAATCCGGCGTTTCAAGCGTCCCTACCGGGACGGTACTCTCTTTCCGACGTTACCCGGCGTTGAAAACGCCGGGCTATTGTCAAATGTCCCTCCGGGACAGTCTTCACCGGTCTTCACCGCCCCACCAACGCCATAACTATTGATTGGCGTATCATGACCGCGCGTGACGAAATCATGACCCAGGACCTTTCCGTTCATCATCATCCCGTGCATCCGCGTTTCCTGACCAAGGATCAGCGCGCCGCCGCAGAGTACGCACTCAGCGACGAGCAAATAGAGTTTTTTCATGAGTATGGATACTTAAAGGGAATCCGCATCCTGTCGGACGAACAGGTAGAAGTGCTCCGGCACGAATTGGCTGGCCTGTTGGACGCGCGAGGCGAAGAGCGGGATTTATTTTACGAATACAACTCGAACGAGTCGGGCGATCCGAATCATGTGTTGTTCCATGCGTTGGGCGCATGGCGGATTGCGCCGGGTTTTCACGATCTCCTGTGGCATCCTGCGTTCACAATTCCGGCAGCGCAACTTCTGGGCGGAGCGGTTCGGTTCTGGCACGACCAACTTTTCTGCAAGCCGGCTCATCATGGCGGAGTCGTGGCCTGGCATCAGGACTATTCTTATTGGACGCGAACGCAGCCGCTGGCTCATCTCACCTGCTGGATTGGCCTGGACGATTCGACCCGTGAGAACGGGTGCTTGCAGTACATTGCCGGGAGTCATCGTTGGCCGGATCTGCCGATCACGGGACTCGCGGGTGACATGGATGCCATCAGCGCAGTTCTGGACGACCGGCAAAGAAGCGAGTTCGAGCATCCGGTCACGGTGGAATTGAAGAAAGGTGAGGCTTCATTCCATCATCCGCGGCTGGTGCATGGATCGTTTGCCAACCATTCCGAGCGCTCGCGGCGCGCGACCGTCATCAACGTCATGAAGGATGGCGTGCGCTCCGCGAGCAATGAACCGCTGCTGCACGGTGTGCCGGTGATCCCGCCGGGGGAGAGGGTTGAAGGACAGTTTTTTCCGTTACTCACCTCTCCACCAGCGTCATAATCTGTTCCGGATAGCGCGCCCCTGACGCGGAGTCCGCCGGAAACGCCGCATCGATCCGTTGCAAGTCTTCCTTCGTCAACGCAACTGCCTGAGCTGCGACATTCTCTTCTAAGTATTTCCGCCGCTTTGTCCCTGGAATCGGGACGATGTCCGAACCCTGCGCTAGCACCCAGGCCAGCGCCAGCTGCGATGCCGTGCATCGCTTCTCGCCGGCAATCTCTTCGACCCGCCGGACGAGATCCAGATTCTTCTGAAAATTCTCGCCCTGAAACCGCGGACTGTTACGCCGATAGTCATCCGCCGGCAAGTCCTCGAACTTCTTGAACTGCCCTGTCAAAAATCCGCGCCCCAGCGGGCTGTACGCCACAAAGCCAATCCCCAACTCGCGGCAGGCCGCCAGAATCCCGCCCTCGGGATCCCGCGTCCACAAAGAATATTCCGTCTGCAGCGCCGCAATCGGATGCACCTTCACGGCGCGCCGCAGGGTCGGAACCGAAGCCTCTGACAGCCCGAGAAACCGCACTTTGCCCGCCTTCACCAACTCAGCCATCGCACCGACAGTTTCCTCAATCGGCGTCGCTGGGTCGACGCGGTGCTGATAGTAGAGATCGATCGTCTCCACCCCAAGCCGCCGCAGGCTGGCCTCGCACGACTTGCGAACGTAGTCAGCTTTCCCACTCACCCCGCGGACATTCGGATTACTCGGATCCCGCACGATTCCAAACTTCGTGGCCAGCACGACTCCGTCTCGCTTGCCTTTGATCGCGCGACCGACAAGCTCTTCGTTCTTGTGCGGACCGTAAACATCGGCGGTGTCGAGAAAGTTGATCCCGAGTTCCAGCGCTCGATGAATCGTCGCAATCGATTCAACGTCATCGAACCCGCTGTAAAACTCCGACATCCCCATGCACCCCAGCCCCTGGGCCGAGACCTTGAGACCCCTGCGACCAAGTTCGCGCATTTGCATACGTCACCCCCGCTGAATCGATCTATGTGGCGCGGGCGCCCTCGCCCGCGAAAGCCTACAGCCCAACGCGAATGCGAGGTTTGGTGTTTGCCGTCACCTCGCCAATGTGAAACGCGGCAACTCCCGCATCCGTGAGAGCCTTCATCAAGCGCTGCCCCTCCGGCGTCGCAATCAGCAACCCTCCCGCAGTCTGTGGATCAAACAACAGCGCCCGCACATCATCATCAACTCCATCGTCATACTCCACCAGGCATTCCGCAAACTCGCGGTTATTCTTGAGTCCCGCGGGAATGTATCCCGCGCGCACGCACTCCAGCGCCCCCTCGAGCAGCGGCACACTTCCAGCAGAAATGCTGATCGACACCTCCGACGCCAGCACCATTTCGCGCGCATGTCCAATCAATCCGAATCCAGTCACGTCGGTCATGGAATTGACGCAGAACTCACCGTCACGAAGCACATCGGCAGCGCGCTTGTTCAACGTAGTCATGGATCGCACCGCCGCGTCGACCCACATTGGCTCCGCTTTCCCTCGCTTGATTGCCGTCGAGATCACGCCGGTACCGATCGCCTTGGTGAACAAGAGCGCATCCCCCGGCTTGGCACCGCGGTTCGCCAAGACTTTCTTCGGATGCACAACCCCAGTCACCGAATATCCGAACTTGGTTTCTTCGTCGCGAATGCTGTGCCCACCAATCACCGTGCATCCGGCCTCAATCATCTTCGACAAGCCGCCCGCCAGAATCCTCTCCAGAATGGCCAGATCGGCCTTCTCCGGAAAGCACACCAAAGCGAGCGCTGTGAGCGGCTTCCCGCCCATCGCGTAAACATCGCTCAGCGCGTTGGTCGCCGCGATCTGCCCGAACGTATAAGGATCGTCGACCACCGGCGTGAAAAAGTCCACCGTCTGCACCAGCGCCTGGTCCGGCCCGATCAGATACACTCCGGCGTCGTCGGCATGATCGAAGCCGACCAGAACGTTCGGGTCATGTTGCCGGGCTAATTTCCCAAGCACCGTGTCCAGCGCCGCCGGACTCAGCTTGGACGCTCAACCCGCAGCTTTCACCGACTCCGTCAGCCGAAATGGCTTGTTCTCAGACATTAGCCCATTGTAGCCGACGGTTTTCATCGAGCAGATTTCGACTAGCGTAGCAACACTTACCGCGGTGCAAGAAACCCGGCTGCGAACGTTCTATCATCGTGAGGGACGGAGACGCTCAAATGCGCGAGCGGTATGGAATGCCATGCGTCATTTCGATTCTGACAATCGCGAGTACGATCACGAGTGTCTTCGCGCAGAGTCCAACTCCATCGGCAAGCCCCGCCGCCAACGCGCATGTGGTTCGCGTGCAAACCGGAGAGTCCTGCGGTATGTGCGGCGGCAGTCTCTTCTACCACACAACCACGACGACAGTTGAGCCGGCATTTCTTGTTTGGCAGGGGATGTACTCTTCGAACCCGAAAAAACTTCCGAACAAAAAGACCAGGGTTGCAATCACCAGACAAGATTGGACAAGTCTGTTGCGCTCGATCGATGTGACCGCGCTCCGGGCGCTGCCCCAGCAAGGTTGCCGTTCGTGCAGAGACTTGCCCGAGTCCTGGTTCGTCGTTGAATACAGCGATGGCAGCAAGGTCGCGGTCAGCTACGGTCCGACGAATATCCCCAAGACGGTCGCCGCAGTCAAATTTCCCGCGGTAGTGATACCGATGGGGCCGTGAGGAATGTTGCAAAGTGAGTCGGCAAGTTCGCAACCTACTTCACCGTCACATCCGTAACCCGAATCTCCGGATACTGCCGGTTCCACTGCGCCGAGATGCTGTCGAAAGTCAGCCGGAACGGTTGAGCCTGACCGGGAGTAAGGGGAGAAACGCCAACGTCTACCGGTTCAAGATAAGCTCCATTGGTACGGACCACCTGCAACGGCACTTCCTCCCGTTGCGCCAGTTGTCCCATCGAGTCCTGGAACACCACTTCCACCATGACATGCGTAACGGTCTTGTCGCCCGCATTCGTGATCGTGCCGTCAATGTAGCTGACCGTGTGCCCGACGAAATTCTCCGCGGCGCTCATCTTGAAATCCGAGAACTTCAGACTGGCGATGTAGGGCGAGGCTGTTTTAGCGACCTTCGGCGGCTGTTGCAGCAGAAACGCCGCCGCCAGCGCGCCTCCAATCACTACAGCCACAGCGATCCCGATAATCAAACGGCTGGAGTCGCGTTCCTCAGCGACCGGAGTTGGCTGTCCCAGGCTGCCCATGAAAGGAATTGTAGGCTGTGACTCTGGGATTGTCGATTTACAGGCTCAACTCTTGTCATCCTGAGCGCGTCTTTTGCGCGAAGGATCTGTGCAAGTCGCACGCAGCGCTTTTGCAGTCGGCAAGTTACATAGGTCCTTCGCGCAAAAAACGCGCTCAGGATGACAACTGGGTTCAGCAGCGCTCCGCTGATCTCTTAAGCCCTTCGCGCGGCCAGCAACTTCGCCGCATTCTCGTGATACACCTGCCGCAGAATCGCATCATTCAACCCGAACCCATTCAAGCTCCAGTGATAGGCAAACTGTTCGGTCTCATAGAAATGCTCGTCCAGCGATTCCAGGATTCTGAACGTAACCCGGTACATCGCCGTGTCGACTCCCATGTCGGTGCCGTACACCAGCCGATCGGCATGCTTCTCATAAAACTGCGCCGCGAAGCGTGGGATCGGCGCCGTCTCCGCATACCGCGCAGAAATGTCAGCATACAAATTCGGATTCCGCTCCAGCACCTCGCCCAGCCGGCCCAGATCGTAATCGAGATTCATGAAGTGGCACGCGACGAACGTCGTGTTCCGGTGCCGCGCCAGGGTACGCTCAAAAATGTCAACCATCCCTGACAGCCCGACAATGTCCGGCTGATTGTCGAGTCGCCAGTGATACGCGTTCATCAGCCCGTCGTTGTACCGGTCCATCTTCTGATACATCCAGATCGGATCGGCCACGTGCAAGCTGATCGGCATTCCCAGTTCGCCGCACTTCTCCCACAGCGAATCCATGCGCGAATCATCGGGATGCATCCCCGCCGTCTTCGACTTACCCGACCTCAAGCCCTGCCCCTTGTCATGAATCTCGCCCACGCCCCGCGCTCCCACCTGCCGGCAGCGTTCCAGTTCTTTGACCGCCGCAGGTCCGAACCCCGGCTTGTCGTAGCCTGTGAAATCAAATCCGCACCAAACCTCAAACCGCTCCGGATACTTCGCATACTTCCGGTAAATCTCGTCAAACTCCGCGCCCGTCGTCATGGTCAGGATCATCGCCTTCTCAATTCCGACCTCGTCCATGTTCCGGACCCACGCCGCAATCGCCGGCTCCGTCTTCGCATACGGATGCGTGTGCATGTCGATGACCGGGAATTTGGCTTTCGGAATCTCCGTAACCGGAATCTTGTAGATCGACTTCGGCCGGTAGTCCTTGAGCAGAATACCCTCCGGAGACGCGACTTCCTTCGGCGGAACATTCGCCGCCGCCCCAGGTTTCGTCTCCTGCGAAGTGATTCCGAGTGCAGAGACAGAAGGAAATCCCGCGGCCAGTCCTGCCAAGTTGGCCCACTTCAAGAATGACCTTCGATTCAATGAGCTTCGATTCATGGAGCCTCCCAATGCGATGGACTTCGTCACGGCTTTTCTCTGCGTTCTCCGCGAGCCCTCAGCGCACTCTGCGGTCAAAAGCTTTTTGCCCACAGCGAAGAATATTTGGACGAAGAAGAGTAGTAAGCCTAAGTTCGGAAGAACGCAAGCAGAAACAGCACCCCGAGCAGCGTATCCACTCCGCCCAGTGCCAGGTCCGACGGATGAATCCGGTTCTGAAAATACAACACGAGCAGGGAAGCCCCCCACCCGAATTTCTCCAGCACCGCCGGAATCATCATGAGCCGGAAGCGCACCGGATCCCGCGCGATGACCAGAAATGCAACCTGCCAGGCAAGGGCTACGCTGACGAAACCATAATAAAATCCGGGATGAGTGATCGCCGGAGGATCGTTGCGCGAGATCGCATCAAACATGAAGTAAAGAGGCGTGAGAATCAGCACGCCCCAGATGCCAGCAATCCAGAAAACGATTTTGGCGAATTTCATTTGCCCACCAACGATCGGTGCAATCTCACGTGCCTGAATATCTTATGCCGTCGCCAATTGGACGGGGATTCTGCCGGCGTTCGCAGTGATCCGAGGTACACGCTACCGCGTCCCAATAGAGGTTGCCCTCGGAATTTGCCCTCTGCGCAGCATCGAACGCTTCGTATTGGACCCTATACCAGCTATTGCGCTTGATTTTGATCGAACCGTTAGCCAGATGGCGTCGAAGATGAAAATGGAGGCGCACTTTCTTCTATTCCTAGCCAACATTGGTCGAGGACCCGCGCTACTCCCCGCCCACGGTCAACCCGTCCACGCGAATCGTCGGCGCGGCAACTGACCCGCGGAACTCCAAATCATTGGCAATCTCGGAAATATTGAAAAACAATTCCTTCAAATTCCCCGCCACCGTGATCTCTTCCACCGGATACGCGAACTCCCCACCCGAAATCCACATCCCCGAGGCCCCCCGCGAATAGTCGCCAGTGACCAGGTTCACGCCCTGCCCCAGAAATTCCGTAACGTACAGCCCTTCCTTCACACCGGCGATCATCTCCTTTGGCGTCTTTGCTCCCGCCTGCAGAAAATAATTCCCCGGCCCAATCCCCGGCGTCCCTGCCAACCCGCGCGAAGCATTCCCTGTGGTCTGGAGCTTGAGTTTCTTGGCGGTGTAGGTGTTGAGTAAATAAGACTTCAGCACCCCGTTCTCAATCACCACCGTGCGCCGCGTAGGCACGCCTTCGCCATCGAATGGACTTGTTCCGAAGCCGCCAACCATCGTCCCGTCATCGATGATGTTGACGTTGTCACCCGCAATCTTCTGCCCCAACTTGCCCGCGAGAAACGACGCCCCACGATAAACCGAGTCTCCGTTCACTCCTTCAAAGATGTGTTCCAGAATCGAAGTAGCGACCATGGGATCGAAAATGATCGGCACCTGCGCGGTCTTCGCCTTGCGCGCGCCCAGCCGCCGCAACGTGCGTTCCGCCGCAATCCTGCCCACCTTCTCCGGCGCATCCAGCTTGGTCAGCGTCCGCGCCACGGAGTACCAGTAATCACGCTGCATGGCTCCAGCCTCGGTCTGCGCAATCGGCACCGCAGACACCGAGCAATACGACCGCCGATATTCCCCCACAAACCCGTGCGAATTCGCCAGAACTTTGTGCCCGGTAGCGGCGTCGAACGATCCGCCCTCGGAGTTCTTGATGCGCGGATCAAAGTCGAGCGCCGCCTTCTCCGCGCGCCGCGCGTAGTCGATACGATCGGATCCGGGCAGGGAATAAACGTCTTCGTGATAAAGATCCAGATCGCCGGCGATCGAGCCCAGTTGCGAGGCCTCGGGGATTCCGCCGAACGGATCTTCCGACGTAATCTTCGCGAGCGTCAGCGCGGAACTCACCATGCGATCGAGCCCCGCCTGCGAAAAGTCGCTGGAGTAGGTACTGGCGGCGCGCTGGCCGAAGAAGACGCGTACACCGATCGACTTCGAGCCGGACTCTTTCAGCGTCTCGACTTGACCAAGGCGGACAAGCGTAGAGAATTCGTCGCCTTCGCGCACGACGCACTCGGCGGCGGTGGCTCCGCCGGCCATGGAGCGGCGGACGATATCCTGGGCGATTTCGCGGAGGTCGGTTTCGAGCTTCGGGTTGCGCGTGTCGAGTTGAACTGAGGGCATGTTCCATTATCCCAACAAATGTGGGTGATTGTCCTGTTGGGCTAAGGGGGCTTACAAAGGACGATCTCGAAGGAAATCTTACGGCAAATAATGCAGCTTTGCATTATAATGGGTTGGTCGAGGAATTTAGCTATGGCCACACTCACTGTAACCACGAGGGGACAGGTAACTTTTCGAAAAAAGGTGCTGGAGCACCTGGGAATTAAGGCTGGAGAAAAAATTGAACTCGATTTGCTTCCCGATGGCCGAGGCATAATCCGCGCGGCCAAGCGTACGGGGACGATCGAGGACTTCATCGGCCGGCTCGCCGGAAAGACGAAGAAGGTCGCAACCATTGAAGAGATCAACGAAGCTGCGGCCAATGGCTGGGCGGGAAGAAGCGGGCGGAAATGAGAGTGGCGGTCGACACCAATGTTCTGGTGCGAGCGGTAGTGCGCGACGACAGGACGCAGGCAGAGATCGCGGCCAAGTGGCTGCGGAATTCCAACCTGATTGCAGTCGCCTTGTCGGCGCTTTGCGAGTTCGCATGGGTGTTGCGGCGGGTCTATGGCTTCAAGCCGGCGGAGGTGGCTGACACGATCCGGGCGCTCACTTCGGCGGGAAATGTGGAAACGAATCAGCCTGCCGTGGAGGCAGGTTTGGCGATGCTCGATGCCGGTGGAGACTTCGCGGATGGCGTGATCGCTTACGAGGGGCGATGGCTGGGCGCGGAGACGTTCGTTTCGTTTGATAAGAAGGCTGTGGAGATGCTGAAGGAGCAAGGAGTAACGGCGCGATTACTTTAGTTCTCAGCCGGAATGAGGAACTGCCACGATCATTCGAAATCTGTCATCCCGACCGAAGTGAGGCGAAGCCGAACGTAGTGGAGGGACCTCGGGTTCATCGGATCCAGCACGAAGCCCCTACTGCATGAAGCCGCCGGGATCTTTCCTGGCCGTGCCGCCCACGGTCAGGCGGTCGATCTTCAGCGTCGGAATCCCCACGCCCACCGGCACAGCCTGTCCGTCCTTGCCGCAGGTGCCCACGCCCTCATCGAGTTTCAGGTCATTGCCCACCATCGAAACCCGCGTCAGGACATCGGGCCCATTGCCGATCAGGGTTGCGCCTTTGATCGGCGCGGTGATCTGACCGTCCTCAATCATGTAGGCCTCGGAGGCCGAGAACACAAACTTTCCGTTCGTGATGTCGACCTGGCCGCCGCCGAAATTCACGGCGTAGATGCCGTGCTTGACGGAGCGAATAATATCTCCCGGATCGTCCTGCCCCGCCAGCATGTAGGTATTCGTCATGCGCGGCATGGGGATGTGCTCGTAGCTTTCGCGCCGTCCATTGCCGGTGCTGGCGATACCCATCAGACGCGATGACAGCTTGTCGCTGAGATAGCCTTTCAGAATTCCCTTTTCAATCAGCACAGTTTCCTGAGTCGACCCGCCTTCATCGTCGACGTTGAGCGACCCACGCCGCCACGGCATGGTCCCGTTGTCGACCACGGTGCACTTCTCACTCGCCACGCGCTTGCCAATCAATCCGGCGAAGGCGGAAGTCTTCTTGCGGTTGAAGTCCGCTTCCAGCCCATGTCCCACGGCCTCGTGCAGCAGAACTCCCGGCCATCCCGGTCCCAGCACCACTTCCATTTCGCCGGCGGGAGCTTCCCGCGCATCGAGTTGCAGGATCGCCTGCCGCGCCGATTCCTTGGCAAAGAACTCCGGAGTTTTCTCGCCAAAGAAAAAGTCCAGCGCCACCCGCCCGCCACCGCCCGACGTACCCCGCGCCGAGTTTCCCTCAGTCTTCGCGATGCATGAAACGTTCATGCGCGCCAGCGGTTGCGAATCCTCCGCAAACGTTCCATCCGACCCGACCACTAGAATGTTCCGCAATTCGTCCGCGTAGCTCGCCCGCACTTCCTGAATTCGCGGATCGTACGCCCGCGCCGCTTTGTCCGCGCGCATCACCAACTCAACCTTGGCGCTGATCTCCGCATCCACCGAGGGCAGCGTTACCGGATACAGACTGCGCGCCGCCGCTCTTTGAAAACCCGCGACTGTCGTTTTCGCCGGAGCACTCGCAATCAACGCCGCCGTTCGCGCCGCGTGCAGGATGCGATCGGAAGAAAGATCATCGGTATACGCGTAGCCCGTTCGCTCTCCGGAGACCACGCGAACTCCGCACCCCGCGGAAATTCCCTGCGACGCCGACTTGACCATCGATTCGTCCACCATCAGCGAGGTCGACGAAAGATATTCGAAGTAGAGGTCGGCATAATCCCCGCCCGCCGAAAGCGCGGCCCCGAGATAGCGCTCGAGATCGTTCTCAGTCACGCCGTAGTGTTCGAAGAAGAATCGCTGCTTGTCCAACAGATGTTTATCGAGAAGTTGTTTGTCCACGTGATTTAGATGCCGCCGAGTTCAGACAGGACTCGCGAGCCATCTACTCCCTATCAGTCCGTCGTCAGGCAGAGCTTTTAGCTGCGCCGTTAGCCCACCGAACGTGAGCGCTTACCTAATTCAATGAAAGCCCAGGTTTTTGGGTGGCGCAGCGCTTTCAGCGCTGCGCATAAGAGCCTCTTTGTCGAGGGCTTTTGCCCCGGAGGGACCACTCGCGCCCAAAAGCCATTCCTGACCCGGTTCCTCATTATCCCACACCCTCCTCCATCCACCCGGCCGGACCCACTCTTCCACACCCTTCGGCAATAACCATGGTCACTCGTCACAGACTTTGCCCCGCCCAATGTGGACAATTTCCTGGTGACCCCAGACGCCCTTACCCGCACCGTGCAGGACTTTCTCAGCGAGGCCGCCGGCGCGGTCGTGCTCGAGAACGGAGCCGTGGCCTTCGACCTGAGCCAGTCCAGATACTCGATTTCCGGAGAGTACGACAAATGCCTGCTGCACTTGTGGTCGGCCGAGCGCAACACCGTTCGCCGCGTTCTCGACGCCGAGGTCAGGAACGGAACACTAAGGCTTGCGGTCCAGCGCCTGGGCCAGTCGCGTCCGACCAGGCTCGAAATCTGTCGTGAACGTGACCGCCGCTCGCCTTCCGCTAAGAAAGTGGCCCGAACCAGTTACGAACCGAAGCTGCGCCGCGCTTTGGATCGCCATTTCCCCGGCTTCACCATCATCCGCCTGACCACCGCCGTCGACCTGGAAAAGTCCTTCGGCCCGATTTACGCCCGAGGACTGCTGCGCCAGGGTCAGTCGGCATTCGCTGTTCTTGGAGTCAACGCGTCCGAAACTCAGGCGTCCATCGATGCGTCCCTCACCTTCGCCATTCTCTGGCTTGAATCGTGCCGCCAGTCCTCATCCTTAGCCGGCAAGTTCCTCGTCGAGGGTCTCCTTTTATTTGTCCCGCAGGGATGCTCCGCGCTCGTCCGCGAACGCATGGCCAACCTCAACCCCACCGCCGCCAAATGGACCCTGTTTGAACTCGATGAACGCCACGACGCCGTTACCGAGATCGACTGCACCGACCGCGGCAACGTAGCCACGCGCCTGGTCCACGCCACAAATGAATCCGCCGCGCTCGAACGCTTCGCCGACTCGATCGCCAGTATCAACTCCATCCTGCCCAACTGCGAGGTCGCCGTGCTGAATCCCGCTGAACTCGCTTTCCGCTGGCGCGGCCTGGAGTTTGCCCGCGCCCGCATGGGCGCCGAAGCGGCCACCTTCCGCAGCAAACAGGAAATCGTCTTCGGGGTGGGCGCCGAAGAGCGCGTCCTCGATCAGCGCAACTGGCCGCTCTTCCTGCAGCTACTCACCGCGATCCGCGACACGCGCCACCCCTACGGTCCCCGCCAGCACCCGCTGTTCCGCCTGCGCCCCGAACGCTGGCTCGAATCCCTCGTCGCCGCCGACGTCAGCGTAATCGACGAGCGCCTCCAATCCCGCTCCCTCTATTCCCAGATCCCCGCATTCTCCGCCTCCGACCGCGCCATGCTCGACGTATTAACCGTCACCCGCGAAGGCCGCCTCGCGGTCGTTGAACTCAAAGCCGACGAAGATATCCACCTCCCGCTCCAGGGCCTCGACTATTGGTCAAGAGTTCACTGGCATCACAGCCGCCAAGAATTTCCCCGCTTCGGATATTTCTCTGACCGAGAGTTGTCGCCGGAAAGCCCCTTGCTCTACCTGGTCGCTCCCGCCTTACACGTCCATCCCGCAACCGACATCCTGCTGCGCTATATCTCTCCCGAAATAAACTGGGAATTCGTCGGCATTGACGAGCGCTGGCGCGAAGGAGTAAAAGTCGTCTTCCGGAAGCGCCCGGATTGGGGGACCAGACGTGGAATCGGATTACTCGACCGCGCCGCTGGCTGAACGTGACTCCGCTCCTCGCCCCGGCCTGCTACTCAAAAACGTTCACACCCTTTACAGAGCCAGGTTCCGCCGCTGGTTGAGCATCACCGCACCAACGTCCCTGCTGGCCGCCGCAGTTCTCTATTTGGCGAACCAGAAGATCAGATCGATTGTCACGACCATCCCACGAGGCGGCTTTCAGGTTCACTCCGCGGAATTTGCTGAGGTTACCGGACTGCGGTTCGGCGGTTTTTTGGTGAGCTGGCTTTTCGGGTGTTTCGCGCTGGCGGCGATTGCGACGGTCGTAAATGGACTGGACGGCGAAGACGCGGACGCACCTTGGAAGTACGACAGCCATCAACGCGCGCGGGAGCATTTTGGAGCGATTGCCCTCGCTGCTTTGTTTACGTTCTGCGTTTTCCTTGCCGGGGTCGCGGTGGCCGAGTTTGTTGAGGTTACGGCAGGGCGCTTCTTCGGCTGGTCGCGCGTTCCTGGGTTCTTCTATGGCGCGGCGGTTGTGGGCTGGGTGGTGGTCGCAAGCATCGTGAGTTGGCTCGGAACGGCCATCCCACTTATCGTCCGGGGAAACACCACGAGCTGGTCGGCTCTCAAACGAAGCGTGGAACTCAGCAGTGGCTATGAAGGAGCCTTGCTCTGGTTGGTGGTGGAAACGCTACTGGGCTCATACCTCGCTTGGTATGCGACTTACTATGTCTCGAGATTGTTGTTCCCGGTGCACCTCAGGCATACCGTCTGGTACGGCTGGGTGGTTTATGCCCTTGCCGTGTTGGCAACAGCCGCAGCTGAACCGCCACTCTTTATTGGTTTTTCTCTCCTGGCAGATCCGGAGCCACTGAACGCGCCCTCACTTCCAGCTTCCGAGCAGACGACGTAAATCCAGCAACTGCCCCAGGTGATACGCGTTGTGATCGGCCACCAGCAACGCTTCCCGCAAAATCGTCTGCCCGTCTCCCCACGGAATCCGCGCAAACATATCGGTCTTGCGATTTGCAACTAAACTCTGCATCGCCTTCAGGTCCCGCCGAAACTGCTGGACGCTCTTGTTCCAGCTCGCCGCGCTCGCTGGACCCTCCGCCTTCGGCCAATATCCTCCCGGCCACGGCGGCGAAACATGCTTGCCATTGCGGCTGAACTCAAGAATGTCCCACTGCGCCAGCCTTAGATGTTCCAGCAACATCCACGGAGTGTGTGGAAACTTCTCAGGCTTCGCTCCCCGCAGCTTCGCCGGCAGCCCCTTCACAACGTCTTCGAACTTGGCATGCGCGCTCCCACCCGCAAGAAGCTCAAGAAGGTGTTTGCGCAACGACTGCTCGTGACTGTCTGTCATCCCATTCCTCCGCAGCGACACCAATCCAGTGTAGCGCCGCCGCCGGAAGGCTAGGACGAGGGATTTAGGGAGCGAGAACGAAAGGGAAAGCCGCGGGGATTTTTGCGCGCACAGTCGGGCACAACACAGTGGGCGTCATCCTGACCGGAGCCGTTCTTCAGGCGAAGGGAAGGGCCTGCCCTGAGCGAAGTCGAAGGGATCTCGCGCGTACCGGCGAGATCGTATTTCCAAGGAAACGGACACTTCCGTCTTACTTGTTCTGTGCCGAAGCGGTCTGCGCCGGTCCTTCGTCGATCATGCCGCCGATCGCATCCCCGGATAGCACCAACTCCACGCGCCGGTTCTGCTGACGCCCTTCCGCCGTATCATTCGATGCAATCGGCTCGTTCTTGCCAAACCCGCGAGCTTCAATCGCACTGGAAGAGATCCCCTGCTGCACAAAGTAATCGCGCACTGACTGCGCCCGGTGCTCCGACAGATCCTGATTGTATTGGTCGCTGCCCACACTGTCGGTGTGTCCCTCGATCGCCACATGCAGGCTGGGATACGCCAGCACAATCCCTGAAACTTTGGCCAGCCGCTCGCGCGCTCCCGGCAGCAGCTCGAAACTTCCACTGCGGAACAGAACGTCAGACATGTTGGCAACGAGTCCGCGGGCCGAATCGCGCGTCGCCAGAATCGAATTCAGCTGCTGCAACAAGCGCGCCCGCAATTCCTGCTTTTCTCTTTCCGCCTGCGCCCGAAGGCTGTCCGATTGTGCCGCCGCGGCACGCGCCTTGTCTGTTTCGGCCGCCAGCACCTGCTGCTGCGCCACGGCTTCGGCCTTGGCCTTCTCCGCCGCTTCTCTCTGGCGTCCGGCTTCCGCCGCCGCGGCCTGCGCTTCCTGCTTCATCTTCTCGGCTTCCGCCTGAGCCTGTTGCGCTTGCGCGCGGGCCGCCTCTGCCTGAACCCGGGCTTGTTCTGCCTGAGCACGAGCCGCCTCAGCATCGGCGCGCCGTTTGGCTTCCGCTTCCGCATCCGCGCGCGCTTTCGCTTCACGCGCCGCAGCAGCGGCCTGCGCCTCGTCTTCCGCCTTCTGCTTCACCGCCATCAGCCGCGCTTCTTCGGCGGTCTCCGTGGCTTCTTTGGCAGCCGCTCCCACTGCCGCTTTATTCTGCTTCTGGCGGTAGATCTCTTCCGCGTGCAACAACTGCTGCCCCGCCTTCGACAGAATCGACGCCGCGTACTTGTCCGCCGCCGCAATATGCGCGATGCGCACCGCGTTGCGCGCCTCGAACAGCTCCAGCGGAGTCTTGCTGTCGATCCCGAAAATCGCATCCTGAATGTGCGTGTTGGTCGAGGAGTACGTACCCCGCGTCACCAGTTCGTACCGCGCGTCGATAATCTCGCCCCCGGTCCCGTTAACCGCGGCGCTCTCCATCACCACCATGTTCCCCGGCTGCGTCACCGCGAAATATGGCTCGGCGGTCACGATCATTCCGAAAGTCTGCAAGTCGGTGTATGCCTTCACGTGCGCGTTGCCACTGTGATCGAGAGACAGCTCGCCCAGATTCACCGGACGCCCCTGCGGCGACACCGCCCACGCCACGTACGTCAGGAATTCCAGCCCAAACTTAGTCGCGTCCTCCAGCCCCTGAAACTTGGCATCGATCTCGAAGTTGGTCTTCTTGCCTTCGACTCTGGCTTCGCCCGAGGCGCGCTGCAGCAGATCGGTCCCGCGGAACTCAACTTTGGTCTGCCCACCCTGCAGCCGGTAGTGCACCGCCTTGGTGGTACGCGAGACCGTGGTTGCAGTTGTGGGAACGCCAGTATTCGCCGACACCGGCGCGGAGGTTGGCGTCTGTGCAACCGTTGCAATCGTAAAGACAGAGACGAAAATGGCCAGAGATATGTTTTTCACAAGGTTCTCAATCTGAGGGAGTTGAAACCTAACTAGTCTTCCTCAATAATCTTCGTCGATCTTCCCCCGAATTCAAAGAACAGGAAGTGATAGCCCTTTAGTCACATACCCGCGCAGCCGCTGTGTTTCCTCTGTGTTCCCCCGTGTCCACTGTGGTTAAAGATTTTGCTTTTGACCCCCGGAACCCCGCCCCGTCAAGGAATAAACGCCATCGCCCCCTTCGCCCCCACCACCAGCAACCCGCCCTCCGGATAAGCGCTGGCCGCGTTAAACCGAAGCTCCATCTTCTTGTTCCCGTTGATTCGCCGCGGGTTATTCGGCGGCTGGAAGTCAAACACGAAATCCTGCCCCACAAGAAATATCCGCTCCGGCGTAACCGCCTTCACTCGCATCTTCTTCTCCACCGCTCCCTCGCGAATCGCCTCTCCGTTCACTCTGCGGTCATAAGCCACCGCCGAAAAATACGCCAGCGGATGCAGCGCCGAGAGCGTCCATGTCTTCCCACCATCTTCGGTGAACGCCAGATTCGGCCCATCGTCATTGGGATGCTTGTAATCCCCTCCCGCAAGAACCCCATGCATCGCGTCGCGGAATGCAATCGAAAAAATCCCCGCCGACTCCGGCCCATGCATCATCGGAGTCTCAACCACCTGCCAGCTCTGCCCGTGATCGCCAGAATGGAAGACGCGCGCAACCTTGCCTCCGGTTGCGAACCAGATGTTCGAATCGGAACCTCCAGGCACAATCGCGATGCATGAGTTCGAGGCCGCAAACGCCCCCTCACCCTCCATCGCCGCCGGCAACTGCGCCGACCGAACCCCCCGCCAGTTCTGCCCATCGTCAGTCAGCAGCACCTCGAACTTAAGCTTTCCCGACTCGTCCGGGATCGGGTCCCCAAGCACCACTCCATGCTTCGAATCCCAGAACACCATCGAGTCGAAGAAGCCCTTGGGATTCGTATTCTTGAACTGCAGCTGCCAGTCCTTCCCCGCGTCGCTGGTGTAGTAAATCCGCGACTGCTCCCCCGGACCCGCGGACATAAGAAATGCTTCGTCGGCAGAAAATGCCACGACCGCCCGAAAATCCAGCGCCCCCGCATCCGGCACTTGTGCCGAAGTCCACGTGAGCCCGCCGTCAACCGTCCGTAGATAAGTCCCATGCGTCCCGCTTGCCCAGGCAACTTCGCGCGACACGGCACTCACGCCGCGCAAGCTTTCCGTAGTGTGCGAGAGCTGCACCCGCGCCCCCGTCTGAGCGACGGCCGCCACGGAGAGAAAGAAAGAGAAGAAACAGAAGATCAGCAAGAACCGGCGCATGCCGGCAATTGTAGCGCCGGCGTCTCGCCGGCTGTACCGGGGCCGATCACTTCGCCGTGAAGTCCGCGAACGACGCGGTCTTGCCCGTGTAAATCCGCAGCGTGCAGCGCGCCCCCACGTGAGCGAACGCCACTTCGAGCGCGTCCGATGCCTGCTCCACCTGCACCGTCTCCATGGGCGCGCGCGCAATGTCCTGCTTCTCGTCATACGCCGCGCCCGGCGTAACGTTCTTATTCACCACCAGAGTCCAATGATCTTTCGCGGGTATGGGATACACCGCGTACGCGCCAATTGGAATCACCGAACTCCCCAGCGCCAGTTGCGCCTCGGTAAACAATGTCATAGGCGCGCCGCCCGGGCTCCAGGGCTTGCCGTTGGCAGGCTTCTCTTTGTTGGAAACAGCGTTGAAGCGCATATAGACCTGCCGCCCGTCATCCAGGTTGCAAGTGGTCGTCGAAGTCGGAGCGCCGCCCGATTGCGCGGCCAGCCAGGGTGTCCACAATATCGATATGAGTACAGCTCTCCAGACGAGTGTCGCCGACATGGTTGGAAAGCCTCCGCGCAGAAGTGTATAGCCGCAGAGCCTTTAAGGGGAAGCACTTTACGAAAGCTGACCCCTAGCCACTAACCACCGCCCACTGGCCTATTCCCCCACCAGTCCCGTTCGTCGTGCGTCTTCAGTGACGTTTCCCCCGCCCCCGCCGGTTGCTACCGTTACATCCAGGTACTGGTGCGTCAGGCACCACCGACAACCATTCAAATCGAGGGAATCAATGGCGAAAGCGAAATTAAGAATTCTTTATGGCGAGGGAGACAGCGATGTTTTGGCGGCCCAGGCCGCGGCCCTGGAAAAAGCCGGCCACATCGTCAAGCCGGCCGAAGGACGCAAGGCTGTGACCGAAGCCCTCAAGAGCAGCTCGTTCGACTTGGTCGTCCTGGGTGCCACTCTCACCCGCAACGATCGTCATCACCTGCCCTACATGGTGAAAAAGGCCAGCTCCCAGACCAGCGTCCTCGTCATGCACGCCGACGGCAGCCGTCATCCCTACGTGGACGCCTGCACCGACACCGGCGCCAGCCTGGATTCAGTCCTGAACCGCATCGAGAGCATGAAATTAGCCGGCACGATGCCCACCGCAGCCGCAGCCGCCGCGGGCCGCTAGATCTTGGACACAGTTTGCTTGTGTGGGGACGGGCGCCTTCGCCCGTCCCGCCAAGCGCAGCGAGGCGAGCCCGAGCGACCACAACTCCACCACCGAGTCCCAGTTCCCACAACGCCACGAATCAAGGTGTTCAACAGGTGGAACGCATTCCCACTCGAGCCCGCATTTCTCTTCTCCACTCGGCCGCCAGAGGGAGCAAAGTGGAGCGGTCGGCAGGGTTTCGTTCCAGAAAAATTGGAATGGCGGAGAGTCAGGCAGATCACGGTCAGCAAGACAGAATGGAAACTTGAAGAAGCCCCGTAGGGGCGAAGAGACCTGCTCTACACGCGAACCAAACCGGTAATAGTGGAATTTCCCAACCGTGCTTGCCCCCGCTGAGAGCCGATGTCCTCCCGCGAAATCGGCGAAAGTGGAACCTACGGCAGCGTCCTGGGCGTCGGCTTCCCCGCCGCCTTATAGTCCTTGGGATACACCACCAAACACCGCCGCATCCCTTCGCCCTCGCTCTCGGTCCGCAAATCAGCTTCGTCCCGCAACGCGAGATGAACAATCCTCCGCTCCCGCGACGACATCGGACTGAACTCGTACGGCGTCCCCGTCCTCCGCACCTTCTCTGCTGCAACGGTAGCCGCCGTCCTCAATTCCTGAATCCGCAGCGACCTCTGGTTCTGGCAATCGAACGAAATCTTCTCATGCTCCCCCGAAGGCAGCCGCAGCATCTCCAGCGCAAGCAACTCCAACGCCCGCAGCAACTCTCCGCCGCGGTCGAGCAGCAGCGCCGAGTCCGGCCCCGCAAAATCCACCAGGATCTCCGGCTTCTCCCAGTCCCGGTTCTCCGGCAGCGGCGGATCCACAATGATCCGGTACTTCAGTCGCAGTCCGCCATGGGTGACGACGGCCTGCAGAAATCCATTAATCTTGTTAGCAGCAGCGAGTTTGTCAGGAATAGACACGCGATAGCTCCTAAGCCTCTAACTCAAATCCCACTGAAGTTCCGGTTCCGTCTGGGGTCCGCGCCTTCTGGGGTGCCCCGTTCCTTGCGTCCTTCGCAAGGGGCGGGCCTTGCTTCGCACCGCCGTCCCCGCTCCAAGCTAATAGCTAAAAGCTAGAAGCTGACAGCTACTTATCCTTCTTCCGCGCCCGCTTCGCCATCATCTCGCGCATTTCCCGCCCCAGCGACGTCCGGTTCATCACCGCCTGCTGCGCGATCTGAATCAAGTTAGCTTCCGCGTAATACAAATTCAACCCTGCCGGCAGCCGGAAGAAGATGAACCCCATCATCAGCGGCATCATCACGGTCAACATTCTCTGCTGTGCCGGATCCACGCCGGGCTGCGGCGTCATCTTCTGCGTGACCAGCATGCTGACCACCATGAAAATCGGCAACAGGAAAATCGGATCGGCCGCCGACAGATCGTGAATCCACAGCCAGTGCGCGTGCCGCAGTTCGAGCGCGGCCCCCAGCATCCTGTAATACGCAATCAGGAACGGGAACTGGATCAGCATCGGCAGACACCCACCCGCCGGATTCACTCCTTCTTTCTTATAAAGCGCGCTGATCTCCTCATTCATCGGCGCCTTGCGCGGATCGCGCAGGCTGTACTTCTTATATTTCTCCTGGATCGCCTTGATCTGCGGCGCCACGCGCTGCATCTTCAGCATCGACTTCATCTGTGTGATGCGCAGCGGCAACAGGGCCAGACTGATGATAAGGGTCTGTACCACGATTGCCCATCCCCAGTTTGCCACGACGTGACGGTAGGTCCACTTGAGCCACAGAAAGAGCGGCTTGGCGATGATGCCCCACCAGCCGAAATCCACCAGCCCGTTCAGGTCGTTGTCCGCGCCCGACACTCCCGGCACCGGAACCTTCTGCAGAACTTCCAGCTCCTTCGGACCCACGAACACACGCTCCGACGTCACCCCATGCAGGTTGCCCACAGCGGCTCCCAGCACATCGACGTTTACCACTTCTTTCGAGTCCGCCTTCTGCGGATCCCGCGCCACCGACATCGAATTGCGCAGCGTCACCAGTGCCGCCGAGTTCGGATCGTCCGGTATGAATACTGCCGCGAAGTACAGGTCCGTCGGCCCGGCCCAATGGAATGGCCCCGAGATCGTCTTGCCTCCGCTGATGTCGGTGCACTTCGAGAAGACTGTAAACCCGCACCGGATCGGCAGCCGCTCGATGTTCTTATTGAACTGGTAGTCGATGAATGCGGACGCGTAAAACGCCGGCGTCGTCTGGCTCCCGAATCCCGAAGGCCACGCCGGAAGTGCCGCCACCGCGCTCCCCTTGGAAGTCACGGAAGTTTCCACGCCCACGCTATAGGTGTTATCGAAGCTGAAAGTCTTGCGGACCTGCAGGTCCTGGTCGGCGTATTCGAAGCTGACTGTCGTCGGCGACGTCTGCTTGCCTTCGCGCGATGCCACGTAAAGCGCCGATGTAAGTCTGCCGCGCACCCCCTCGTCGTAAGTCCACAGCGAGAGTGGATAGCCGTACTTCTCCGCCGCCGCGGCATTCACCAGGTCGAGCGGCCCGTTCTGCGCATCGTTGTCGAACCTCTTCAGGATCCACGACTTCACCTGCGCCCCGCGGTTGCTGAACGTGATCCGGTAAAGATCGTTCTCCACGACGGTCTCGGTCTCGCTCGCCGCCTGCTTGATCACACCCGTCGCCGGAGTGACGACTGCCGGCGCAACGGTTGCAGGAGTCGAGTTCGCCGCAGGCAGCGCAGTCTGGTTCTGTTGTTGCGGCGGCGTAACCGGTTGCGGAAAATATTTCTTCAGCAGCGGCTGGAATGCCAGCATCACCACGAACGTCAGCACAAACACCAGCATCAACCGCTTCTCGCCGCCCGGTTCGTGCTGTGGATTTTGAATTTCCGCCAAAGTTACCGTTCCCTCAACCGGCGATCGATCATCGTCCCTGGAGCTGCCGGGTGCCCCATTTCTCGCGTCCTTTGCGAGAAGTGGGGCTTTTGATTTTGCCGTGCTTGATCCTGCCTTGAAAGGGCGCACCTTCCAGCGGCGCCGTCCAGCCCAACAGAAATGTCGGGCTTCAGCCCCTGAGGCACGGGATCGTACCCCCCATGCGCAAACGGATGGCACCGCAGCACCCGCCACAAAGCCATCAGCCCCCCGCGCCCCGCGCCATACCGCTCCACCGCCTCCATCGCATATTCCGAGCAAGTCGGAACGAAGCGACACGCCGGCGGAAACATCGGCGAAATCCCCCACTTGTATCCCCGCAGCAGTTGGAGCACAGCGAGTTTGCCGGCGTAGCGCATAAACCCCGATTTCCTTCGTGATCCTTCGTGCCCTTCGTGGTTCAAGCCTTATCTCTCTTGCCAAGCTTCTGTTCTATAACTACGAAAGCCCGGCTCACTTCGTTCACCACCGCAGAGAACTCAACCGTCAGCAGCGCCCTCTTCGGATTGATCACCACATCCGCGCTCACACCCGCAGGCGGACGCGTAAGCCGCACCGCCTCCCGCAAGCGCCGCTTCATCCGGTTACGCTGTACCGCCCCGCCCAGCGCGCGTCCCACCGTGAACCCAACGCGCAGCCCCGAGGCAACCGCGGGCTTCCTGGCATCAGCCGCTGCGGCAACGCCCGCCTCCGGCCGCTGCCAATAGAACACCGTCATCGACGCCGAGAAATGTCGCCGCCCCAGCTTGTACACACGCTCGAAGTCGGCGTGACGCAACAGCCGCGCGCTTCGCGGGAACGCGCTCTTGCCGGCTCGCGGTACGACGCCCCGCGGCACAATATCATGCTGCGTAACGTCATGCTTCGTAACCTCGTGGTTCGATTCTCCAGGCACACTGGCAGTCACAGTGACTCTAATTTCCTGATCGCTATTTCCAGGTCACTGGCGAAACAGGTCACTGGCAAAATATGACAGGCATAACAGCGTGCGCCGGCGTCACCGCCCGCGCCACTGGACTATTCGCGGAAACCTGGTTTCACTGAGACCCTCTTACGCCCCTTGGCGCGCCGGCGGGAAATTACCTTCTTGCCGCCCTGGGTCTTCATGCGCGTGCGAAATCCGTGAACTTTCGATCGCTTGCGCCGGTTGGGTTGGAATGTACGCTTGGGCATGAAAAGTACTTGCTCCTGATTCCTTCGACAGTGTTATGGCAAACCGTAAGTATAAATCACCCTGTGCAATACCTCCAAACCGGCGATCCGTCCGCAACCGAAGTCCTTCGTGTACCTTCATGCCCTTCGTGGTAAATGGTTTTCTCTTCGTCCCGCGCTGCACCTCTCCTGCGGCAGTTACCACCGCGCCACTTGACAGCGCCGCGCATTCGGGTTCTGAATAATCATTCGCGCAAAACTCCAGTCGAAGTTTTCCACACAACAAAAAAATTTGTGCTAGTATGCCGATCTGATCTGCTTTCGCAATTTCTTTTTTGCTTTTAGCAGCAGCGCTCAGTTCATCGGACGCTTTCCGCAGTAAACTTAAGGGTTCCAGCTACCTTCGTAAAACGGCAGTTTTAAAACAGGCGCTCGCTACCAGCCGCCAGAGCGCCGTGGTGAACATTTCATATATGTCAGTCCCCAGCACAACTCTCTCCCCCAATCCGTGGGCGCGCATCCTCGATGCTCTGGAAAAGAAAATCAACCGCCATTCCTACGACACCTGGCTCAAGCCCACTCGCTACAGCCACTCCAGCGGAGGCATCCTCTTCGTTCGCGTTCCGACCGTCGAGTTCCGCCACGCCGGTGACAAATACGCCGACCTCATCCAGGAAGCCATCGACAATCTCGGCCTCGGCTTCAACGACGTGAAGTTTGTCACCCCCGAGGACGACCCGGCTGCAACTCCGGTCCGCCACGACGGCGGCCTCAACGCTGCATCCTCAACCTCGGGCCCCTCACAGTCTCGCTTTGACTGGGACGGCGCCGCGCAACTCAACCCGCGCTACACCTTCGACGCCTTCGTCATCGGCAGCGGCAACCAGTTCGCTCACGCCGCCTGCCAGGCCGTCGCCGAGCGTCCCTCGAAGGCATATAACCCTTTGTTCCTTTACGGCGGCGTCGGCATGGGCAAGACTCACCTCATGCAGGCCATCGGACACGAAGTCAAGCGCCGCCAGCCGCAAGCCGCCATCTGCTACGTCTCCAGCGAGAAGTTCACCAACGACATGATCAACTCGCTGCGCTACGACAAGATGACCAGCTTCCGCGACAAGTTCCGCAACGTCGACGTCCTGCTCATCGACGACATCCAGTTCCTCACCGGCAAAGAGCGCACCCAGGAAGAGTTCTTCCACACCTTCAACGCCCTGCACGAGTCGATGAAGCAGATCGTCATCGCCAGCGACCGTTCGCCGAAAGAACTCGCCGAGATCGAAGACCGCCTGCGCAGCCGCTTCGAGTGGGGACTGATCGCCGACATCCAGCCGCCCGACCTCGAAACCAAAGTCGCAATTCTTCAAAAGAAAGCCGAGCAGGAAAAAGTAACCCTGCCCACCGACGTCGCCCTCTACGTTGCCTCCAACATTCGGTCGAACGTTCGTGAACTCGAAGGTGCCTTAATCCGCCTCGTCGCCCATTCATCGCTAATCGGCGCCGAGATCACGCTCCCCTATGCCCAGCAAGTCCTCAAGAATTTCATCGACTCGCAAGCCCGCAAGGTCACCATCGAGTCGATCCAGAAAATGGTCGCCGAACAATTCGGCCTGCGCCTGGTCGAGATCAAGGCCAAGAACAACTCCCGCGCCATCGTCTACCCACGCCAGGTTGCTATGTATCTGGCCAAACATATGACCGAAGCCTCGCTGCCGGAAATCGGCCGCCAGTTCGGTGGCAAACATCACACCACCGTCTTGCACTCGGTCGAAAAGATCGAAGAGCTTCGCAAGAACGACAAAGATTTGAATAGGCTCATCAACAAATTGACCGAGCAACTAGGCGGCTGAATTTAGATATATATGTGCGCGTTGTCATCCTGAGCGTAGCCGTTCTTCAGGCGTAGCGAAGGATCTCAGGCTCATGTGCAGCATAGGGAACACCGCAGCTGAGATCGAATTGTTTTCCACCAAAGTGCGCAGTTATCCTTTGCAGAAGCTGTGAATGACATGTGGAAGTTGTGTAAGGCAGGGCATAAATCAGGAGCGCGGCCAGATTACACTACCGTCTCCGCAGAGTTTGGGACCGATTTCTAACATCAAGGGTTTAGCTGGAACCCGGTGACAACAGGCGAGTTGTCCCGGTTTTCCACTTCTGCGAACCACCTACTGTTACTGCTGGTTTTATAGGTTTTGCATTTGATATAAGGGTAGTACTAGAAGTAGCACGGCAAGTAGAAGTATCGGGGAGACGGATTTTATGCCGGTCGAAGCCGCCGTTGCCGCGGGCACCATGGAGATCACAGTCAGCAAGTTCGAACTGCTGCGCGAACTAACCGCCACGCAAGGTGTGGTCGAGCGCAAGACCACGATTCCAATTCTTTCCAATTATTTATTCGAGGCCGCCGGTGACCGCCTGTCGCTCACCGCCACCGACCTCGACCTCAGCCTCCGCACTTCGTGCAGCGCCAAAGTAAAAAAAGAAGGCTCCTGCACCATCCCCGCCCGCAAGCTTCACGACTACGTAAAGCTTCTGCCCGACTCCGACATCACCATCAAGTTGCTCGAGAATCACTGGGTCAGCATCCGCTGCGGCCGGTCGAACACAAAAATGGTAGGCATGGCAAAGTCCAACTTCCCCAGTCTGCCCGCGTTTCCCACCGCCGGCGCCATCACCATCCCCGCCCAGATTCTTCGTGGCCTGATCGCCCGCACCGGCTTTGCGATCTCCAATGAGGAGTCCCGCTACACCCTCAACGGCGCTCTGATGCTCCTAAAACCCGAGTCCATCACCATGGTCGCCACCGACGGACATCGTCTCGCCCACTGTGAACGCGCTGGCGAAAAGTTCGACGGCGTCTCCGGCGAACTGAAAACCCTCGTCCCGAAAAAAGCCATGGACGAACTCAAGTCTCTGCTCGACTCCACCGACGCCGAAACCATCGAGTTCGCCAAAGACGACTCCACCCTCTTCTTCCGCATCGGCAGCCGACTCCTGACCTCGCGCCAACTGACGGGACAATTCCCCAACTTCGAAGCCGTCCTCCCCAAAGACAACAGCAAGATCGTCCCCTTGAACTCCGACGAACTAAATTCCGCCATCCTCCGCGTAGCCCAGTTCGCCGACGAGCGTTCCCGCGCCGTCCGCCTGCGCCTCGAAAAAGGCGAGCTAAAACTTTCCGCGTCCTCCACCGAAGCCGGCGAGTCCGAAGATTCCATCGAGGCCCCCTACACCGGCGACCCTCTAACCATCGGCTTCAACGCCCAATACCTCGTCGACTTCCTCAAAGCCGCCGGCACCAGCGAAGTCCGCCTCGAACTAAAAGACGCCCAATCCGCCGGCCAATTCCGCCCCGCCGAAGGCGACGACTACAAATACCGCTACATCGTAATGCCCATGCGCATCTGAAGCGGTTGAGTCGGAACGCACCTGGCTCAAACCGCGGAGACAGCTTTCAGAGAACGGCGCTTTTTGCGGAGCGGCGTTTCGTGGAAGAGCGGCGCTGAAGCGCCGCGTTAAAGTCAAATCTAAGTCAGGCTTTAGCCCCTGACGGCCGTCGGAGGCCCCTCGCCCCTTGACCTCCCGCCCCCCCTGCCTTAAATTGGCCGCACATAACTTTCGGGAGGGCACCCTCATGCTAACCGGCTTCAAGAAATTCATCCTGCGCGGAAACGTTGTAGACATGGCCGTCGGCGTAGTAATCGGCGCGGCCTTTGGCGGCGTGGTCACCGCACTCACGACGGACTTGCTCACCCCGCTCATCGCCGCAGTGGTAGGCAAACCGGATTTTTCGGCAGTCCAGTTCACGATCCACCGATCGCTGTTTCCCATCGGCCACTTCATCAACGCGGCCGTCTCGTTCCTGCTGATCGCCGCGGCAATTTATTTCTTCGTGGTCACCCCGGTCAACGCCCTGGTCGCGCGCATGCGCAAAGACCCCGCACCCGCCGATCCCACCACGAAAAAATGCCCCGAGTGCCTCAGCGAAATCCCCATAGACGCCCGCCGCTGCGCCCACTGCGCGCAGCCCGTCATGGGCAAAGCCGCATAACAAGATCGCATCACGTTGTGATGGCTAATGTATGATCGCTGACCCGCGAAGAGCCCCGTCCGTCCTGCTCACACTACTGCTGTTGTGCGGGTTGGCCATCGGTGATTCACGGGTCCAGTCCACCTCGCCGCCACCAACCCAGGCCGAACAAGATACACCCCGAGGCGTGCCTCACTCCACAGGCGTCAATCCCGGCCTGCTCATCAAGAAGGTAAATCCCAAGTACCCCAGGAAGGCGCGTAAGCAAAAGATCCAAGGAGTTGTGGTTCTGAAAGCAAAGATCACCCAGGACGGCGACATCGTCGATCTCTCGGTGGTTTCCGGTGATCCGCTGCTCGTGCAGGCCGCAGTAGATGCCGTGAAGCAGTGGAAGTATCGCCCCTATCTTCGTGACGGACAACCCGTGGAGGTTGACACCGAGATCACAGTGAACTTCCGGCTCTGACGGCTTAAGCCGCCACTCCTCCTGGGCGTCATCCTGAGCGGAGCCGTTTTCAGGCGGAGCGAAGGCTCTCTCTCGCACCAGATCTCAAGTCAACCACTACCCCATCTTCGCGTAACATGGAACGATGATCCTCTGCCCGCCCTGGCGTCTTGTATCCGTACTGGTCTGCTGTGTGCTCCCGTCCGCCGCACAGCAGGCACAGACCCAGGCGCAATCGCCTTCGTCCCCGTCCTCTTCCTCCGCAACACACGTCGGGAAGCCAGCCCCAACCGATGCTGGCATCGACGCTGGAACCGTAACCGACCGCGTCTATCGCAACAAAAGTCTCGCTCTCGCCTGCAAGATCCCCCCCGGCTGGGTTCTTCGCACCGACGAACTGAATGCCATCGAAGAAAAAAAAGAAGAAGAGAAAAAAGAAACAGAAAAAGAGAAGGACAACTCAACTCCGGCACCCGCCGCCCCCAGCACCGGCGCCAAAGTCCTCCTGGCCGCCTTCTCCCGCCCCCCCGAAGCCCGCGCCGAAGACGTGAACTCCTCCATCCTCATCGCCGCTGAACTCGCAGCCTCCTACCCCGGTCTAAAAGACGCCGCCCAATATTTCTTCCCGCTCACCGAAGTCGCGAAAGCCCAGGGCTTCACCCCCGACGAAGATCCCTACGACATCGCCCTCGGCGCAAAAACCCTGGTCCGCGCCGACTTTCACAAAAACGTCGGCACCCGCGTCATGCGCCAGTCCACGCTAGCCATGCTCGCCCACGGCTACGCCATCTCCATCACCGTAATCGGAGGCACAGAAGACGAAGTAGAAGACCTGATCGACGCCCTGACCTTCACCCCAAGCGCAAAATAATTCCGCCACGTCGGGGACGGACGCTTTCGTCCGTTCTTCCGAGCGCAGCCCGCCGCCACGCCCCGCCGCTGTTTGCGCCAAAAATCCTGCCCCAGCGCCGGAGGCGCGCCCGAAAGGTAACCCGGAACTAAAAACAAACGGCGTCCCGGAGGGACGCCTGAACTCACACGGATCGCAACACTCGCGTCGTAATCTCTACTCCAACGCCTCCGGATGCAAACTCAAATCCTTCTCCCCCGCCGCCTTCTTCTCCGCATACTTCTTCATCCACGCTTCCCAACTCTTCCCCGCCGCCGTATCGCGCCCCGAAAACACCAGCGCCCCAATCTCCGCATACGACACGGAAATCTTCTCATCAGAATTCTTGGGATAAATTCTCACCACCGACTCGCGCAGCGAACCCCCCGTCCGCCGATCAAAAAGATACCCCTCGATCGTCGACCCATCCTTGCGCGTGATGGTCACATCCCCGCGATAGTCAAACGCCTTCTCCAAAGCCCCGCGCAGCTCATCTTCACTCGCCAGCTCCGGAATCCAACCCTCCAGCCGCTCATGCGCCGTCCCCGGCGCAACTTCGAGCGCATCCGGATTCACCGCGTCAACATGCGGCGCCGCCTGCGCCGCCGCATGATCAAGATGTCCACCCTCTTTACCCGTCATAAATTAAGGGAGTACCGTGAGTTAAAGGAGTACCGTGGAAGAGCGGCGCTTCAGCGCCGCGTAAGCCAATCGGAAAAATATTGGGGCTTTAGCCCCGGAGACGTCCGCTGCCCTAAACCCGCGTTTCCTGCAGCGTCTCCGCCACCGCAATCTGCACCAGCGGATTCACCGCCGCCACCGGCTCCTCCAGCATCCGCAGCGCCTCGTCATCCCGATACCGCGAGAAAGTCCCCTTCACGGTCGCCAGGAATCCACCCAGCGAACTGTAGATCGCGTCGACCGCCGAAGCCTCATACCCGCTATGCACCATGCAATTCGCACACGCTGGATTCCCCGACTCCGTCCCATACTTCGACCACTCGGTCGTGGCCAGCAACTCAGAAAAACTCTCCGCGTACCCGTCCTGCAACAAATAGCAAGGCTTCTGCCACCCAAACACGTTATAGGTCGGCATCCCCCACGGCGTGCACGGATACGTCTTCTTCCCCATCAGAAATTCCAGAAACAGCGGCGACAAATTAAACTTCCATTCCTTCTTCCGGTTCGACAAAATCGCCCGGAACATCCGTCGCGTCCGCGCCCTTCCCAAAAAGTGCTTCTGATCCGGCGCCTTGTCATACGAGTATCCAGGCGAGAGCATCATCCCCTCCACGCCCAGCTCCATCATCTCGTCAAAGAACGCCCGCACCGACTTCGGATTCGCCCCGTCAAACAGCGTCGTATTCGTCGTCACCCGAAACCCGCGCTTCAGCGCCTCGCGCACCGCGTCGACGGCAATGTCGTACCCGCCTTCGCGGCACACCGCCAAATCATGCTCTTCCCGCTGCCCGTCCAAATGCACGCTGAACGTCAAATACTTGCTCGGCTTGAATAGCCCAATTTTCTCTTTCAGCAGCAGCGCGTTCGTGCACAAATAAATATATTTCTTCCGCGCCACCAGCCCTTCAACGATCTCCCCGATCTGCGGATGCATCAACGGCTCTCCGCCCGGGATCGAAACCATCGGCGCCCCGCACTCCTCCACCGCCCGGAAACACTCCTCCGGCGTGAGATCCTTCTTCAAAATATGCGCCGGATACTGAATCTTCCCGCACCCCGCGCAAGCCAAATTGCACCGGAACAACGGCTCCAGCATCAGCACCAGCGGATACTGCTTCCGCCCCGCGAGCTTCTGCCGCAGCACATACGTCGACACCGTCCACATCTGTGACACAGGAACTGGCATGAAATGTAAGGAACCCCTTTGTCTCAATATTT
>Ga0207088_1027_pt1 | contig 35392 bp, 36 predicted proteins | sample Alteio_BWMinHeat_52_FD_153564 | JGI IMG/M metagenome (GOLD analysis project Ga0207088, IMG submission 153564) | Enriched cells from forest soil in Barre Woods Harvard Forest LTER site, Petersham, Massachusetts, United States -... | ecosystem: Environmental > Terrestrial > Soil > Temperate forest >... | reverse complement strand
GCCCTGTGCAAGATCGAATCCGCGCACTTCGATGTCGATAGGCGCTGCGGAACCAAAATTCAGCAGGAATCGCAAAAACCCGCTGGGGCTGACGATGACGGACGCGCCGAGATAATTATTGACCTTCGGTCGGATGGCGTCGATGATCTGGAAGATGGTGCGTTTGCGTTCATCCGGTGGAGAGAGCGAGACCTGGATATTGGCGGCATGTTCGCCTGTGTTGCGACCGAAGAAATTCCCACTTTTGGCAGATGGAACTCCAATGTCGGATACCATTGCTGTCATTTCTGGAACGTTCTTTCGCATGAGGTCTTCGAGCGCTTGTACGGTTTTCGTCGTTTCCTCGATGCGGGTGCCCACCGGAGCTTTTACGGTCAATGTAAAGACGCTTTCATCCTGGTCGGGGAAAAATTCCGTGCCGATGAATTTAAAGATAAAACTTGAGGCTGCCGCGATTACGAGAATGCTGATAATAATGAGCTTTCGATGTTTGAGCGCCCATTCGAGCATTTTGGCATAGCCATTATCAATGCGGTCGATGGCATCGTGGAAAAAGACACGGAGCCGGTCCGTTAGTTTTTGGGAATCCCGTTTCATCTCCTTTTCCGGTGGAAGGAATTTCAGGCAGAGAAGGGGAGTGATGGTTCTCGAAATAAAGAACGAACCGAACAGCGCAACAGCGATCGTCAGCGTGAGCGGAACGAAGAGCAATTTTGCGATGCCTGTAAGGAATACGACGGGAAGGAAAACGATAACGGTGGTGAGCGTCGAGACGAAGATGGGCGTAGCGACTTCGCTTGCGGCTGCGAGCGTTTGCTGTATCTTTGTTTCACCGGGCTTTGGATTGTTGTAGTGGCGGCTGATCGCCTCCAGTTCCACAATGGAATCATCCACCAACCTTCCTACGGCCAGCGCCAGGCCGCCGAACGTCATAATGTTCAGCGTGATATTGCCGAAGCGGAACATGATGAAGGTGATGAGAATGGACATCGGAATGGCCACAATGATGATGATCGTTCCGCGGATATTGCGAAGGAAGATCATAATGATCGCCATGGCGAGAAGGGAACCGATCATGGCTTCGCGCGAAAGGCCATTGATGGTTTGGCGGATATACACGGATTGATCGAAGGCCAGCGCGATATGGACGTTCGGCGGAATGCCGGTCAACTTTGGAATAGCCTTTAATATATTATCGACAACGGATACCGTATTGGAATTCGCGAGCTTTTGCACGCGCAGCACCACGCCCGGCTTACCATCGACGCGGATCGTTTCCGTTTGTTCCTGGTAACTATCTTCAATTTTTGCAACATCGCGGATACGAACCGGAACGCCGGCGGTATCGGCAAGCACGATATCGCCGATGGGCTGCACCAAATTGAACAGGCTCTCCGTTTTTAGCGCATAATCGAACACGCCGCTCTTGAGATCGCCGGAAGGCACAATCAAATTCGAATTCTGAACGGCAGTAATAACTTTGGTGATCGGAAGCCCAAGCGCCTGAATCCTATCACGGTCGAGCATAACGTGTATTTCGCGGACTCGGCCGCCGGTTACCTGTGCCGAAGCAACACCATTTAAGTGCTCGAGCTGTGGCTCGATCGTATTATAAGCGAGATCGTAGAGATCGCGCTCATCCATATCACCGGAGACGGCGAGTGTGATAACGGGAAGGTTTGTGATATCGAATCGGAGGGAGATCGGGGGTTGAACGCCAGTCGGGAGCTGTGTCATCACGCGGTTCAGGCGCTGGATGACATCGACGAGCCCCACATCCACATTCGCACCCCAGTTCATATTGATGCGAACCTGCGAAACGCCCTCGCGTGTGGCGGACTGAATATAATCCACATCGTTTACGGAACTTACTCCTCGCTCGACAATTGCTGTGACCGATTGCTCCATATCCATCGGCGCGGCGCCGGTGTAGAACGTGATCGTCGTGACGACGGGGATCGAAACGTTCGGAAGCAGATCGATCGGCAATTGCTGGAGAGAAACAATTCCCAGCACGAGGATCGTGAAGCCAATCAGAACCGTCGAGATCGGATATTTAAGTGCGAGTCGGGTTAACCACATTTGTGTAGAGTGTAGCGCAAACTAAAGTTTGCGCTACATTAATATTATTGACGTTTGTACGATGTATCCGAAGTGGTTGTGGAGGAATCGGTCGAATGGGTGTGGGAAGTATCGGCCGGCGTAGGATTTTTTACGATCAAAACTTTGCCATTGGGCCGGACAAATGTTTGACCGGTTATGATGACGCGCTCGGTTCCATCGAGGCCGGAAAGGATCTCGAGCCTTCCATTTTCGCTTACACCGGCTTGGATGTCGCGGCGTTTGGCGACGGAATCATCTACGATATAAAGATACTGTCCGACATTGTCGTGAAGCACAGCCGCGGCTGGAACGGTGATAGCCTGCGGGCTTTCGCCGAGCACGAGCGTAACGCGGGCGAACTCGCCGGGCTTGATGCTTTCATCCTTATTGGGGATCAATATCTCGACCGGCATGGTACGCGTGGTGGTGCTCACGGCATGAGCCGAGCGGGACACAAAGGCTTGGAACTCGCGGCCATTGATCACGCCGATGGTTGCGGAGGCGCGTTTTACTCCTGGGATCTTTTCCACATCGCGGTCGAGAACATTGATGTCGATCTTAACGGTATCAATATCCATGATGGTGAAGATCGTGCTGTTGCTATTGCCAACAATGGGATTGGAAGTCACAACGGAACCCGGATCGAGCCAGCGTTTGGTCACATAGCCATAGAACGGAGCGCGAATGCGGCAATAATCGAGCAGAACTTTATTTGCCTCGTAGGATGCTTCGGTCGAGCGGAGCGTGGCCTCGGCATTATCGAGATCCTGCTGCGCTGCAAGCTGTTTGCCAAAGAGCATTCGTGTACGAGCTTCCGTTGCTTTGGCATTGTAATAGGCCGCTTCGGATTGCATCATGGTTTGATATGCGGCGGCGGTGTCGATGAGCGCAATAAGCTGATTCGCGCGTACCGTTTTTCCCATATCGGTATAAAGCGATTGCAGCAGTCCCGATACGCGGCTGAACACGTTCGCCTGAAGGATGGGGATCACGTCGCCATCGTACTCGAGCTTGTAGGTGATGTCGGTTCGCTCAGGCAGAGCGACGACGACAGGCGGGATGAGCTGCTTTTTTGCAGCGGGAGGCTCGATGGTGGCGATGCGATAGACGATGAACCCCACGACGAGTAGAGCCGCGACCACGAGAAGCGTATTTCTGACGTTTTTATTCATTCTTTATGAATAAATGGAAGAAAAATAATTTTGATAACACGATTGACGGAGGAAAGAGCGAGCCACAAAGACGGCTTACTTTCCATTTTAGAATCCGTTGCAACAACCAACAGGGGATAAGAAACTCCCGAAAATTGGTGTATGAATAACAAGTAATTTGTGAAGATTTTGATGTCGGATGCCGTTGCTCTCAATAAAAGGAATTTTCTAAAACCGGCGGAGAAGTTCGTTCTTTCGGATTATAGAAAAAGGAACCTACCCATCGGCGCGAATGTAACCCTATCGTATGAATTCAATAATGAGTGAACCTTTCTGAAATGAAGGCGCTGCCAGAGATAAAAACGAATCTTCGTGAGGGCAACGTAGAACTGACGATGCATTCCCTCAAGCGGATCGTCCAGCGAAATATTTCGGAGCGGGAAATCAGGGAAGTAGCGGACTCTGCTATCATCATCGAGGACTATCCTGACGATAAGTATTACCCGAGTTATCTTCTTTTGGGATTTACTTTTGAGGATCGTCCACTCCATTTGCATGTTTCCAGAATGCCGGGAGATTGCACGAGGCTCATTACTATTTATGAACCAAATTCCCAGGAATGGGTTGATACTTATTCGAAACGAAAATGAACACCTTTACCTGCCATATTTGCGGATCGCACGAAGCGGAGACTAAGCTCATTAGTGAGACGTTTGAGATCCGGGGCGAGACCGTACTCATCGAGCATATTCCGGCGAAGGTTTGTCGGCAATGCGGGGAAGTGATCTTCGATCTGGAAACGGCGGAACACATTCGCGCTATGGTGCACGATGGCGGCCGTCCCGCGCGGCGGGTTTCGATCCCAGTGTATGAATTTGCGTGACGAGGTGCGCGAGAACGAAAACCACACGCTCGCTTCATGGAAGTGAGGTGGTATCAGCCCCATAACAACGATCATCGAAACGTCAGGAATGAAACGTCAGGTTCGTTGAACTCGTTAGCCGTTTATTATATTCGTCCATTAGCTGATCTACTATTTACCATTCCTACATGTTGTTTCGCTTCCGCATTCTCCTGGTTTGTTTGTTCTTTTCTTTGGTTGTAATGGTTTCCTGCAGCTCGAATCCATCCAGCCCTCCCTCCGGTGACGCCACGCACCGCACGCTGAAGATCACGCCCGATTCTTCCACCGTCACGCCTGGGACGACCGTTGTCTTCACGCTTTCGGCCACTCCCACGCTGCTTCCTAAACCCTATACCATCGCGTGGTGGATCGATTCCGCATCGTTTGTCCGAGCACGTTCCGGAGCGGCAACTGCGAGCGATACGCTCTCCTGCACGTTCACATCGCTCGGCACGTATTCCGTAACGGCGATCTATACCGACTCGACCGGCATCAAGCGCGATTCAGCACGAACGATCGTCACGGTCAACAACGCAGCGAACACGAGCGGATATGGTAGTTTCACGTTCGTTGTGAACCACGATACGCTTGACCGGTCGCACTATCAAAATACCTGTTCCGCGTTTGCGCGATACCTTCCAAATTCTCCAGGGAATATTTTTCTCGGTATCAATCTCCTATTCTCGAAGACACAAAATTCCATGGGGAACTCGATGACCGTCAGCCTGACCGGCTTTGTACCCTCTCCGATAGCTGCGACCTATCCGATCGTCGATTTTTATAAAGGCGGCGGGTTCAATGGCGGCCTCTACGCTGGATCGCAAGTGTTCGGTTCGAACGATGGAGGAACGGTCGTGATCTCAAGCATCGACACCGTCAATAATCTCGTCTCCGGCGCGTTCCGAATGATCGCTTCACAGCGGATCCCGACGATCGACCCCAGCAAGAAAGACACTATGATCGGAATTTTTTCGAACGTTGGGATCACTGGCAGGATGTTCGGTCAGGGCGCGATGACGGCCAACGTGAGCGGAACTCCGTTCCAATCGGTCGATAAATACGGCATCGATGTGCAAGCCTCTCTGACGCCCATCACCGGCTTGCTCACGATCAACGGACAGCAGACCGTCGATTCGGGGACGCTATCCATCGCGCTGACCATCAATACACCGCACGCAGGGACGTTCCCATTCGGCGACGTGTACACTGCCGGTATGGCAACCTGCGCCTATGGTACGTGGAACCAATCGTACGGTACTCTAAGCACTCCGGATGGCTCGTCGCTCACGATCACGGCGTTCGATCCCGTGAACCACCGGCTGTCCGGGAACTTCAGCGGCACGTTGTACCCCTCGAACGGGGGCGCACCGGTCACAATCACCAATGGTGTGCTCGATAATGTCACATGGGTACAGGAATGATCGCCTTGCTAATGAAAAATACTTGGGCCAGCAGGTCCCAGAGTTGACGGTGGTGTAGTTCCGAATCGCACAGCGGAAACGGCAGAGGAGTTCGGGTCTTTCGTTTTTTTAGGATTCAGACGAGGTGTGATAATCCGTCGTATTTTTGTGCAATGGGTTTAATGCAAGACCGCGGTTACGAGGGCTTCGACTGGGACGAAGGTAATCGTGGCAAGAATTTTCGAAAGCACGGAATTACCGATTCCGAGATCGAACAAGTGTTTTTGAACGACCCATACTTCACTTCTGAGGATATTAAGCACTCTTCTGAAGAACCAAGAGAACGGATCCTTGGCAAAACCGATGCTGGGAAATTAGTGTTTGCTGTCTATACTATTCGGGGAAACTCGGTCAGAGACATTCATGCACGGGGCATGAACCGCGAAGAAAGAAATCAATACGATGAAGCAATTAAAACAAATTCCTAAGTTTGCGAACGAAGACGAAGAGCGCGAGTTCTGGTCAACCCATTCGTTCACGGATTATATTGATCCCAAAAGCTGGAAGCGTGGAACTCCGAGCAAGGAAGTGAGCGAGGCCGCCGTCCGTCGTATGCTTGCCGATATGTCACCCGAAGTAGAGCGACTTTCCCGCGAAAAGAAAACGACCGTCGAAGAAATGGTACGCCAGCTTGTTGCCGCTGGACTCGAAACTGCCCGCCGAGGTGGACTCCACCCTGCGTGATGCCGCTCGCCTCATGGAAGTGATTGGCACACTGATCGAAAATATGAAGACGAGCATGTGCCAGAGTTGACGGCGGTGTAGTTCCAAACCGCATGGCGGAAATGGCAGAGGAGTTCGGGTCTTTCGTCGTCAAGGAATTATCGCCCTCTTTAATCCAGAAAAAGTTGGGAAAATTTCGGTGATTGAGCCGTGTGCGAGAATACTGAATTATTTGCTGGGATATGGTGGTTAGAAGATATGTCTCGTTATTATGCAATTCTCTTACTATTGCTTTTTGCGAACGCCGGTGTGGGGCATTCGCAGTGGGTTACGCTGCATCCCGCTATTCTCAATTACAGTACCCAAAATAATAAAGCTGTTCGCGCCATTCATTGCGAGTTCGTGAATAAAGACAGTGGCTATATTCTGACGAGTAAGGGGCTTGCCGTTACTATGGATGGCGGGGAAACATGGAGTCTCGATACTACAACCCCTGGGTATCCATCTGAGATGAAATTCACTTCTTTTAATAATGGCTGGATCGAAGGTGATCCTTCCTACATCTATCGGACGACCGATCGCGGTTCCCATTGGGAGCTCGATTCCAACAGACTTATTTCGGTATTAGGATCGAATGCAGGATATTCACTATATTTTCGAGATTCCCTTCATGGATGGCAAGGCTCGTCGGATGTTTCGATCTTTGCTACAACGGATGGTGGGAGAACCTGGCACTCACAGAATAGCGACAGTAACTATCCCTCGACATGGGTATCGAATATTGCATTTTGTAATGATCACCTTGGGATTGCATTGGGCAATTATGAGTTTGAAATGATGGTTCTTCGCACCACGGATGGAGGATCGAATTGGGAAAAAGTGCCATACGGGAGTAACGTTATGTTTTTCCCCGACGGCCCATCTGGGCTTGCATATACTGATCCTCATCACGCATGGTTCTCAACTGCGAACGATGGATTATTTCTTTCTACCGATAGTGGTTTGACTTGGAGCAGTGTATTTGTCCCAGGTGCTTCGATCGGGAGTGGGATTCAAGCCATCAGTTTTGCCGATTCTAACCATGGTCTAGTTCTAAAACGTAATGTGATTGATAGTAGTGGTATTGTTACGAATGTAGTTGCATTTACTATTGATGGTGGGTTGTCCTGGGATACTACTGTTTTTAATGATTTAATTTGGGATGCATCTTTCCCTGATACATCTGGGGCTTATGTCTGTAGTTATTACAATCTCTATTCTCTCACGACCGCCGATCTTGCTGTTCAGCAAATGACACAAGTTTCTACAGGTGTATTTCTTGAGAGCGAAGCAGGTAATCTTTTCATCGTGATGCCGCAAAATTCCGGCGGGCATTTGCGAATAATGGATATGCTGGGCCGCGTAATGGATGATGAGGTGCTTTTGCCGGGCGCACGGAAAGAGCTTAGCTCTTCTACGCAAAACCCTCCGCAATTTCGGTTTGCTGAAGTGGAGTGTGATGGGCAGGTGCAGGTTTTCAAGTTGCTGCAATAATTGTTTTTGAAATAATTTCACAAACCCTTGACATTGCCAAATTAAGTACGTATATTGCACGTGAGAGTATGGGCACCCTTTGGGGAAAAGATGAAAGATGAAGTATGAAAGATGAAATGGGGGATGGCGCTGGAGTTCATTGAAAATCAAGGCTAACAGTAGTTTTCTATATGAACGAGTTCTCTGAGAAAACATTTGTTGCAACAAATGGGCGAAATTGGCTTGGAATCGAGGGGTCATCGGGAACTCACAAGAAAGAAAAATAGCACCTATTTCTTATTGACAAGTACGAAGTATGGAAAATGGGGTCGGGAAACGTTGCGGCGCGCCTTCTGTTGTGAGGCTTCCAATCTCATAATAGAAAGAAATATCAACCGATGATCCATATTACCTTCCCGGATGGGAGCGTAAGAGAATTTCCGCAGGGGACAACGGGCATGGAAATAGCCCGTTCGATCTCGCCGCGCCTTGCCGATGCCGCGCTTGGCATTTTCGTGCGCATCAGTGGTACACAGGAGGATGTGCCGTACGATCTCGCCACGCCTATTCTGGCGGATGCGGCGGTGCGCATCGTCCAGTGGCGCGATGAGGAAGGCAAGAGCATTTTCTGGCATTCCTCGGCACATTTGATGGCCGAGGCGGTCGAGGCGATCTTTCCGGGCACGAGATTCGGTATCGGTCCGCCGATAGCAAGTGGATGGTACTATGACATGGAATTGCCGGAAGGCACAAAGCTAACTCCGGACGATCTGGTGAAGATCGAAGCGAAAATGTACGAGCTATCGGCGCGCGATGTGCCATACAAGCGCATTCCGAAGGAGTATAATGAAGCCATCGAGTACTTCAAGGCAAAAGGGGATTGGCTGAAATTGGAATTGCTGGATGGATTGCAGGGCCAGCCGATCACATTTTACGAGCAGGGAAATTTCGTAGATCTCTGCCGAGGGACGCATGTGCCGTCCACCGGCAGGATAAAATTCCCCAAATTGCTTTCCATCGCCGGCGCGTACTGGCGCGGCGACGAGAAGCGGCCGATGCTTACCCGTGTGTATGGTGTCAGCTTCCCGACAAAGAAGGAACTCGACGAATTTATTACTCAACGCGAGGAAGCGGAGAAGCGGGATCACCGGAAAATTGGAAAAGAGCTGGAGCTTTTTCTTATCACTCCGAAAGTGGGTGGGGGATTGCCGCTGTGGTTACCGAACGGCGCGGCGCTTCGGCAAACGCTGGAAACGTTCTTGAAAAAGGTATTGCGTAAGCATGGGTATGAGCAGGTGATATCGCCTCATATCGGGAACCTGGAACTCTACAAGACCAGTGGGCACTATCCGTACTATAAGGATAGTCAGTTCCCGCCGATCCAATTAGAGGACGGCGAGGCATATCTGCTCAAGCCGATGAACTGCCCGCACCATTTTACGATCTACAACTCGAAGCCGCGTTCGTATCGCGATCTTCCGGTGCGATTGGCAGAATTTGGAACGGTCTATCGGTACGAGCAATCGGGCGAGCTGAGCGGCCTTAGCCGCGTACGCGGCATGACGCAGGACGATGCGCATATTTTCTGCGCGCCGGAACAATTGCTTACGGAACTCTGCGACGTGATCAAACTTACGCAGCATGTTTCCAGCGTGGTAGGGCTTACGGGTTTTCGCGTATCGCTTTCGTTCCGCGATATGAATAATAAGCAGAAATATGGCGGTTCGGATGAGCAATGGGAACGCGCTGAGCGCGATGTGCTCGAAGCTGCGCGCGTGATGAACTTGGAGAGTAAGATCGAGATCGGTGAGGCGGCATTTTACGGCCCGAAGATCGACTTTATGCTTAAAGACGCAATAGGTCGCGAGTGGCAGCTTGGCACGGTTCAAGTGGATTACGTGATGCCGGAACGATTCAACCTTGAATATACCGGCGCGGATGGACAAAAGCACCGTCCTGTTGTGATCCATCGCGCGCCGTTCGGGACGTTCGAGCGGTTTTGCAGTCTGCTCATCGAGCACTACGCAGGGAATTTCCCGACCTGGCTTGCGCCGGTGCAGGTTGCGGTGCTTCCGATCACGGATGGGCAGGCAGAATATGCCGAAGAAGTTCGGAAAATGCTCGAAGATATAGGTGTTCGGGTGAAACTGGATGCCTCGCATGACAAAGTGAACGCTCGCATTCGCGATCATGAGATGATGAAGGTTCCAGTTATGCTGGTTCTGGGCGAAAAGGAGCGGGAGGCACGATCGGTGGCAATTCGCCGGCATGGCAAAGGCAACATTGGAACGGTTTCGTTAGAGGAGGCATTAGCGTTGTTTCAGGCCGAATGTGCAATTCCGGAATAATTTTTTACACACTGGTTCCTTTGGCAGAAGGTACCGTGAGAGACTTAACTAACCAAACACTATTTGAATAATTTCGATACGATTTCTTCCGCTGTTGTGGATGAACCTATTTCTTCTCCGGCTGACGGAGACACTATTGATCTTCCTGCGGAAATAACATCCGCAGCCCCAGCACCAGAAAGTGTTGGAGGAATGACGCTGAAAAAGCGAGCTCCCTCCGATAAGCCTGCCGTCAAGCTGACCAAAGCTGGCGGAACAGGGCGTCCAACATTAACGACTCGACCGGGCGGAGCCGCAGCAGGTGCTCCACCGAAGACATCCAAGCGCATGGAGCGCTTTAGCCGTGTACTTCCGTCACGCGATCCTGGCGTAAGGATGAACGAGCAGATCCGCGCGACGGAAGTTCGCGTCATCGGGCCGGATGGCGATATGATCGGTGTAATGTCGCCGAAAGAAGCCATCGAAATAGCTCGTGCGAAGCAGCAGGACTTGATCGAGATCGTTCCGAATGCCAAGCCGCCGGTCTGCAAGATCATCGAGTTCGGTAAGTGGAAATACGAACAGCAAAAGAAGGATAAGCTGGCAAAAAAATCGTCGCATCAGCAATTGCTGAAGGAAGTGCGCTTTCATCCCCATACCGATACGCACGATTTCGAGTTCAAAGTGCGCCATGCCAGGAATTTTATCGAGGAAGGGCATAAAGTTAAAGCCTATGTGCAGTTCAAGGGCCGCGAAGTGACCTACAAGCAATTCGGTGAAGAATTGCTCAACAACTTCAAGGCGCGGATGGAGGACATTGCCAAGGTCGATCAGGATATGTCCATGATGGGGCGCATGATGTCGATGGTGCTTTCACCGGCAGGAAAGAAGAAGCCAGCTGAAAGTAAGAAGGGTGATGCAAAGTCTGCTCCGACCAAACGGAAAGCAAAAGCAACTGAGACTTCCGTTGTTGAGACTGAACCTGAAGTGGATGAACTGGAAATTCTGGAACCTGTTTCAACTGATGAGCAGATAGAAAATGCCCAGAACTAAAGCAACTATTATGAAAAACTATATTCATCCGTTTGTTTTCATCATTTTTTGTTCATTTATCGCAGGAACAGCGAATGGACAAGGTGTTGTAAAAGGGGGCGCGGTTGCATCGGACGTTACTCTGTGGCCGCAAGCGACTGCAGTTTTGCAAAGCTCGTCGCGCCCATCAACGTTAGGAGCTGATCTTTCTATTAGTTATTTCGAACCAAATGCGCCGACGCTTTCATGGATCGCCCCGGCAAATTGGAGTCCGCTTATTATGACTGGATTTACTGAACGTATTACATTGCCTACCGATAGTGGGTTTGTAGATTCTGTTCAGATCGTATTTGATTCGACCGGTGGTGATAGCATTGCTGTTTTACTGGATCCAGACACTGTTATTCTTACGCCAGTCGGATACGATCACCTCGATGAGGGTATTTTCAATCTTTCTGCAAGTCCGTATGCTACCGCTTTTATCCATCCTGCAGCACTAAATGGGTCTCATAACGCAACAGTCGTGTTTCCGCATGTTGCTGTACCAAAAAATTTCCATGTGGGGCTTGTTCCTCATCTTACATCCACCACTGTTTTCTCCTTCTTTTATCTTCGGGGCGATACCGAGACAACGCGAGTTCGAACAGTAGATAATTGCCATTCAACCTTTATAGCATTTAACCCAAGCCTAAATCAATATGAAAGCGGAGTGGTCGATGGCAATCTTACACCTGCCGGTTACACATCGCCGTTGTACAGCAATTTCTATATCTCGGCGTTCGTTTCAACATCTGCATCGAGTGTATCCGCTGAAAATAACAGTCCTTCGATTTCACTTTATCCAAATCCTGCGACAACATTTATTCAATTTCAGGGATTAGGGAATGGGACGAATGTAGAATTGCTCGATGTCCTCGGTCATATCGTGCTTTCCGAGCAAGTTGTCGGAAATAATAAACTTGATATCAGTGGGCTTCGGCCAGGGAGATATGAGGCATTGGTGCATACAGCAAATGGATTGCTAACAGTGCCAGTTGTCATTCAGCGATAATTTCTGAACTTAGCTTGCAGGGCTGCTGTTACGGCGCACTCAATTTTAACGGAATCTATGCCAAAAATGAAGACAAAGTCGGGCGCGAAAAAGCGCTTCAAAGTGACCGGAAGCGGCCTTTTGAAGCGTGAAAAGGCGTACCAGGCTCATATTATGACTTCGAAATCGAAGAAACGGAAACGCAATTTGCGCCACGCAACACTCGTTGCGCCCGCAAATGAGAAGAATATCCGCATTCTTCTGGCAGGAAATTAATTAACGGAAGCCGGTAATACGGCTTTCATGCTGCTCCGAGCGTTCACATTACGTGAGCGATCCTTATCGAAAGATAAGAACTCAGATGCTTCGAGTGCAGCCGCATCCCCGACGATGCTTCACTTAAACTAAAAAATCTGAAAACAAACTATGCCAAGAGCTAAAAATCTACCAGCGGCCAAGCGCCGAAAAAAGAAAGTCTTTGAAGCCTCGAAAGGCTTTTGGGGCATGCGTGGTAACGTACTCACCGTTGCTAAGCATCACGTTGATAAAGCACGCCAGTTTGCATTTCGCGATCGCCGTGTCCGCAAGCGCGATTTCCGCGAGTTGTGGATCGTTCGCATCAATGCCGCTGCCCGTGAAAACGGCACGACTTACTCACGCCTGATGGGAGCGTTCGCGAAATCCGGCATCGGAATCAACCGGAAAATGCTGGCCGATCTTGCGTATCATCATCCTGAGGTCTTCTCTCAGTTGGTGAAGAAGAGCGGATTGTAATTTCGATTGCTGAGGATCTTTCATAATTTTCTACTTATTTTTTACAATACGCATGTTAGGTTCTCTCGAAAACGGACAATTCTTTAGCGAATATGAAATCGCACGATTGCGCGAGCTTGGCTTGTGGCAGGAATCACATACCACGCCGGAAAAACTTGCATTCGGTGGGCTGATGCTCGCTCCGATCATGCAGGTGGATATGCAGAACCGCTCGATCTCTAATGGCGAATTTACTGCAATAGAGGACTATGTTCGTTGCATCGAAAATGATTTTGAGATCGCGACCGAAGACGATCTGGAATCTATCGGTACCGACATGGGGCTGCTCCCGATGGTACAAAGCACATGGAATACGGAAAAATATCTTACGGCGCGAGCCCTGCTTGCCGGCGCTCTGGAACGCCTTACCGAGAAGGAGGCTCACCATGTTCGAAATGCTGTTGCAAAAGCTACATTAGATGTAGCGCGTGCGGGAACCGGACACATCATCGGAATTCACCACATCAATCGGGGTGAGAAGCCTTTACTGCATCAGATCGCACATGAACTTCGTCTGGAAACGACGAGCGAAGGGTTGCATTTGCTGGGGCAATCGGAATAAGATTAAAGGTTCCTATCCAGCATTTAGGAACCGCTCGACTTCCTCGACATTCTTAGGGCTTCCGACGATCAGCGGCGTTCGCTGATGTAATTTTTCTGGAATGATCTCTAATACACGTTGCTTCCCATCGTGTGCTGCTCCGCCTGCCTGTTCGACGACGAATGACATCGGGTTCGCTTCATAGAGTAACCTAAGTTTTCCCTTGTAACTTTTTATATCGGCAGGATAGAGAAAAACTCCGCCATAGAGCAAGGTGCGATGCACATCCGCGACCATCGAACCAATATAGCGTAGGCTGTATGCCTTCTTATCCTCCTCTGGAATATCGGACTTGGCCCAGTCGATGTAGTTCTGCATTTGACGGTCCCATTTATGATAATTCCCTTCGTTCACGCTGTAGATGGAACCCCGCTCTGGAATTCGAATATCGTCGTGCGAGAGAATAAATTCTCCAACGGATGGATCATAGGTGAACCCATAGACACCACGGCCTGCGGTATAGACAAGCATCGTCGATGGGCCATAGATCGTGTAACCTGCCGCGATCTGTTTGTATCCTGGTTGTAAGAAATCCTCCATTTCCCCTGGAATATCCTCCGGAGTAATTCGTCGAAGAATAGAAAAGATCGTTCCAATAGAGACATTGACGTCGATATTAGAAGAGCCATCCAAAGGATCGAAGAGCAGCACGTACTTTCCGCACCTATATTGTTTAGGGATGGGCAGAATATTTTCATTCTCTTCGCTTGCCATCGCGCAGAGATGACCTCCGTGATCCATCGCTCGGAAAATAACGGTATCTGCGAACGCATCGAGCTTCTGCACGAGCTCGCCCTGTATATTTTCGGTTCCCGTTGCGCCGAGCGCATCGACAAGTCCTGCCTGCATCACCTCGCGGTTGATAATTTTGAAGGCAAGCGTGAGATCACGCAAGAGCGAGGAAAAATCGCCCGTGGCGCCATTGGAGCGCTCCTGCTGCTCGATAATATGGCGCTCGATGGTAACGACTTTATTTGAGACTAAAGGCACTTTTTCAGCTCTAAAATATTAATTGACTCCCGTATGTCCAAAACCACCGGAAGCTCGAACGGTTTCGGCAAGTTCTTTTGCTTCGATAACATCTACACGCTCATATTTACTGATAATGAGCTGTGCGATACGTGTACCGCGTTCGAATCGAACCAGCTCTTTCCCGTGATTGATGAGAATCACTTTCAGCTCACCGCGATAATCCGCGTCGATCGTGCCGGGCGAGTTCAGCGCGGTGATGCCATGCTTTGCGGCAAGCCCGCTGCGTGGACGTACCTGGCCTTCGTATCCCTCAGGTATTTCAATGGCGATTCCAGTCGGCGCAAGTAGGATCTGCTGTGGGGCAATTTCAATATCGGTATTAACCCGCAGATCCATGCCGGCCGCATGTGCTGTGGCATATTCGGGCAGTGGAATATCGTTGTCATTCTCGGTCAGTCGTTTAATTCGGAGTTCTATCATTCTTAGAATACGTAAAGAGCAGGGAATATATTCCCGATGTGAATTGGTTTTATAGCTACATGAATCTTCCCGACCCCAAAAATTACCAAGATGGCGTCCTGTATTTTCACGATACCCATAAATTAGTTTTACATGAATGCTCCGAGTTGGAGGGACTTCTTGCAGATGCCGAATCGCGAGGCGTCTTTCAAAGTTTTGGATTTCGTCCCGAATGGGAGGAAGTGCTGAACTTTTTCCGGAAAGCCGCACCGCATCATGAGCGGGAAGAGGAAACATTGCTCTTTCCGATGGTGGCAGTGCATGTTCCTCGCGTCGGGTTTCAACAACCAAATTCTACATTTCGCTTCCTTGTCGATGGGCACGATGCGCTTGAACGAAGTATGAAGGTACTGGAGCACGATTGGGAAGTGTTTTGCAATAAGCCCCGTACTGCTAATGAACTCGACGCTGCTCACGATATGCACTCCGAAGAAGATGCCCGTTTCGTTTCGACCGGGCGAGAATTAGTAGCCCTGTACCGCGAGCACATCGCCCTGGAAGAAACACGAGTGTATGCGATCGCAGAAAAACTTCTTTCCGGCGCGGAAAAACTCCAACTGATGGATCTGATTCGGGCATCCAATGGAGATGATGCAATTACGACTATTTTGAATTACGAGGAGCCACAGTTTAGCGATTCCACGTATAACATCATTTATTCTCCTACAGAGGCCGTTGCCGAAGAGGATTCGGGTTTGTATGAAGAAGAAGATGATGAAGACGATCAAATGGAGCTTTAACATGGCATAGCTTAATAATTACAGTACATTTAGATTCAAATTACCATGCAAACGCTTATCTTCGATATTGAAACAGTTCCTTTGGATTTCGAATCCTCCTTCGATGAAGCCCAGAAAGAATATCTTCTTCGTGGCAGTACGTCGGATGAAGAGCGCGAGCAGAAGAAAGGCTATGGCGCGCTTAATCCACTGACGGGTAAGGTCGTTTGCATCGGAACGTTGGTTCATGAAACACAAAAGGGAAGTGCGCTCTATCTGGCCAATGAGGAATCCGAAGATGTTATCGAGCATGATGGCATGACGTTGCGATATAAAGGATTTACTGATGAGGCTGCTCTTCTTCAGCATTTTTGGAGCGGCATGGATGGAAAATATAAATCCGTTGTCACGTTCAATGGCCGCAATTTCGATTGTCCCTTCCTCATGCTTCGCAGCGCCGCACTGGGAATTCGTCCTTCGATCAACATGATGGCTGGAACCCGCTGGGAATTTAAGGTCGGTGGTAGTTCCACCGACCGATACAGCGGCGCTGAACACATCGACCTTTTGGATAAACTCACTTTTAATGCAGGTTTCGATAAGATCGGAGCAACTCGTAAATTCAACCTTGATTTTTACACCAAAGTGTTTGGTATTGCTTCGCCAAAATCTAAAACGATTGCCGGCGATAAAGTCCCGATCTTCTTTGCCGAGGGAAGATCGCGAGAAATTGCCGAGTATTGCATGAGGGATGTCCGCGCTACCAGCGAGCTATACGAAAAATGGATGGAACTGCTGAAGTTCTGATCTATGTCTAAATCTCGCCATGTAGCCTTATCTGAACTAAAGTAGTGGTTTTTATCATTCGGTATTTGCATTGTAACAGTATTTAATAAATGAAGAAGTAGTTATGAGCAAGAAATCACACATTGATAACGATACGGAAGATGAACTGAACCAGGCCCGTTTCTTCGCAGAGCGCGGTGCTGATGCCTCGGAGATCGAAGAGCCGGGCGAAGAAGCACCGGAGTTCGAAGAAGAAGATATTGCTGATACCAAAAGCGAGTTCCGCGAAACGCCCGGAAAATTGCATCACGAAAGCAAGACTGCCGAGGATAGCAAATTTTACGGTCAAGGCTTCCAGAGTGGCGATGATACCGGTATTCGTCGGGAACCATCGCGCAAAGGCATGGAGCCGGACGTAGAAGCCTGAACGTCGCTATACGTATGATTCGTAATGCGGGTCGTACATCATCGCTGTGATCGCGGTATGAATATCCTTCGGTTCCCCGTTCAATGCAATTCCAGAACGATGAGCCACCTCAGCGACAGCCGTTGCGATCTTAGCCGATACTTCCCGAACCTTATCGAGCGACGGAAATACACGGCCTATGGCAAAATCATGCTCGGTCGTTACATCTGAAAGGGTCTTCGCAGCTTCGAAAAACATCTCATCGGTTACGCGAGTAGCGCCGGAGGCGATCACGCCAAGCCCGATCCCCGGAAAGACATACGCATTGTTGCCTTGACCGGGAGTAATAGTTCTCTCACCGATGGTAACGGTATCGAATGGACTTCCGCTTGCAAAAATTGCTCGGCAATCCGTATGGCGATAGGCTTCCTCCGCCGTACATTCCGATTGAGACGTCGGATTCGAAAGCGCAAAAATGATAGGCCGGTCTTCGTAACTCGCCATTGTCGATAGCACTTCCTCCGTAAATGCGGCCGCCTGACCCGATGCTCCGATCAAAATGGTTGGACGAATAGTTTTCACCGTCGATAAAAGATCTGGCAGCGGTTCCCGATCGTGTGCATACGCCTTCTTATGACTTGCAAGATCGGAACGGCTTTTTACGACAAGCCCCTTCGAGTCGATGAGCCAGCAATGTTGCCGTGCTTCAGTTTCCTTCATGCCCTCATTCATCATCGCATGGACCAACAGATCGCTGATACCCGTGGCGGCTTCGCCGGCGCCGAACAGCACGATCGTCTGATCGGAAAGCTTCGCCTGCTTCATCCGAAGTGCCGACATAATTCCGGCAAGCGTGACGGCGGCGGTTCCCTGAATATCGTCGTTGAACACGCAGAATTTATTCTTATACTTTTCCAGTAGTCGGAACGCATTCGCGTTCCCAAAATCCTCGAACTGAATAAGCACGTTCGGGAACCGGTCCTGCGCTGCTGCGATGAACTCATCCATCAGCGCATCGTAGGCTTCGCCGCGTGTGCGTTCGTGTGTCAAACCGAGGTAGAGCGGATCGTTCAGAAGTTCCTGATTATTCGTCCCCACATCGATCGTGACCGGAAGGCATTGCGATGGCTTCACTCCGGCGCAGGCTGTGTACAGCGAAAGCTTCCCGATCGGAATGCCCATGCCATGCACCCCCAGATCCCCCAGACCGAGGATGCGCTCCCCATCAGTGACAACGATCACCCGCACATCGTCCACCGGCCAGTTATCGAGCATATCCCGAACATGTCCGTGATCCGCATCCGAAATATACATGCCTCGCGCCCTGCGAAAAATATGTCCGAACCGCTGACATGCCAGCCCGACCGTTGGCGTATAAACGATCGGCAGAAGCTCTGCAAGATGATCCACCAGCACGCGGTAGAACATCGTCTCATTGCGGTCCTGAAGCGAAATGAGGCTGTTATACCGGTCGAGATCGCTCACCTTGGAGCGAAGGTTCTCGATGATGAACGCCGCCTGTTCCTCCAGGTTCGTGATCCGGGGCGGAATAAGCCCCCGAATGCCAAGCTTTTCACGTTCTTCGGCGGAAAACGCCCGGCCTTTGTTCAAGGCCGGATCGCGGATCAGGTCGATGCCCGTCGGAAATTTTGCGTAATGCCCGTGCATAGAAACTCTGCTATTGTGCCCGTCCGAGGGCGCTGGATGGCCATTCGTCGAGGCTCCCATGGAGCCATTTGAGGTAGAGTTCTTTGGAGAGGAGGTCATCTCGAGGAGGTCTTTTTCTATCACGCCTCGTTAACAATGAGAGCTGATCGAAAAGTGCATTAACATTTTGCGTGTCACCCTGAAAGCTATTTCCCTCGGAAATTGCCCACAAAATTCCGCGCGAGCATTTGTACTTCATAATCACCCTCGATTCCGAGCCATTTTCGCCGCTTTCTTTCAGAGCGAGCGCAAAAATTTAGGTATTAACCAAGACGTTTCACCAGACTTTCGTTCAAATTAGGCTTAAAACGCCACTTTAGTATGCACACTTTTGCGCCTATTAAATTATGTCGTGCAAAAAGTATAAAGCGAGATCTTAGTGACAACAGAATCCTTGCGCCGAGTACGGAGTATCACATTTCGCATAAGCTATTTTAAGGTGCGGAGCTATTACGCTCGTGACATAAGGGGACGCGCCGGGCCTTACGGTGGATTTCTCATCACCATCTGAAAAAAGTATGCAACGAATAATAGGCTTAAGATTGGTTAAACTGGGGTTTTTCTTAAGACAAGATTGAAAGATGAATTTAGCAAGGTGCTCGGAAGAGACAAGTTGCTTCAAATAATCTTTCCCCGTCGATTTTAACTCACAACACAAAATATAAACTTCGCCAGTGGCATTTTCTTCTAAAAATACGATTCCATCGCAAAGTTTTTTAAGCCCAGAATGCGGATGAAAGAATGGAATAGGTTCTGGACTCGGCAATGGGGGGCGCTTAAAAATCGCCTTTCTGCCACCAAAGCTAAATTTAGCCTCTGTGCAGGTCGCGGCGGGACTCGATTCTTTTATCGAACGTCCAGCGCAGTCTAACCACGGAGTATCTACTGTATCTATTAGGGTCTGAACAAATGGCATTAATTTTCTGAACTGCTTCTTACGAGCAAAAGATCGCGGGACACTGAGTTAAGCTGTCTAATGCTTTTATCTATCGTTTCAACCTCAAACCCGTCGTGCCCAATGGGAATTTCTTTAGCAAGAATTTTTTTTCCATTGGGATTTTCATCGGCTGCGAACAATAAAACCTGTACGTCTGTACTCTTGAGTCTATTTCCATCCTCGTACTGATAGCCGTCTTTGAAGCTCTTAAAATTTTCCTCGCTCATTTCCGCGAATGCAATGCAATGGTTAAGTTCGTGTATAATATAATCACTATGGGTGCTTAAAAGTACCGAGAACCCTTTGTTTACAACCAGTGCAATAAACCTCGCAATCTTAATTTGATTGTCAGGATGAAGATTCAATTCGGGTTCATCGAATATGATGAAATCACCTTCCTCCGCAAGGTATCTGAAATAAAACACTAAACCCGACAATGAATTAACCATCGAACCCGAAAGATTTACAGTAATTTTCAGATCATTCCATTCTGCGGGAGAGAACAACACTTCGCCCTCGCCTCCAAGGCTAATTTTACCTTTAAGAATAAATGATTCAAGAGCATCAGCAAGCTCACTGAATTTGCTTGGAGTCTTCTCATATTCTTTAAGATCATCCGCGATCAAAAGACTATCTCTGATAGGAAGCGTATAGCGCCGAGCCTCACGCAATATCGCCAGAACCTCAGCATTCTCACTTCCTTTCTGCTCCTGTAATGTGAGCATTCGATCAACCATCTGAAATCGTTTCAGCGAGAGTTCTCTGCTGAATATATTTACAGCCGTTCGCTGAGTAGGAAGAATGAAGCTCTTTGGAAAGAGGGACATTCTAATTATCATTTCTGAGAAAAGAGTAATGACATTCTTCCGTCGTGTCTCTTCGTCTCCGACTGGTTCTGGACTTATACCAGTTCCGCGTTCGAGCCAACATTTCAAAACAGTTTCCCCTGCTTTCTTTTCAAAGCGAATCGTCTTGCCCGGTGCGAGAACGTACGGGAATTTTTCTTCGGCTAATAACAGAGATTTTCGAAGAAATTCCGGGTCAGTCTCCAATATAGATAATTCCGAATCATTAAATGTGCCGGGAGCTACGGCAAATACATCGTGGAGGCTGTTCTTAAATCCTGCAACATAACTGTTTAATGCTTTGGCGTTTTCGGGTTTCAAGAAAAATGTAAGGTCAAACTCCCATCTATCTTTGACAAAAAGCTCTGTTAACTGACGCGGCAACGGTGGCACCGACGGCATGAGTGTTCTCTGGGTTGCCGTTTTCAAAAGACCATAGATGGTATAGGCAATGTACGTTTTGCCCGAATTATTCGGCCCACAAAGAACGATGAGCTTCTTCGACAGATCGACCTGAGCCTCTGCAACGATTCCGACGTTCTTAATTGAGATTTTCACGAATTGCCTTTAACGGTCAAAATTGGTGGATTCAGAGAGATCATTAAGATTATATCGTATTTTTCGATACAAAGATACGACTTAAAAGTAAACGGGCGGCTGAAACAGGGTCTCAATCCCCGCCGTTCCGATTTGCTCGGAAGATCATTTCGCAACCACAATGATGTGAGCCTTTAGCTCCTTTTCAATCTGAGCGAGCTTTTCAATTCCTACATTAATTTGACCGTTTAATAATCTCGAAATGTAGGGCTTTGGCGAACCGATAGCTTCCGCTAACGCTGCTTGACTCATTTCCCGCTCATCCAACAGGGCTTGAATACGTTTGCCGATCTTAGCCTTTAGGCTTTCTGCCTGAAAAGTAGTTTTCACGTTTTACGATTTTTTGAGAATTATCGTAAAAGATAACGCATTTAGCGGAACTTCGGTTCAGGAATATCGTTATCATATAAGATAATAACAAACAACCTTATGGAAACGATCAAAACCCCTCAGACACTACTCGAAGCCGTAACCTACTTCTCGAACGAAGTCCGGTGCGTTGAATTCCTTTCGAACATCAAATGGAATGGTGCGGAGCGGTGCTGTATTAAGTGCGGCTCTACTGCCGTCTATGGCTTACGCACACGGAAGGTATTCAAGTGCCGTGATTGCAAGAAGCAGTTTTCCTTAAAGCAGGGTACGATCATGGAAAAGAGTCCTCTGCCGATCACCAAATGGCTTCCGGCCCTTTGGATGGTTATTAACGATAAGAACGGCATTTCGAGCTACGAAGTAGCGCGGGCACTCGGCGTATCGCAACAGACTTCTTGGTTCATGCTTCATAGGATTCGTGAGGCAGTCCAGAACGGTTCGCTTCGCAAACTGTCCGGTGAGGTCGAGATAGATGAAACTTACGTTGGCGGCAAAGCGAAGTTCATGCACAAAGACAAAAGAGAAGCCTTAGTCAAGAACCGCCGCGTGGTTAACGACAAAACGGTCGTTATGGGAATGGTTGAACGCAAAGGCGAGATTCGCGCCAAAGTGGTTGACAGCGCACGTCGCCGCTCCCTGCTTCCTGAAATTTGGACAAACATCGAAAAGGGTTCCAAAGTCTATACAGACATGCTCAACTCTTACAATGTTCTCAGTGCTCATTACGATCACAAAACCGTTGACCATAACGTGACCTATGTTAACGGTGATGCACACACGAACACTCTCGAAAACTTTTGGATGTTATTTAAGCGTTCGGTCAAAGGTACTTATGTTCACATTTCTCCGTATCATACGGACAGGTATTTAGACGAACAGGTTTTCCGTTACAACAATCGGAAGGATTCCGACTCTGGTAGGTTCTTAAAAGCGGCGGAAGGGATGTTTGGAAAACGCCTCACGTATAAGGAGCTTATCGGGGTCGTTAATCAATGACAGCAAAGAAGAAACAGCCAAATCAAAGCACACACGAAGATCAAAGCAACTCAGGGAGCGACACTTCCGAAGAGTGGCAAAACTTCGAGAATTCAGTGCGACAAATACTCAGCATTCCACCCGAAGAGGCAAAGCGAATAAGGGAAAAGTATTCCCCAAAAGGACGGCGAAAGAAAAAACCGGACAGCTAAAACTCTTCAAAGATTAAGCCCTCACTTCGAGGGCTTTTTTATTGAACAAAAGTCTGGTGAAACGTCTTGGTTAATACCAAAATTTTCGGCATTTGTGTTCGGAAGCCCTGTTCCCGATACCATTTTTTTACTTTTTACCTCTTACTTATTACTTGATTCTTTCCCCAGGAAATAGGTGCTCATTATGCGCAAACGCATTTGTTTTTCATGAACGTATGCAGTATTCCATCGAACTTTTCATTAATTTCATTAAGAAAAGTACCCTGAGATCCCGATTTTCAATGAACTCCCACACCAAGCATCGCCGACGATGCGCCCCATTCTTAATTCTCAATTCTTAGTTGATATTTGATATGGGTGCCTATTATTCCACCACCAAACATACTACATCCAAAACTCAAATGCAAGCGAAATCCAAAATTATTTTTGGATGACTACGCTCCGGGACTGCACATATCCCCCGGACGACACCCGCAGAAAATAAATACCCGACGTCACACCAGAAACATCAAGCACCACTCCTGATTGTAGGGATGTGCTGCGCACGTCCTGCACACTCCCCAGCGCATCGAACATTTCGATCTCCGGCTGCATATTCCCCGATAGCTGAATCCGAATCTCATTCCCTGCCGGATTCGGCTGCACGCTCTCGATGCTGAATACTATTTTACCAGTCCTCATGAATTCTTCCAGAATCGAATCGCCGCAGCCTTGAAAATCAATCTCAACAGAATCAGGGCTGAATAACGATTGTGGGCAGGCGCAAGTCATACAGCCGCCATAAAACTGTGTGGAATCGAGATGGATCTTCGCGGTGGGGGTATTGAGGAACGTTTTGAATGTTAAACTGACATTGGGCGATTGCGATACTTGGTTTGAATCGAGTTCAAGCCACAGATTTAGCGTGTCCCCATTCAAGCTTGAATCGACGAGTGTTAAGTCCGTTAGGGATAAACTCTTAAGTGATAATGGGGTTGTATCGTACCGAATCACCAAATGCACGGAATCGGAGCCCAATGAAGTATTGATCTGAACAGGAATATTGATATTGACATCCGTTCCAGGCCCAATGGTCATTTGCTTGGAACCATCACCTAAGGCAAAGTTCACGGAATTATGCAATGGATAGCGCCACACAGTGCTCGGGTACAGGCTATAGATTCTCTCGTTTTTTTGATCGGCAGCGTAAATATAATCGGAGGTTATCCAGAAACGTACATCCTGCCATTCGGCAGGACCGCGGATGGAATGCCATGTAACGCCACTGTCGGATGACATCAGAAAGCCTACTGAGGTCGAAAGGTACAAGTTTCCACAGTGATCCAAACGAATGCACCCATCCATATTCGAGTCTGAGGCAGGGCCTGCGGAAGAATTGAATTGGTATATAGTTCTCCAGGTTTTTCCGCCATCGTCGGAGCGCGATACTCTGTTGGCATGTTCCGATGCCGCAAAAAATGTGGTTGTTCCTGGAATGCAAGCCGGCTGGTAGCACTCGTCGTGAAAATTCGATTGAAACCAGGTGAAGCCGCCATCCGACGTGTATTGTGCTCCACTTTGAGGGTAAATATCCGATGTAGTAAGGATTCCATTCAATCCTGAAAAGGCATAGCCACAGCCACCACCAAAGGCTTTCCATGTGTTGCCTCCATCCGAAGATGCCCTCGCTGTGTCGAAATCATTGTAGATACGAGTAGAAAGGAGCAATTTCGTATCCGCAATATAAAAAATGGCGAAATCCCAGTCTGGTTGCCCTTCAACGAAAAGTGACATCGGCATCCACGTAAGGCCGGCATCGGTTGTTCGAAAGTTAATATAATTTGCCATCCATCCATTCAAGCTATCCTTGAATGCAAAATCTGTTGCCCCAAATCTAAACCACACTTCACTATCGAGCGGAGGGATGTCGAGCGCCCTCCATGTATTTCCACCATCCGACGTGCGCCAGAAGTAATATTCTGAATCCGTCAATTGTGCGCTCACAAACCCAATGTTGGGTTTGCCTACTTGATCCATGAAATAGACTGTGCACAGTGGCCCCGGAAACGTCACCAACGGTTCCCATTGAGCGTACACACGTTCAGCACCTATGAGTGCAAAAAAAGCAAGCAAAACGAACAACTTTGACACGCGTTGAATGTAATTTTTACCGCACGACCGAAATCCTCCGCGTTTGCACATACCCATCGAACGAAAAACGCAGGAAATAGCTTCCCGGCGGCACTTGTGATACATCTACGCTAAAGGATGAAGGATGAGGGATGAAGGATGAAAGGGGGATGGGGAGCGTTCGCCCCAGCTCATCATACATCTCCATATTGGGCAGTGCAGTGCCTGAAATTTTAAGCGTGATCTCATTCCCTGCCGGATTTGGCTGAATGCTCTCGATGGAGAACGGAGGCGCGCTGTTCCATGCAGCAAGAATGGTCGTATCGCCGCACGAAAGTTGGAGCATGAAATTATTCGGGATCGCAGTGGTATCCATCACTGCCACGCATCCGGGCGAAATGGTTCCAGCAACTAAGAATTGCTGGTGCGTAAGTTGAATAGCGGTGCGGGTATCTTTCGTAAGATATGTTTTGAATTGCAATGTGGCGATCGTATCGCGGTCGGTTGCCGGCCGCATGGCAAAGGAGCGATCAAGCGATCCATCCGGCAGCAGCGTTATCCCGATCGGTTTGATGTCCGGCTGGAATGTGCTGTCGTAACTGAGCAGGTTATCGTTATAGACGAGATCGAAATCCACTTCGTCGGCCTGTGCGGGAATGGTTCCGGTTCGCAGCACGCATGCCTGTATGATGGTTGCTATCTTCGCCATACTTTCTGCGGCAAGCGAAAGCGAGAACGCCACGGGATACGTCACCGATCGCGTAAGCGATACAGGCGAGATCGGAGTAGTGGGGTTCGTCGCAAAATCCAGCGTTCCAACGATCACATTTGGGTGGCCGGTGGTATCGAGCTGCGTAAAGATCGGGAATGTCATAGAGCTATCCGGCAGCAGCGTGATGGGGAAGTGAACTGCGGCATCGAACACGAATTGTAACGAGGAGAAACTTCCCTGCAATATGGTGATCGCCTCGCAGCCGTTATTTTTGATCGTTACAGAACTGTTTCGCTCGTCGCAAATCGAGGTAGTTCCAAAATCAATCGAGGTCTTGTCGATGGAGGCGACATAAGAGCCGGGAATGATCTTTGCTGTGATCGGTACCGTTGTATCGATGGTATTTCCGCCATCCGTGCCAACTCCCGTGATGTGAAAGGCGGAATGGAACGTTCCTGTCACCGAATCTGCAAAATGGATCGTAAAATGTGCGGACTGATCTGGCATTAGCTCGGTATCGCTGCCGCTCGTCAAGGTAAATCCCGCGCCGGCGTCGAGCGATATGCCAGAAACCGAGAGCGAGTCGCATCCGGTGTTGGTAATAGTGATCGTGGTGTCCGATGAAGCATTGCACCGCGAAAACGTTCCAAAGTCTATGCCCGAAATGCTGAGTGCAAGGCTTGCAGTTGGCGAAATGGCCTGCCCAACGAACTCCGATTGCGCCGTGCCAGTCTTTCCACCTTCATATTCAAATCCATAGACGACGGTTTGACTCGAATAGGCAAGTCCAGGAGGCGAATAATGGATCGTTACTGTGAAGCTGCTGTCCGGTGCAAGCGTGAAAGGGAACTGTGGGTCAGTTGCGCTCCACCCCGGCTGCCATTGCGATTGGTCGCCGGTGACGGTAATCGTATCGCATCCGAGATTGGTGAAGGTTGCCGTCGTGTCAGTCTTGGCTCCGATACACAATGTGAGAGTGTTGAGCGTTATCTCATTCAGATATTGTGGCGTAAGTGCGTTGGAAGAGTTGGCGAAGACAACGCGAATATGAACCGTTGTATCGAACGGAGGGGTATTGGAACCAATATATTTTCCTTTCACTCGAACGGTGAATACATAGGTTCCACTCAGGCCCTGCGGTGGAACGGAAATCAGAAGGCTGTCTATTTCGCTGGGAGCTAATGTTTGCGGCAGCACAAGGTTTGTAGTGTATTGCAATGTTTTATCAAGCGAGATCGTATAGCTGCTGAATAGAACGCTATCTCCGCACGCCAGCGATTGCAGCAGAAGAGGAACGATAGATGGTTTGCAATTCGAGAGCGAGAGCGATGGCTCCGCCACCACCCGCGACGTAGCGGCGCGAACATCGATGGATAAAAGAAGGGAAGTATCATAGGAGAGAAGTGCGCCTTCATACGTTAAATACAGCATGACCCTGCCATTCAGGATGCCAGATTGGGACAGGTTACTCGTCAGCCAGATCGTATCCGTTTGGTCGGGCCCGACGGAGCTATCAAAGCCGCTTGGAATGGTTGCAATGCTTTGCGAACCTGTGAGCACCATCGAGTCGATATGCCACACGCCGCACGTCGGATTTTTAATAAGTACGGGAATACGCGCATCGGCACATGGATCTTTTATCACAGCGTTCACCGATGCCAAAGGATTATCCGGCTTGATGGACGTTAAGGTTACAGGAAGCGTAGTATCAATGCGGAACCCGGACTTTGTGTGCCCCTGCAAACGGAATAAGTAGGTTCCCTTCGTCGGCCAGTTCTGAACATACCGGAACCACACGGTGTCCGCATTTTTCAGATGCCCGAGATCGCTCAGCGCAGAATCCACTTGCAGGCTTGGAGTCGATGATGCAGCGTCGATCGCAAGCAATTGATCGACGCGAAAACAAGGCGGAGTAGTAATGACAAAGGGAATAAGATCCGTGTCGCAGGATCGAGCAGGCGGCACTTCGGTCGAACTAATAGCAAAGCGCTCGCCGGCGCGGAGCGTGGTGCTATCGTCCCACAGCCAAACTCCGCCGCCGTTCAGTATAATAAGCGACCGGTCCACGTCTCCGAATGCGAACATGCGGCGGTCTTCCGTCGGATTGATGGGAACCCAAAGCGTGGTGAAGGATCCTCCGCCATCTAACGAGCGGTAGATCAGATTGTTTGCGCGGGCACGAACATAGAGCACGCCGCCCAACCCTCCATCCAGATTATCCCAGACGGTGTTCGTAAAATCTTTCCGTAACGTCCAGGTATCCCCGCCATCGGTGGAACTGAATAATTCGCGCTTCAATCCATCGGTCAGGGTGTAAAAGGTTCCGGTGCAGGGGTCGGCCACGACCGTATAGCCGCTGGCTCCTTCGAACGGTGTGGAAGAATTTGCCCACGTCATTCCTCCGTCACCGGAATACGCGAGTGACATATCGTCGTCGCGTGCGACACAGCAATGAAGCGAGTCGATCCGCGCGAACGTCGTACCGCGCATCATGCCGGTTCCGGCAAAGTTCATGCCATGAACTTTGCCATCCATGCCGAGATAAATATCGTCGGCTTTTGTGATTCCGGTTCCCGTGAGGTTCCATGTTGCGCCGCGATCGGTCGAGACCCACACATCTGTCACGCCGCCCGCCGCATAGAGATGCGCGGAGTCCAGCAGTCGCAGCGATTTAATGGTGTCCGCCTGTTCGGGATATCCCGCTTCTGTCCAGTTCCCATTGCGGTAGGTGTAAATACATCCCACGCCGCCAACCACGCCATACGCGGTGTCCCAAAAGTAAGCGCATCGCAAATCCGCAGCAGGTGGAAGGCCGCCGATCTGTCTCCAATGTTGAGCATGGGCGCACGGAAGACACGCGAAAATAAGCGCAAGCAATACGCCCAAACGAAAAGCGAGACGAGACCGAATCATATCCGATTATCTCAAAAAACACACCGTGGTGGAACAGCCCTATACTAAGAAGACCGGCGAATTGGCAAAAGGTTACAGAAAATTATCGGAAATGTAAACTAACGCCACAAACAGCCGAATTTCGATGATTAATCAACGGCCTATTCACTTGATATGTTCTCGAAAGCCCTGCAAGTTTGGCCCAGTAATTGTTACATTTATTTCATGTTCATTCCTGAATACAGGTGAAAAACGATATTTTTTCGATGTTAAGGTTCGGTTATGGTATATCGGAATTCACTTGTCCGTCAGAAAAAAGAGTTATATTTGTACTAATGGAAATGGAACACGCGGCGGAAGTCTTGAAAAAGAAGTCCGTCCGTGGTAGTTAGCATTCACACTTAAACCCAAAGAGCCTTATGATACGAACCCGAACCCTTCGCTCTTTCGTCGCCATTGCCGCGCTCGGTCTCGCCCCGTTGATGACGAGTTGCTCGAACAAAGCGACGGAAGAACAAATGAAAACGCTGCACGATCTCGATCAGCAGCGCGATCAGCTTAAAATAGACTTGCAGCACTCGCAGGATAATCTCCGCGATGCCAAAGGCAAATTAGCCAGTGCCGATCGCGACTTGGCCGATTGCCAGTCTGACACGCGCGCTGCTCAAGCAGGACTCGCGATGTGGCCGAATGTGTGGCCCGATAGCGCCGACTGGCGCGTCGCTCCGCCGCCGCCGCCGGATAATAAAATGATGATGAAAAAGAAACACTAATTAAGGAGAACACACCATGAAGAATAGCACAAAAACCATTCTGATCCTTGGCGTTTCGCTCCTTATCGGTGCAAACGCTCACGCACAATATCCGCAGGATTTCACAAAAGATCAGGCGGATTCCACGATCAAATTCCGCACGTCGGAAGTAGCCGGATTAAAGTCCGATCTCGCAAAATCGCAGGCCGATGCCACAAAGGCTGCCGCCGACGTTCAGCAACGGATGGCCGATAACACCTCATGCCGCGATGCGCTCTATGCCATGCTCGGCAGCGACCGCAACGGCTACAATGCCTATCGCGAGCAGATTTCCCGCGATGAGCAGGAGCTCGGCTCGCTCCGGCAGATGAACAACGGACAGCTTAACGATAGCAAAGCCCGCGTCGATGCGCTCGAAGCGCAGATCCGCGATCTTCGCGGCAATAAGCTCGTCCTTATTCCCGATCACAAAACGCGCGTTCAAACGCTTTCGACGAACTTCATGCAAATGAAGCATGGCATGGTTCCTCCGAACATGACCTATACCGTCGGAACCTGGCGCAAAGACCGCGATTGCCTCTGGAATATCGCCAAGAAGCCAGACATCTATAACGATCCATTTGCATGGCCAAAAATTTGGCATGCCAATATGGAGATGATCCACAATCCGGACATCATCCAGCCCGGAATGCAGCTCTCGATCCTGAAATCCCCGGTCACGCCGGAAGATAAGGATCTCACGGGCTACCGGCATCGCCGCACTCACACAAATTGATCCCTGATCTATTTAGGGCATTGAAATCGTCCTTTCTGCTGTTGCAGAAAGGACGATTGTTTTTTAAACAGATAACATTTCCAGCCACCGTTTTAGAATCCGAAATAATTCTTGGAAGTAATAGAACGTAAGATCAGACTTTCACCCGGCGAACCGATGAGCATCCTCGGGCCGGGCGATCAATACCTTCAGCTTATCGAGCAGAAATTCGATGCAAGCATCGTTGCGCGCGGCGATACGATCATCGTGCATGGCGCTCCGAACGAGATCGCGCAGATCGAGCGGGTGTTCAAGGAACTCGCGTTCGTACATTCCAAATCCGGGAAACTTTCTCCGCGCGATGTTTCGACCGTGCTCGATCTCATCGAGACCGGCCCTCCCGAAGGCATGGGCGGCGAGGAACTCGATTCCGTCATTCTGTTTGCACACCACGATGCGATCAAAGCAAAAACGCCGACGCAGAAAGAGTATTATCAGGCGGTAAAAAAGAATGATATCGTGTTTGCGATCGGCCCAGCGGGAACCGGGAAAACCTATCTTGCCGTAGCGATGGCCGCAGCGGCTCTGAAAAATCGTGAAGTAAACCGTATTGTGCTCGCACGCCCGGCCGTTGAAGCAGGGGAGAGCCTCGGATTCCTTCCCGGAGATCTGGCGCAGAAGGTCGATCCCTATCTTCGCCCGCTCTACGATGCCTTGCAGGAAATGCTGACCGGCGAAAAGGTCAAGACCTTCATCGAGAAGGGAATTATTGAAGTGGTGCCTTTGGCCTACATGCGCGGGCGGACGATCAACAGCGCATTCGTCATTTTGGATGAAGCACAGAATGCCACGCCGATGCAGATGAAGATGTTCCTCACGCGGCTCGGTGCAGGTTCCAAAGCTATTATTACCGGCGATCAAACGCAGGTCGATCTGCCTTCGCGCAGCCAGTCCGGACTCATTCAAATTCAGGAAGTGCTTCAGGATGTACAAGGCATTCGATTCGTATATTTTAATAAGGTTGATGTCGTTCGACATAAATTGGTAAAAGACATCATCGAGGCCTACGAAAAATTCCACGAGCGCCCCGGTCATAGCGGCGATGAAGAAATGGCGACCGAGCGCACCGGATTTTTGCCCTTTCCCGGAGGCGATAGGAGCCGAGGGTAACGAAGTCTATGGAGCTATTTCATGTTGGTTTTCTGACCGTGACCTGGATGGACTGGGTGGATGTCCTCTTAGTCACATTTTTGTTCTACCGTCTCTATGTTGCGATGCGCGGAACGATTGCGGCACAGATATTCCTTGGATTGCTCATCGTGATCGTGGGTTCCCTTGTTGCCCGCGCCGCCGATATGAAGGCGCTTTCGTGGCTCCTTAAAACGCTTACGGATATTTGGGTCATTGCGCTTATTGTACTCTTTCAGCCAGAGTTGCGTCGCCTTCTGCTGTTCTTGGGAAGAAATCCCGTTATAAAGTTTTTTATTCGCTTCGATGTCAACGAATATGCCGATCTTATCGTAAGCGCACTGGATGAAGTCCGGCAGCGGGGTGAAGGAGCGCTCATCGTCATCATTCGAACGACAGATATTAAATTATTTGTCGATACCGGGCTGCCCATTCGTGCCATTATCTCGAAAGAATTACTTGTCTCGATCTTCAATCGCAAGGGGCCGCTGCACGATGGGGCAGTAGTGATCAAAGATCGTTACATCGAAGCGGCGCGCTGTACGCTGCCGCTCTCCGGCGTGGAACGGATCGGCACACGGATGCTGGGAACCCGGCACCGCGCGGCACTCGGAATTTCCGAACAAGCCGACGTCGTTGCCCTCGTTGTAAGCGAGGAAACCGGCCAGCTTGCATTAGCGCAATCGGGAAAACTTGCGATGAATCTATCTATCGAAGAGATGCGGTCGCGGCTGGCAAGCGCGATCACCGGCGTGGCCAACACAAAACCAACAACTCAGGAATCGAAAATAACGCGCGATTACGCGCTCGAAGCACGGGAAGCATTTGATAAATAATTCAGCTAATATCCAGACCGCCCATCGAGGTCTTGTCTCCGAAAACCGCCAAACATTAGTTACGGATCTGCGCTCGCGTGGGATCACCGATGAACGTGTGCTCAAAGCCTTAGCTGCAGTTCCACGTGAGCGGTTCCTCGACCGTACCTTCGCAGCGCGAGCGTATGAGGATTCCGCCTTACCCATCGGCGAAGGACAAACCATTTCGCAGCCTTACACCGTAGCCTATCAAACGCAGGTGTTGCAGCTTAAGCCGGGAGATAAAGTTCTCGAAATTGGAACCGGCTCCGGTTATCAAACGGCGATATTGGCACAAATGGGTGTTCGTGTGTTTACCATCGAGCGGCACGTCGAGCTGTTGGAATCTGCCCGCAAGCGGCTGGAAGCGCTTGGGTATCACCGCATTATTTCTCGCGCAGGCGATGGCACGCGCGGATGGCCGGAGTATGCTCCGTATGATGCCATTCTCGTAACCGCCGGCGCGCCGGACGTGCCCGAATCGCTCACCAAACAGCTAAACCCGAACGGCGGAAGGCTCATCATTCCTATTGGTGGAAGGCAAAATCAGAAAATGTATCTCATCACACGAAATGGCGATGATTTTTCCGGCGAGGAACTTACCACGTTCGCATTCGTCCCGCTCATCGGGGCGGAGGGATGGAGTGCATGATGCCAAGCCTGACTAGATTGCTACTAGTGACCACGCAAACAGAGTACCAAGAAAAGCTGATAGGAGTAATAACCCGAACCACTCACGCGGAAGAATGCGATCCCGTTTAACTGCGGCATGAGACTGCAGCCACAATAGAAAGCATGACCAAATCGCTATCTCCAACAAGAAGGTCAGTTGGGAATGACGTTCGATCCTTGAAATTCCTATCCACTCAAACATAAATTTGCCTCCAAGTATGAATGCGAGGAGGCAAACCGTACACATAACTTGAATTTTGGAAAGTGTCTTCATCCTAGCGTAAGATCAGGTTTAATAATCCACTAACAAAAATACAGAATCTAAAGGATATTGTCAAGAGATAAAATAGCATCCTTTCAACGTTATGATAGACCTTGTCAAAACAAATATTAATCATCACCGGCCCGACCGCTTCCGGCAAAACCGAAGTTGCGATGGATCTTGCTCGTGCCGATCCGAGCATCGAGATCGTCAATGCCGATGCCTCGCTTCTGTATCGCGGTTTCGATATTGGCACTGCCAAGCCACCCAAAGAAATTCTTGCCGAGATCCCGCATCATCTCATCGATGTTTTAGAGCCGAACGAGCAATTTAGCGCCGCAGAATATAGCAAACGCGCCCGCGAATGCATTCGGGAAATTATTTCGCGTGGTAAAACTCCCATTGTCGTTGGCGGCACAGGATTTTATATTGATGCGTTGTTCGATGGCATTTCTTCCATCGAAATTCCCGAAGAAGAACTTTCCATTGCACGAACGCGAGCACAGAGAGAAATAACTGAAAAGGGATTCGATGCCATGCACGAGCAGCTTCGCACTATCGACCCAGAACTATACACTCAGATACAACGCGAGCGAAACCCCATCCGCTTAGAACGTGCCTGGGCACATTATTATGCCACCGGTGAGCCATTAGGCGAAACAAGAAAGCGAAAACCTGAGCCTTTTGAATACATGCCCGAATTCAAATTATTATCATTCCCACGCTCTGAGCTTTGGCAAAGAATAGAAGCCCGCGTCACTGATATGCTAAGCAAAGGTTGGCTGGATGAAGTAAGGGGACTGATACAACAGGGCATTACTCGCGAGATGCCAGCCATGCGCGCCATTGGTTACCGGGAGCTATATGACGTTATCGAAGGCAGCAATAATCTCCATGATGCGCGGGAACGCATCATTTTCCGAACACGCCAATATGCCAAACGGCAAGTGACGTGGATGAAGAAATATACTTAGATCCTGAATTTGGTCCAGACGTGCTCGGTTACGAGGAACGCAAACCGCAGAAGGCCAAGACCGAGCGGAAAGCGTAATACGCTCCCGGTCAGGCTCACGCAAAATACGATCGCCACGCAAACGAGCATCCAAAAAGGCCAGTGTTTTATGACAGTACGCATGGTTCTTCTCCTTTCGTAAAGCAAATCTACCGTGTTGAAATTGCCAGAGTGTTACGGTCCTGTAACGGCTTTGTTAACTTTTTTTCTGCCGATTTTTTTTCCACCCTGATGGCGGAACATACCTGTCGGTCGCCATCGACTTCGATCAGATTATAGTAATATCCTCCGCCGCGAAACACAGGATAGACGGCCCCGCCGCCATTCAAGCAGGGAATTCCATCACGGGTATAGCTTCCGGTAAAATGGATGTGGCCATGCAGTACTAAGCTCACTTCCAGTGCTTTGAATAATTTGAAAAGCTGCCTTTTGCCGTGTAACTTTAATGTCCGTTGCTCGATCCGTGCAGCAATACCTCCGCGAGAAATTCCATCGGCTAATTCCAGATGGCTCACGTCGCGAGGCCGGAAGGTATGATGGTGCAGCAAACTGATCCGGGCCGATGCTGTGCTCCAGGCATGGTGCTTGGCTAATTCCAATGCTTGCTGATGGGCTACTGCTGAGATGTTTCCATTCGAACCGACTGGATTTTGCAATAGCGAATAACTGGAGATCGAGTTAAAGCCCATCAGGCAAACATTTTTCACCCGTTTTAAGAATGGATACCCTCGCGCATCCATCGTGATCGTATCGGCGAAAAGCTCCGCAAACGAATCCTGAAAAATGGATACTTTTTCATCGTAATCGAGCTTGCGGCAGCGGTCTGGGAAGGAAAGCAGATCGTCGGCCAAGTGCGGCCCGCCGAAAACATCGTGGTTCCCAACGATCACGGTGAGCTTACTACTCTTTAAGATACCAAGGGATTCGAAAAGCCTGCGGACGGTCAGCAGATCGCGAGCGTCGGCATTGCTTGTCAGATCCCCGGTGATGATGATATGATCCGCGCCGTTTCGGTCCAGCGCGTCCTCCAGTGCCCTCCGAAGCCGTGGCAAATGCTGAGGATGGTATTTAAGATTAATATGGCAATCCGAGAGATGAGCGATTCTCATAAATTATCAATAGGGGGCATGTGCAAAACAGAACACATGGTAGGAGAGTGGCAAAATGGCAATAAGAGTGTGTTATTTGTATGTTAAGAAATGGTTACCCAATATCGGCTTTACTTCCCGTATTTCCATTGGGTTTGAAGGAGTTCTGCAAATATTACCGTATTTTTGTGGTATCGATCCTCGCCACTATTTCAATTCTAAGCAAAACCCCTTTTGAAATCTAAGAAACGACAACCCAGGCTTTCAGCCTCCTCCATCACCTCATCGGCCAAACGCAAAGGCCTGGCACCGGAAGTTGCGCGGTATCTGCGCCCCGAGGAGATCGCGCCCGTCGATGTGAAAGTGCAGGAATATCCTAATGGCTTGCGGGTTGTGAGTGAGCGGGTAACGGGAGCATCCTCTCTTGCCGTTGGGCTGTGGGTGAAGGTTGGTT
>Ga0207088_1026_pt1 | contig 35766 bp, 30 predicted proteins | sample Alteio_BWMinHeat_52_FD_153564 | JGI IMG/M metagenome (GOLD analysis project Ga0207088, IMG submission 153564) | Enriched cells from forest soil in Barre Woods Harvard Forest LTER site, Petersham, Massachusetts, United States -... | ecosystem: Environmental > Terrestrial > Soil > Temperate forest >... | reverse complement strand
GATGATGAGGATCTCTATGGAGACCTTGATGAAGACTTTGAAGATGACCTCGAAGACGGTGATGAAGAAGAAGATGAGGATGAGGACGAGGAGGAGGATGTCGAAGAAGATGAGGATGAATTAGAAGAGGAAGACTCTACTCAAAAAAAAGGATTTGAAGAGAAAACAAAAGTGCATCACGCTCCTGTCGAACCGAAGAGATCTATTAACCCTGATGAGATCCCTATTGTTATCACAGTCGAAGCAGGCCGAATTCGCATGAGCGCCAAAGAGCTCATGCAGCTGACTCCGGGAAATCTTTTGGAGCTTAATATTATCCCCGAAAGAGGAGTTGATCTGATGGTCGGGAGTAAAAAAGTGGGGCGTGGAGAGCTTGTGAAGCTTGGCGAACTCTTAGGGGTTCGGATTTTAGAATTATAAGATCTTATCCTTATCTACGTAAGAATACTGTTAAGAAATATGGAATCGATGCATGCCAACGAGTAATTTTAACAAGCAGCCCACCCTCGTTGACAATGAAAAATCTCCCCCAAAAGCAACTCTGAAAATGCCCAAACATATTGGTAAATATAGGGTTGAAAGTCTCTTAAGCCGGGGAGGCATGAGCGTTTTATATCTAGGTCTCAACCCTGAAACTCATGAGCCTCTCGCAATTAAAATTCTCTCATCAGAGTATGTTTCTAATCCTGAAGTTGTGGAAAGGTTCTTAAAAGAAGCTGAGATTATTGAACTGACAGACCACCCGAATATTGTTAAACTCTACGGTCATGGCAAGTGGGAGGGGGGGCTCTACATTGCCATGGAATTTGTTCAGGGAATCTCTCTCAGACAGATGATTTTGCAACAAGCGATGTCATTAAAACGCGCTTTAGAGATCATTCTACAAATCTCCCATGCCTTGACGCATCTCCATGCTCATGGGATTATTCATCGTGACCTCAAACCTGAAAACATTCTTCTCACAGCTCTTGGCGGAGTGAAGGTCATTGATTTTGGCATCTCTCAGATTTATACCGAAAAAGAAACTCTTGTTGAGGGAGAGAAGAAAAAAAGAATTATCGGAACCCCCGTTTACATGAGTCCAGAACAAAAGCTCGATCCTCTCAATGTCTCCTTTTCAACTGATATCTACTCTCTTGGGGTGATCACCTATGAACTCGTTCTTGGGCGGCTTTCTCATGGAACTATCCATTTGGCTCTTATTCCTAAAGGTTTACAAAATATTTTGTCAAAAGCGCTTCAGCAGGATCCGAAAGACCGTTATGAGGACATTGTCGATTTTATCAGGGATCTGTCCGGCTATCTCACTTCTGAAGAACTCAAAAAAGATATGAGAGGAAGCGATTATCTCGGCGAGCTCAGCGAAAGCCTTAAAGAGGCGCAGAGTTTACTCGTTCCAGCTTTCCCTCCTAGCTGGCCACGGATAGAAATAAGCGTTGCGTCCAATAGCAGTTCAGCTATCTCCGCTGTCTATTATGATTTTTTCACACAAAGGGATGGAGTCTATAGTGTTGTTTTAGGAGAGTCGATATCCACAGGTGTTGAGGGGCTTCTCTACATTGCTCTCTTAAGAGGGATGATCCGCTCCCTCGCACATTTCACCAACTCTCCGTCTAGCCTTGTTGCTGCTTTAAATGAGAGGATCCTGGAAGAGAATCGAGAGCAGACCTTTTCTCTTTCCTATCTCTCGCTTGTGCCATCCGAAAATCGGTTTAGCTATATTTCATGCGGCCATAGTCCCCTTTGGTACCTTCCTGCAGGGGCACAGACTCCCCGCCGCTTAAGCTCGGATAATGTTGTTTTGGGGATAACTCATGGTGAAGAATTTCTTGAGATTGCTTCCAATTGGAGTGTTGGAGATACTTTAATGATTCATACATACCAGGCCGGACTTTCGCAGAACATCTCCGATCTAGAATCAGAGGAGTCTCAGTTTCTCGAAGCGCTCCTGGAAAATCTTTATCTTACGGGGCAGACCCAAGTTGATGCGATTTTTAGAAAAATTAGTAAAAAAGGAACAAATGCCTTATTTGAACGTCCAGTCACCCTTATCAGTATTGCGAGGAAAGCGTGAACACACTCTTAGGTTTTTATCTATCCTCAATACAAAAATCTGGGTATAGTTGATGATGAAAGCGATAGTTGGAGTATTTTGTAAATTTTGATAAAAATGTTTCGTAATCTCTTTGCGCCTCTTATTTTTGCAGCTCTCTGTTTTTCAGCTTCTCTATACGCTGAGGAGGCTCCTATTGTCATTGAGCAGGATACATTTAACCTCATCGCGGACATTACTTTTGATGAGCCCACACAGATTACTCCATCAGGAATTAAAACTCTCACACGCTGCTACCCTGATCTTCCCGCAGGCTACTCAACTGAAACTCCCTCTCCCCCTCCTCCTTTTCAACTGCTGACGCCTCCCCCTCCTTCACCTCCCGCACCAGAAGAATTTAAGGAGAGTTTTCCAATCAATGCGAGTAGTGAAACAGCAACGACTCCTTTTGCATCCCCTCTTCCTCAACAGCCCCACCAGAAGAAGAGAGTGAAAAAAATAGATCCCACCTGCGATCGCGAATATACTCTTAATTATGATAATATCCCTGTCATTGAGCTTTTGCGCATCATTAGCGAGATCTCTAACACCAATTTCGTTTTTGACAATCAGGATATCAATTTTAATATTTCCATTGTTTCTAAAGAGACGAGCGATGTTAATGAACTGCTAGCCTCTCTTTTACAAATCCTGCGGATGCATGGACTCTCTGTTGTAGAGCAGGGGAAAAATGTCCTTATCTATCGCAGTGGGATGCTCTCTTCAGGACAGGGCGGGCAGGCCGGAGGTAATCTTGCCAAAGTTTCAACGATTGTGACCGATGATAACTTTGCCGATGCTGAAGAGCTCCCAATTATTACCCGTGTCTTCCGACTCTATAATCTCAACCCTTCGCAGGTCGTCAACATTGTAAGGCCTCTTCTCTCAGGAGATGCCATTGTTGAGGCCTCAGAAGAGACAAGGCATTTAATTGTATCTGATATCACTGCCAATGTTGATAAAATTGGAGATCTGATCGAAGCCCTCGATTCGCCAAACAACGCTTTTGATGTGGCTCAGTATAAAGTAAAAAGTGCCTATCCGGCAGCTCTTATCACTTATGCAAGAGAGATTCTAGCTCCCCTCTCGCAGCAAAACCCTGTCCAGCTCATTGCTCAGCCCTCATCGCACACTATCTTTATTGTCTCCACCCCCTATCTCATCAATAAGGCTATCCAGGTTTTAACCTCTCTTGATACCTCGACAATCACTCCTGAAACGTTGATGCTTCTCCCTTCGACAGATTTGGCTAATAATAACTTCTTTGTTTACAAGCTGCGCTACCATAATGGAATGGAAGTTGTTGAAGCGCTCCATGACATTGGCATGAACCTCCAGCGCACCGGCCTTGCCAACATGGATCTTGTTAATACAATCAATAGCGTCCAGTGGATAAGGGCCAACAACTCAATTGTATTTTCAGGTACCGATGCAACGATTGCTAGGGTTTTAGCACTGATTGAAGAGATCGATACAGCACCAAAACAAGTTTATATTGAAGTGCTTATCATCGATACTACTCTTTCGAATTCCTTAAATTTTGGAGTAGAGTGGGTCGCTTTAGCAAATGAACAGAATAAGCTGGCCTTTGCTTCCGGATTTTTAAATCCACCTCCCGCGGCAGCGCCTACTGGGAGCTTAGGAATACAACAGCCCCCCCTCTATGGCGGCGCCAGAAGTGCCCTTAATACTCCTCCTCCTAATGCTGCCCGTGGCGGGGCTCCCGGCACCGGGGGAGATGTCCCTCTTTCCAGCGGTTTTGGTTTTGGAATTGTCGGAAATATCATCCGTCACCACGGAACATCCTTTTTAACAATGGGGGCTCTTGTACAGGCTCTTGAAACGGAAGCTGATACAACAGTTGTTCTCAATCCCAGAATCATGACCGAGGATACCAAGGAGGCAATCCTCTTTGTTGGGCAAAACATTCCTTACCAGACAACCTCTACAGTTGTCCGCGATACTGGGTCGGTGACAGAGAATATCCAGTATGAGGATATTGGAGTGCAGCTCCGCGTCGTGCCTACTGTCACTCCTGGCAATGTTGTGACTTTGCAAATTGATCAATCTATCAGTGACATTGTAAACACTTCCGTTACTTTTCAGAACTCTAACGGTTCCACTCAGCTCGTGCTTGCTCCAACGACTAGTAAAATTCTAACATCCACTCGTGTCCATGTTCCCGATGGAGCTTTTTTGGTGATGAGCGGCCATATCAGAGATGAATTTGATTATACTCGCACCGGGGTTCCCTGTTTAGGAACACTTCCCTTAATTGGTCCAACTTTTAGCAATACCACTGAGGTGCGGACGAAAAGAAATCTGATTCTCTTTATTCGCCCTCATGTCATCTCAACAAACAAAGAAGCTATTAACTTTACCAATCTTGAGGGATATGAGCATAACTGCGAGACTGAACCCTGCTACATCAGAGTCGTTCCTCCCCAAGAGGCACCTGAGGCTCAGACCTACCCTCCCGAAAAATGCTATTAAGATTTTTTGCACTGCTCTTATTGCTTCTTCTTGGAGGATGCCATCCTCCAAAATGGAATCTTGAGCCTAAAATCCATGAACCCCCTCACAAAAAAGAGATTTTTCGTGAGACCCGTGCTCCCATGAATTGTGTAGCAGCCTCCCCCTCTCCCTTTTCTCCTCTGACAGAGGAGGAATTATCCCAAGATTGGGGTAAGGAGTATTGGATTGGTCTCTGTCTTGCTGCCGACTTTGATCTTTATCGAGCCATCACTGGCTTTAAGCGAGCTCTTCTTCTCTGCCCAAAAGAGAATAAGGAGAGACGGCTCGAGATCGAATATCAGATGACACTAAGCTATTACCTGGGGAAAAAATACCAGGAGGCGACCTATCAATTTGAATGCAGCGGGCTTGTTGCTGCTAATGAAACTTTTCCAGCCTTTACAGATCTGCTGCTGCTGCTCTATGACTCCTATGCCCATTTGGGAAATGAGGTCCAAGCCTGTCATATCCTCGGTCTACTTGAAAAACAGGATGCTGACAAAGCTGAGAAGCTGCGCCTGCTAGCGGGTGTAGAGCGTGCCGATTTGTCAGCCCTCTATGAAATAGGAATTAATAATCCAAACCGTTCCTACCTAGAGACAATTGTCTGCAATTACCGGCAAGAAGCTCTCTCTGTAAAAAAAGCCCAGATGCTTAATACACTTCTTCCGGGCGCTGGATACTGGTATGTGGGTCAAAAGGAGACGGCTGTTACTGCATTCATTGTCAATGGACTCTTTATCGCAGCGTCAGCCTGTTTTTTTCAGAATGGCAATATTGCAGCGGGAACTCTAGCTTTAAGCTTGGAGAGCGGCTGGTATATTGGGGGAATCTGGGGGGCCGGCCTGTCTGCTAAATACTATAATGAAAGACTCTATGAGCGGTATGCTGATAAAATCACAGCAAAGGAAAAATATTTTCCTATTATGATGCTCCGCTACACATTTTAGTAACCAATTAATTAACCACCACAGACGGGCTTTAGGATTCTTTACCCTAAAGAGTAAGAATAGAGATCGGGCACGCACGCGGGGCACGGGCACGAAAATAACTTTCTTGTATTCAACCTCTTCTAACTGAAATCGGTTTCTCTTTTCCCTAAACTCACGAAAGGATTTGAAGAAAAAATTTAATCGTGCCCGTGCCCGTGCCCGCGTGCGTGCCCGACTCTGAATCAAGGGGTTAAAAGTAAAAATCCTAAAGCCCTAGTCTGTGGTCTCTGTTGTGGTAATTAATGGATAATCTGTTATAGTATTCCAGTCTCTCAAGCTGGCAGGAATAGGGTGGAACAGTTTAGTCGATTCTCTCAGATGTTTCTTTTTGTTGGGTCGCTTGTGATTCTTGCAGCAAGCCTCGTCCTCACCATTAAAACCCGTTTTGTCCAGATTCGGATGATTCCCCAAATGTTTAGCCTGCTTGGCACTCTTCTTTTAAAGAGAAATAGCGCAAAAGAGGGCAAACATTCCATTAAAGCCCATAAAGCCCTTTTCACTGCCATGTCCACAACCATTGGCATTTCAACGATTGTCTCTCCAATTATTGCAATAAAACTGGGAGGAGCGGGAGCTGTTCTGGGTTTCATTCTAGCTACCTTTCTGGGAGCGGCTGTGAATTTTACAGAGGTGACCTTTGCTCTCCGCTACCGAAAAAAAGCGGCAGATGGGAAAATCCTGGGGGGCCCTATGCAGTATCTGCATGACGAGGTAGCCCCCTTTCTTGCAAAGGCCTATGCCGTTTTTGTCTTTCTTCTGATGATGGCCTGGTCTTGCTGCCAATCAAACCAGTTAGCAGAGATCTTAAATTCTCCCTTTACAGGATCCTTTAGAATTCCAAATATCGTGACAGGAGTTGTGATTGCGGCTCTTGTGATTGGCGTTCTGCTGGGGGGGGTAAAAAGGGTAGCAGATCTCTCGACAAAGCTTGTGCCTCTAATGTTTTTTCTCTACATTGGGACAAGTCTTTGGATAATTTTTTGTAATACGGGCAAGCTAGGAGCAGCTTTTGAACTTATTTTAACCTCAGCTTTTTCTCCCAAGGCATTAGGGACGGGAGCTGCTGTTGGAGGCATTGTAAGCGCTCTCCGCTGGGGAGTCTTCAAGGGACTCCACTCCTGTGAAGCGGGGGTCGGAACCCAGGCGATTCCCCATTCGATGGCAGAGACCTCCGCCCCTGCGCATCAGGGAGTGTTAGCCATGCTCTCGACATTTACTGCCTGCTTCCTCTGTGTTCTTTCAAGTCTTGTAGCTCTTCTGACAGAGCCTTGGCTTGATGAGAGCCTCTCTCTTGGCATTCATATGGTCGCCAAATCCTATCAGCTCTACTTCTCTTATTGGGGCATTGTCGTACTGCTAGTCAGCACCTTTCTTTTTGCTTTTGGAACAATTGTTGGAAACAGCTTTAATGGAAGCCAGTGTTTTACCTATCTTACAAAAGGGAAATATCTGACTTTCTATTACTTGGCAACAGCATTTGTTATTTTTTCGGGAAGTATAGCCGATGTGGCCTTTGTATGGTCCAATGCCGATTTCATCCTAATCCCTACGGTTTTGATCAATACCTTAGGGATCGTCTATCTCACCTTTAAGAAAAAAGAGCTCCTCTTCCAACCTACTTAGTGCGCCATCGCACTAGATCTTTAATGAGAGAGGCATAAAAAGAGCGCTTAGGTATTCGGCGCGTTTTCTTGGAAGCTGCGGTATCTCAACTCCTCCTCCCAGCTGGTCTATGAGATGGGCACGCCGGCAATTCAATACAATTTGGTTGAAATTTAGAGCTGCGGGATTGTCAATCCAGCCAAGTTCTACACCCAGCTTGACAAGGCTTAGAGCATTCAAGGCTTCAACAGTTTCAAGTTGATAGGAGTGCGTGAGCAGTCCAAGAGCTCTTCCGACTTTATTTTTTAACTGAACATCCCCATCATTTATGAGCCTTTTACGAATGCTAACTTCTGCAACAACCACTTTCGTTGCCCACATACGCAGGGAGGTGATAAGATACTCCTCGGTAAGTCCGATGGTGCAGCTATTTTGGGCTAAAATAATGTCTCCAATCATCTCTGAAGTACTACCCTGAAGTCCTGTTGCTATAATTTCTTCTTCGGACTCTCTTTCCAAAATTTCAGGAAGTTCTCCTGTATGAATGATTGCTGGAATATGCAGAAAAAGGCGAATCACAAGGCCAGTTCCGGTAAGTTCCGGATTACTATTTAAAAATCCAAATCGAGGATTATAGGCAAAATCAATCGATTTCCCAATATTGTGTTCAATTTTAACAAGTCGATCCCAGGTCTTTTCTATCTCCTGTTCCGTATCTGTAAGCTCTAGCTGTAGATGATCTCCAAGATTCACAACGGCTAAAAAATCTCCCTCTGCATCAACAATAAATCCCTCGCCCCCATGAGCACCATAAAAATTGCTGGTCACAAGAAAGTGCTCAAACAAGAACTCTTTTTCTAAGGGGCCTAGATGATTTGAGTAAAATAATTGGGGGGATTTAAGCTCAGGGGAGTTTTTTAATTCATCAAAGATGAGAGAGATCACCTGCTCTTTGCGAGCGGTCTCAAGCTTTCCAGGAAATTTATATTTGGCAAAATTGCGATGGAGGGTCAACGTAGAACCAATCCATACGGAATGAGTGCTTGCCTGCCACCGGCTTTTTAAAAGATAGATAGGATGCTTATCAGCCTTTTCCTTTTTCATAGTTCTTTGTCTTTTCCTTTAGAGTCTTAATTTGGTCCCGGAGCATTGCTGCCGTCTCATAATCTTCCCGTATAAGCGTCTCATCAAGCGCTTCATTAAGAGCGATAAGACGAAGAGTTGGGCTGATTTCTGTTGTCTCTCCCGGTGCCCTTCCAATATGAAGAGGCATGGTTTTTTTATTCGATGTAAGGTGGCGAGAGATCTTGCCTGCTTTTAAAAGGTCATCGATAATGACATCAGTAAAGACATCATAGCATTGGGCGCAGCCAAGAGCTTCTCCCCTCCTGATGCCTTCGAGGGTTGTGCGGCAATTCTCACAGGCTAAAGCAGCCATCTCTTTTTCTGATTCGTCTTCTTGTTCCATGATCCTTTTTGTATGAGATTTTCCATATAACTTTCTCTCAAGATGAGGGCAGTCAGAGCACATCACTGTACGTGTGATAGTCTCTCCTACAATTTCTGTATAATGCACAGAAATCGGTTTTTTGCATTCACTACAATCGAGAGGTCTTTCAGCCATAGATATATTCACACTTTTTTTCAGATCTTAAACAGGTCGAAGAAATAAATTCAAACACTGACTGCTCATGAGCCTTCTTTAGACTCTGGATTCATATCTCGCATCTCAAATACCTGCTTATTATCCCCTATACCCTTCTCTTGCTGCTTACTTTTTTTCTCTTCCTGGATCTGAAGCCTCGCAGCTTTCCCCTCTTTTGAAAAATAACTAGTCATAAGAAGCATTCCTATAAACATATAATCTAAAATATTTATTTTTGCAGCCGTCGTTGCAGAGACTATTCCAAAAATTTGGAGCAGTATTACAGCTAGACTAGGGAGCGTGGCCCCGGCCAAAAGTAAGCTTCCGCGGTTGCTCATTAAAATAGGGTAACTTCGTGGGTCGAAAAATGGACGTACATTCCCTACGAAAGATGCCACTTTTCCATTTAAAGAAGAGACTATATCCCCTCTATTTTCCAATATCTTTCCAAAATCTTTATTTAGTTCTCCTAAAGGATTACCTATAAGCACAAAAACCTCCTTGTTAATGCATTGAGTATAAAATATAATTATTTTTATACAATAAAGAAAGTAATTTTTTTTAGAAAAGCGCTTTATATAAAGCAATATTAATTATAAATTAATTAAGAAATTATCTTGATTGTAACTCTTTTAATGAGACTTCTGAATAAGTTTTTTTGAAATTGGTATAGTTTACATAATGAAAATCGCTCAAACCAACATCGGATTCGGGATTGCTAAGAAAGATCCTTTTTTGGAACCCGTTGTTTCTATCACCTTGAAAGACAAAAAATTCTCCCAGCTTTAATTTAAATTTGTAGGTTTGAGCATCTTGATAAGAAAGAACAGGTCTGCGCATTTTTAAAAAGAGAAATAAAAGGTCTGCTGCCGTAGCAACACCTCCCGTTACGATCAGTGGAATGCCTCCATAATATCCTATAGCATTCAATGCGACTCCTGAACAGGCTACCCCTCCTACCGCATAGCAGGCAATTGCAGCTAAGGCAACGAGAGTTATTACAGAACAGTAAAAATAGGGTGAATCCCATATCTTTGCTGCTAGAGATGAAGCTGAATATAAGTTAGATGATGCATCCATTTTCAAGAACTCCTTTGCACTATTTTAACAAATCTTCAAATTTTAGCAATCTAAAATAAAAATTTTATATATCAGCTTATAAGTAATGGTCTTCTATGTGGGTCCGTAGAACTTTTGTTGGGAGAAATTAAAAAAATCCCCTATCATGATCACCTAAATTAATTGGGTAGTCATGCCAACAATCTCCGAATTTTTCGGCATTTTAATCTTAATGTATTATAACGATCATGCGCCGCCCCATTTTCATGCTAGATGTGGAGAATATGAAGCATTGATAAAAATTTCCCCCCTCGAGATACTCAATGGGAGATTGCCACCAAGAGCTTTAAGTATGGTCTTAGAATGGGCCCAAATAAAAACAACTCATGGAAGAGTGGAATCATGCTGCAAATAATAAAAAGTTACAAAAAATCCCCCCTCTCGACTAAATGTAGGGATGATGAGATTGACTTAGACCCTTATGTTCTCAGAGAGAAAATCTCTAAACACCAGCAAAGCAAACGCTCAATAGATTTATGAACCTTTTTTCAGGCCAAAGGCCTGATTTATAATAGCCTAGGGCAACGCCCTAGGGCTTTAGAAAATTTGGGTCTTGATGGACTCGAACCATCGACCCCCTCATTAAAAGTGAGGTGCTCTAACCAACTGAGCTAAAGACCCAAAATAGTGTTTTAATCTCTTTTTGATTTAACATCAAAAATTTATGACCCCAAGGGGATTCGAACCCCTGTTATCGGAATGAAAATCCGGTGTCCTAGGCCTGACTAGACGATGGGGCCATTCGTAATAAAGAGAGCAGTCATTTTAGCTTCCGCTAGAATTTCTAGCAAGCGAGAGCTTAAATTAGATCGTTAAAACCTCTTTCTCTTTTTCGTTCGCAAGATCGTCAGCCATTTTACAGAATTTATCGGTCTGCTCTTGAATCTGCTTTTCAGAGCGTTTTAGCTCATCTTCTGCAATATTTCCATCAGCCTTTTGTTTACGCATATCATCGTTGCACTCCCGTCTGATATTGCGTATGCTGACTTTGGCCTCTTCGCACTTCCGTTTTATCACTTTAACCATCTCTTGGCGTACGCTTGAGTCCATTTCAGGAACTTTAAGCCGGACAACATTCCCATCAACAATAGGCTGCATACCAATATTAGCTTTCTCAATGCCCTTTGCAATAGCATGGATAGTCGTTGCATCAAAAGGAGAGATCAAAAGCATGCGCGGTTCAGGAGCTGTAACAGTCCCAAGTTCTCGAATTTTCATATGGGAGCCATAGACCTCTACAGAGACAGAATCCAGGCTTGCAGGGTTTGCACGCCCTGTGCGGATCCTTTTGAGCTCCTCTTTAAAATGGTCGATCGTTCCATTCATCTTTTTCTTTGTCTGGTCTAGAATGTTCATCCTTCCTCCATCACAATTGATCCAAATTTGCCCTCAAGAGCCTCTATAAAAGTGCCCGCATAGAGATTACAAATCCGAATCGGAATCTTATTCTCCATACAGAGGGTCACGGCCGTTAGATCTAAAATGCCCAGCTTTTCATCCAGCATCTTCCTATAAGATACTTTTTCATATTTTTGAGCATCAGTAAATTTTCTAGGATCTTTAGAATAGATCCCATCAACGTGAGTTGTGCACTTGAGAAGAACATCTGCATGGATTTCACTCGCTCGAAGGGCTGCGCAGGTGTCTGTTGTAAAATAAGGGTGCCCTGTGCCACCTACAAAGATGAGGATTCTCCCCATGGAAAGGTGTCGCATGCTCTTCTCCCAATTATAGCTCTCGGCAACTTTGGGACATTCAAGGGCAGTGATAAGGCGGGCATCGATACCAACTTGTTTGATGGCTTGCTGAAGAGCAATGCCATTCATCAAAGTAGCAAGCATTCCTATCTGATCAGCAGGGGTCCTTTCGAAACTCTTCTTAGCAGAGCCTCCTCTAAAGATATTCCCTCCACCAAGGACAACTCCTATCTCAATACCGGTATTATAGAGCTTTGAGATCTCAAGAGCTAGATTGCCCGCAGCTTCGTAATCAAGACCGGACTCTCTATCACCCTTGAGCGCTTCACCTGAGATTTTGAGCAGGACCCGCTTGTATTTCAAAGGTTTTTATCCTCCAACATTCCAACGAAGAAATTGGCTGATCTTAAGTTCTTTACCTATCTCTTTGGAACGGTTTTTTACAAGCTGCGATACGGTAATACTTGTATCTTTAACATAGTTTTGAAGAAGAAGACAGACCTGTTGATAGTAGGCGTTGAGCTTGCCTTCGATGATTTTTTCTATGACCTGAGGAGGCTTACCCGCTACCTGAGCCCTGGCAATCTCTTTCTCATGCTCAATAACTCTCTCGGGAATCTCACTAGGTGAGAGATATTCGGGAGCTTCTGCGGCGCAGTGCATCGCAATTTCCCTTGCAAGTTCCTGCTCGCTTGAGGATCCCTCGATCTCAACAAGAGTCACAAGCTTGCCCCCTGCATGAGAATAGACACCGAGGGAAAACTCATCCTTGATGGGGAAAAGTTCAATGCGGCGTATTCTAAGATTTTCCCCTAAGCTTTGCATTGTAATGGCTCGGAGCTCATCAATAGTAAGCTTAGAGTCCTTAGAGTATTTCTGACCAAGAAACTCTTCAACAGTAAGAGGGCAGGTCAGGCAGATTTCATTTGCTAAATCTTCTGCAAATTCCTGAAATTTATCATTTTTTACTACAAAGTCAGTCTCTGCATTGATCTCGATAAGGCCAAGAGTCTTATTATTTTGGGCTGTTTTGATCATCCCCTCTTTAGTCTCTCTTCCCTCTTTCTTTACAGCTTGAGCCATCCCTGATTTTCTTAAAATCGAAATGGCCTCTTCGATATCGCCGCCCGCCTGCACAAGGGCATCTTTGCATTTGCCCATGCCAACGCCTGTACGATCGCGCAGCTCTTTAACAGCTTTTGCACTAATTTCAGCACACATCTTATGCCTCCGCCGAAGAATATTTTTCTTCCGCTTCCATTTTTTCTTCCGCAGCTTCACCTGCTAGTGCTTCTTCTTTGCCAAAGGAGAAATTGAGAGCGCGTTTTTGCTCGCAGATACATTTAGAGAGCTCTTCAATGATCAATTTTACGCTCTTTAGGGCATCATCGTTACAAGGAATAGGATAATCGATAGGATCGGGATTGCAGTTTGTATCGACAAGGGCCATGATTGGAATACCGAGTTTTCTTGCCTCGGCAACAGCAATATGCTCCTGAGAGGGGTCTACGATGATAAGAAGACCGGGGAGTTTACGCATTGTGCGGATTCCAGACAAATTGCGCTCGAGTTTGGTCTGGTCTTTAGCAAGAAGGGAGAGCTCTTTTTTTGTGAGTCCCTCGCCACCGCCGCCGCTGACTTTCTTTTCAATACGCTCAAGAGTTTTAATGGAGTGGCGGATTGTTGACATATTAGTGAGCATTCCACCAAGCCATCTCTCTGAAATATAAAATTCTCCACACTCTTCAGCAGAGGAGCGGATCACATCTTTTGCCTGCTTTTTTGTGCCGACAAAAAGGATCGATTGACGATTTTTAACACACTCTTTCACAACATCGATAGAATTGCGAATCGCCTGCAGAGTCTTAGCAAGGTCGATAACATAGAGTCCCTTGCGTTTTGCAAAGATGAAGGGTTTCATCTTGGGATTCCAGCGTCGTTTCTGGTGGCCAAAATGGGCCCCCGCTTCAAGAAGTTCTTTTATTGTAACATTTGTCTGCGCCAAGCCTTGTTCCTCACATATTAACACGGCATCCCACTTGCATGAAGAGATTAACATCTCTAGATTGACAGAGGCAGGATTTCGGTCTTGGTTAAAATTTAAAACTAAACAGAAGCGCCTGGTGAGAATCGAACTCACGCAAGTAGCTTGGAAGGCTACTGTTCTACCATTGAACTACAGGCGCGCAACGTCAAGGAATATTACAGAACTCTATATTTTTTATCAATGGGATGCGATAGATTATTCATCATGAGTCGGTATTTCAAAAAAAGATCTGCTCTTAGGAGAAAAGAATGGACTCTTCCTGAAAAGACAAACAGGATTTTAAACGGAATTCTTATTGCCCTTCTCCTCATCATTTTCCGCATCTGGCATCTCGCTGTTATTCAACATGAGCAAAAAGTGCAGGAGGCCTCTCGACCCCAAAAAAGAGTTGTCATCACCCGCGCAGAGAGAGCGACGATCCAGGATCGGGAGGGGGTGCCCCTGGCTATCAATAAGGTCCAATATAATGCAGCCATTTTATACTCCCGGATTAGAGAGATTCCCCGTTTCGTATGGAAAAGGGATGAGAAGAAAAAGCGCTATAAAATCTTTAATCGAAATGAGTATATCTCCCGCCTTGCCGTCTTGCTTGCAAGAGAACTTCAGCTTGATAAAGAACGGGTAGAGGATCTCATCCACGCCAAAGCCGCAATTTTCGGCAGCATCCCCCTTGTGATTAAAGAAAATATCGATGAACGGGCCTATTATCGACTAAAGATGCTGGAAAAAGATTGGCCGGGGATCTTTGCAGAGATCTCCTCAAAAAGATGCTATCCTCTAGGCCCCATAGGGGGAGAGATTGTCGGCTATATGGGGGCTATCAACGAGAGAGAGTATGAAAAAATCACATCCGAGCTCAAAACCCTTCAAGAGAGCCTGACAATGTGGGAGGAAGGGGATGAAAATCCCCTGCCTCCCGGGTTTAATTCCATCTGCGAGGTAGAAAAAAGGCTTCAGGAGCTTGAGAAAAAGGCCTATCATATCAACGACAGGATTGGAAAGGCAGGCGTAGAGGGGGCTTTTGAGGAGGACCTTCGCGGCTTTAGGGGCAAAAAAACCTTTCTTTCAGATCCCCGTGGAAATTTCTTAAGAGAGTTGGTAGGTGGAGAAGAGACGACCCCGGGTAAGCAGATCAGACTGACAATCAACGCAAAGCTGCAAGAATATGGAGAAAAACTGCTGGGAGAGTATGAGAAGAAGAAGTACTCCTGGTTGGGAAAGGGAGAGCTTCCGGAAAACCGCCCCTGGATAAAGGGTGGGGCAATCGTTGTCATGGATCCTCAAAATGGAGAGATCCTTGCATTGAGTTCCTATCCACGCTTTGACCCAAATGACTTTACCCATTCCCATCAAAGGGTCCATAAGTGGCTTGAGGATGAGACCTACTTAGCTGCTCTATGGAATCAAAAGGAGCCTATTTCTCGGGAAACATTTAATGTCGCTACAGGCCAATTTGAAACAATAGAAGAGATCCTCTCCTGGGATACCTTTCTTTCAATGATTCTCCCTCCCAAATCTCCCGTGCGCCAAAAATTGGCCCAGATCAACCAAATTAAAGACGCTGCCCTTCTCGATAAGCTGACGGGGCAACTACTCTCGTTTTTCACCTCTTTCGAAGAAGAATTCGACCCCCTCCTACCTTCAAAAATTTTTGATTTTATCTATCAGGGAGAAAATCATATTCCGCAAGGGATTGTTCTTACACTGCCTGAAAAAGAGAGCTTCGCTACCACCCTCGAGAAATACGGCCGGCAGATTCAAACGCTTAAAGAAGCTCTCCACCCCTATTTTGCCTCTCTACCTATGAACTTTGAAAAAATTTTACTTGTCGATCTCTGTCGGCTCGCAGTAGACACCGGACGTTTTACCCCCTCTTTGATGGAGCTGATTGGAGAGCAGGAGATCAATGAATATAAAATGGCATGCGCCTCTTTTGCAGCAGTTTCACAAAAAATTAAAGAGGTCGCTAAAGACATTTTTAAAAAAGGAGATTTTCAAAGGTGGCGCGAAGAAAATTTTAAAAATACTCTTTTGCAAAAAAGAGCCGAGGAGAAAAAAAAGAAGATCTGGGCAAGACCTTACATAGATTATCTGGATGAGGCTTTTACCAAATCCTTTGCCGCTTTTTGGGAGGAAAAGAAGTGGGAGGCGCTCGCCCTCTTTTTGACAGGGGAAAAGCAATTTCTCTCAAATGATAGTGCTCTTCAAGAACTTATACTTAATTTGGAGGGCTACGAATCTGATCTTCGTAGCATTCTTATAAATTATGACAGCAGCCTTATCATTCCCTATTTAAAAACTCTACGCAATTTTGAAGATTTGACAAGACCTCTTTTGGGACGATACTTTGGAGTGCGTAAAATGGGGTCAAGACAGCTTGAGCTAGACCTTGCAACAGCGTTCTATCCAAAATATGGATATGGATTTGCGAGGTCTTACTGTTTTCGCGCCGCCACGACGATCGGATCCATATTTAAGCTTGTTCCGGCCTACGTTGCGTTAACACAGCGCTACTGCGCCCTTAAAGAGAGTGGGAATTCTTTTTCATCATTAAATCCACTCACCATCATCGATGATAAGCGGAGGGACTCCTCCCAGCACGGCGGATGGAGTGTAGGCAAGACAGTGGAGGGACGGCAGATCCCCATGTTCTATAAAGGAGGGAAGCTCCCTCGCAGCCTGCATAGCGGTGTTGGCAAAATCGACCTTATCGGAGCCATAGAAGCCTCTTCAAACCCCTATTTTTCTCTCCTGGCCGGAGAGGTGATAGAGGATCCCCAGGATCTGATCAACGCCACCTTGAATTTTTCTTTTGGCGAAAAAACCGGCATTGATCTACCCAATGAATTTAAAGGAAACGTCCCCCTGGACATTCTTTATAACAGAACGGGCCTCTATTCGATGGCAATTGGGCAGCATGAACTTGTGGGAACCCCTCTTCAAGTTGCAGTGATGCTCTGCGCAATTGGCAATGGAGGATCTATCTTAAAACCGAAAATTCTATTAGAAGAGGAGGAAGAGGTGGTGCGTAAGATCTTTCTGCCCGGGTCTGTAAGAGATCTCCTGCTCAAGGGGATGCAACAGGTGATCTGGGGAGGGAAGGGAACAGCTCGCCTTGTCAGGTCGATGTCGATTTTTAAGGAAGAGGGATTCGACCTAACAAAAAAAGTAGTCGGTAAAACAAGTACCGCAGAATCAGTAGAATATCTCAGTGTTGATAAAAGACCCATCTCTAACCATGTCTGGTTTGGAGCGATCTCTTTTGAAAAGCCAGGTGTTGAGTACCTCCATGACAACGCGTGGGAAAAGCCTGAGCTTGTTGTCATTGTCTATTTACGTTTTGGCTCTTACGGAAATGAGGCTGCACCCCTAGCTCTTAAAATGATTAAAAAATGGAAAGAGCTCCAAACTTCCAATTAAAAAAAGTCTCCCCCTTTGGCATTTTATTTGCATTATTACAGGAATATAAAATTGTGGGAGGATCTAAAATATGGACGCAGCCAAGAAACCCGATCTTGCTAAAGAGTGCTTTTGTGCCGGAGTGGCGAAATTTTTGGATGGGCATTATGATGAAGCGGAGGGGGAATTTAAAGAGGCGCTGCGCTATGACCCAACCCTTCCCCTTGCATACTGCTATCTAAGCATTATTGCCATCGAAAAGGGGGATATCGATGTGGGTTTAAAATGGTGCGATCAGGGACTTGAAGTTGATCCGGAAAACGGCTATCTACACTACTGTCTTGGAGCTGCTTACGAACGAAAGGGACTCCCTCAAGAGGCCATCCTAGAGTATAAAATCTATCTCAATGAGCACCCAAGGGATGCCGAATGTGTCTTTAGCTTGGGCTGCGCTTTTGATCAGGCTGGGCAGATTTATGAAGCAATTAAATATTATAAGCATGCGATCTCCCTTGATGAGCTCCATTACAAAGCCTGTTATAATTTAGCTCTTGTTTTAGGAGAGCAGGGAAACACTCCCGATGCAATCGCTTTTCTTAAAAAAACAGTCTCTATCAATGGTGAGTATTGGAAGGGATGGATAAAGCTTGGACTATTCTATTCCTATGAAAAACGGTGGAAAGACTCTCTTACCGCCTATGAGAGAGCCATATCTCTCCGCCCCGATATTGCTGACAGCCATTACAATTTGGGTCTTTGCTATTTAACGAATAAAAAACCTAAAAAGGCGATAAAATCTTTCCAAGAGGCTGCCCGTCTAAATCCTCAGGATTCCGAATCTTTTTTCTATATTGCCATCGCCCATCTCGATCTTGAGGAAGAAGAGGCGGCTATTGAGGCCTTAAGACAGACCTTGAATATTCACCTAGACCATGAAAAGGCCCACTATCTTCTGGGGAGGCTCTACTTTTTACGGAGCGAGATCAATAAGGGAGAAAAAGAGCTGCTCTTCTTAAAATCGGTTAAATCCAATTATGTCGAGCCTCTCTCTGCATGCTATCCGACAGCCAAGAAGAAGAGAAAAAAAGCTGCCCCCAAAGAGATTGCCCCAACGGAAGAGCCCAACGCATGACCGTAAAAATCCTAAAGTCGAGACAGAGATCATAGAGAAGGATTGGAGGTCCAATTCACCCACATGGGTAACCCTTTTTATGCCCCAAAAATCAGGGCAACGCCCTGATTTATACAAGTTTTCTCCAAGAAAAAGGAGTGTAAGATTAAAAATAAGGCCCTTTTTTAGACTTTAATATTATTTAAATTTTTATTTAAGCTCTCTTCTCTAATTCTTAATATTTCTTTAATGTAATAATTCTATAATAATAGGTAAATTATTGATTAATGGGAATGAGATGAGCATAGCTAGCCGATTTTGCGCTTTTTACACTAATCCTAACATAACAGGAGACTGCTTTCTACGACCATCGAGATGGGGTTGGAATAGCTGTGTGCGCGAATTTTCTCCTCTTCCAAATGATGGAAAATGCCTGGAAATTCTTATACGCCTCGTGCTGCCTTTACTGATAGCTTTGGCTTTCATTCCATCTGTTATGCTGGTTCCGTTGGGCTTAATTATTAAAGGATTAGCAAATTGCTGCTACCGCCCTGCCATTCCGACTAGAATTATCCCCGACAAAAAAGATTATAGCCCCCCCCCTCAAATATTTGATCCTCCCCCACCTATCCAAGATCCCCCGCTATCTGGAGCAATTACTACACCATCAGCGCCTCCCTCAGATGCGCCCGATGAAGCTAGGCAAGAAGGGCAAATGGGGGAGCACACAGTTACATTTACTCCTCCCGAAAAACCCGCAACTCCTCCCCCTGTTCGTCAAAAAAAGGGAAAGGGAAAAAGGAGATCAAAAAAGGGAAAGGCTCCAGAAGCTCCACCTCCACCAATTGACCCTTTCAAAGAGTTGCAGGGCAGCCGAAATGCAAGAGCTCTGCCTCAATTTGTAGAAAATACAGAGATACGCCTTGGGGGTTCTAATCAAGCTATTGGGTTCGTTGCCCAAGAAAAAGTACGTTTTCTTGATGAGCTTAATAAGGAGCTTACCGACATAAAATATGATTCTCCTGAAGAGATCCTTAAATTACTCGATTATTACAAAGAGGAGATGGAAAGGTTTAATAAACACCAATTAGGGCATATTCCTGCATTGTTCCCAAGAAGACCAATTATCCTTTCTCTCTTTGCTGAAGAAGATATTCTAGCAGCCCAAATTGAATATTGCAGGAAACTTTCACGCGAACCCCTTTCTTCTGCTCCAGCAATTCAAGAGCTAACCAATGCCCTACAAGGAGATAAAGAGAATTACATAAAACTCTTCTTTATCCACCTTAAATACCAGGGGAAGAGAGCCATTTCCTTCGAGGTGTCGGAATCTGCATTTAGAGCCTTTCCAACTCTAGTAGAACTTATCCGCAACGATGTGCAAAAGATGCAGCAAGATGCAGTTGTAGCTGCTTATGTTGAAACCCTAAATGCAAAAAAAGTTAGTGATCTAGAGACAATTTTCATCACTAATTTCATCGCCGCTATCAATAATATTAATGATAGGTTTATTAATCCTCTTCGTAACGCCATTGAACCAATCAATAACGAAACTGCTTTTGAAGAACTCCATGAGGTCATGCTAAAAGACTTCTCAATCGGGAAAGAAGAATTTCTAAAAGCTATTCATGATAACGATTCAACTCTTTTCAAACTCTTGATCGCCCTCCGGCAAAATAATTGCTCTTTTTTACCAGTAGGACAAGAATTTGATAGCTGCCTGCAAAAGTATCCTCAACACCTTAAGCTTTGTTATGAACGTCTTCGCTCCCGCCTCATCGCTATAAGAGGCATTGATGGGCTGCCAGATGTAGTTAGAAGTGCTCAAACACCTGCTGATCAGCTTTGTGGATATTTACAAACGGTAGAGCCTGCTGCACTGAATGAAGAGATTCGATTGATCAATGAAGCAACAGGCAACATGGAGACGGTTAAATTTATTGAAAACCATGAGATTTTAGATGAGCTCTATTTAGCTCTACTTCCACAAGACTTCTTTAAGGGTCGCCAAAATGCGAAGCAGGATAAGGAAGCGTGTCTTAGTGAATTTAAACGTGGTTTTCAACCGGACAACAATAAATTTTTGGGACTTTTATGGATCATTATCAATATAAACCCTTCCTGCCAACTTTTTACAGATATAGTTTGTGAACTAATTAAGATGGACGAACATCTTCTTTCAAAAGAAGAAGATGATTATCACAACCATACGACTATAGCTATACACATCTACAATGTTCTTTGTGGCCGTGACGCAGGAAATATACCCAAAGAGACATTGGATTTAGCAATCCGAGAACATAGTCTGGTTTGCAAAGCTTTTCGTACGAAGGCTGATAAAGTAGCCACTAAACTTGGGACAAGCGCTCCAATAATCCATTTTAGTGAACAAGATAATGATCCTCTTCATGCTAAAAAAGCGCACGAGGCCGAAATCGCAAGAGTACAGGCAGAGAATGAACGCAGAGGGGAGGCGGAAGCTAAGCGACTGCAAGAGCTAGAAAACCGGCGTAGTGGACGTACGCCTTCACAAATAAGTGATGAGGAAATGGCTAGACAATTGCAAGAGCAGGAGCAGGAAAATCTGCGTGGCCAGGGAGGCCATGGAAATAGAGGCCGCGGCAATGGTCGGCGTTACTAAAAATCATTTTTCTTTTCTTTTTTCTTCCTACCTCTTGTCGATAATTAAATAAATTTTTAATATCCCATCTTTAGGAACAACTCAAAATTGGGAGCAATATTATGAAAAAACAAGATCTAGCCACACTTGCAATGATCGGAATCTCGGCAGGACTTCTCGTAGGAGGATGCCAACAGAACCAGAAAGATAAAAAACCGGGAGCAAATGGCGCCAATTTCGAAAAAATTGGAACTAATATGCAAACCTTTATGAACTCTCTTCCCTCTGAAGAGGCCCGTAAAAAATTTATGCAATTAGATAATGAACACAAGTTAATTGTCATTGAAATGGTCACTCAAGGGTGCAACGGGAAAAATAGCTGCAAGGGAAAGGGAGCCTGCGCTACAGCAGAACATGCTTGCGCCGGAAAAAATGGATGTAAAGGGAAAGGGGGCGGTCCGATTGAAAGTGCTGATAAGGCGGTCAATGCCCAGTTTGAAAACCAGATGAATGGGACGCAAAATCAAAATAATACAGGTATGAGAGGATCAAACCGCATGCAGACAAGCGGTGTCAGCGGCGATCTTACACCCGAAATGCAAGATTTCTATAAAAGACTCTCCCTTGAGGGCCAGAGGAAATTTCTGACTTTAGATGCGCAGCACAAAATGATGGCGATGCATATGGTGGCTCAAGATTGCAAAGGAAAAAATGACTGCAAGGGAATGGGAGGCTGCAAGACAGAGGCCCATGCTTGCGCCGGAAAAAATGATTGCAAAGGGAAAGGGGGTAGACCCATTGCTGATGTGAATAAAGCAGTTGATACCCAGTATGGCAACCAGGCAAATCAGCGCGAGAATATGTCTAGAAAAGTGCCTAATCCATAATTCTTCTTGCAAGACAAGCTTTTTTCAAGATAAGGTGTATTTTTATACACCTTATTTTTTTTAAAAATGCGCAAAAACTCTTTTCCAAATCTTGGAATTGGGATAGGCCTACGGCCTGCCCACTACAAGGAAATCTTCGAACTAAAGCCCTCTATTGACTGGTTTGAAATCATTAGCGAAAATTTTATGGTCCCCGGCGGAAAACCTCTAGAGATGTTAGAGCGGATTCTCGAGATGTATCCTGTTGTCCAACATGGAGTAAATCTCGCAATTGGAAGCCCAGATCCCCTAGATTTTGATTATCTTAAAAAACTTAAAAAGCTTGCCCAAAAGACTAAAACCCCTTGGATCTCCGACCATCTCTGCTGGGGAAGATTGGCAGGAGCCCACTATCATGACCTCCTGCCACTCCCTTACACGAAAGAGGTGATCGATTATGTCGTAGAAAGAGCCCGCATTGTGCAAGATTTTCTCGAAATTCCCTTTGCCCTTGAAAATCTCTCCTCTTATGTTGCCTATAACGATGATGAAATGCCCGAGTGGGAGTTTTACACTACGATTGTGGAGAGAGCAGATATTTTTATGATGCTCGATGTAAATAATATCTACGTCTCATCACGCAACCATGGATTTGAGACTCAGGATTATATCGCCAATATCCCCTTTGATCGAGTGATCCAGATTCATATTGCCGGCCATAGCGATCATGGAGATTATGTCCTGGACACACATAATAATTTTGTCAGGGATGAAGTATGGAAAATTTACGCCGAGGTCTATCCAAAAACGGGGGGCGTCTCCACTCTTTTGGAATGGGATGATGATTTCATTCCCTTTGAAAAGACCTGGGAGGAGGCTTTGAAAGCCAAAACCTTTCAAAGGGAGCTGCAGCTTGTTTAATACCGCTCCTGAAAATCTATTGCGCATCCAAAAATGGTTTGCGGCCGCAATCACGGAGCCCCTTACCATTGATCACTGCTTGCCAATGGCGAGCTCTGCTCTTGAAGAGGCTAAAAATTACATCCGGCCAAGCAAAACGCTTCTTTCTCATGAACGGATAGAGCTTTATTATAGGCAATATTGGTGGCGTCTTCTCGATGTTCTTCAAGAGAATTTTCCGACAGTGGTCCGTCTTTTTGGCAAAGAGGATTTTAATCAAAAGATCGCCATCCCCTATCTCTCTAAACACCCTTCAACGCACTGGGCTCTTTGCCGGCTCGGAGATACAATAACTGCGTGGATCAAAAGAAATTACAAAGAAAACGACCGGGAGATCATTCGCATTGCCGCAGAAATGGACTGGTCAGCCCAGATTGCATTTTGGAGTGGTAAAAGAGCTCCCATAGACCCTACAAGCCTCTCTGCCACTGAGATTCAAGAGCTCCTACAAAAAAAAATCTACCTTCAGCCCTATATATCCCTCTTCGCCTATCCTTGCGACTTCTTCTCCTTTAGGGATGCCTTTTTAAAAGAGGAGATCAGTTATTGGAATTCCCATCCTTTTCCGGAGCTTATAGAAAAAAAATCTTTTTTTGTCGTATTCCGGAATTTTACAAATCAAGTCATCTGGCAAGAAATTTCGGAAAGCGAACATCTGATTCTTTCTCAGATTGCAAAAGGAAAAACGCTCTCTATAGCGCTTAATGCTCTTAAAAGAAAAGCAGAGCTCCTGGAAGAGGCTATGACGCTATTGCCCCTCTGGTTTCAAAGCTGGACATCTCTTGGATGGTTTACACTATGCGGGGCAGATGCGCCTGACTGATTTTACTCTTCCTCTTCTCCTTGTGATTTTTACTGTGATTCTTCTTTGGATGATGAGTCTTTATAATAGGCTAAGAAGCTTTCGAGAGGATCTGATTGCTAATTGGAATGAGATTGATCATCAGTTAGCTCGTAAAAATCGTCTGACAAAAGAGTTGATTACCCTTGGAAGTCCTGTCCTCCTCTTTGAAAAAAATCTTACATCGAGGTATATCGAGGCACAGCAACACTATGAGACAGTCTTCTACCGGATTAGGGATCTCGGACCTTTAAAAAGCCCCCGTGACTTCTTTGAAAAGTTAGTTCATGCAGAGAGCGAGCTTAAGATCGCTTCAGGTCATTTTATTGCTGCATTGGAAAACTATCCTCCCCAGCCCTCCACACAAGAGATGCACATAATTGAAACTGAGCTACAGGCAGTCGAAAACCGGATTAGTTTTGTCAAAAGATCCTATAACGATGGAGTAACGGTCTATAACGCCATGCAGGAGCGTTTCCCCAACTTCTTCCTCTCAAGCCCCTTTGGCCACACACTCGCCCCCCTCTTTTAACCCAGGACTCGACTTTAGGATTTTTTACCCTAAAGAATAAAAATAGAGATCGGGCACGCACGCGGGCACGGGCACGAAAATAACTTTCTTGTATTCAACCTCTTCTCTCTGAAACCGGTTTCTCCTTTCCCTAAACCCACGAAAGGATTTGAAGAAAAAATTTAATCGTGCCCGCGTGCGTGCCCGACTCTGAATTAATGGGTTAAAATAAAAATCCTAAAGTCGAGACAGGGGGTTAAGCCCATATATGCACCTCTTGGGGGTTCTGTCTTCTACCATTTTGTGTTTTTATAAAAAATTTATATAAAATTAATCGGAAAATTTATTCTGTATTAATACTTTTGTATTACAATTTTAATTAAAACAATGAGGTTAATTGTGGGATTTGAAGGAATAAGTAAATTTTGTGAAGAAAAATTTCTACAAGTTGGAAATAAGCTAGCAGATCATCCATCTCTTTTGGTTGCTTTTGTTGTGACGGTAGTCGTATTAACGATAGTTGGGTTTATAGCTAGTGGGGGTGCTGCTATGCCCCTCCTGGCGTTCAATTTAAGCGAGGCTCAGATAATTATATGCGGAACCATTGCTTGTGGCACAATACTTGCTTCAACGATTCCGATGATACTCGCTATGATAGGCTACAGAGTCCTTTGTCAGAGGGCAATGGCTCTGCAAGGCCGGGAACTCCAGGAAATCAGAAGCAATTAAAGGAATTCATCCTTGGCAACGCGTTGCAGGAGCATTTTGACAGCGTCTGGAGGGCTTAGGCCCTCATAGAGGACCTTGTAGACAGCAAGGGTGATCGGAAGCTCTATCTTGGCTATCTGTGCAAGCTGCACAACAGAGAGGCAGGTGTATGTCCCCTCCACAACCATCCCAATTTTCATTTTGGCTTTCTCAGGCTCCACGCCTTCGGCAATAAGCCGTCCAAAGCGGTAGTTCCGCGAGAGGGTCGATAGACAGGTCACGCAGAGATCTCCCATACCCGTCAAACCGGAGAGAGTTTCAGGCAGGCAGCCACGCGTGGCTGCCAATTTCCGCATCTCATGCAGGCCGCGGGTCATGATGGCCGCTTTGGTATTATCTCCAAATCCCAGACCATCAGATATCCCACAGGCAATAGCGATGACATTTTTAAAGGCTCCCCCAAGTTCAACACCATTGATATCTCCATTAAGATAGACACGGAAGTGGGTTGTAGAAAAAGCCTCTTGGATCTTTTCCATCACACTGAAATCATAAGCTGAGCAGACAACCGTGGTAGGCAGTCCTCTTAACACCTCCTCGGCAAGAGAGGGGCCACTTAAAACGCCAATCTGATGTTTATGCTCAATCCCTAAAACTTCCGTCACAACTTCGCTGAGCAGTAAGCCCGTATTCTGCTCAATGCCCTTGGAGGTTAAAACAAATGGACAGGAGGGGACATTCATTAATTTAATTTTTTGAAAGACCTGTCTAATTCCCGCAGAAGTGACAGCTTCAACGATAAGGTCCTTCTTTGTAATAGCCTCTTTAAGGTCCGTTGTAAAATAAAGAGAGGGGGGAGGGGGGAACCCTTTGCACTTGGGATGTTCATTATATTTAGCAATATGACGGATCACCTTCTCATCCACTGACCAGGAGGTGACTTCATACCCTTTATTTGCTAGAAGTGAAGAGAGGCAGTAACCCCACACTCCGCAACCCAGATAACCGATCTTTTTTTTCATCGACCTTCCTTAAGGGGAAATATATTTTTGAGGGGGAAGAGATTTCCCTTTCCATTTGCTACAGAGCTCTTCTGTTGGGTAGTGGAAATCTAAAGAGAGCTCAAAGCCTTCGCTTCTCTCTTTATCGGAGAGCGGACGGCCTGTGACCCTTTCAAAAGCTCTCTGATCGCTTCTTAAAAGAGACTCCCTCACACTCTCAATGCTAGCCTCTCCCTCGAAATTTTTCAAGGGAGAGAAAACCTCTTCTCGCTCATAAAGAATCGTTTCGATTTTTTTAGTCAGTGCAAAAGCATCAAAGACAAACTGCTCAAATTTGAATGCATTGGGCGTCTCAGGAATTGTTGCTGCATCTACCCCGTTCCACACTTTGACGGCTTTTTTTGAAGGATGTAAAGGCAGGGCCGTCTTTGCAGCTTCTGCCATAAAGGAGAGGGAAAAAGAGAAAGTACTGATATTGGCAAGGGAGAAGAGAAGCTCTCCCCTCTCATTTTGCTCTGCTTTTAGTCTATCGCTGATCTCGCTATATTCTATAATACGGATAGTCCCGTCCTTCTGGCTTACAATTAAACCTAATTTTTCATCGCTCTTTTTTTTGGCTATAGATTTTATACCAACGTCTAATCCATGAGATAAGTGAAATCCAATAAACTCAGGATCAAAAGGATCTGAGAGGGGATTATCGATTTGAGAGAAGGTCACACACTCAATTCCCCGTTCCTTCCACCTGCGATAGATGCCCTCTTCGAGAAAAGAGGTGTAGACAGCCCCATTGCCATTAGGTGCAAAAGCAATCCTCTCGCTCGATTCTAAAAAAAGATTTCCCTCCAAATCAAGAACCGGAAGAGAGGGCTGCATAAAAAAGCTAAGCTGTGACGGAAGCAGGCCAAAATAGTGATTCTCGGCAAAAAAGATGCATGTCTCAGCATGATTGTCAAATGAGGTCATTATCGCTATGGGAAGCTGCGTCTTTGCAAGGGCAGAGGCTGCAATGCATTTTTCAGCAAAGAGCTGAAAGAGACTTTTTTGCTTTATAAGAGTTGTTTTGAAAAAACCCTTTGGAAGAGAAGAACGGAGACGCGAACCTTGACCACCCGCAACAAGGATAGCTCCACACTTCATCTCCTGAAGCGCCCGAATGCCTGTTTCTTTAAACTCTAAAGAACCTGCACGTGCGCTTGGGGAGGCTGGGAAAACCTCCTCACCTTCAGTTGAGGGATGGCGAAGAGAGTTCTTCATAGAGGCAATCAGATCAAAATCAAGATTTAAAATCTGACGTCCAACAATCTCTTTTTCGGTATAAGAGAGTTTGTCATAGCTTTTTAGAAACTGCTCTTGACCTGATTCAAGAAGAAGCTTTACAACCTGTTTACGAATCATCTCTATTTACTTTGAAACGGTATTGTTTATACTCTTTTTCTCTGATCTTTTCGACCATTTTTCTTCTTTCAATCTTTTCTTTAAGCTGAATTCTAGAGAGCATCACTCTCTCTTTTAAATGCTTTAGAGATTGATCGGACACCAAAACCTCTCTTTCAAGACCCTCCATATAGGAGAGATAGAGGCCTCTGTCAAATTTTTGATCGAGAGTGCCCATAATAGCTTCTTTTTCAAAGAGTAGTCTCTCTCTTTCTATTTCCAAAGATCTCTTTTTTCCCAAAGCTTGAGAAAAAAAAGCAGAGGCAGCAAGTTCTTGGAGTCTGCGCAATTTAAGAAGCTCTTTTAAGCGAAATTGATACTTTTTCATCTGATTATCTTCCTTAAACTCTCCCAGCTTTTATCCATGGGGACAAATTCATCCCTCTCCTGACGAAGAAAGCCATTGATAGCATCGATTTTACTGATTGCTCCATCAATTTTTGGGTTTGATCCCCCCACGTATGCCCCAATATTAATCAGCTCCTCGGCAGTTTTATAATGAAAGAGATGCTCTTTTAGACCATTTGCACATTTTAAATCCCCCTTTCCCACTAGGTCGGGCATTAACCGGGAGAGACTCTGCAAAGGGTCAATGGCAGGGTAGTGGCCTGAAGAGGCAAGCTCCCGTGTTAAAAAAAGATGTCCATCAAGAAGAGAACGCATCTGGTCTACAATAGGGTCTCCTGCATCATCCCCCTCTGCAAGCGCTGTGTAAATCCCTGTGATCGACCCCTTATTTGTATTCCCTGCCCTCTCAAGAAGTCTTGGCAGAATAGCAAAGAGAGAGGGGGGGTATCCCTTGCTTGTCTGAGGTTCTCCCGATGCCAGGCCAATTTCCCGCCTTGCCATGGCAAAACGGCTCATGGAATCGACAAGAAGAAGAACTTTTTTGCCCCTGTCTCTGAAATATTCTGCAATGGCTGTGGCCCGTTCTGCTCCAAGACTGCGTAGAAGCGCCGGCTGATCAGAGGTTGCAACAACAACAATGGAGCGTGCAAGCCCCCTAGATCCAAGCTGTTTTTCAATAAACTCTTTTACCTCCCGCCCCCTCTCCCCTATAAGGGCAATCACTGAGAGGTCCGCTTCTGCATACTTGGCAATCATTCCTAAAAGGGTCGATTTTCCAACCCCTGAACCTGAGAAAATGCCCATTCTCTGTCCCTCTCCAATTGTAAAGAGGGTATCGATCGCTTTGACTCCCGTCACAAGAGGGCGGTTAATGCTCCTTCTTTCCAAGGGAAGAGGGGCTTGCATGTATTGGGGAATATAATGGTCAACGCAGACCTCTCCCTTGCCGTCGAGAGGAGCTCCAAGGGCGTCGACGACTCTCCCTAAAAGCCCCTCGCCCACCCCGATTTTCATGGAGGTTCCACAAGGAAAAACCTCAGCACCACAAAAGATCCTCTCAACCTCTCCAAGGGCCATAAGAAGAATCTTCTCCTCTTGAAATCCCACAACTTGGGCCGGAATTCCCCTCCCCCTCTTGTCATAGATTAGGCAGATCTCTCCAATTGAAACATCAGGGCCGCAAGAGGTAATAAGCAGACCAATCACGCGCGTCACTCTGCCACTTTTACGCGTTCCCTCCCATTGTTTTGCCCGTTCAATCTCTTCTTTAAGATTTAGAACCAATTTAGACCCACTTCACCCCTTTAGGATTTTTTGTTGTAAATCTTCAAGTTCCCTTTGGATAGAGCAGTTGAGAAGACTCTTGGCCGTCTCTATGCGAAAATCCCCGCGTAAAAGGTGGGGATCTGAAACAAAGTGGAGTTTTTTGATCTCTCTCTTATCGTAAAAGATCTTGCTCAAATGCTTTTCGAGGAGGATAAGATCATCCGGAGAGAGGACTATCGAGACGCTCTCCTCTTGCAGGTGGATGGACATGGAGGAGAGTTCGGAATCAATCAGTTTAACAAGTGTCATCGGAGAGGAGAGCTCTTTTCTAATGATTTTTTCACATATGATCATGGCAAGGTTGATAAGCTCCGGCTTTAGCTGAGAGAAGATCTGCTCTTTTTGTTCAAGCAGCCGCCTTGCAATTGATTGCAAAAGGGTAATAAAACTCTTATTTTCAATTTTTGCCCTACGATACCCCTCCTCAAGACCCGATTCTTTCCCCGCTAAAAAGGCCTTTTGGCAGGCACGATCTTTTTTATCGAGTGGAAGAAGAGTCAAAGAGAGACCACTGCCGCTCTTTTGCAGGCAGGCGCAGGAGGTGATTTGGACTTTTTTTAAAATTGCAATCTGCTTCATGATTTTAAACTCGCAAGTGCCTTAAGGATTTTTTGCTGTAAATCTAAGGGGAGGATTGAGATGAGCTTTTCGGCATTCTCTTTTTCAATCTCTGCAAAAAAGAGGGCTAAACTCTCGGGTTCCTCTTCGCAGAGAAGCGAGTAGAGGGCTTTGCTATTAAGCCTTGCAAGGATAGAGTCTATAGAGCCATTTTCCGCTGATAAATCAATCTCCCTATGAAGAAAACCCCTCTTTTTTTTTCTCCTTTTGAGAGTGTTATGAATAAAGGCTGCAACGAGAAAAATGAGTGTAAATCCACTGGCAGCAAGCAGGAGAAATAAAAGGGGCGATGAGGGGCGCTTGGCTCTAATCCACTCATCATGCACATGAAATAAACTCCTCTCTATCTTTATACTAAAAGAGGGACAGGCCATTTGCATCAGAAGAGCAATCTGTTTAACAAGCTCAGGCTTTAATCCTTCAAAGATCGCATCATTTTCAAAACTTCTGGAATCCAGGAGCAAAAAGAGCTGCACATCATCTATGGCCTCATAAATTCCATTTAGCTTTGCCTCCTCTTTTAATTTTGCGCAGATAGAGACAAAAAAGGGCTTTTTTCCGAGCAAAGCATGGACAAGAGAGCTTACCTTTTCTTTGAGCTGTTCTTCAAAAAGAAGCTCGGCTCCAATAACAATGGGATTTTTTACCTCCGGATCGATCGCCTGGTAGAGCCTCCCCTTTGTATCGGAGATTGCAATCATATTGGGTTTTAATCCACGCACAGCACCGGCCAAGTGATAGGTAATAGCTCGAAGCTCAGAATGAGAGAGGTGAGCATTGGGCATCAGGTTAAGAATGACAGAGGCTTTGGCCTCCTCTTTTTCATCACCAAAAAGGTGCTGACCCGGTAGATCTAAAATCACACTCGCGCTTTTGATATTTTCAAACTCTGCGAGATCTTGTTGGAGCTGCCCTTTTAAAGCTCTTACTTGCAAAACCTGAATCTCTTTATCTCCCTTAATCCATGTATTGGAATCAAAAAGCTCAAACCCCTTGCCGGAAGAGTGTTTTGGAATTCCAAGCTGAGAGAGGGTGGCACGGACTTTAGAGACCCTCTCTTCGGGAACGAAGAGCTGCCCCTCAGCCCTCTCCTGATATTCTATCTGCTTTGCATCCATGTAAGCGCGCACCTCTTCAATATCTCCCGCTGATAGACGTCCTTTTGGATATAAACTTACATAAGAAGAGGAGGAGGAATGGAGAAGGAGATAAGAGAATGCCACCCCTAAAAAACAGGCAAGAGAGGCAATCGCTAACCTTTGAAGCGGCTTTAGCTCACTCCAAATCACAAGTAACTGCTTTTTGAGCTCTTTCACCTTGTTTCCATAATGTTAGAATTCTATACTTTCAATACACTCATTAACAAAATTGCAATATCGAATCTATAACAAATTTTTTTATGAGACTTATTCTTCCTTATAATGAAATCCTTCCTACCAAAAAAGCGCATGATCTCTATCTCTTTAACCTTTGTCATCAACTCTCTACGAAAATGGAGGTCGAGCTTCTCTGCGGAAGGGGATCTTTAGATAAAGAGTCTCTTTTTAGCCATTACGGAGAGAGTAATTCCTCTCTTTTTTCCCTCTGCCTACTTCCCATCATCCGAAAAAATAATCCTTTCGGCATCAGCTGGAACTATCTTTTTTTTTCAAAGAGCCAAAAATATTTAGAAAAAAGTAGGGAGCGTAAAGGCATAGTGCATTTGAGTGTTCTTAAGCAGGGGCTCTTCCATCTTAAGAGAAAAATCCCCGGATACACCTATATTTTTGAAGCGCATGAGCTAAGTTTTTATGGAGAGGGCAACCTTCCGAAAAAGAAGCTCAAAATAGAGAAAGAGGTTTTTCAAAGAGCTGACCTTATCATTGTGACAACTGAACAACTCAAAGAAATCCTTCGTAAACCTCCTTATCTTGTAAAAAACCAGATCGAAGTCATTCCCCTTGCAGCTAAGCAGAATGCCCTTCCGCCTTCTTGCAATGCTTCTCCTCTCACTTTGGGATATGTGGGCCAGCTCTATCAGGGACAGGGGATTGATCTCCTGCTTTCGGCAGCTGTAAAAGCCCCTCTTTGGCACCTTAAGATCATAGGTGGTAACCCGAAAGACATTACAAAATATCAGAAGATGGCAGAGAGTTTTGGAATCCAAAAAAGGGTCCAATTTTGCGGATTTTGCCCCCCCGAAAACATCCCGAAGCTTGCAGCCTCCTGCCATGCCTTTATTGCCCCTTTTGAGAACTCTGGGCGGATGCCCTTTGTAGCTCATACAAAGCTTGGAGAGTATGCCCTTATGGGACGGCCGATTATTGCACCCGATCTTCCCATCGTGAGAGAGTACTTTCCTCTGCAAAAAGGAGTGCTCCTTTTTACCCCCGATAATGCTCAATCTCTCGCAGAGACTCTTATTAAATTAAGCGACTCCTCTACCCGCCAAAAGCTTCAGTCTGAAATAGAAGGCTACAAGCAGAAGTTCTCTCCCGCAAACCGCACCCTCCGCTACCTCCAACTCTTTCTATAATGTAACACTCTCTCCCTGCCTCGACTTTAGGATTTTTGTGACGAGGCGCAAAAATCCTAAAGTTGGCATTGATTTTGCAAGGTTAAAGCTGAGAAAAACCCTTTCGGGCACGGGCTCGAGCACGAATGAAAGAAGAGGTATTATGGGACAATTGCTTGCCAAAATAGAGGGTAAGAATGCAGTCATTGCAATATTTGGACTGGGGTATATTGGCCTTTCCCTGACAAATGCTTTTACAAAATGCGGATTTAAAGTCATTGGCTATGATATAGATACAAACAAAATAGCCTCGCTAAAACGGGGAGAGAATTATCTTGGATTTCTTCCGCTGGATTATCTCTTTGAAGCCCTTAAAAATAAGAGATTTATCCCCACAGCAGAGCTTAGCGACCTTAAAGATGTAGATGTTTTTATCGTCTCGGTCCCAACCCCTCTCAATTCAGAGCATCAGCCTGAGATGCGTTTTGTGAAAAATGCCGTCTCCTCTGTAGCTTCCAAGCTTATTGGCGATGAGCTAATTATCTTTCAAAGTACAAGCTACCCCGGCACAACAGAAGAAGTTGTGATGCCCATCCTGGAAAAGGATGGCTTCAAAGTCGGAGAGAGCATCTTCTTAGCCCATGTTCCAGAAAGAGAAGATGCCGGCACACCAAATTTCGATCTCTACAATGTGCCTCGCCTGATTGGCGGCGTCACCCCAAAATGCAGCGAAATTGCAGCCACCCTCTATAAACATATCACTAAAAAAATCCACATCTGCTCCAGTGCTAAAATTGCTGAGGCGGCTAAAGTCTTTGAAAACACCTATCGGCTGATCAATATTGCATTTGTCGATGAGATGAAAGAGGCATTTGATCATTTGGGAATCGATATCATGGAGGTGATCGACGCCTCTTCTACAAAGCCTTATGGTTTTACCCGTTTTGTTCCAGGTCCGGGCATTGGCGGAGAGTGCATCCCCGTAGACCCCGTTTATCTAGCTAATAAGATCAAAGCCAATGATGGACCTACAACTCTTATTGAAGCTGCAGAGGTTGTCAATGCAAGAGCTCCTTACTTTGTCCTCCAAAAAGTCATAGAGGCTCTTAACAAACAAAAAAAATGCCTAAGTCTCTCATCGATCTTTGTCATTGGGGTCGCTTTTAAGAAGGATGTCAGTGATATCCGTGAATCTCCCGCTCTTAAAGTGATGGAACTCCTTTTAAAAAATGAGGCAAAAATCTCCTACTACGACCCCTTTGTACAATCACTCCCCCGCTTTCATTTAGAATCTACTCCCATTACAGAAGAGGCTTTAAAAAAGGCAGATTGTCTCCTAATTTTAACTGATCACTCCGAGATTGACTGGCAATATGTGATCGACAATAGCTCTCTTGTGGTTGACACAAGACAGGTCTCTTATGGAATTAAAAAAGGAAAAGAGAAGGTTGTCCATGCGTGAAAAAGTATTTGTGACAGGTGGAGCCGGATTTATCGGATCCTGGATATGCAAGTATCATCTTGATAAAGGGGATGAGGTTTGGGCCCTTGACAATCTTACTACTGGAAGAGAGGAGAATCTCTCCTCTTTCCGTGAAAACAGCCATTTTAAATTCACTCAAGATAATCTTCTCGCCTGGCAAGATCTTCCTAAAGCCATTGAATTTGCAACCCGAATCTACCATTTTGCCGCCATCGTTGGACAAAAAGTTGTCACAACAACTCCAGGTATCGCCCTTGAAGAGAATATTAGGGGGTGCGAGATCCTTTTAAAAACAATGGCTGACCTCAAATCGAAAGCAAAAATCATTATCGCCTCCTCTTCAGAAGTTTATGGTATTGGTGTCGAGAGTAGTTTTAAAGAAGATGAGATCATCTCCTTTCAACCGACACAGTATATCCAAAATAGCTACTCTCTTAGCAAATTTGAAAATGAGACAATGGCCCAGATTTATGCAGATCGACATGGCCTATTTTGTGTTGCAGCCCGCCTTTTCAATACAGCTGGCCCAAGGCAGACAGGGCGATATGGAATGGTTATTCCCCGTTTTATCCAACAGTGTTTAAAAGATGAACCTCTAACAGTTTATGGCGATGGGAGGCAGACTCGAAGCTTTTGCCATGTTCTTGATACCGTCACAATGCTGGATCTTCTGCTCTCACATCCTGAAAGCAGCGGAAGTGTCTGCAATGTGGGCAATGATCAGGAGATCACCATTTTGGAACTTGCAGAGCTCATTAAGAAAGAACTGGGGAGTAAATCTGAAATTGTATTTATCCCCTATACCGATGTCTACGGATTTAATTTTAAAGACGTTTTAAGACGCAAGCCCGATCTTACAAAGATGAAAAAACTTTTAAATTTTACTCCAAAGCGAAGTTTGCAGGAGATCATCCGCTCTATTAAAGACGAAGCCTTCAGCCTGAAAAAATAGCGCGGATAATATAAAAAAAGATGACAGCAAGGGCAGTCCCGGCAGGTACCGTGATAATCCATGCAAGAAGGATATCCCGGATTGTATTGAGGTTAATCGCCCCAATCCCTCTAGCAAATCCCACTCCCAAGACAGCTCCGACAAGAGTGTGAGTCGTAGAGATCGGAAGGCCGAGCTTTGAGGCTAATAAAACGGTTGTCGCAGCGCCAAATTCTGCTGCAAATCCCCTTGTTGGAGTAAGTTCTGTGATTCTTTTTCCAACTGTCTCTATAACGCGCCAGCCCCATGTTGCGAGGCCAAAAACAATGCCGACACCTCCTAAAACAAGCATCCAGTGAGGAACTGTGGTAGTGAGAAGAAGAGTTTTGTTCTTGATGACATTAAAAATCGCAGCAAGAGGGCCAATTGCATTGGCCACATCGTTAGATCCATGGGCAAAAGCCATAAAACAGGCTGTAACGATTTGCAGCCAGACAAAGATCTTTTCAACCTGGCAATACTCCCCGCTTTGCGATAGATAGCTCTTCTTCTGCTCAACGGTATTGGATAACTCCTCCACATCCTTCAATAGAGAGTGGACCTTATCATGCAGAGGACCGAGATCAGAGGTCGCCTCTACCCGTTGCAAGTGGCGGAGCGCTTTTTTTAGTCCTATAGAGACCTGGATATTCTGCCCACCACTCTCACTCTCTTTTTTCTCCTCCTTCACTTTTGTCAGGAAATATAAACTCAAAAGAGCCATCAAAAGGCCAATCCCAATAGCAATCCCAATCGTTGCAAAGACAGGGAAGTGGAGGCCGATATTTTTTAATCCATTAAAAAGAATGATCAACGGAAGAAGAAAAAAGAGCAAAAAAACTAGATAGGGTGTGACTTTTTTTGCTGAATGGAGAGGATTTGAAGTGTAAAAAATTTTACTTCGCAGGAAAACAAAGATAAAGTAGGCAAGCCCTCCTCCAAGGAGAGGTGAGATCACCCAACTTGCGACGATCGATCCGACCTCAGCCCAATGGATGGCATCCACTCCTCCTAAAACTATTCCAAACCCCGCAACAGCTCCGACAATGGAGTGAGTCGTTGATACTGGCCAGCCGAAAAAAGAAGCTATCTGTAGCCAGACCCCCGTTGCAAGCAGGGCAGCTAACATTCCATAGACAAAGTCCATGGGATGCTGTGAAAAAAGCTCAGGATTGACAATGCCGCTTTCAAGGGTTTCTGTGACATTGCCTCCAAAAAAATAGGCTCCACAAAACTCTAAAATCCCCGCCAAAATCACAGCCTGCTTCAGAGTTAAAGCACCAGAGCCGACAGATGTTCCAATGGCATTTGCAACATCGTTGGCCCCAATATTCCAGCAAACATAGAAGCCTAGGAGAAGAGCTA